>Ga0070765_100002562_pt1 | contig 11426 bp, 7 predicted proteins | sample HubBroMetageWFT5_FD_71516 | JGI IMG/M metagenome (GOLD analysis project Ga0070765, IMG submission 71516) | Warmed and freeze-thawed soil microbial communities from the Hubbard Brook experimental Forest, New Hampshire - Hubbard Brook CCASE Soil... | ecosystem: Environmental > Terrestrial > Soil... | reverse complement strand
CATCATCGGGCGTTTCCTGGAGCACGCCCGGATCATATGCTTCGGCGCCGGGCACGCCCTCCCGTCGCCCGAGGCCCTGGTGTTCATTTCGTCGGCCGATTGGATGCCGCGAAACCTCGATGGGCGCGTCGAGACGCTCGTTCCGATCGAGAACCCGACCGTGCACCAGCAAATTCTCGACCAGATCATGGAGGCAAACCTCCACGATGATACACAGAGCTGGGTTCTGCGCTCCGATGGTTCCTGGCAGCGGCTCCAGCCGGGAGCAAAGCCGCAGAGCGCACATGTCTACTTCATGGTCAATCCGAGCCTCTCAGGCCGCGGCAGCGCGCTCCACGGACCGCACGCGTACGGGCACAGAATCAGAGTCTTTGACTGATTCGGCGCGAGCATGACCGGTTTCAGCAGATTGCCCCCCCTCGTCCGGTTCCGCGGTGCCGCCTGGGTTGCGCGATTGGTTCTGGCGGCCACCCTTGTGCCAGTTGCGTCGGCGGTCGCTGCGGCAGCGACGACGTTGCAAGTCGAAGCGGCCACTGGTCTGCCAGGGTTTCACCGCGACGACTTGCAGCGCTACCTGGCCGTGCATATGGCAGAGGCCGGGCTCGGCGAGTGGCGTTTCGAGCCCGCTGAGGACAACGGCTCTGCGGGGAATCGCGTCGAGTGGAACTTCAAATTGAACCCATATGCCGGAGGAGAAGTGCGCAACTTTGCGCGCACCTCAGGCTATGAACGGCAGCTCGGCTTACACCGCCCGATCACGATAGAAGCGCGCCTCTATCTAAACGGGGAGTACCAGACCCTCGTCGAAGCGCAAGCGATCATCCACGGCGGTCCTGACGATCCCGCGCTCGCCGCGGCGATCGCGAGTGCTACACAAACTCTCCTCGGTCCTTCGGGAGCTTACCGCGCCATCGATCTCGGGCCGCGCCGGGGTCACATGTGACGGTAGGCCCAGCGCGCCAGCGCATCGTTTCTCGGGAGACATGAGGGGGGCTTTTTCTTCAGCGCGCGAACCTTGCGCAAGCGCTCTCTTCAGCAAGCGTTGTCGACCAGTGGTGTCGATTGGCTTTCTCGTGCTGTTGATCCTCGGCCGCCACGCTCCCGGCCTCGCGGTCGAACCGGCAGTTGCGGCAGACGATCTTTTTGAGCGGGATAGGCTCAGCGGCGACTGGGGCGGGTTTCGCAAGCAGTTGGAAGACGCGGGCATTAGTTTCGGCGTCAATGACACCTCCGAAACGCTCTCCAATCCTACTGGCGGGATAAGGCAGCTGACGATTTACCAAGGCCTGCTCGACGTGTCTCTCAACCTCGATCTCGAGAAGCTGGCGAAGTTGCCGGACGCGACCTTTTATATCGACGGGTATTGGATCAGTGGGCGCGGCTTGTCCAGAAACGCAGTCGGCAACCTGCTGGCGGTAAGCTCCATCGAGGCGCTGGCCTCAACGCGTCTTCACGATATGTGGTTCCAGCAGGAGTTCCTCGACCACCAGGTCTCGCTCCGAGTCGGCCAGATCGCGCTCGACGACGAGTTTTACATCAGCCAATACTCGGCAGGCTTCGTCAATTCCTCGTTCGGTTGTCCGGACATCTTGTCGACCGACTTGCCGAGCGGCGGGCCCTGCTATCCGTTTGCGGTTCCAGGTGCCCGACTCCGGGTTGCGCCAACGAGCAATTTGACCTTGTCCGCTGCGGTCTTCAACGGCAATCCGGCGCCTCCCGGGCCGGGAGATCCGCAGCTCCGCAACTCGAGCAGCACCAACTTCCTGATCGGCGAGGGTGGCTTCCTTCCAATTGCTGAACTTGCTTATTCGTTCGACGAGCAGCCGATTTCTTCTACCCTGCTCAGCGATGTCAAACTCGGCGCCTGGTATCATACGGCAGAGTTCTCTGATCTGCGCCGCGATAGCTCGGGGCTCTCGCTCGCGAACCCGGCGAGCAATGGCATTCCCGCCATGCATGGCAGCAATTTCGGGGCCTATTTGGTGGTGGACAAGATGTTGTGGCGCCGCCCCGATACGGCGACCCAGGGTTTGGCCGCCTTCCTTCGCGTCGGCTATGCTCCTCCCGACCGCAATCTGCTCAGCCTCGAGATCGACGCTGGCCTCACCTTTAAGGGCCTCTTCCCGAACCGCGAGCTCGACGTGCTCGGCGCTGGCGTAGTCTATGGGCGGCTTGGCTATGCCCGCAGCTTGGACCGGGATCAGATCCTCTTCACCGGTATCGAGCGTCCGATACGCGATTACGAGAGCGCACTCGAAATCACTTACGAAGCACGAATTGCCTCATGGTGGCTGCTGCAGCCGGATCTACAGCTGGTCTTCCATCCCGGAGGTTTCATTTCGGCGCCGCTTCCGGCGCCGGTCGGTCGGCCAATCCCCAACGCTTTGGTCATCGGCGTTCGATCCGGTATCACTTTCTAGAGATCCGTCAGCGAACTCGGCGGTTTCCGATTGTCTGATGACGCTTCATCGGCTGCTGGCGTGCAATGTCATCCTCATCGCCGCTGTAGCGATCGGCATTCTGTGTTGGCCAATGATGTCCGGCGCCCAAATGGTTGGTCCGACGCCGCAACCTCAAGGCATACCGGTCACACCGGAACAGGCCGAGCAGGTGGAGCAGGAGAATTGGGCTATTCACGGCCAGGCAACGAATGTCTGGCTGCTGCAACCGGCCTTCCGGTCACCGTATCGGGGAACCCAGAGCCTGCGCGCCGGGGCCAACGGCAGAGAAACGGTCGACGTAACAGTGTATGCCGGTATCCGGCCATGGCCGGGCGCCGAAATTTGGATCAATCCGGAGGTCGACCAAGGCTTCGGGCTCAGCGACACCTTTGGCGTGGCGGGATATGTCAGTGGCGAAGCCTACAAGGTCGGCAAGGCGCAGCCTTATGTTTTGGTCCAGCGCGGGTTTCTTCGCCAGACCATAGATTTGGGCGGTGAGACCGAAAAGCTCGGGCCCGACCTGAACCAACTCGGTGGTACCCAGACCGCTAACCGTCTGGTGTTCACGATCGGCAAATACTCCGTCGTCGACATTTTTGACACGAACAAATACGCGCACGACGCGCGCAACGATTTCTTCAACTGGTCGATCATCGATCAGGGTGCATTCGACTACGCGGCTAATTCATGGGGCTACACCTACGGCGGCTCCGCCGAATGGTATCAGGACTGGTGGACCGCAAGGGCCGGCGTGTTCGATCTGTCGCAAGCGCCGAACACGGCCGCGCTGTCTCATGGCTTCGGGCAAGGGCAGTTCGTGGCCGAGCTGGAGGAGAGGCACAGCCTGTGGGATCAGCCGGGCAAGCTCAAATTCCTCTATTGGCTGACCCGCGGCAGGCTCGGGACTTATCTTGACGCGATCTCCCTCGGGGCGACCGCAGGTCAAACGCCATCGACTTCCGACGTCCGTCGTTTTCGCACCAAAGACGGGTTCGGGCTCAACCTCGAACAGCAACTCGCCACCGATTTTGGCGTCTTTGCTCGCGCCAGCATGTCGCAAGGCACCGTGGAGGAGGTCGATTTCACCGACATCAACAAATCGATCTCGGGAGGTCTCTCGCTGACCGGCTCGCGCTGGGGGCGGCCGAATGACACGGTAGGATTAGCTGGCGCAATCAACCGGATCTCGCACCAGGGCAAGCTGTATCTCGCCGCCGGCGGTCTCGGCGGGATCATCGGCGACGGCCAGTTGCCGAATGCCGGCCCCGAGCAGATCCTCGAGGCATACTACAGCGTCGTCTTGTTCAACTTCGCCCACTTCACAGCCGACTATCAGTTCATCAAGAACCCGGCCTACAACCGCGACCGAGGTCCCGTATCCGTTTTCGGCCTGCGGCTGCACGTCCAGTACTGACGTGGCGCCGGAACAAAATCCCCGCGCTGCGTTCCTATCGCGTCATGCGAACCGCTGTCGCCGAGCGGTCAAGGCACGAACTGGATATCCCACGTCTTCGCCGGTGCGACGTCCTCGCGGTTCCACCAGCCGCCGCCCAATGCCTGGAACAATGCGGCAGTATCGGCATAGCGGGCGGCCTGCGCCTGCACCAGGGCGATCAGCGCCGTTTGGTAGGTGTTCTCGGTGGTGAGCAGCCCGAGATAGCCGATGGCGCCGAGCTGCAACTGGCGCCGCGCGATTTCCAAACTCCTGAAAGCCGCGCGTTCGGCCGCATACGCGGCTTTCAAGGTCTCGGCATCGGATTGCAGCGCGTGCAGCGCGTCGGCGACGTTCTGGAAGGCGGTGATGACCGTGCTGCGATACATCGCCGCCGCCTCGTCGAAGGCGGCATCGGCGGCGCGTTTCTTATGCAGCAAGGTGCCCGCATCAAAGATCGTTTGCGCCACGTTGCCGGCCACCGTCCAAAAGGCGGTCTCAGGTGTAATAAACAATTGGCCGATTTGGTTGGCGACCGTGCCGGCATTGGCGGTGAGCGTGAACTGGGGCAGCTGAGCGGCGATGGCGACGCCGATCAGGGCGCTGGCCGCATGCAGTTGCGCTGCGACCGATTGGATGTCCGGGCGTTGCTCCACCAAATTCGAAGGGAGGCTCACCGGTAGTTCCTGCGGCAGCTGCAGTGAGGCGAGCTCGAACTTCTCGCTCGGCTCTTGGCTTGGAAATCGGCCGATCAGCGCCGTCAGCAGGTCGCGCTGCAGCGCCAACTGTTTCTGCAATGGCGATAACGTTGCCTGCGCCTGCGCCAATGTCGCTTCCACGGCCGCAACGTCCGCTCCTGCTACTTGCCCGAGCTCGAGTTGTTTCCGCAGAATCCCGAGTGATTCGGACTCGATCTTGATGATTTCCTCGGTTGCCGCAATCTGGCCACGCAAGGACGCCTCCTGCACCGCGGCAGCGACGACGTTCGAGGTCAACGTCAGGTAGGCCGCCTCCAGCTGAAACCGCTGAAATTCGGTCGTCGCGGTGAGTGATTCGACCTCGCGACGCGTTCCACCGAATACGTCCGGCGCATAGGTCACGACCACCTGTGCGGTGTGTAGCGTGAAAAAGGGAGGGCCCGAGGAGGCTGCCGTGAAAACGACACCGGTCGCGGTCTTGTTGCGGCTCGGCGAGTAGCTAGCCACCGCTGTGGGAAAGAAAGCACCTTCCGCCGCATAAACGTTCTCCCAGGCGAGGCGCAGCGCGGCCTCCGCGGCCGGGAGGGTCGGGTTGTTCCTCAGTGCCTGCTCGATCAGGGCGTTGAGCGCCTCGGAATGGAACAGCGTCCACCACTGTCCTGGAATGTCCAGGTCTTGGACAAAGTGCTGCGCCTCACCACCAGTGACCTCGGCGGACGCCGTCTTGGCGGGAAGAGGGGTCGACGTATAGCCCTCGACGTCTGGAGCCGCGGGTCGCTCAAAATTCGGGCCGACAGCACATCCGGCTAGCGCGACTCCGATAGCGAGCAGCCAGCCGCCCGCGCCTTTGCGGCCGAGCATCTCTATTCGGCCGGCGCGGGTAGGTGCTGAGGTGCTCCAGCCGGTGCCCTCCGGCGTGAAAAGAGGTCGATCAGCACCGGCATTACCAGCAAGATCAAAAGCGGCGCTAAAAAGCTGCCGCCGACCACGACCACTGCGAGCGGCTTTTGGACCTGTGAGCCAATGCCTGTCGAAAGGGCAGCCGGCAACAGTCCGACACACGCGACGATACAGGTCATCATCACCGGGCGCATTCGTACGGCACATGCGCGGGTAATTGCCACGCTCCGCTCGAGGCCGGCGTCGATCAGCGTATTGAAATAGGCGATGACGATAATCCCATTCATTGCCGAGATGCCGAACAGCGCGACAAAGCCGATGGCGGCTGATACGCTGAACGGAATTCCCGTCAGGACCAGCGCAAATATTCCGCCAACCAAGGCCATCGGAATCGCGCTCGCCGCCAGCATCGTGTCAATCATCGAACCGAAATTCAAAAACAGCAGCATGCAAATGAGCGCGAGGCCGAGCGGCACCGCGACCGCGAGGCGGTCGACGGCCTCCTGCAGCTCGCCAAACTCGCCGACCCATTCCAGACGCGAGCCGGGGGGCAGCGCTACCTGTTCGGCGACTTTGCGCTGCGCCTCGAGCACGGCGCCGCCGAGATCGCGGTCGCGCACGCTGAATTTGATCGGGATGTAACGCTCCTGGTTTTCGCGATAGATAAAGGAGGGGCCCGAGACTAAATTGACCTTGGCCACGTCGCCAAGCGGGATCGGAACCACGCCGCTGCCGCTCGGGTTTGTCGCCCCCACAGTAATGTGCCGGATCGCATCGAGGCTCTGGCGGTATCGTGGCGCCAGGCGGACGATGATCGGAAAGTTCCGGTCGCTGCCGTATTCGTAGACATTCCCGGCGGCGGTGCCGCCGATCGCGGCCTGGATCGTCGTGTTGATGTCGCCCGGCGCCAGGCCGTAGCGGGCGGCGCGCTCGCGGTCGATCTCGATGTTCACGGTCGGCTGACCGACCGAATCGAGGACGGCGAGATCGGTCACCCCCGCCACCGTCTTCATCACCTGCTTGATCTTGTAGGCGGTCTTTTGAATTGCCTCGAGGTCGTTGCCGTAGAGCTTGATCGAGTTCTCGCCTTTTACGCCGGAGGCTGCTTCCTCGACGTTGTCCTGGATGTATTGCGAGAAATTGAAATCCACCCCGGGAAACTCTGCCGCCAGCGCGTCATTGACCTGTTGCGTCAGCTTCTCTTTGTCGACGCCTTCAGGCCAGGTATCGAACGGCTTCAATGGCACGTTGAATTCGGCATTGAAGAAGCCGGTGGCATCGGTCCCGTCGTCCGGCCGCCCGAGCTGCGAGATAACCGTTACAACTTCGGGAAAGCCGCGGATGATCTGCCGCATGCGGTTGACGTACGGGGTCGCCTCCTCGAGCGAGATCGTGGGTGGCATAGTGGCGCGGATCCACAAATTGCCTTCCTCGAGATGAGGCAAAAATTCGAGCCCGAGCCCCCGCACACCGAGCACTGCGAATACCAGGAGGACGGCGGCGGCGCCAAGGGTTGCAATGCGGTTGGACACTGCGAAATCGAGGAGGGGGGCGTAGGCCCGGCGTAAACCACGGACAATCAGCGTTTCGGTCTCGCTTATTTGCTCGGGCAGCAACAGTGCGCTCAAAGCCGGCGTGATGGTGAAAGTGGCAATGATGCCCCCAGCGATAGCATAGGCGTAGGTCGTGGCCATGGGACCAAAGATGTGTCCTTCGACGCCGCTCAACGTGAAAAGCGGGACAAAGCCGGCGATGATGATGCCGGCGGCGAAGAAGATCGCCTGGTTGACCTCGCTCGCCGATCGCAAAATTGTGCGCAGTTTCCCAGTCAGGCCGGCCCGCTGGGCGATGCCGGTTGGCGCATATTCGTGGTGTTGTTCGCCTTCGCTCAAATGCCGGAAAATGTTTTCGACCAAGATCACCGTTGCGTCGACGATCAGCCCAAAATCGATCGCGCCAACCGACAGTAAATTCGCCGACTCGCCGCGCAGCACCATGATCATTATCGCGAAGAACAGGGCGAAGGGGATTGTCGCCGCGACGATAACGGCGCTGCGCAAATCCCCGAGGAACATCCACTGTACGAAAAAGATCAGCACAATTCCGAAGATCATGTTGTGCAGCACCGTGCGAGTGGTGGTGTTGATCAACTCCTGGCGGTCGTAGATCTTTTCCAGCCGCAGCCCCGGCGGCAGGATCCCGGTCGTGTTGATCTTCTCGACTTCGGCTTCGACGCGGCGGATTGTCGGCATGCTCTGCTCGCCGCGACGCATCAACACGACGCCTTGAACGATGTCCTCGTCGTCATCTTGTCCGACGATGCCGAGCCGCGGCTTGTGGCCGACGATCACAGTGGCGACATCTTTGACGTAGACCGGAGAACCGTTGTTCGAGGTCAGCATCGTATTGCGGAGGTCGTCCAATGTGTGGATCAGACCGACGCCGCGCACGACAGCAGCTTGCGGCCCGAAATTGATGGTCTGGCCGCCGACATTGATGTTGCTGTTGTTGAGGGTTTGCAGCATCTGCGGCAAGGTGAGGCCGTAGGCGAGCAACTTGTCGAGATCGACGGTGATCTCGTAGGTTTTTGTCATGCCGGCCCAACCCGAGACATCCATGACGCCGGGCACTGCCTTGAAGCGGCGCTCGAGAATCCAGTCCTGGATCGTCTTGAGGTCGGTGACGGAGTACCCAGGCGGTCCGACGATGCGATAGCGGTAGATCTCGCCGATTGGACTCGCCGGGGAGATAGATGGCGTCACACCATTAGGCAGCGGCGGCACCTGGCTCAGTCTATTGATTACCTTCGACTCGGCCTCGTCGTAAGTATAATCATAGGTAAATTCGACCCGGACGTCGGAGAGGCCAAAAAGCGAGATCGTCCGGATCGATCGAACATGGCGAATGCCCGTCATCTGGATCTCGATCGGGATCGTAATGTAGCGCTCGATCTCTTCAGCCGATGCGCCTGGGTTCTGGGTGATGACCTCGACGCGCGGCGGCACCGGGTCCGGATAAGCCTCGATGTTGAGGTTGATAAAGCTGATGAAGCCGGCGACGAACACGAACAGCATCAACGCGACCATCAGGACGCGTTGCTTCAGCGCGAAAGCGACGGCTGCGTTCATGGCTAGCTCAATCGGCCCGGGCGGCGCGATCGATAAAGACGGTGCCGCTCGTCACGACCTTCTCGCCGGCTGACAGGCCGGCGAGAACTTCGACCATGCCATCGCTGGTCCGTCGGGTGTGGATCTCGCGCAGCGCCAGGGTGTCGCCCTCTCCCGCGACCCAGACGCGGGCCTGCTCTCCTTCGTAGACGATCGCCTCCTGTGGAACCGCCGGTGCCGTTGCGGCCTCGCCGGTGATGATGCTGAAACTCGCAAACATCCCCGGTTTTAGGGCGCCATCGGGATTTTCGACATCGGCACGAACGGGCAGGCGGTGCGTGTTCGGATCGATCGATGGGGCAACGTAGGAGACCTTTCCCTTGAAGACGCGGCTGGGATAGGCCAGCACATGCACTTCCAGCGGGAGACCGATCTTCATCAATGGCGAATCGACCTCGCGGACATTGGCGATCAGATATACGGTTGAGAGATCGCTGATCGTGAAGACCGGGTTCGTGGCGCCTGCGGCCTCGCTATTGATGTACTGGCCGACCCCGATCTGGCGTTGAGTAACCGTGCCGCGGATCGGCGCTGTCACGGTTACTACCGAGTCGAGCTTTTGCGTAGGTTCGGCCTCGAGCGATGCGATTTCTTGGTCGCTCTTGCCGAGGATACGGAGCCGACGGCGCACTGCGTGGAGCGCGATCTCGTCGGCGCGGACCGTGTTTTGCGCGGTGATCAGGTCAGTCTGGGCCTGCTGCCAATCCTTGAGCGAGCCGCCTTGCGCGAGATAGAGTTCGTGTGTGCGCTTCTCGGTGGTTTGCGCCATCGTGAGCTGTGAGCGCGCCGACTGCAGATTGGCCAGTGCCGTAATTAGATCGTTCTGCGCCTGCACAAATTCGCTCGCATGGATCACAAAGAGCGGGGCGCCGGGCTCGACGACATCGCCGAGCATCGCAATCACTTTGGTGACCCGCCCGGAGTAATTCGAGAAGACGGGGGTCGTGAGATCGTCGTCCACCGCAATCGTGCCCTCAGTCACCTGCTCGGGACGGAAGGCCAGCATCGTTACCGGCGCGAGCTTGAGACTCCGCCATTGCAGCTGCGTGGGTCGAAAGGTACCGGGCGGGTCGGCCGATTTGGTGGGGGGCGTGTTTTCCGGCTGGTCGGCGAGCGGTTGCCATTTCAACGTCACCGCAGCCGCGAGGGCGGTGACCAGCACGAGCGCGATGAGCTTCGCACCCCGTCTGTTGTTCTTGGCGATCGGCGGCTGGGTGTCCCCTGCCATCAAACCTACCCAATGACTCGGCTCAGCCGGCAATCTTAACCGCATACGGTTTTCGCCAGTCTTTCCAATGGATTACCGTTTGGTAATGCATGGGGGACGGGCTCGCTGGTCCCGCCGCTCAAAATGGATCAGGAGCAAGTGGTTGAAATTCCTCGATTCTCGCCCTGAGAAAACAGGTGATAACAGGACGAATCAGGCGGATCGGCGGTGACTTCCGGCATCGGCGAGGTCCAGTGGGAAGCGCGTCGGGGGCGCGGAATCGGGTCATGTCGGTTCTTGATCTGTTCTCTTCAAGGGGCAGTATTGGACTTGACGTACCATAATCAGGCATTATATGTTCTCTGAAAAGGAGATAACAGATGCCTCGATCCGTTCTCGACGAAGCCCACTTCCGCAACGAACCAGCCGCCTACGCCTACGTCGAAGCGATCGTTTGGCCGGACGGGCGCGTTTGCCCGCATTGCGGCGCTGTCGGCAACAGCGGCAAGTTGAATGGAAAGAGCACCCGGATCGGCGTCTACAAGTGCTACGCCTGCCGGAAGCCATTTACCGTCAAGGTCGGAACCATCTTCGAGAAGAGTCACGTGCCGATGCACATTTGGCTCCAGGCAATGCACCTGATGTGCTCCAGCAAAAAGGGCTTCTCGGCAAATCAGTTCTGTCGCGTTCTTGGCGTTGACTTCAAAACCGGCTGGTTTATCGGCCATCGCATCCGATTGGCGATGGACGAAAGCGGCTCCGGTCCGCTCGGGGGCGAAGGCAAAATCGCCGAGTCGGATGAGACCTATACCGTCTACAAGAAAGGCGGCCCAACTTGGTTTCTGCATCCCGAGCACGGCTGGCGACGCCGCACTGGCGGTGATCGCGTGCCGGTCGTCACTCTCGTTGAACGCGGCGGCAGGGCGCGTTCGCACAAAGTCGAGAACCTCACTGCGGCGACTCTTCGCGGCGTGGTCTTTGGCGGCGTCGATACCAAAAGCCGATTGATGACTGACGAGCTGCATTCCTATCGCCGCATCGGGCGGCGCTTTGCCGGTCACGATGCGGTCAACCACAGCGAAGAGGAATGGGCGCGCAAGCTGGCGGACGGCATCAAGGCGCACGTCAATAACGCCGAAGGCTATTTCTCGATCCTGAAGCGCGGCATCGTTGGCTGCTATTTCCATGTCAGCGAAGCCCACCTGCACCGTTACCTCGCGGAATTCGATTTCCGGTACAGCAATCGGATCGCTCTTGGCGTGAACGATGTAGAACGCACCGAACGCGCGATCCGCGGCATCATCGGCAAGCGGCTGACTTACCGAACGACTCATAGCCAAACCACCCACCAGCCCGGAACCGTCTAGACCGCTCTGGCTGAACGCGCCATATAGGAAGCCTATGCAATTGAGGCTTCCATTCGATGGCGGTGACGAAGACCAAGACGAAGCGGAAGACGGCCCCAAAGCCGCCGAGCCGTAAGATCGAGGATAAGGCGCAATATGAGCGTTTCCGGGAATTCGCTCGTGAGCATGAAACCGACGACGACCCGGCCGCGTTCGACCGCCGGGTTCGTAGGAT
>Ga0070765_100002561_pt1 | contig 11429 bp, 10 predicted proteins | sample HubBroMetageWFT5_FD_71516 | JGI IMG/M metagenome (GOLD analysis project Ga0070765, IMG submission 71516) | Warmed and freeze-thawed soil microbial communities from the Hubbard Brook experimental Forest, New Hampshire - Hubbard Brook CCASE Soil... | ecosystem: Environmental > Terrestrial > Soil... | reverse complement strand
TTTTGGAGGTCACATGGCGAACGTGCCATCGGCGGATCACGACGAGCTCAGCTACGAATCTGCCGGTTTGCCGAAGACGACGAACTGGTGGGGCGCGTTCGTAATCGGTCTGGCTGGAACGATCCTCGTCACCGGGATCGCCCCGGTGATGGTCACCGAGCTCGGCGCCGCGTCGGTGCCGGTGATCGTCTTCATCACGATCTCCGGCTACCTGGTCTGCCTGCTGCTCGCGGAGCTGTCGGCAATGATGCCCGACCGCTCCGGCGGCTTGCCCTCCTACGCCTATCCGGCGTACAAGGACCGCTGGCCGCGGTTCGCCGAGCACGTCAACGGGTTCACCGCGTGGGGCTACTGGCTCGGCTGGTTCCCGGTGGCTCCGCTGAACATGATCCTGGCGTCGTACTACATCGTCGACCGCTTCAAGCTCTCGACCGCTGGCTTTACGCCGATCCACACCCCGATCGCGTGGTGGACGCTCGGCATCTCGATCGTCGGGCTGTTGATCCTGGCGATTCCGGCGGTCAGGGGACTGCGGTTCGGAACCGTGTTCGCGACCACGCTGGCGCTGCTGTCGATGATTCCGCTGACGTTCCTCGCGATCGCGTGGATCTTCAACCCCTCGGCGGTCGACTTCAGCTGGCTGTGGCACTTCCGCCATACGAACGGCAGCAGCTTCTTCTCGCCGTTGTTCGGGCACGGGTGGCTGACGCTGTACATCGCGTTCTCGTTCCTCCTGACCTGGAACGTGATCGCGATGGAGGCGGCCGCGTGCTACATCGGCGAGACCAAGAACCCCGACCGCGACGCGAAGATCGCGATGAACCTCGAGGGCCTCTACGGCCTGTTCATCTACACGATGATCCCGATCGCGTTCATCATCGTGCTCGGGCTGCCCGCGCTCGGCAACGCCGCGCTGGTCGACCCGAAGACGATCTTCGTGCACTACGCCGCCGCGGTGTTCGGCACCGGCACCGGAAGCAGCATCCTCGAGTGGCTGATCGCGATCATGCTGATCCTCGCGCTGATCCTGTCCGCGCTGAACGCGATCACCGGTACCGCCCGGTCGCTTCACCAGATGTCGACCGACGGCCAGTTCCCCCGCTTCTTCCAGCGCGTCAACCACCACGGCGTCCCGAACCGCGCGATGTGGTTCAACGTCGCCTGCTCGATCGCGGTCGTGTTCATGGGCGGCGCGGTCGAGATCTACACGTTCTCGAACGTCGGCTACCTGGCCTCGTTCATCCCGGTCCTGATCGGCTACTTCCTGCTCCGCAAGCACCGGCCGAACGTGCGCCGGCCGTTCAAGCTGCCCGAGTGGATGAAGTACGTCGCGCTCGTAATCGCGGGCATCTACGCGATCATCTACTTCTACGGCGGCCCCACTTACGCCAACTGCACCTGCAACGCCGCCGGCCGCAAGACGCTGCCGTACTACTTCATCGGCTGGGCCGTGCTGCTGTCCTACGTCATCTTCTACTGGTACCGCAAGCGGGTCGAGGACAAACGGATGGCGCCCGCCGAAGAGATGGTCGCGGCCGGTACCCCCGCCCCGATCGCGGGCGCGTCTGACCCGTGAGCGCGACGACCCGGCTGAGGAAACAGCCGCCCGAGAACCCGTCCGCGGGACCGTTCGAGCGGATCCTGCTCGCGTCCGAGGGTCGACCGTTCTCAGACGCCGCGATCGCGCGCGTCGTCGAGCTCGCCAGGCCCTCGGATGCCAGCGTCCGCGTGTTCACGATCGCACGGATCCACGGCGTCTCGTTCGGGATGCAGATGCCCGGGCTGCTCCCGACCAAGGCGGAGTGGAAGGAGCAGCGCGACATCGTGGACAAGGCGGTCAAGCGGCTCGAGCGCAAGGGCATCGAGGCCGACGGACACGTCGTCGGAACCCGCAAGTCGACCAAGCGCATCCTCCAGGAGGCAGAGTACGCCGGATGCGACGCGATCGTGATGGCGGCGGATCCCGACCGCAACCGCGTGACCGGCGACTTCTCGTGGTCCCAGGAGCCCCAGCGGGTCCGCCGCAAGTCGAAGATCCCGGTGTTCCTGGTTCGCGAGGACGATTAAGGGCCGGCTTCGCCGGCGTCCGTGGGGCCGGTTGCGCCAGGCATCCGTGCATGGCGCGGGCTACCCGCCCGGCGCCGTCCCGGGCCGCCCATGTAGTCGCGCGAGTTTGATCGCGAGCTCGAGCGACAACAGGTCGTCCTCGTCGAGCTTGAGACCGGTCAGATCCTCGATCCGCCCGAGGCGCTGGCGCAGCGTGTTCGGGTGGATGAACAGCTCGCGCGCGCTCTCGATCACGCTCCGGCGCTCGGCGAGGTACCGCTCGAGCGTGTCGAGCAGCGCCGTGCGCCGCTTGGTGTCGTACTCGATCAGCCGGTCGACGGCGGCCCGCATCCGATCGTGCGGGGCGTTCTCGGCGGCGATATGCACGAGGTACCGGTAGGCGCCGACCTCGGCGTATCCGATCGCGCCGCCGTCGCCGAGCAGCGCCCGCCCGATCATCGTGGCGTCGAGGGCCTGGCGGTAGGCGCGCCCGGCATCGCCCGGGGTCTTGTGCAGCTCGCTCAGCCCGATCGCCGCCCCGCGGCGCCGGCCGAGCTCCCGGCAGGCTCGCACGAGCTCCTCGATGCCCTGCGGCGAACGGGCGCTCACGGGCAGTACCGCCCGGACCGGCCCGGGACCGGATTCGACCGCGGTGCGGGGGAGGAGCTCGGCCAGGTCGCGCCCGAGCACCTCGGCGGCGGCCCGCCACTCGCCCGAGCCCTGCTCGCCTCCGGCGGCCGGCTCGGCACACAGGATCAGGTAGGGCTTCGACAGATCGCAGCGCACCTCCGCGGCCTTGGCGGCGGCGAACGTCGTCGCCCCGGCCGCGAGCGCCTCGAACAGGTCCTTGACGATGTTGGTGTTGGTCAGGCCTTCGATCAGCTCGGCCCGCTTGATCGCGATCGCCGCCAGGTGCGCGATCGCCCGCGCCATCTCGGTGTCCTCGCCGGTAAACGGCCGCCGCGGCGGAGCGCCCGCGCACAAGAGCCCGAGCCGCTCGCCGCCCGATATCAGCGGGGTCACCAGCAGGTCGGCCACGTCGAGCCCCGGCCACAGCGTTCGCGCCGGCGGGCGCGACGCGCTGCCGTCGACCGCAGCCAGCAGCAGCGCAGTCGCCGAGAGCGCCTCGGGCTCGGCGGTCGTCTCGGGCGCGGATGCCAGTAGATGCAGCGCGCTGCCGGTGCCGTCCAGTCGGTAGAGCTGGCAGACCTCGGCGCCGAGCAGCCGGCGCATCCCGTTCGTGACCGCGCGGCCGATCTCGCCCGCGTCAGGAGCGGTGGCGACCTCCTGGGCGAGTCCGGACAGGCTCGTCAGCGCATCCACGCGGCGGCGCTGCTGGTCGTACAGCTGGGCGTTCTCGATCGCGCCCGAGACGAGCGAGGCGATGTGAACCAGGAGCTTGAGCGTGTCCTCGGCGAACTCGCGCGGAGCCTCGGTGTGGAGAACGATCACGCCGATCGTCTCCCCGGCGCGCGAGAGGATCGGAACCGCGGCCATCGACTGGAACCGCTCCTCGTCGAGGATCGGGAAGAACTTCGTGCGCGGGTCGGCCATCGCGCCCTCGCGGATGAACTCGGGCTGGCGGTGCCGGGCCACCCATCCGGTGAGCCCCTCGTCGAGACGCATCTGGACGACGCCGACGGCGTCGGCATAGACGGGCGACGCCGCCCGGATCGTCAGCCTGCCGTCTTCGAGCAGGTAGATGAAGCACGCGTGACACCCGGTCGCCTCGGTGGCGAGGTCGACGATCCCTTGCAACATCGGGCCGAGTTCGATCGACGAGCCGACGAGGTTGATCACCCGGTAGAGAGTCCGGTTCTCTTCACGAAGCCCACCGGCCTCAGAGGTGGCCGTCAGAAATGCCTCCCTATGCGCGTCTCGCTATGTGCGAAGCGCACATCCTAGCCCGCGATACCCAGTGGCCGCGGCTATTGCCGGGACGTGGGTCCGACGGATATACCTCGTGCATGGCTACAACAACTGAGCATCGCGAAGACGGCGTCCCCCAGATCAGTGATGAGGACGACGTCCGCCGCGTCATCCGCGACCGCCACATCGAGTTTCTGTTCGCCCAGTTCGTCGACATGCACGGGAAACCGAGCGCCAAGCTCGTCCCGGCGCACCACATCGACGACCTGCTGAGCGAGGGCGCCGGCTTTGCCGGGTTCGCCGCCGGCGACATCGGCCAGGGACCCCACGACCCGGACATGATCGCGATGCCGGATCCGACGACGCTCACGATCCTGCCCTGGCAACCCAACGTGGCGCGGTTCGCGTGCAACGTGACGGTCGAGGGCGAGCCGTGGCCGTTCTGCCCCCGCACGATCCTGCGCAACCAGCTCGAGCGCGCCAAGGCGCTCGGATTCGAGCTGAAGATGGGCGCCGAGCTCGAGTACTTCCTCGTGCGGCGTCGCGAGGACGGCGCGATCGAGGTCGCCGACCAACTCGACACGCTCGACCTCCCGTGTTACGACATGCGCGCGCTCACCCGGAACCTCGACTTCGTCTCGACTGTCTCGAAGGCCGTGACCGGGCTCGGGTGGGACAACTACGCCACCGATCACGAGGACGCCAATGGCCAGTTCGAGCAGAATTTCCAGTTCGCCGACGCGCTGACTACGGCCGACCGCGCTGTGTTCTACCGCTACATGGTCGAGACGCTCGCGCAGCAGCGCGGGCTGATCGCGACGTTCATGCCGAAGCCGTTCGCGAACCTGACCGGCAACGGCTGCCACTTCCACGTCAGCCTGTGGTCGAACGGCGAGAACGTGTTCGAGCGCGATGCCGCCGATGACCCCCGCGGCCTCGGCCTCTCCGAGCTCGCCTACCAGTTCGTCGGCGGGCTGAAGGCCAACGCCAAGGCGTATATCGCCGTCACCGCCCCGACCGTCAACTCGTACAAGCGCCTGGTCGTCGGCGCGCCCACGAGCGGTGCCACGTGGGCGCCGGCGTACGTGAGCTACGGATACAACAACCGCACGCAGATGCTCCGGATACCCGACGCCGGGCGGATCGAGGACCGGACCGTCGACGGGTCGTGCAACCCCTACCTGGCGGCGACCGCGATGCTCGCGGCCGGCCTCGACGGGATCGAGCGCGGGCTCGACCCCGGCGACCCGAACTCGGCCAACCTGTACGAGCTACCCGAGGCCGACCGCGATGCCCTCGGGATCGAGTTGCTCCCGGCGAACCTGCTCGACGCCGTCCGCGAGTTCGAGAAGAATGACGTCCTCCGTGCCGCGTTCGGGAAGACTCGGGATGGCGACTACGTCGACTACTTCGCCAAGGTCAAGCGACGCGAGTGGCAGGCCGCGCACGAGCAGATCACGCAGTGGGAACTCGACCGCTACCTCCAGCTGTTCTGAGTTAGTTCAGGCGGCGCGCCGCAGGGTCCGGGCGCCATTTGCCAGCGCGGCGCAGAAGCACTCGATCACGTCGGGGTCGAACTGGCTGCCCGCACAGCGGCGCAGCTCCCCGACGGCGATGGCCTCGCTCATCGCCCGGCGGTACGGGCGCTCGGTCGTCATCGCGTCGAATGCGTCGCACACCGCGATGATGCGCGAGCCGAGCGGGATCTCTCGGCGCGCGAGCGCGTCGGGATAGCCCGACCCGTCGTAGTTCTCGTGGCTCGAGCGGACGAGCCGGGCAACCCGCGCGAGGTCGGGCGCGGCCGCGAGGATCTTCTCGCCGATCAGCGTGTGACGCCGCATCAGCGCCCATTCGTCGTGGTCGAGTGGGCCCGGCTTGAACAGAATCGCATCTGGGATCGCCGCCTTCCCGACATCGTGGAGCTCGGCGGCCTGGCGGATCACCTCGACGTCCTCCAGCGCCAGCGAGAACGCCGCCGCCACGGCGGCGGCCAGCTCGGCGACGTCGTGCCCGTGGGCGCCAAGATCCCAGTCGCGCTCGCCGAGCGCGGTCAGCAGGACGTCTTTGGACTGCCGCGCCGCCGACACTCGGCCCATCCGCTTCTGGCCATACATGCGCTGGTCTGCGATCGTGAGCGCGGCGCTGGCGTCCTGCGCTTCGGTCGGCACCATGACCGAACCGCATGAGCAAGCGATCGTGAAGCCCTCGCCCTGCTCGAACAGCGCATTGGCCGCCATCTCGACCTGGTCGTCGGCGGTGCCCTGCGGCGCATCTAGCAGCGTGCAGAATTCGTCGCCGCCGATCCGGTACACCTTCCCGCCGTCCCCGACCTGCGCCTCGAGCTTCAGTCCAAGACGTCGGAGCAGGGCATCTCCGGCTGGGTGCCCAAAGCTGTCGTTGTACTGCTTGAAGCCGTCGAGGTCGAGGAGCACGAGCGTGAACGGACGATCGTCCCGAGCCGTCGACAGCCGCCGTTCCAGGTCGGCCAGCAGCGCGCGCCGGTTCGCGAGACCGGTCAACGCATCGGTGATCGCCTCGTCCTGGCTCGCCCGGAGGAGACGCGCGTTGTCGCGCCACGTCAGCACGAGCCGGCCCATGACCACCGACAGCGAGCCCGCGGCCAGGGCGATCGCGATCACGCCGACGCGATCGAAGCTCGACCAGACCAGGATCGCGATCGCGACCGACGCGAACGCCACCGGCATCACGATTCCCCGGGCGCTCAGACGTGCGGGCGCGGACACCGAGACGCGGCGGGGCAGCCATCCGGCCAGCGCCGCGAGCACGGGCGACCAGTACCAGAGCGCGTTGTACCAGTCGTTCTGCGTGTAGCTGCCGGTGGCGTCGGCGACCACGTACACGCTGTCGGCGATCCAGAATGCGAGTACCGAGGCGGCGAGCAGGGCCCAGGGCGGGTTGAGGCGCCAGTGGCCGAGGGCCGTCGCGCCCACGATCAGGCCGAGCAGCGCCAGGTCGCAGATCGGGTAGGCGAGGTTCGTGGCCACGGCGAGGCTCCCGCCGTCGGCGTGGGCGACGACCGGCTGGACCACGAGCGCCGCGCCGAGCGCGCCGGCGGCGAGCGTGGCCGCGGCCGAGTCCGCCGCGAGCGCCTTCGGCACCGCGGACAGCCGATGCCGCATGAGCGACAGGATCCCGGCGAAGGCAAACGGGCAGAACGACAGGTAGCCGGCATCGGCAAGGGATGGCACCGGCGGATTCGCGAGGTTCCCGAGCGCGAGCGTCCAGTAGATGTCGCCGGCGGCCCAGCACAGCCCGCCGATCCCGATCAGAATCCAGCCGCGCTCGCCGGTTAGTCCCCGAAAGATGAGGAGCGCCGCGGCGATCACGAACACGACGTCGGGCGCGATCCCGCGGAACGGGACGGCGCCGAGCAGGCCGGGGAACACCGTGAACGCGACCTCGTACGTGACGGCCCAAAAGCTGAGCAGGGCAAGCACGCCGAGGGCGGCGGGCCGACCCGGGCATGCCGGGATCGACCGGACTCGCCGGGCGCGGCCGACGAACGCGGACTCCCTGGACATCACTGACCACATCGGCTCCATCCCCGCATCGCGTGAATGACGGGGATGGAGCTAGACGGGTCTCTGACGCCCGCGTGCTTCTTAAGCCGAAGCGCTCACGGATGCGCTCCCGGGAGCGGGAACGTCCCGGTTCTCGGGCGCGAACTGGCTGGCGATGAAGGTCGCGCCCTGCGGGTCGGCGATGATCGTCATCCGGACCCAAGGGGCGTCGAACGGCGGCGCCAGCAGCTTCCCTCCCAGCGCGGAGGCCTTCTCCGCGGTCGCGTCGGCGTTGTCGGTCGCGAACGTCACCGTCCAGTGCGCCGGCATGTCCTCGTGATCCGCGGGGATCGGGAGAATGCTCGCGACGACGTCCTCGAAGCCCTTGACGGCGCCCATCGCGGCCATCCGCTCGCGGGTCCCGGGATTGAGAAGCTCGAGGTGATCGCCGTATCCGGGCAGCGTCCAGGTCAGGGCGCCGCCGTCGAGCCCCAGCGTGTCCCAGCCGAACACCGCGCCGTAGAACGCCTTCGCGCCGTCGAGGTCGCGCGTGTTCAGACCGTTGAAGTTCAGGGAGCCGGGCTCGTTGACGATTTGCGCACCCCGATGCCGGCTCGGCTGCCAGACGCAGAACACCGCGCCCTCGGGGTCGCTGAACACGGCCATGCGGCCGGCGTCCATAACGTCGAACGGCTCCGCGATCACGGAGCCACCGGCGTCCTTGACCTTCGCGGCCGTCTCGTCGGCGCTCTGCACCCAGATGTAGGTGTTCCACATGGCCATCGGCGGCGCTCCCTCCGGGACCCCGCCGATCCCGGCGACGTCGCGACCCCGGATCCGCGCCATGAAGTACTTCTCATCGGACCCCGCCGGCATCACGTCCTCGACATCCCAACCGAACAGGTCGCGATAGAAGGCGGCGGCGGCCTCCGGGTCGGGCTGGCTAGTGTCGATCCAGCACGGGACGCCGGGTATGTAACGGTCGAGTTCGGGCATTGATCGCTCCTCTCTAGTCCACTGACAGTTGCCCGGGACCGTAGCCCCGTTTTAGGTCAAGATCGGTCCTCTGGTGGGCGCGGCTCCGCGCCACCGCGAGCAGCGCGAGGAGGTCGTACGCGATCGCCGCGGCGTTGAGCGCGGTGATCTGTCCGGGGCTGTCGTACGGCGGCGCGACCTCGACCACATCGAACCCGGTGAACGGCATGCCGGCGAGTGCACGCAGGAACGCGAGCGCTTGTCCCGGCTGGAGCCCGGCCACCTCGGGCGTGCCGGTTCCCGGCGCCGACGCTGGATCGAGCACGTCGATGTCGAACGATAGGTACGTGGGTCCGTCGCCGACGCGCGCGCGGACCCGGTCGCCGTACTCGTCCGGGGTCATCGCCACCAGATCGGCGCCGTCGATGACCTCGAACCCGAGCTCGCGCGGGACCTCCATGTCCTCGGGCCCGTACAGGGGCCCGCGCATGCCGGCCATCACCGAGCGCGCGGGATCGACCAACCCTTCCTCGACGGCGCGGCGGAACGGGGTGCCATGGAAGTAACGCTCGCCGTAGTACTGGTCCCAGGTGTCGGCGTGGGCGTCGAAGAGCACCAGCGCCACCGGGCCGTGGACGGCGTGCTGGGCGCGGAGCTCGCCGAGGACGATCGAGTGGTCGCCACCGAGGACGAGGGGCACGATGCCGGCCTCGAGCAACGGACGCAGGCCGGCGTCGATCTGCTCGGCGGTCCGCTGGGCATTGCCGGGCGTGACGTTGAGGTCCCCGCCGTCGACGAGCGACAGCGTGCCGAACACATCGATCCCGAGCGCCGGGTGATACGGACGGAGCAGCATCGAGGCTGACCGGATCGCCTCGGGACCGAAGCGCGCGCCGCTCCGGAAGCTGGTCGCGGTGTCGAACGGGATTCCGATCACCGCGGCGTCGATGTCGTCGCGGGGCAGCTCCACGTGCGGCAGCCGGGCGAACGTGCGCACGCCGGTGTAGCGAGGCGCGATCGTGGCGTCCGGCGGCTCGAAATGCGTCATCTACCGGCGGTCCGCCTCGAGCAGCTCGGAGTCGTGCTCCTCGAAGATCCGCTCCCAGTCGGTCCGCTCGCCGGAGTGGAGCGCCTCGATCAGCGCGTAGATCCGCGGCGTCATCACCAGCAGGTAGCGCGCCGGCTCGGACGTGGCGTTCCAGTACGAGTGGCGCGTGCCGCGGGGAACCAGGATCGACTCGCCCGCGGGCACCTCGCGCTGGGTGTCGTCGATCTGGAAGCCGAGGCGGCCGCTCAGCACGATCCAGGCCTCGTCGTCGGACCGATGCAGATGCAGACCGGCGATCGGTCGACCCGGGTGCGTGCCCGGATCGGTCCAGTCCGCGACTACAAACGATTCGCTGACGATCACGGCCCCCCAAGCCTATGCGGTGGCTCACGGAGGCGTGGCCGATTTTTTCTCATATTGAGGGCAAGTCGGTCACGCCACCCGAACGCGCCGCGGACCTACGACGTCGGACGGGTCATCCGGAAGATCCGCTCGACCACCGTGTAATCCGCCGGCCCGCCACACCGCGCGATCGGGCGCAGCGCCGCCGTGTCGATGCCCTCCCCAGAGAGGGCCCGCTCGTCGAGGTGGACCCCGACGACCTGGCCGATCACGAGGTGCTGGTCGAACGTCTCGCCGTTCAGATCGCGGAGCTCGACGTGGTGGACGACCTTGCACTCCATCGCGCACGGGCTGGCCGCGACCCGCGGCGGCGCGACGATCCGCGACGGCGCCATCTCGAGCCCCGCGCGCGAGAACTCCGATGCACCCCGGGGCAGCGGCGCCGAGGTCTCGTTCATCTGCTCGCGGAGATCCCAGGTGGCCAGGTTCCAGACGAACTCGCGCAACTCGCCGGCGAAGGTCGAGGAATCCTTGGCGCCACGGCTCGAGAACGCGAGCATGTGCGGCCCCTCGGCGACCGCGTTGAAGAAGCTGTACGGAGCCAGGTTGACGTGTCCATCGGTGTCCATCGTCGAGACCCACCCGATCGGGCGCGGCGCGACCAGCGACTTGAACGGATCATGCGGCAGCACCGCCCGGTCGCGGTTTGAAGGCTCGTAGAAGATCACGGCCGCGACATCATCCCGCGCCGAAGCGCCGCACGACCGACGTCGGCCGGCTCGCCCCCACCAGCGACCCGACCGTCTGCGGCGCCACCGTGTCGAGCAAGCTAGCCAACGCGATGAACGCCTTGGCCGTCGTCAGCGCGTCGCCGAGCGCGTGATGCGGGGTCTCCGCCGGCTGTCCGAGCGCATTCGCCAGCCCCGTCAGCGAGATACCTTCGAGCGCGGAGCCGTCGCGTTGGCGCAGCCACATCCGCCCCAGCACCTCGGTGTCCGCGGCCTCCGGCAGCCGCACCCGCCGGCGCCCGAACTGCCGCGTCAGAAACGCGGTCTCGATCGCCGCGGTGTGAAACACCGGGACGCGGCCGGAGAGAAGCTCGAGCATGCGATCCATCGCCTCGTCCAGCGGTGGCGCGCCGGCGAGGTCGGGAACCCGGAGCTTGTGGACGACCACCGCCCTGAGGTTCGAGCGCAGCTCCGAGTTCACGAGCGTGTACATGCCGCCGCCGAGCACGATCCGGCCACCGTCGATCGGCACCGCCCCGACCGCGATGATCTCATCGCTCCGGGGATCGAGCCCGGTCATCTCGAGGTCGATCGCACACCAGCCCGCCGAACGCCACGGCGTGCCCTCGGCCGGCCGCGGAACGCTCGCGAACTCGGCCGCTGCTCCCGCCGGAGGCGAGCGCCGCAGCCTCACCCGCGGAGCCTCCGCTGCACAGACGTCACCGCCCGGAACACGTCGCGCAGATGATCGCGCATGAGCGCACTGATCTCGGCTGGCTCGATCTGGTCGTCCGGCGTCCGCCCCGCCGCGATCCTCGCCATGTGGTGTCCGATCCGCAGCTCGAGCGCGAGCTCGAACGCGTCGATCAGCGTCCGCGCATCCGCATCGCTGACCACGCC
>Ga0070765_100002560_pt1 | contig 11431 bp, 7 predicted proteins | sample HubBroMetageWFT5_FD_71516 | JGI IMG/M metagenome (GOLD analysis project Ga0070765, IMG submission 71516) | Warmed and freeze-thawed soil microbial communities from the Hubbard Brook experimental Forest, New Hampshire - Hubbard Brook CCASE Soil... | ecosystem: Environmental > Terrestrial > Soil... | reverse complement strand
GACCAGGCCGCGCGTGGGATGCTGCCAGCGCAGCAGTGCCTCGAGACTGCGCACCTGTCCGGTGCTGACATCCACCTTCGGCTGGTAGTAGAGCTTGAGCTCGTCGTTGGCGAGCGCATGGCGCAGATCCGATTCGACCGCAAGGCGCTCGCGCGAGAATCCCATGACCTCGGGATCGTGGAAGCGGTACATGTTGCGGCCGCTTTGCTTGGCGTGATACATCGCCTCGTCCGCGCGTGCCAGCAGGTCCTCGCCATCCATACCGTCCAATGGGTAGCAGGCGATGCCGATGCTGGGCGACACGTGCAGTTCGGACCCCTGGATGCGGTAGGGTGCCGCGAGCGCCTCCATCCATCGCGCCGCCAGACGCTCGATATCCGCGCGTCCCTCGATATCGCGCAGTAGCAACAGAAACTCATCGCCACCGGCGCGCGCCACCACGTCCTCCCCGCGTGTTGTGGACAGCAGTCGCCGGCCGACCAGCTTCAGCAACATGTCGCCGGCGCCGTGCCCCAGCGAGTCGTTAATCACCTTGAAACGATCCAGGTCCAGCACGCAGACCGCGAAAGGTCTCTGACCGGCGAGCGTGGTCTCCAGGTGATGGGCAAACAGCACCCGGTTGGCCAGGCCGGTGAGCGCATCGTGGGTGGCCTGATGTTGCAGTTCCGCGTTCGCGCGCTCGAGCGATTCATCTCGCTGTCGCAGCACGCCAACCGATTCGCTCAGGCGCACGCTTTGATCCTGCAGGGTGACACGCATGGTGCGTCCAATGACACCCAGCAGAATTGCCCGGCCCAATGTGAGCATCCAGCCTATCCAGACCAATGTGCGCTCGAACAGCGTCGTATGCGGTGTCCAGTCGCCGTGGCTGTAGAACAGCAGCAGTCCGCTCGCTGCGACCACGATGCTCCAGGCGCAGAAAGACTGTTTGCCCGAAATGCCCATGGTGCCGATGCCGTAGACGACAAATAGCGAACAGATGAAATAGAAACCGACCTGCGGCGCGAGCGCTACGAATGACAGCTGTATCGCGGTGGAGATGGCTAGTCTCGGGATCGCCTGAAAGCTGTAGACATCGCCCGGTCGCGTCTCGCGCGAGGCCATGACATAGGCAAACAGGCACTCGATCAAGCCCGCCGCGGCGTACGCCAGCGGAACCCACAGCGCGATCGTGCCGGCGAAGTGAAATCCGAGCAGCAGCAGCGAACTGTTGATGTAAAGGAGCGCGATGCCGCGCAGCATCCCCGGATAGAGGTTACGTGTGATGTTCGCTTTGCGAAGCGCCGTTTGCATTAGCCATCCATTGGCGTCAAGGCCTGTTTCGAACCAGGCGGGTGAGCTTGCTGAAGGTGTGTTCCGGGCTCAAGACTTCAGGAACGGGTGGGGTGGTCAGCAGTGCCGCTATCTGCGTCGCCGGCACCGCGGGGCTGCGCAAAAAACCCTGATACTGATCGCAGCCCATGCGCCGCAGGATGTCCAGCTGCGCTTCGCTCTCCACGCCTTCGGCGACAACCTTCAGCCGCAGGCCATGCGCGAGCGATATGATTGCACGCACGATCGAGGCGTCATCGGGATTGCTGTCCAGATCGCGAATGAAGCTGCGATCGATCTTGAGCTTGTCGATTGGGAAACGCTGCAGATAGGTCATGCTCGAGTAGCCGGTGCCGAAGTCATCTATCGCCACCAGCACCCCTAAGCGACTGAGCTGTTCCAGCATTGCCACCGAGCGTTCGGCATTGCTCATCAGGGTGGCTTCGGTGAGTTCGATCTCCAGGCAGGACGGATCGAGCGAGTAAGTTTGCAGGGCTTCACGCACCATGTTCGGAAAGCCGCTCTGGCGGAACTGGGTGGGGGACACATTGACCGCCACACGTAGAAACGGCAGCCCCTCGTCCTGCCAGGCGCGGGCCTGGCGGCATGCCTCACGTACCACCCACTCCCCGATCGGCAGAATCAAACCGGTGTCCTCGGCGATCGTGATGAAGGCCGAGGGGCTCATCAAGCCGCGCTGCGGGTGCTGCCAGCGCAGCAGCGCTTCGACACTGCGTGTCATTCCACTGCCGATGTCGATCTTGGGCTGGTAGTGCAAGCGAAACTGTGACTGCGAAATGGCTTGCCGCAGATTCGCCTCGATCACCAGGCGCTCGCGCGAGTAACCCATCACCTCGTTATCGAAAAAACGATACATGTTCCGGCCAGCCTGCTTGGCCTGGTACATGGCCTCGTCGGCGCGCGCCAGCAGCTCCTCGCCATCCACGGCATCGATCGGGTAGCGCGCGATGCCGATGCTCGGCGATATGTGCAGCTCCGTGCCCAGAATGCGGTACGGCTCAGACAGCGCATTCATCCAGCGCATCGCGAGCTTCTCGACGTCCTCGCGTGCACCCAGGTCGTGCAGCAGCAGCAGGAATTCGTCGCCGCTTGCGCGCGCAATGGCATCGTCGGAACGCGTGGTGGACAGGAGCCGCCGTCCGACCAGCTTCAACAAGGAGTCACCGGCGCCGTGCCCGAGCGAATCGTTGATGACCTTGAAGCGATCCAGGTCCAGAACGCACACCGCGAACGGCCGCTGCTCGGCGATCGCTTTTTCCAAGCGCTCGGCAAACAGCACGCGATTGGCAAGGCCGGTCAGTGCATCGTGCGTGGCCTGATGCTGTAGTTCGGCATTGACCCGCTCGAGCGACTGGTCGCGCTGCTTGAGCGCACCGACCGACTCGGTCAGCTGCACGCTGCGCTTCTGCAATCGCATTCGCAGCGTCCGGCCGAATACGCCGAGCAGAATGCAGCGGCCGAGCACCGAGATGAAGCACAACCACACCAGCACTCGTTCGGCGATGTTGGCCTGAGGAATCCAGTCCGAATGCCCACCGTTGGTGAGCAGCAATGCCGTGACCGCAGCGACACAGCCCCAGGTGATCAGCGACTGCCGCACGGTCGCTGCCATCGAGCCGAAGCCATAGACGATGAACAGCACCGTTATGAAGTAGAAGCCGATCTGCGGAACCAGCGCAATGAAGGCCAGCTGGATCACGCTCGCCAGGATCATTCGGGGGAAGACGAATCGCTGAAACAGTTCGCGCGTATCGCTCACGCGCAGCCCCAGACCGTAAAACAGCGCGCACTCGCATAGGCCGACGGCCAGATAGGCCGGTGCCACCAGCATCGGGATGGTGCCCGCCAGTGCGAAGCCCCACAGCAGAAGACCGTCCACCAGGTAGCTGAGGACGATGGCCCCCATCGTCCCCGGGCGCAGCTGCCGCCGGGATGTCGCCCCTTGCGCGATCGGTTCCATCGGGGACTTTTGGCTCACGGCAGATATAACTAAAGATGCCGATAACCTTACGCCCCGGGCAGGGGGGCTTGCCGTGACGTGATCCACATCGAATTGGCAGCCGGGGCGGCCCGAATTATGTGACCTGGCGCTCATCAGCGAAATGGCGAGCGGGGGCGGGGGATCGGGAGCTTACAAAATGTGAACCGATGCGCTGTCGCTTTTCTTCTGTAACACCAGAGTGCGCGGCACGTGTTCTCTCACGCACAAGGTAAAGCTAGATGATGCCGGTTGCGAATGACCCGATTGCACCCGCGGAGCCGACGCGCGCAGCGCGGCCCCGCCGCGTCGAGGTCGTGGTGGTTTCGGGGGATGACGAGTTCCTGATCGAGATCGGACCGCTCTTTAGCGAGAGTTTCCGTACCCGCCCGGTGGATTCACCGGCCTCGATCGCCGGCGTGCTGGCCGACCAGGCTCAGGGCGACAGCCCTCCGAGCATGATCCTGCTGGATGCCGCCGCCGTCAGCGATCCGCGCGGCGCGGTCGCGCAGATGGAAGCTGCACATCCGAACCTGCCGATCCTGGTGCTGGCAGCCTCGCGTGACGAATCCTATTGGAGCGCAGCTTTGGCGCGCGGTGCCATCATCGATGTGATCGCCCGCTACGACCTGGGCAGCGACCGCTTCAAGGAAGCACTCAATCGTGCCGAAACCCGCGCACGCAGTGCTCCACAGTCTCCGCCGCCGGGGCAGGTCACGCCACCGGCCAAGAACAACAGCAAGCTCCTCATTGCCGCCGCCGTTGCCGTCGCGGTGGGCGCTGGAGCCTTCTTCGTGTTTCACAAGTCCGGACCGGGACCCGCCGCTTCAAGCGGCGCGAGCACTGCACAGCAGGCAGGCCCCGCGGCGCAGGCGACCAAGCCGATGTCCGCGCTGGAGCTGCTATCGGCTGCGCGCATCGCCTTCCGCGACCAGAAGCTGCTGCCCGCCAGTGGCGCTGACGGTCACGGTGACAGTGCATTGGAGCTGTACGCGCAGGTGCTGGTGCAGGACCCAAAGAACGACGAAGCCATCGACGGTGTGCAGCGACTGTTCAGCGTGGTCAAGGCGCGCGTGCAACAGGATCTCACGGCCAACAAGCTCGATGACGCGCAGAAACTGGTTACCGCTTTCAAGGCTACCAACGTCGAGTCCGACGGCCTGAAGGAACTGGACGGGCAGATCACCGCAGCCCGCCCGAAGTTCTACGCCGCGCGTGCGCAGGAGATGATCCAGGCGAACGACTTCAATGACGCGGATCAGATGATCACGCAGCTGTCGACCCTCGATCGCAAGGCTGCGGACGAGCTGCGCCGCACGATGGAGACGCGCAAGGTTGAGCAGGCCGCGCAGGCGCAGCTCACGCAGATGTCCGCGCAGGTCAAGCAAGCCATTGAGGCCGGCAATCTGCTCGAGCCGGCCAGCGACAGCGCCCGCACCCGCCTGAATGCCATGCGCCAGGTTTCGCGCAATCATGCGTTGACGATGAGCGCACAGCGCGATCTGCAGGCGGCACTGATCAACCGCGCACAGGATCAGGCCGGCAAAGAGCAGTTCGACGCAGCTTCGAAACTCATTGCCGCCGCCAGCGACATTGCCGCGACACCGGAAGTTGCAGAGGCCAAGAAGCAGCTGCAGGGCGAGATCGATGCCGCCAATCAGCGCGCTGCCGCCGCTGCCGCGGCCAAGAAGGCGGCAGACGCTGCCGCCGCCGCGGCCAAGCAACAGAGTGCGGCTTCCTCGGCTGCCGCCGCTGCGCCAGCCTCATACATCGCCGCGCGTCCGACCGCTCCGCTACGTGTGGTCTACCCGGCGGTTGCGGCCGATAACAAGGTGCAGGGCTACGTGATCGTGGATTTCATCCTGCAGCCCGATGGCCGTCCGACGCAGCCAACCATCGCTGAGTCGAGCCCGGGACGCATATTCGATTCGGCTGCCATCGATGCGGTGATGGGTGGCAAATACGACACCAGCAAATTGACGGACAAGGAGCCACACCACGCGCGTGTGCGCCTCACGTTCAAGCCTAATTAATGACATCAGCTAACCGGTAGGAAGAATCCGAATGGCTCGACGCTTAACAATGAATCGCGGACAGTGGGCGCAGATTGGTGCCACCGTTATGTTCGCTACAGTACTGACCCTCCTGCTGGTGCTAGGTATCCGCCGCGCATCGGAGCTGCAGTCGGCATCGGCCGCCTTGCAGATGGCATCCGAGCTGAGCTCCCGGCCGGAGCTGATGCGTTCGGAACTCACCCTGATCCAGCGTGGACTGGAAACTCAGACCTACATCGGCCAGTCGCTGCGCAACCTCGCCTCGATGCGCGAGACCAGCAATCAGTCGTACAACCTGCTGCAGGACAATCTGAAGGCCGCGAGGCTGGACAGCGACACGGCGATCTCCCAGCCGCTGCGCCAGGCGATCGATCGCTGGCAGTCCATCGATACGCAGCTCTCCGCCCTCGGCAAGATGCGTGAGACCGAGCTCTACACCGACTCGGCCAACGCCTCGGACCTGAGCGCCCCGGGCAAGAAACTCAAGGCGGCTGTGGATGACATGTTGGTGAAAGAATCTCCCAACATGAAGACCATGTCCGACAGCCTGGGCCAGCTTGGCCTGGCGCTGCGCACGGCGGTGAGCGACAGCGGCCGCAACCTGCGGTCACTGCTGCTGGCCGGTACCTTGGTCGCGCTGCTGCTGCTCGGCGCGATGCTGTACTACGCGTATCGGTCAACGAAGTCCGCCGCCGAAGCCCTGGATGCACAGCGCCAGGTGGAGAACATCCTCGGCACGGTGCGCGAAGGCCTGTTCCTGATCGGCCGCGACCTGAAGCTCGGCGCGACCTGTTCGAGTTCGCTGAAGGATCTGCTGCACATCGAGAATCCTGCCGGCCAGACCTTCGAAGAGGTGCTGCGTACGCTGGTGGACGAGAAGACTACCAAGGCAGCGCTGAAATTCCTCGGCCTGCTGTGGCGTGACAAGGTGCACGAGGATCTGATCGAGTCGATCAACCCGCTGAACCAGGTCGAGGTGGCCTTTGCCGCGCCCACCGGTGGCACCGACACGCGCTATCTGGCGTTCTCATTCCGGCGAGTTCGCGGCGGCGACACCTCCGGCGACTACATCCTGGGTGTGGTCGGCGACGTGACCGATCGCGTGCTGCTGGCGCGCGAGCTCGAGCAGGTCAAGGCAGACAACGATTCGCAGGCCGCGGTGCTGCTGCAGATTCTCAAGGTGGACCCACAGCAACTTGGATCGTTCCTGACCAATGCTGACGTCGCGTTCCGCAAGAGCAACGCGATGCTGACCGCTCCGGGCAAGGAGCAGGAAGACCTGAAGAAGAAGCTCAACGGCGTGTTCCGCGAACTGCACGCCGCCAAGGGCGAGGCGGCTTCGCTCGGCCTGAGCAGCTTCGTGCAGCGAATTCACGCTGCCGAGGACTATCTCTCGACGCTGCGTAACAAGCCGCAACTCAATGGCAACGACTTCATGCCCGTCGTGGTGAAGCTCGATGAGCTGATGAGCCATGCGGCCAGCATTCACGGCATGCAGGATCGTGTCGCGGGCTTCCGCGTCGCTCCCGCTGCCGCGGGCGACAAGGCTAAGAAGGCCAAGGAAAAGGACAAGGACAAGGCCAAGAAGTCCGACGGCGGCACGGTCGAGGTCGAAGCGGCAGCCGAGGACATGCCTGTCGGTCCGTCGATCGACTCGCAGCTGCAGACGCTGACGCAGGATGTCGCGCTGTCGCAGTCGCGTCCCGTCAAGCTCGTGACCAAGGGGCTCGACAAGGTCCCGACCCGGCTCGCCGGTACGGTGAAGGACATCTGCATCCAGATGATCCGCAATTCCATCGTGCACGGCATCGAGAGCCCCGAAGCGCGCCGCGACGCCGGCAAGATCGAAGAAGGCACCTTGCAGGTGAGCTTCTCCGAGGACGGCAGCGAAGAGTTTCTGCTCACGATCGAAGACGACGGGCGCGGTCTGAACTACGAGCAGATCATCGACAAGGCGCTCAAGCAGGGCATGGTCAAGCCACAGCAGGCCATGTCGCTGGAACGCGCCGCAGTGTACAAATTGATCTTCCAGCCGGGCTTCTCGACCGCGAACGAAGTCTCGGAGCACGCCGGCCGCGGAGTGGGCCTGGACGCGGTCAGCAACTGGGTGCGCGAGAACGGCGGCAACATCGCGGTGTCGACAGTCGCGGGCCAATACACTCGGTTCAAGGTGGTGTTGCCAAAGACGGCAAGCACCGTTCTGTCCTCGACGGCGGCGTAACGATATATGAACGCACCAGCACACCGGCTAATGGTTGTTGACGACTCGAACGTGATCCGTCGGCGCATTGAACGGGCTCAGGATCTGCCATGGGTGGAATTTGTGGGTGCGGCACGCAATGGGCGCGAGGCGCTGGAGCTGCACGAAAAGCTCAGGCCCACGTTGGTGACGATGGATCTGACCATGCCCGAGATGGACGGCGGCGAATGCGTGGCTCATCTTGTGAAGCGGGATCCGTCCATCAAAATTCTGGTGATCTCGGCGCTGGCCGATAAAGTCACGGCCATCGACGCGATCGAGAAGGGCGCGAGTGGGTTTCTGTGCAAACCCTTCACCGATCGGCAACTCAACGAAGCACTGCGCAAGCTTGTGGGCGGCTGAGACAAGATGAAAACAGAATCCGAAATCAACGTGTTCGTCAACGGTGTGCTGCACTACTTCAATACGACGGTGCAGCAGACTGCCGAGTGCGGCACGCCGCATCTGGCAATTGGCCGCTACCCGGACGTCTCCGACTACACCGGGATGATCAAGATCAGCGGCAAGCGTACCGGCATGGTGTTCTTCACCGCGCCCAAAGGGATGCTCAGCGTCATGCTGATGCGCATGCAGGAGACTGACATGAGCCATGACAACCTGTGCGACCTGGTCGGTGAGATCGCCAATACGCTCTCGGGCAACGCGCGGCGCGACTTCGGCCATCAGTTCAACATCTCCGTGCCTTCCGTGGTACACGGGCGCGGCAGCCCGGTCGAGTATCCGGAGAAGACCCGGCCGATCATCGTGCCGATCGAGTGGCGTACCTATCACGCCCGTCTGGTGGTCTGCCTCGACTGACCGCCCCCGGCGCGGACCGGCTGGCGAGTGCCCACTACGACGTGGGTTTTCACTCGATCTTGGTATCATGCGCACCCCCTTCCAGGAGTGCTGTATGAAACGAATTCCGATGCGAGTGCTGACAGCGGCGCTGGGCTGCCTTGCCGTGAGCTGCGCCTTGTCCGGACCGGTCATGGCCCAAAATCCGAGTGCCGCGGATTCAGCGCCGAAAACACCGGTGCAGGCGCCGCTAACCAAGGAGGAGGAGCAGAAGGCGCTCTATGACCTCGGTGTGCTGCTCAGTCGCAATCTGGAGGGCTTCTCGCTGACGGACGCCGAATTCGATGCCGTGAGTCATGGATTCGCGGATGCCTTTCACCACAAGGCCGATATGAAGGAAGCGGAGCAGGCAATTCCCAAGATTCAGGGGATGCAGCGTGACCGACAGCAGAAGGTTGCTGATGTTTATCTGGCCAAGGCTGCGAAGGAGCCGGGAGCGAAAAAGACCGCCAGCGGCCTCATCTACGTAGCGGTCAAGGAAGGCACAGGCGCCAGTCCCAAGAGTACCGATAAAGTAAAAGTGACTTACGAAGGCAGGCTCACCGATGGCGACGTGTTCGACAGCTCTGCGCAGCACGGCGGCAGCGCGACCTTTGCGCTCAACGGCGTGATTCCGTGCTGGACCGAAGCCGTCCAGCTGATGAAAGTTGGCGGCAAGGCGCGCATCGTCTGTCCGTCCGCAATCGCCTATGGCCAGCGCCAGATGGGCCCGAAGATCAAGCCCGGTTCGACACTGGAGTTCGACATTGAGTTGCTCGAGATCGAGCCACCCACGCCGACACCTGCTCCTCCCGCGACTGGTGCGGCTCCTCACCCCGCCCCATCGACCCCTCCGAGTCATCCGTAACGCAAGCTTGCGAGTTAAGCGGTGGCAATGACGGCAGTCATTGCCACCGCTAACCCAGGCGGTTGTATAGCGCTGCGATGGCGAGGCCGAGCACTCCAAGCCCGAACAGCACACAGGCCGGCCGCAGGGTCGAGCGCACCCCTCCGAACGCCAGTGCATAGCAGCCGTTGAGGATGTTGTTGCACGACACTGCGATCAGAATGGCGGTGGCGAGCGCGGTGCGCGACATGTCACTGACCCCTCCCTGTGCGAGGCTCAGTACGAAGGGGTTGATGTCCGTCGTGCCGGTGATCGCGGCCAGTACGTACACGCCCTTCTGACCGAAGCTCTGCCGCACCCACGCGGAGGCCAGTGCCACCGTGACGAACAGGATCGCAAAGGTCACGGCGGTTCCAAGCTGCAGTGGATTGCGGGCGCCGATGTTGGCCGGCTCTGCACTCGTATCGCCCGTGCGCCGAGACCACAGCACGAGGCCGATGCTCAGCGACAGCGCAAACATGCCTCCCAGCGCCGGCAGCAGCGCGAGAGCTAGCGATGCATTGAAGATTGCGACGATCACGTCCACGCGCAGATACATCATTGCAACCGCGATCACGATTCCCGCCGCCAGTTCCAGATTCTTGGCTCCTGCCTGCTTCTGTCGGCGCGCGAGTGTCACGGTGGTCGCAGTGGAGGAATAGATGCCACCCAGAATCGAGGGGAGCAGAGCACCCGACTTGGGCAGATAGCGCTGCAGCAGGTAACTGGCATAGGACAGTGCGGAGATCGCCACCAGCGCCAGCCACACGTTGAACGGTGAGAGAGGAGTGAACGAGACCACCGGATGGTTGGGCAGCAGCGGCAGCACGATCCCGGCGAGAATCAGGAACTTGCCGAGCGTGAAGACCTCCTCGGGGTCAGTCTTCTGGACCAGTCGATGCAACACCTCGCGGCTTTCGAACAGCATCACCGCGGCGACGGCCGCAGATACGACGACCCAGGGCGGTTGTCTCAGCGCCAGAGGTCCAAAGGTATAGGCCAGAAAGTTCGCGGTCGGGATCATCATGCTCGGAGGTTCTGCATCCGAGTCGCACGCCGCGCGCACCAGTGCAAACACACACAGCGCAACCGCTCCCAAGCCGACGATATAGGGCAGCAGCGTGTGGCTGTCGATCAGATACAGCATCGCCCCAAGCCCCGCGAGCAGCGGAAAGGTGCGGATTCCCCCTGGGCTGGTGCGCCGCTCGCGCTTGTAGATACCTTCGAACGCCAGGCCCATGAACACCGCCAGCGCGACAGCCAGTCCAAGCCTGCCTGCGGTCTCGATCGGTGACAGCGAATCCAGCATCGTTGTTGTCCTTCTTCTCGTGCCGATTATCGCAGTGTCAGCGGTTTTTCGTACCCCGTGAGTTCAAGGTAGCCGCGGCCGACGCTCGCATCATGTGCCAGGGCGCGCACCGCCCCTTCCCAGTAGATTGCGCCGGTCGAGAGGCGGGTATCGTTTTCCTGATCGTCCATCAGCGGCGCAATGAGCAGCGACCGGTCCCCTGCGCGCAACATCCAGCCTACCGGGTAACTCACGCCGGTGCGGGGCGAGCGCCAGGTGCGCTGCGGCTTGAATTCCAGCTCATTGGCCGTCAGCGCACGGGTGTTTCCTGCCGCATCGCGCTCGGTACCGCCAGTCCAGTACGTGCGTCCCTGGTGGTCGCGGATGCGAAAAGCCATCAGCGCGCCGCCGTCATCCAGGTTCAGGCCGATCCAGTCCCAGCCATCGAGGCCGGGGTCTAAATAGTGACTGGACCATTCGTGATCGAGCCAGGCGATGCCGTTCACTGTTTCCTGCCGCTCGCCACGCACGATGCCGCCCGAGACTCGCAGCTGAGGCTGGCTGTAGTAGTAGCTCGCCGCATCCTTGGAAGGCCCTTTGCGACTGTAGCCGTCCTGCCCGTTCAGCATCGCCGGCTGGGTGATATCGAGCGTCAGGTGCAGGGCGAAGTCGTGCGCAGCGATGTCGGTCTGATAGGCAGTGTTCGAGCGCTGCAGCCGCCAGTCATCGATCCACACGTTGGTATCCGAGCGGTCGGCCTCCGCCAGACCCATGCCTGCCCGGCGTATGCGCTGGTCCTGCCATAGATGCCCGAGCC
>Ga0070765_100002555_pt1 | contig 11437 bp, 12 predicted proteins | sample HubBroMetageWFT5_FD_71516 | JGI IMG/M metagenome (GOLD analysis project Ga0070765, IMG submission 71516) | Warmed and freeze-thawed soil microbial communities from the Hubbard Brook experimental Forest, New Hampshire - Hubbard Brook CCASE Soil... | ecosystem: Environmental > Terrestrial > Soil... | reverse complement strand
CGCGCAGGACGTCCGCCTGCTCGTGGAGCACCACGAGCTCGAGGTCGTGCTCGACCTCCGTACCGACCTCGAAGTGGAGCTCGAGGGACCTGGACCGATCACGCGCGAACCGCACGTGCGAATCGAGCACCGCTCGCTCTACCCGCGGTCGGGGGGAAACACCGACCTCGACGCCGCCTCGACCGGCGTTTGGCCATCGACCGGCCCGAGCCAGTGGCCGGATGAGCCTCGTGTCGTCCAGGCCTACCTGAGCTACCTGAGCGCCCGTCCGGACTCGGTCGTCGGATCGATCCGCACGATCGCGAACGCTCCCGGGGCGGTGCTCGTCCACTGCGCGGCCGGGAAGGATCGCACCGGCGTGGTCGTCGCGCTCGCCCTGGACGCGGCCGGAGTCGGCCGCGAGGCGATCGTCCGCGACTACCTCGCGACGACCGGGCGCATCGACGCCATAATCGCCCGCCTGGTCAGCTCGCCCACTTACCGGTCCGAACTGGAAGGACACGATCCGCGGTCGCACGCGCCAGTCCCGGGCACAATCGAGCGATTGTTCGAGATCATCGACCAGGATCTCGGCGGGTCCGCCGGCTGGCTCGAAGACCAGGGGCTATCTGCCGCGGAGCTCGAGCAACTGCGCCGGAGGATCGCGACGAGCAACGGCGACTCAACGGACGGTTGACTGCGGGGTTTACGGCGCCCGCCGTAGGACCCAATCTTAAGCCCGGATTCTGGCCCGACCGCTCTCAGGGGATGCGTTCAATCGAGCGGGTCAGGTCTTCCCGTCCGGGAAGCGGGTCGTAGCTCGCGGGCCAGTACTCGATCTGACGAACGACCTGGCCGGCCTCGAGCTCGGAGAAGGCGATGACGCGGGCTGACTGCTCGCCGTCGGTGACGGTGACCTCGCTCACGACGACGTCTCCGTCGGCCACGAGGCGGTGAACCTCGAAGCTCCAGTGTCCAGTGTTCGTTGGGTAGCGAGCCTGGATGCTCGCGAAGTCTTTCCGCCCCACGATCCGCTCGCCAGAGCATGGCCAATCGATCACACAATCCGCGGCGAGATATTTCGATGCCTCGTCCCAATCATTGGCCTGCATCGCGGCCCAGAACGCACTCACTACGTCTCGGCTCGTCATCGCTCGGAGGCTACCGTGGACTTCGCGCCACCGGCCAACATCCACACAAATGAAAACGCGAGACAGAGGATCACGATGACGACGCTCACCACCCCACCCCTTGCCCCGCTTCTGGAGCGACTGTTCAGCGAGGCGGAAGCGCCGGGCTCAATGCGACGCACCCCCGCAAGGGCGCAGACCTCGTCTGCGGAGCGCTCCGCGATGATGACCAGCACCAGGGAAGCTGATTACCGGAGTTTCTACTTCACCGCGAAAGACGCCTACCTGGCCGTCTCGCGCGATACCGCACAGCTGCTCTACATGCTTGTCCGCGCCACCGGGGCACGCTCGGTCGCCGAGTTCGGCACGTCGTTTGGCATCTCCACGCTCCATCTCGCGGCCGGCCTTCGGGACAACGGTGGCGGTCGGCTGATCACGACCGAGTTCGAGCCATCGAAGGCCGCTCGGGCGCGCGAGAACTTCGCCGCCGGCGGCCTCGCCGATCTGATCGAGCTTCGCGAGGGCGACGCGTTGCAGACGCTTGCGCACGACCTTCCCGACCGCATCGATCTCGTACTCCTCGACGGCGCCAAGGGCCTCTACACAGCCGTCCTGGAGCTGCTCGAGGAGCATCTCAACCCCGGCGCGCTGGTCGTCGCCGACAACGCTGATCGAACCCCGGAATACCTCGAGATCGTGCGGTCCCCTTCGCAGGGGTACACGTCGGTGCCGTTCGCCGACGACGTCGAACTGTCGATGCGAACCGGCTGATTCCGAACAAGCAAGTCAACTGCCGTCTTGGTGGCTGTCGGCGATCGCCGATGGTTTCAGGGTGAACACGTTCACGGCCATGCCGTGGCGCGGGTCGATCCCCGTGACGAACGCGAGGGTCTGTCGCCCGAGCACGCTTTCCACCACGGATCGCGCCCGCTCCTCGAGTGCTTCCTGAACCGGCAGCCGGGAGTCCCGCAGCCGCTCGATTTCGCCGAGGGCGAGGAGGGTGCGCTCGGTCACGGTGAGGGCATCCTCGAGCAGCACCACAACCGTGTCCGGTCCGGCGAACGTTGTGCGGGCCTTCGTCGGTCCGCGACCGAACGCTCCCTTGTACAGCTGAACCATCGCGTTTGAGATCTCAAGCGCGGGCGGGGCGGCGAGCGTGACGGTACGCAACGTGGTGTCAGACCGTGGCCACGTTCGGCTCGGGTCGGAGTCGCTCGTCGCCGCCGGCCACGCCGCTCTCGCGGGAGCAGTGCACGGTCAGTACGTCCAGCAGGCCGACCACGGCGAGGAGGCGGTGCACCTGGCCGCCCTCGCGGCAGACGATCGCGAGCCGGCGGTTCTGGAGCTCGAGTCGCCGGAGCGCCTCGACGAGCAGGTGCACTCCGGTCGAGTCCATGAACGCGACCTCGGACAGATCCAGGACTACCGGGCCGGTTTCGCGCTCGAGGACCGGCAGCAGGGCCTCCCGCAGCAGCGGCGCCGTCTCGAGATCGATCTCCCCGTGGGGACTGAGCACGACTACGTCGTGGTGCCGGAGGCGATCTGCCACTTGTCCCTCAGTTTCGTACTGGACCACACAGGCTCCGATCCAAACGAGTTGGGAAATCAGGAACTGCGGAGATAATGGTTCCTTTCTGACGAGAATTTGTCAATAGATAGCGGAAGAACTTAACATGGAACGAGCGCGTACTGCGAAGGAAACGGCGATCTCAAGCGTCGCATGCGATAGTCTCAGGCGTCGTTGGCGAAAGCTCGCGGCATCTACAGCATCGGGTCGGTGGCTCGGATGCTTGGTCTGTCTCAGCCGGCGATACGTAGTTGGGAGGATCGCTACGGCCTGATCGTGGCCGAGCGCACCGAAGGCGGGCGGAGGCTCTATACGCGCGATCAGCTCGAACAGCTGCAGTTCGTCAAGGAGCGGCTCGACGAGGGACTGCCCGCTTCCGACGCGCACCGCCTGCTGGCCGAACGCCAGGCGGGCTTACAGCCGACTGTAGAGCGGCGGACGGCGAACCCGCCCGCGCGGCTGCTGGTCCTATTGGCCTATCGCGATCGGCGTGGCGCGGAGCTCAACGAGTCCTCTCTCCGCGCCGCGGGCTACGAGGTCGATATAGCCCTGACGGCGGAGGACGCTGAGGAGAAGTTCGCCTCACAGGAGCCCGCGCTGTCGATCGTCGAGCTGATGATCTCGGGCGGCGTCGGCCGCGCGCTGTGCCATCGACTGAAACAGCGGCGCCGATCCCCCGTGTTGTGCATCTCGACCTTGGATCTCCGTGAGCAAGCCCTGGCGGCGGGCGCCGACGCCTTCCTCAAGAAGCCGCTCGAGCAAGTCGAGCTCGTCGCGACCGTGCGAACCCTGCTCGGCCGCGACGGACTCATACGCGAAGCGCTCGGAACGGCTTGATGAGTGAGCGGTTCTCAAGCGGCGACCGCCGCATAGACGCGGTTCTCGGCGGAGGGCTGCCGGCGAACGCCGTGAACATGATCATTGGTCTTCCGGGGAGCGGCAAGACGATCCTCGCGGAGCAGTTCATGTTCCACAACGCGTCGCCGCAGCGACCGGGCATGTATCTCTCCACCGTTTCAGAACCGCTCGAGAAGATTCTGCGCTACGGGGAACGCCTTGCGTTCTTCGATCCCGAGGCGATCGGGACGAGCGTGTTCTTCGACGACCTCGGGGACACGCTCAACGACGGCGGCCTTAGCGATGTTCTTGGCCGGATTCGAACGCTGATCACCGACCGTCAGCCAGGCGTGATCGTGATCGACAGCTTCAAGGCCCTGTCGGCCTACGCACCCAACCTGCAAGCCTTCCGCCACTTCCTGCAAGAGCTCGCCGGCATCCTCACCGCCCTCCCCACGACCACGTTCTGGGTCGGCGAGTACGCCAGCGAGGAAATCGCGACCGCACCGGAATTCGCGGTCGCCGACGGGATCATCGCGCTCACCACACGCCGCGAAGCCGAGCGCGCGATCCGTCACCTCGAGGTCCTCAAGCTTCGCGGCACAGGGTTCATGTCAGGCGAGCACACCTACAGGATCAGCCACGACGGCCTGCACGTATTTCCCAGGCTCGCGGAAAGCCTCCCCGTCGAGAATTACGCGTTGCAGCCGGAGCGAATGTCCTCCGGCATCGCCGCCATCGACGAGATGCTCGCGGATGGCTACTGGCCGGGAGCCTCCACCATGATTGCCGGGCCGTCAGGCTCGGGGAAAACGCTCATGGGGCTGCATTTCATTTTCAACGGCGCCGCGACAGGCCAAACCGGGGTCATCGCGACCCTCCAAGAGAACAGCACCCAGCTCGATCGGATCGTCGCGGGCTTTGGTTGGTCGCTCGCCGACGACTCGGTCGAGCTCATGTACCGCTCGCCCGTGGACCTGTACCTAGACGAATGGTTCTACGAACTCCTCGAAGCGATCGATCGAACCGACGCCCGCCGGGTATTCATCGACAGTCTCGGAGACCTCCGGCGCGCAGCCGTGGATGAACTGCGCTTTCGCGAATACCTCTACTCACTCCTGCAGCGCTGCGCAAACCGACAGATCAGCGTCATGATGAGCCAGGAAGTAACAGCGCTGTTCGGCATCTCACACATATCCGAAGACGGCATCTCCCACCTGTCCGACAACGTCATCCTGCTGCAATTTGTACACCGAAATGCGCAACTACGGCGTGCCGTCACGGTACTCAAGACTCGCGCAAGCAGACACGACCCCGACGTCCGCGAGTTCAGAATCACCCCGCAAGGAATCGTGCTCGACGACCCGGGCAGCAACGCGTCGAGCTAGCGGCCCGCATCAACGCCGAGAGTGGTTTCAGGCAAGCCGTTGAAGACCGAGCCAACGAGGAGCACGTCGACCTCCTGATGAAATCGCCACAGGCCCGCAGCCTCGTCGCGACAATCGCGCAGGTAGGCGCCGAGGTGCGGGGCAATCATCATCTCCTGAAGCGAGACGGAATCGTCAAAGACGCATCGCTGAAGGTAGCGTTCGACGGTGATGGCGTTGTCCAGCGCGGTGGTGTGGTCGTAGGACAGGCGGGCCGCGTGAGGCTCGGCGCCGCAGGCACGCAGGGCCTCGGCAAGATCTTCTGACGCGGCGTACAACGTGCCCTGGGCTTCGCGGAGGTCGTCGAGGAAATGGCGGTAGAAGCGAAGGTAGTGACCCTCGCGGCTGCCCTGGGCGATGAGCAACGCGCCGCCGGGAGCGAGTGCGGCGAGCATGCGTGCAGTCGCCGCGCGGACCGCGGCGGGCGTGAGGGAATAGAGCGCGTGAGTGGCCCAGACGACATCGAACGGTCCGACGGCGTCGTCGAGGTCCTCCACGAGGGTTTCGTGGCGACCGGCAGCGACGAACGGCGGGCGAAGCGCTTGGGCGGCCTCCAACAGCGAGAACGGAGACGGGTCGAGCAGGTCGTAGTCGATCCGTAGCTCACCGGATAGCGCGCCGACACCGCCGAAGTCTTGCAACGCCTCCGGGAACTTCCCTGAGCCGCAGGCCACATCCAGCAACGTGATACGTCGCCGTCCGTGGGCAACGCGACGTAGCCATGCCGAGTGGTTGACGAAGCCTCGAGCTAGGCGCTCATAATCCCGGCCCGCGAGCTCGTAGAAGGCGTCCATTTCGGCCCGACCCTCCTCGCTCCAGTGGGCCAGGCTGCGCGCGGCGGTGTCCACGATCCGGAGTCTAGGCTGGTAACCACGATCTAGCTCATCGCGGCTTCGACGATGGCGATGTCCTGCTCTGTGGTTCCGCCGCTGACTCCCACGCCGGCGATCACTTCGCCGTCGCTGGTGAGCGGCACGCCGCCGCCCATCGCGGAGTACCGACCGCCGGAGACGGCAAGGAGGGGATAGAGCTCGGCACCTGGTTGCACGAGGGGGACGAGGTCAGCGGTACGCATGCCGATGAGGGCGGATGTGTACGCCTTTCGCTCGGCGAGCTCGAGAGAGAACGCGGGCGCTCCGGTCATGCGGTGGGTGAGAACGACGTTGCCGTGAGTGTCGATGACGGTGACCGCGACAGGCACGTTTTGTTTGATCGATTCGGCCTCGGCGCGGTCAGCGATGTTCTTGGCGGTGGTGAGTATGTCCATGGTGGTGTGCTTCCTTCCAGAAAGTGAGATAGGCCGTTCGGATTCAGCCCTGGCCCTCGAGGCCCAGCTGTCCGACATAGAATCCGAGTCGGTTCTCCGCGTCTCCGGGCTGCTGGAGCCCTTGCTCCAGGAGCGCTTTGATCTTTTGCCGTGCCGCTGGCCGGTTGACGGAGTTCATGCAGGCGTCCCAGCCGGCTCTGATTTCGACGTCGGGCGGTAGGCTGGCTTCGTTCACGAGGCGCTTGGTGTTGGCGATCGCCCACTTGTCGAACGCGGCGATCCGGGTTGCGAGTGCGTCGACGAAGCCGTCCAGCTCGGCGTCCGGTAGCGCACGGTTCACGTAGCCGAGACGCTCGGCATCGGCGGCACCGATGTCCTCCGCACTCAGGAGCACCTCCAGCGCGCGTCCCCGTCCCATGACCCGTGGCAATCGCGCCATGGGCCCTCCACCCGGGACGACGCCCACGCCCACTTCAAAGTGCGATAAGAGCGCGTTCTCGCGGCTCGCGAAGCTCATGTCGCACGCGAGCGCGAGCTCACTGCCGTTTCCGGTCGCCCGCCCCCGGATCAGCGCGATCGAAACGAGCGGCGCGCGCGTCAGGCGCACCAGGACGTCGGGCCATGCCTCGAGGCCGGTCGGACCTTGCGGGATGCTGGTCAGATCCTGGAAGTTCGCGAGGAAGTCGGAGTGATTCAGAAAGACGCCGTCGACGGCACTTTCGAACACCACCACCTTCACTCGGTCGTCGTTCTCGAGCGCCGTGACGATCTCGCGGATCTGCAGAACGAATTCCGGGCCTATGAGGTTGAGCGGCGGGTTGTCGAGCATGACTCGACGGTATGAGTGCGTAACTTCATTGAGTCTGACTTGCGCGGCCTTCGTTGCTGCTGGCATGGCGCTCCTGCTCTTGGCGTAAGGGATGACGGTGTGACGTCGATGTTCCCCCCGGGGTGCAGCTGTTCGCGTCCGTGCAACCCCCCGGACCAGGTCCCCAGTCCGCCCTCCGCCGCTGTCACGATCCTGCAAGTCGTCACACACGGGGGTGGGCCAGGGGATCACCCGGACGCGACTCCGGCGCGCCGAGCGCAAGCTGCCTAGCGGCAACCGAAGGCAGCCGCGCTTGAGCGCGGCCGCAACTGCACCAAGAAAGGCAACGCCATGATCGCCGCGTACATCATCAAGCAGTACGAGCGCGCAGTCGTGTTCAAGCTCGGGAAGATCACGGGCGAGGCGCGCGGACCGGGTCTGATCCTCGTCGTCCCGTTCGTGCAGCGCATTCGTCGCGTTTCGCTGCGAATCGTCACGATGCCGATCCAGTCACAGGGGATCATCACCAAGGACAACGTCAGCATCGACGTGTCCGCGGTGGCCTACTACCGGGTCGAGGATCCGATTCGATCGGTGGTCGCGATCGAGAACATCGAAGCCGCGATCGGCCAGATCGCCCAGACCACACTTCGGTCCGTAGTGGGACGTCACACGCTCGACGAGCTGCTGTCTGAAACCGAAGGCATCAACCAGAACATCCGCGAGATCCTCGACGTGCAAACCGAGGAATGGGGCGTCAAGGTCACCGTCGTCGAGCTCAGAGACATTCAGCTCCCGGACAGCATGCAGCGCGCGATGGCTCGCCAAGCCGAGGCCGAGCGAGAAAAGCGAGGGAAGGTCATCGCCGCCCAAGGCGAACGACTCGCCGCCGGCGAGCTCGCGCAAGCAGCCGACGTAATGGCGGCTCACCCGCTGGCGCTACAGCTCCGGAACCTCCAGACCCTCGTTGAAGTAGCCGTCGACAAAAACTCCACCGTCGTCTTCCCAGCGCCGTTGATGAGCACAATCGCCGAGCTCGGCTCATTCGTGGCCCGCGAGAAGCAAGCCGCCGGCCAGCTCCCGGCCACTCCAGACGATCCGATCCGGTCTGGAAACGGAGCCACGGCTACCTCGTCACCGCCATCGCCGCCCAGCGTGCACGATCCAACATGAGTTAGCCGCGCGTTCAGACCTCGTATGCCTCGACGTGAACCTGTCCGGTCGAAACGTCGACCACGCCCCGCGCCCAGACCTCTATCGCGTTGACCCACGAGAGCTCGGGGTGGTTTGTCACCAGCGAAACATGCTCGCGAAGCTCGAACAGCGGAGACCCCACCTTCGCAATCGCCACGCCACCAGCTTCCAGCGCGATCTTCTTCCCGTCCTCGGTCGTGATCTGCCCGTGAATGTGGAGCTCGGCACGACCGTCGGCGCGGAAGTAGATGTAGTCCACGCCCCTGAACGTCCCTTGGAGCTTCGGACCACTGACCGGTCCCTCAAGATAGAAGTCAAAACGCGCTCCCTCGGCTGGTGGCGCCTGGCCCGCAAGGATGGCGTCCGCCGAGGCGCCGTACTCGACCACCTGCACGATCCGCGGCCCGTACTCGTAGATCAGCTCTCCGGGCATTCGTGATTCATGATCACCCGTACCGAGCGGGACACCGGTCCCGGACGCATCAATGGAGTTCATCGGTAACCCCTCTCATGGCACCCCCGCGCTTTCGGTCCTGGCTAGCCTAGCGGTCCGGAGGATGGGCCGGTAAGGATTTCGTGACGGGCCATCCGGGGCCGTGACCGGGGGGCGGCACGGGCGCGACGAGGCCCGCGACGCGCGACCCTGGTCGGGACCGTGAACCACCCACCGGTGTGCCTCACACGACAAGGAGAGTTCAGCATGAGCAAGATCTTCAGACCAGCTAAGCGCAGCGAACTGTCAGCGCCTGCCGTGAACGACTGTTGCGAGCAGAGGTCCTACCCGACGTTGTCCGCGAACGATCCGGAACCGAGGGAACTAGCCCATCGCTCCAACTATGGTCTCGACGTAACACTATTCTGGCATCCGGCGCGAGACGAGCTCACCGTCTGCGGGAGCGACCGCCGGACCGGCGGTCGCTTCGAGATCCGTCCCGAGCGCCACTTGGCACTCGAGGTCTACTACCACCCGTATCGCTATGTCACCCGCAGTGACATCGGCTACGAGGACAACCGCCTCGTTGAGCCCCGTGACCTCCGCAGGCGCGTGAATTGAGCGCCGGGACCCAAGCTGCGAGCCGCGCCCAGCGCGGCCTGATCAGACCCAAGTTCCGACGTCAGAGACGGCTCGTTCGCCTACGGGAAGGCTTTTCCACGAGCGTCGAACGGGACCGCGCCAGATGGCTCACAGTCGCGCCAGTCGCCCTCCCGTCCTCGCCGAGGATACCGTCGCTGCGGGAGACCGATGACGGCTGATCGACATCGGACAGTGCCGAGCTGAGCTCCTTGCGGGAGCTGATCCCGAGCTTGCCGAACATCTTGGTCAGGTGCCATTCCACTGTGCGCGGGCTGAGGAACAGCTGGGCGCCGATCTCGGAATTCGTTTGCCCGTCGGCGGCTAGGCGCGCGACCTGCACCTCCTGCGGGGTCAGCTCGTCTAGCGTCTCGACGGTCCTCTTGCGCACCGTCTCCCCTGTGGCCTGCAGCTCCCAGCGGGCGCGCTCGGCGAACGCCTCTGCGCCCATGTCCGCGAGCATGGCGTGAGCGATGCGCAGCTGCTCGCGGGCGTCGACGCGGCGGTGCTCACGGCGCAGCCACTCTCCGTAGAGGAGATGAGCGCGGGCCAGCGTCTGGGATCCGCGCATGTGGATGCGGGACAGTCGATCGATGGCTTCTTTGTAGAGCCGCTCGGCTGCCGCCCCGTCGGCAAGCATCGCTGCCGCGCGCGCGTGGGTGCCGAGTGCCCAGTCGGTGCCGGCGGCAAGCGCGATTTCAGCGAGTTGGGCGAGCCGAGGAGCCGCGCGCTCCGGCTGACCGCTGCGCGCGGCGGCCTCGATGAGCTCCGGCAGCACCCAGATTCTGAGCCCCAGCCCGCGAGCCACGGCCCGCTCGGCCGCGGCGAGTGCGTCGTCGTAGCGGCCAAGCGCGTTGTGGCGCTGCGCGCTGCCCCAATCATCGGCCGCCAGCCAGAGCCCCTCGCCGCGCCGCAGCACGTCCTGCCGACGCGCCTCGCTGAGCGCCACCGCCTCGGCGTCCCGTCCGCGCCAGTTCGCTAGCGTGATTGAGGTGCGCTGGGCGACGTGGCTGCCGGTGGCCTCGACGACGGCGTCCGCCTCCGCGGCCAGGGACATCGCCAACCCGATCCTCCCGGAAAGCAGCTCGACGAGCACGCGCTCGGTGAGCGCGACGGGAAGCGCGGAGAACGCGCCGGTGCGGCGCGCGAGCTCAAGATGGCGCGCGGTGAGCTCGTCCCACGCCTCATCATCGGCCAGCGCGCGTGCGACACGGCCGGCCAGCCACAGCCACCGCAGCTCATCCTCCTCGGACAGCCGCGCCTCACGGAACGCCTGCACCGCGACCTTCAACGCCGCCGCCCCGGCAGCGTAGCCCTCGCAGCTGAAGACGGCGAGCCCGTCCAGCAGCAGATCGGAGGCAAGCGTCGAGGGCTCCCACTCGGCGGCCAGAACAGCGGTGGCGACCTCGCGCAGATTGCCTCCTTGCACCAGGCGGTCGGCGGAGAGCGCGGCCGCGAATGCCTCGAGGTATGTCTCGCGCGCGAGCCTCGGATCTAGCGGCTCGAGCCGCTTGGCCGCTTCGACCAACAGCGGTGGAGCATCGCGTCCCCGCGTCATCGCGAAGGTGATCTGGGCGTGCAACAGCTGGGCGCGCGCCTGCTCGAGCTCATCCAAAGCTCCCGCGTTGGCGACGGCGAGTAGCCGCAACGCCGCGTCGTCTGCGCCGGCCTGATGCTTGCAGTTCGCCGCACGGAGCGCACGCTGTGCCCGGCGCCTCGGATCGGGCGTCAGTTCGACCGCGCGCTCGCGAAACGCCGCCCCTCCACCCAGCCCGCCTCGTGCCCGGGCCTGGCCGGCCAAGCGCTCCAGCTCGGCAGCGAGGTCCTCGTCGAGCCCAGCCGTCGCGTGCGCAAGATGCCAGGCGCGGCGATCGGGGTCGATATCGGCGTCCGTAGCCTCGGCCAGCGCCCGGTGAACGCGCTGTCGCTCCTCCGGGGCTGCCGCGCGCTTCACCGCCGAACGGACAAGCGGATGGCTGAAGTAGACCTGCGCCCCGAAATCGACGAGACCGGCCGCAGCGGCCGGCGCGGCCGCGTCCGGGCCGATGCCGAGCTCCGCGGCTGCCCGCCACACCAACACCGGATCGCCCAGCGGGTCTGCCGCGGCGACGAGCAACAACAGCCGGGTCGAGGGCGGCAGCGGCGCCAGCCGCTCC
>Ga0070765_100002553_pt1 | contig 11443 bp, 6 predicted proteins | sample HubBroMetageWFT5_FD_71516 | JGI IMG/M metagenome (GOLD analysis project Ga0070765, IMG submission 71516) | Warmed and freeze-thawed soil microbial communities from the Hubbard Brook experimental Forest, New Hampshire - Hubbard Brook CCASE Soil... | ecosystem: Environmental > Terrestrial > Soil... | reverse complement strand
GGCAGGACGTGAAGTACGGTTTCAGGAGCTTGCGCAAGAATCTCGGCTTCTCGGCGGCCGTCGTGCTTACCGTCGCGCTCGGCATCGGGGCCAATACTGCGATGTTCTCCGTAATTCGTACCGTGCTGCTCAAGCCTCTCGCGTACCGTGAACCCGACCGGGTAGTGCTGATCGCGGAAGGGGCGACACCCGTCCGGACGGAAGAGCTCGCCGCGGCCAGCCGCTCCTATACCGAGCTTGGAATATACGCCAGCGACGTGGAGGATATGGCGCTCTCCGGCAACGGCGATCCCGAAGTACTGAAAGTCGCGCGCGTTTCGGCAAACTTCCTTCACATTCTGGGAGTGACTCCGCTGCAGGGCCGCAGCTTTCTGGCAGAAGAAGATAAGCCGGGCGCGGAGCCGGTGGCGCTGATCAGCGCGGGCATGTGGCAGCGCCGGTTCGGCGGCGACCGCACAGTCGTTGGTCGCGTTATCACGCTGGCGGGCCGAGCCCACACCGTCATCGGCGTGTTGCCGGCAGGTTTTCAATTTCCAATTGCCGGCGCGGATGCATGGGTGACGAGGCCGTCGGAGTGGTCTGCGATTTCACCGGAATCGAGGGCGCTGAGTCCGATCCTGAGCGTGTTCGGCCGGTTGAAGCCCGGTGTCAGCTTTCAACAAGCCGATGCCGAATTGCGCCTCTTGAATCGGCAGTACGCGACCGCCCATCCCACCATGCTCGATGCCAAGCCGGACGAACCTGCAGCGGTGCAGTCGCTGCGGGAGGCAGTCGTCTCCGACATCCGCCCAAAACTGTGGATGCTGTTCGGCGCGGTCGGATTCGTCCTGCTGATCGTATGCGCCAACGTCGCCAGCCTGCTGCTGGCGCGCTCAACGGCGCGCGCTCGCGAATTCGCCGTGCGGGCAGCGATTGGAGCGGGCAAGCTGCGGCTCATTTCGCAATTACTGGTCGAGAGCCTGCTGCTCGCAATTCTCGGGGGCGGGTTAGGCATTGCACTTGCGGCATTCGCCGTGAGCGCAATTCGCGGCCTGACTTTTGTCGATCTGCCGCGTGCCGGAGAAATCCGGATCGACGCCCTCGTTCTCGCGTTTGGCGGAGCACTCGCGTTGCTGACTGGCGTGGTGTTTGGGCTGGCTCCGGCGTTGAGCGCATCAAGGCCCGATCTTGCCCGCGTTCTCCGCGCCAGCGGTGAAGGAGCCGGCGCTGCAGTTTCGAAGCTGGGCCGCCGCTTCAACCCGCGCGGCATGCTGGTCGTGGGGCAGGTCGCTTTGTCCATTGTCTTGCTGATAGGAGCCACGCTGCTGATCGAGAGCCTGGCCCGTGTCTATCGAGTCGACCCCGGATTTCAACCTGCCCGCCTTTTGACGGCAAAGATTTCGTTATCTCCCACGCAATATGACACAGACGAAAAGAAGGCCGAGTTCTACCAGCAACTGATCGAGAGGACAAAATCGCTGCCGGGAGTGCGCGGAGCCGCAGTCGCCATCACTCTTCCCATGACCGAAACCTGGATGGGATCTCCGGTGCAACCGGCAAAAGCACCGCCTGCACCGCTGAACCAGCGGCCCATCAGCATCATTCAGGATATTTCGCCGGCCTATTTCCGCACTCTGGGAATTGCGGCGAAGCGAGGAAGAGAATTCACTGACCACGACAATGCGAAGTCAGCGCCGGTTGTAATCGTCAGCGAAAACCTGGTCCGGCTTTTCTGGCCGCAATATCCGAGTGGCCCCGACCCAGTCGGCGAGTACATCCTCATCGGCAACGATCCGCATCCGGCACAGATCGTTGGCATAGTTGCGAACGTGCGTGGAGACGGCAGAGACGACGATCCGAAGGCGGAAGTTTATCTTCCGTACAGCCAGAAACCTTCCCAGACCGCGATGCTCGCGGTGCGGACCGATGGCGATCCGCTCGCGTTCGCGAACTCGCTTCGCAGCCAGGTGCTGGCCATCGACCGCGACCAGCCCATCTCCGCGATCTCGACTATGGAAGAACTGACAGAGGATTCAGAGGGCCAGCTCCGGTTGATGATGAAGCTTCTGGGAGGATTTGCCGCTGTCGCCACGGTACTGGCCGTGCTCGGACTCTACGGCGTCATTTCCTATTCGGTGGCGCAGCGGACCAAAGAAATCGGAATTCGCCGCGCTCTGGGCGCGAGACAGGGAAACATTCTGTCGCTCTTGTTGAAACAGGCTCTCGTACTTTCGGTCGCCGGCGCCGTGATCGGCGCCGGCGCGTCGCTGCTAGTTACTCGCATGCTGCAGGATTTGTTGTTCCAGATAAGCCCATGGGACCCGATCACCTTCGCGGGAGTGTCGGCGTTGTTTGTGCTGGTCGGGCTCGCGGCTAGTCTCGCGCCCGCGCGTCGTGCAGCGGCGATCGAGCCGCTCGTGGCGATTCGGAGCGAGTAGACCCGCTTAGGCCGACGCCCTGGAGCCGTGGTCGCCGCCCAGCGCTTCCAGCACATCCACTGCCGAGCTGTAGCGTCCCATGGGCGCGCTGATCTGCGCCCCCTGCACCGTGGCGCGCGCGGCGATCAGCATCTCGCGGGCAATGGCGATTCCTTCCTCGCGCGCGGCCTCCGGGCCCTGCGCCCGCGCCATGCGCTCCAGAATCGCATCGGGCACTGAGACGCGCAGTTCATTTTTCATAAACTCGGCATTGCGCACGCTGACCAGCGGCCAGATTCCCGCTACGACCGGAATACGGCAATGCTCGATCCTCTTCAGAAAATTTTCCAGAAGTCGCATGTCGAACACGGGCTGAGTGACGGCATACTCCGCACCAGCTTCGACTTTATATTCGAAGCGGCGGACTTCTTCGTCGAGGTCGGTCAGCCCCGGGTTGGCGCCGACTCCAATCACAAAGCCGGTTCCGGTGCCGATCGGATTTCCGCCCAGGTCAAGGCCGCGGTTCAGGTTGTGCACAATGTTCACCAGGCCGATTGCATCCACATCAAACACAGCCGTCGCATCGGGATAATTTCCCATCTTCGGTGGATCGCCCGTGATGCAGATCAGATTGCGAATGCCGACCGCAGCCGCTCCCAGCAGATCGCTCTGAATGCACAACACGTTGCGGTCGCGGCAGGTGTAATGCAGGATCGCGTCGATTCCCACATCGCGCTGAATCAGCAGCGACAGCGCCTGATTGCTCATGCGCGCCGAGGCTCGCGGACTGTCGGGAATATTCACCGCGTCGACGCCCACCGATTTCAGAAACCGCGCTCCCTCGACCTCCTTGCGAACGTCGATCCCTTTCGGAGGCACGATCTCGACCATGGTCACAAACTCGCCCAACGCCAACTTCGCGCCCAGCGGCGACCGGTTTTCGAGCGGCACCGCCGCAACCGCTGCAGGCGCAGCGTGACCACTCAATACCTGCGCCGACGCCGTCCGTCCTTTGGCCTCGCCCACGCGCAGCGCTGACTTCATCACCCGGATGTGCTCCGGCGTGGTTCCGCAGCAGCCGCCCACAACCCGCACTCCCGCGGCGACAAACTTTCGCGCGTAGCTGGCCATGTACTCGGGCGAGCACAGATAAATGTTCCGGCCCTCGACCGATCGCGGAATTCCTGCATTCGGCTGCGCTGCCAGCGGAAGCGACGAAACTGCACGCACGCGTTCGATCGCGTCCAGCATGGCGACCGGGCCCACGCTGCAATTGCAGCCGATCACATCGGCGCCCCATTCGGCCAGCTTCGGAGCGAACGTCTCCGGATCGGAACCGTCCAGGCAGTTGCCATCCTCGTCGATCGTGACTTGCGCCACGATCGGCAGCGACGGCTTGACGTCTTTCGCTGCCAGCATCGCCTGATGGATTTCTTCCAATGTTCCGAAGGTCTCAAGAATCAGCAGGTCAACGCCGCCTTCCACCAGCGCTTCGATCTGCTCCCGGAAAGAGTCACGGGCTTCCTGGAACGAGGTTTTGCCCAACGGTTCGATTCTGGTTCCCAGCGGGCCAACCGATCCTGCAACCCACACATCGAAGCTTTTGGCAGCCTCGCGCGCCAGCTTTACGCCGGCGCGGTTGATGTCGCGAGCCTTATCGGCCAAGCTATGGCGGGCCAAGCGGAAAGAGTTAGCCCCGAAAGTATTGGTTTCAATAATTTCCGCGCCCGCATGCAGGTAGTCGTGGTGAACGTTGCGAATCAGATCGGGCTGGGAAAGATTCAGTTCGTCATAGGACCGGTTGATGAAGACTCCCTTGGCATAAAGCAGCGTGCCCATGGCGCCGTCGCACAGCACAGGGGATTGTTTGATTCTGGTAAGAAAATCAGCCGGCATACGTTGAAATGAGAATACAGGATAAGAGCCGCTTCTTGCATCTTGCACGGGCCGGGAACCGCGGCTTTACACTGCCCGTCATGGGATACAACGCGCGATCATCCGTGAGCTGAACGGACGATGCGCTCACGAGTACAGCACGAGGCTGGATTCCGAGTCTGCTATAATCCACCATTTCGCGCTTAAATCTTCCTTTTTCATGCCGTTAGGAGTCTGCCGTTTGAACAGACGCATTCTGCTTTTAGTCATTGGCTTGTGGGTAAGCACGGGTTTGACTTCCTGCGGGGGCGGCTTCTCAGTCAAAAAGCCCACCAGCGGCCTCACGATGCGGGTTCTGGCGTCTCAGGGCACGACCGCGACTACCGATTTCGGCGGACTGGTATATATCAACGGGGAGTACGACACGCTGGCGCGCGTCCAGGAGTTGAGCGCCGGGACCAGCCCCGGCTTGATGGCGATTTCACCGAACCGGGAAATTGTGGCGACGTTTGACTCCGGCAGCAACTCGGTCTATTCGGCGAATACGGCCTCCGAGTCGTCTGGAGGCCGCGTACAGCTTCCCGGAGCCACTTTCAGCATGGCTGTTCCCACGGCCAGCGGACTCGCCTTTGCCGCAGTCCCGTCGGCAACAGTTACCGGCTATTCTTTTCTGGGCGCTGTCGACTACCTGAATATTTCCTCGGGATCGATTATTGCCACCATCGCCGTACCCAATGCACAGACCATCGTTGCGAACTCTGACGGCTCTCAGATTCTGGCTTTCAGCAATAGTTCCAACCCGGTATTCACCAACTCGGTGATCGTGCTGTCGCCAACCCTCGCCACGCCTCCAGTCGATACCAGTTGCCTGACCAACCCTCCGAACGCGGTCTGCACCATTGTTCCCGGCTTCGACCATCCGGTCTACGCCATCATCAACGGAACCACGGCCTACATCTTCAATTGCGGTCCGGAATGCGGAGGAACCCAGGCCAGCATTCAAACCTTAGACTTGGGCAGCTTTGCCGTAGGAACCCCGCTTCCGGTCAACGGCGCTACCTGGGGATTCCTCAGCGGAACCACGCTTTACGTGGCCGGCAATGGCACGCCGACCGGGCAACCGTGTGCCTCGCTGCCGCTCGCAGCTCCGACGGCGGCCCCTTATTGTGGAACGCTCGACATCATCAACCTGAACACAATGACCGACCCCTATTACAACAATCCCGCCGTCGAGATCGCAATGCCTGACGGCTACCACTGGCGCATGGATATGAGCGTCAACGGCCAGCTTTTCGTGGGATCGAAGAACTGCACCAACATCGGCAACGTCAACAATCCGTCAGGCGAGGTCCGCGGATGCCTGGCGATTTACAACACCACGAACAACACGGTCATCTTCCCGCCCGACAACGGCGACGTCCTCGGCCTGCAGAGTTTCACCAGCCGCAACATCGAGTACGTCGCCGAAGGCGGAGCCCTGCGCGTCTATAACACCAACAACGCCCTCGACGTTCTGCTGATCAATGATTACGTTCCCGAAGGAACGATCAACGTTCTGGGCTATGTCGGCGACGTAAAGGCCATCGACTTCTTCTAGCATCTGGTGAAATTTCTGCTTCAGCGGCCTTTGGGAGTCGCAGCGTTTTAAAGCGTGCGCGCGATCTAAGCGCCCATGGAAGTGGCGAGAAGCGGCCCGTTGGATTTCCGGCTCATATAGAGGCTTATCGCGTTTTGGATCGATCATCGTAAACGCGTGATTGAAACACTTTGGCGAGTCAAACCCCGCGCGGCGACCTCGTCACGCCCGCGGACAATCTACGGTTTCCACGCCGGCCCCTCGCTGTCAGCCTTTGTCAGCTTTGTAAGTGGAACCGAGCCGGAACCGTCGGCTTGCATCAGCCACAGGTTGTTAGTCTGAGGGTTCGCCTCCGGATTGTCGCTGCCATCGAAGGACCGATCAGACATGTAAGCGATCCGGGTTCCGTCGGAAGACCAAGCCCCCGACACAGCGCCGGCAGCGGTCAGCTTCGTGAGCGGAGTTGGATTGCTGCCATCGTCGTTCATGACCCAGATGTTCAGACTCTCCTGCGAACTGTCGCCTCCGCCGACCGAGAGCGAAGACTCGAAGACAATCTTCGTGCCGTCAGGTGACCAGCCTTCGGGTATATTCAAGGCGTTTCCTGTGGTGAGTTGTGTCAATCCGGATCCGTCCGCTTGGACCGTGTAGATGTTTCCGTCTCCGCCAGCGAATACGAGAGTGCTACCATCCTTCGACCAGTATGCATCCTGGTTTCCCGACAAGACGCCAGTCAGTTGAGTGACGGGAACCGAACCAGAGCCGTCGGCATTCATAATCCAAATATTCTGAGTGAACTCCTGGCCGTTGGGGGCGTCGCTGCCGTCCAGAGCCCGGCCCGAGTAATACGTCAGCTTGGAGCCATCCGGGGACCATCTCGGGTAATAACTGTCGGTGCCGGCGGCGCTCAACTGGGTGATCGGAATATTGTTCGATCCGTCGGCATTCATGACCCAGATATTATGCGTGTCGCTCGTACCGGCATTCGTGTTGCTGCCGTCGAGGCCGCGCCAGGAAAAGTAAGCGATCTTGGTGCCATCCGGCGACCAAGCCACCCCATAGCAGGGCGCATATACGGTCATTTGTGTAAGCGGGGTAGCACCCGAGCCATCGGCATTGCTCACCCAAATATTGATAGCACTGCCCACGGACGGGTTATCACTGCCGTCGAGCGCGCGGCCGGAACTGTATATGATCTTAGTGCCGTCGGGCGACCATTGCGGGTCGGTGCTGTCTGCTCCGTAGGCTCCTCCTGAGAGCTGCGTAATTGGGGTAAGTCCTGTGCCATCGGAGTTTATGGTCCAGATATTGGCTACAGGGGTAAGGCCGTCGGGCTGGTCGGTGTTGATAGCATCCGAGCCGTCGAGCGCGCGATACGATTGGAAAGCAATGGCGGTCGGCGTTCCAGCATGCAAAGTCATCCCGCCCGCACCGCCGCCACACGCCACCAGACACACAACGAGAATAAGAGTCGGTACGGAGATCAGAAAAGTTTTCAGAGGATCGAGAGTTCTGCTGCGAACCGCCATGAACATGAGTCGCCCTCCTCGAGCATAGGACTGCGTTAGGAGTATCGGACAATCACGGCTCGGCCCAGATTCCGCAGTATCGTGTATTTTCGGAGGTCGTCTGACCGCCTATGTGCTTGGAAGATGCGTCGCCACTCACGCGAGTTGCCCAACCGCATCGGCCCGGCTTGCCGACGACCGATGAAGGTGTAAGGGGATTAGCTTCCGCTGGCACGCCGCCATTGGAATAACCGTTGCAAAATCGCGATCATACTCACTCCGTGCGCAACCCGCTTCGAATCTGGCCTCGACCCTTTCTTACCTTCCCGGCTCCAGTACCAACCGATGCGCCTTGGCCGCGTCGACGGCCTTCGCGGTGAAGGGAAACGTGAACGTCGTTCCTTCGTACCAGGCCTTCCACTGATCCATGTAGTAGGGGCTGAGGAAATTTCCGCCCTGGCCGGTCACGGTATTGAGCGTCGACTGGTCCAGGTCGGCCAGGTTGGCGGTGAAGCGCTCCGACGGTCCGTGGTGGCGGGTTACGGCCTTGACTGTGTATCCGCTGCCCGACTGCTCCTGCACACCGGGCGCGGCCCAGTGCCTGATGACGGGAATTTTTCCTAGCACCGGGTGCTCGATGTCAACCGCGTTGACCGCACCCCAGCGCCATACGGCGAGATCTTTAGGCGCCGTGGGGTTGCTTACCGCGGCCTCGACCGCGGCCGTCAGCAATTCTTCATAGTTCGGATATTTTTCCGGCAGCCAGCGCTTCGGCCGGTGCAGCAAAACGTTTTCCAGCCAGACCGAACGCATCTCCCACGAGTAAGTCTGCCAGCTCAGGACCTCGTCTTCTTTGGCAGGATCAGCGGGCGCGGTGCCAAGCTTCGGCTCCAGCAGCAGCCGCTGCAATTCGCGGACGGAATTCTCGGTAATCGTCGGCGCCGGCGACGAAGCCAGCATGCGCCCATCCCAACTGCGCATCAGATCGGCGGCCTGCTTCGCTCGCGCCGAAGGTTTGGTGGCGTGATCGACGGCATAGACCAGGCGCTCGGCCGCGAACAAATCCGCTTCGGAGTGGATATCGTTCTCGAGCGCCAGCATGTCCGCCGGAGAAAACTGCCGCCCCGATTCCAGTACGTGATAAATGCGCGCCACCCGCCACGGAGCTTCCCACTCCATGCTGATCGAGTTCGGGTAATCGTCGGGCGTAACTCTTCCGTTCGCCGTGGCAATAATTCCTGACGGCGGGTTGTAAATGCTGGGCATCTTTTCAAACGGCAGATAGCCGGTCCACTCATGCGCGTTGTCGGCGCCGCTCACCGGCAGGCTGCCATCCCCGGCGGCGCGAATCGGAACCTTGCCCGTCGCCTGATACCCGATGTTTCCGTCGACGTCGGCGTAGACCACGTTCTGCCCGGCTGCGTCCAATTGCGAAAATGCGTGCCGGAATTCGTCCCAGTTCTGCGCCGCATCGATATCGAAGAACGGTATACGCAGTCCGTCGTAGAGCGCCCAATGCAGAGCGAGCGGCCGCGTTTCTCCCGCAACCAGCTCGGTGATGATCGGGCCGTGACGTGTGATTCGTACATCCACAGTGGTGTCTGGCATGCCCTTGACGTGAATCGTTTCGACGCGATGCTCGGGCTGAACCCACCCACTCGGCGTCTGATACGCGCCTTGCGCGTTGAAGTTCTCGATGTAGACGTCGGTGATGGTCGTCCCAAGATTGGTGCATCCCCACGCGATGCGCTGGTTGTGTCCGACGATGATGAACGGCACGCCGGGCAGCGTCACACCCGCGACATCGAGGCTGCCCGAATGCAAATGCGCTTCGTACCAGAGATTCGGCATCTGGTGGCCGAGGTGCATATCGTTGGACAGTAGCGGCTTGCCCGTTACGCTGTGCGCCCCGGAGACGACCCAGTTGTTCGATCCGTTTACCGGAATTTCGCCCGGCAGTAGCTCCGGGCTCGCTGGAGCCGAGTTCCGGGTTACCGAGTTGTCGGGCCCGGAGTCATCGTCGCTGTCATTGTCGTCATCGTCGTCCGAGTCTCCGCTAGTGGTGTCGGGCTGATCCAGATCCTCGCGCATCACCGTGGGCGGACGATCGTGCCACGAGTGGTTGACGTAGAGATCGGCGGTCAGCTCCGGCCCCAGCTTGGCCAGGATTTTCTCGTGCGCCAGAGCGTCGTAAAAATAGCGGTAGCTCAAGTCCTTAACCAGCACGTTGCCGATGACCAGCGAGTCCTCGGCGAGCCACGGCTTCGGCGTGTAACGCAGCATGCGGAACTCTATCGGCAGCCGGCTGGTGTGGGCTGTGATGAAAGCATTGACCCCGCGCGCGTATGCTTCGAGAAAACTGCGATCGCGCGGACTGGCAATGGCCAGCGATTTTTTCGCCACGGCGCGCAGGCCCAGGATTCTCTGCTCGCGGTCCACCTTCAGCGTATCTTCGCCAAGAATTTCCGAGAGTTCTCCGGCGCCGAAGCGGCGCATAATGTCCATCTGCCACAGACGATCCTGCGCTGTGACGTAGCCTTGCGCGAAAAAAAGATCTTCGAGCGTGGTCGCCTCAATGGTAGGCACGCCGTGGTTGTCGCGCGTAACCGTCACGGGGGCTGACAACCCGGCGATCTGCAGCCGCCCGTCGAGTTGGGGCAGGGCCGAGTCCGCCACAAACCACGCGTACGTAATCCCGCCCACCCCGATCGCCGCGACGGCCAGCAGCAACCACAGGAGCAAACGAAGAACGGGCGAACGCCGCGAGCGGGGCGTCGTGATTTCAGCCAATGTACTCATGCGAATCTTGATTGTATGCCAGCGCACCCGGCACTGTGGGGCGAGCCCGGGCGCCGCTGAAAATGAATTTCATTTTCAAGATCGTGGATGGTATTCTGGCTGTGGTCCCGCAGAAGCCTTCCCTCGCCATGTTGCAGAAACGCATCGATGACCAGCCCACCATCTCCCGCCAGATGGTTCGCGAAGCCCAGGACATTCTGCACGGCCATTTAAAGCGCGTCGGCCTGAAGCAGACCGGCCAGCGCGACACAATCCTGCGCACTTTTCTGGAAACCCGCGATCATCTTTCCACCGACGAACTGCATCGCCTGGTGCAGAAAAAAGATGCCCGCATCGGCTACACCACGGTCTACCGCACACTGAAACTTCTGGCTGAGTGCGGCCTGGCCAGCGAAGTTGCCTTTCATGACGGCATCGCGCGGTACGAGCATCAGTACAACCGGCGGAGCCACCACCACATGGTTTGCACCGAGTGCGGGAGTTCTGTGGAATTTTTTTCCCAGGAAGTCGACAGGCTCGAGCAAGAAATCGGCCACGCCCACCACTACCTCACCACCCGCCACACGTTCCAGATTTACGGACTTTGCGAGGATTGTCGCGAGAAAGCTGCCTCCAGCAGAACCACCTGACCCGGAGCGCCCAGGGACACGATGCAAGACAGCACTCCCGGTACTTCCTCACAAGACGAGAACGGTGGCAACGCCGAGTTGAATGGCGTCGACAGACTTGACTCGCCGAGCAGTCCGAGTTCCGGGCTTTCCCTGTGTCCAAACTGCGCCGCTCAAATGCCCGAGACTTCCGCATTTTGCCCCGCCTGCGGACGAAGCGTCGAGCCGCCGCTGCGTACGCAAGGAAGCGTCGGCATCTTCCGTGAAAACATGGCTGGCGCGCTGGCCTACTTCACATTCATTCCGGCCATTCTGTTTCTCGTGCTGGAGCCCTACAAGCGAAACCGCTTCGTACGCTTTCATTCCGGGCAATGTCTTTTGTTGTGGGCTGGTGCGGCGCTCGCAGCGGTCGCCATTCGGCTGGCGGCAGTGTTCCTCTATGCTATCCCCGTGGCAGGGCCGCTTTTCGTTGTGCTGGTCGCCGTGGTGGCGGCCCTGTTTGTGACGGTAACGTGGCTCGTGCTGTTAGTGAAAGCGCTGCAGGGAGAAATGTTCAAACTTCCGCTGCTCGGGGACATCGCAGAGAAGCACGCCTCCGCGATCTAGCGACGCATTCCTCAGCCCACCGAATTCCAGCCTTGACTTTCCTCCTCGAAGCCGTCCATCCTATTAGACTTTCCC
>Ga0070765_100002552_pt1 | contig 11443 bp, 5 predicted proteins | sample HubBroMetageWFT5_FD_71516 | JGI IMG/M metagenome (GOLD analysis project Ga0070765, IMG submission 71516) | Warmed and freeze-thawed soil microbial communities from the Hubbard Brook experimental Forest, New Hampshire - Hubbard Brook CCASE Soil... | ecosystem: Environmental > Terrestrial > Soil... | reverse complement strand
AACGGCTTCCGTGCTGTGGGTCATCATGGACGCGAGGCGCGACTGCAACTGGAACATTTGTACGAGCCCTTCGCGAGATGTTTTCACGCGAGGGTCCATCTTCACCGTCAGTGGCGCTGTAGAGGTTTGGCCGTTCGCAGTGAGCCGAACCGTATACTGCCCGGGAAGCGCGCTCGGCCCCTGCGGCAAACGCGGCGTGTCCGCAGGTATTGCAGCGATGGGATAGTCGTAACGCGTGGAAAGCGGAGTGGCGTAATGAAGATCCCAAACCCATCTGTGCATGCCCGCGGTTGTCGCCAGATTTTTTGGCAAGCGGACCCAGTACGGCGGAATCAATTGTTTGGCGAGGTCTTCCTCGCTCAGGTCCGGCTTGTCTGCGCTGGCGTAGCGGCGCACCACTTTGGATTGCGCGTCAAGAATTTCCAACTTGACGTCGCCCTCGGCCGGTTGCGCGAGAAAATAATCGATGATGGCGCCGTCGGGAGGATTCTGCGCCATCGGTTCATCAGGCGGGATCGGCGTATCCGTATTGGTATCGCGCATGACGCGGTACGCTACGCTTGGTTTGAAAAGAAACGCGTTCGACTTCTGCAACGATTCGGAGATCTGACGAAGCGGAGTGATGTCATCTAAAATCCAGAACGAGCGGCCATGCGTCGCAACGATCAGGTCATCGTCGTGAATCCAGAGATCACGCATGGAAGAATGCGGCAGATTGAGCTCGAGACTTTGCCAATGATCGCCGTCATCGAACGACACCCATACGCTCGTTTCCGTCCCCGCGAACAAAAGTCCCTTGCGAACGGAGTCTTCGCGCACGGTGTCGACAGACGAGTTGTCAGGCAAACCGCCGGTGATAAGCTTCCACGATTTTCCGCCGTCGTGCGTGCGATAGATGTATGGATGCTGATCATCTATGCGAAAACGACTCACCGAAGCGTACGCTGTCTCGTCATCGAAGTGCGACGCGACGAGTTGCGTCACCTTGCTCCACGGCGTCAATTCCGGCGGCGTCACGTTTTTCCAATTGGCCCCAGCGTCGCGCGTGGTCCAAATCAACCCGTCGTCGGTTCCCGCCCACAGCGTGTTCAGAGATTTAAACGACGGTGCCAACGAATAGACAACTCCGCGTTGTTTATCGGCGTTGGCGTCTTTGCCGGCCGCATTCCCCACACTTGCTGGAATGCCGGAATGCTCGCGCGCAAGATCCGCACTGATTGCTTTCCACGTGTTCCCGCCGTCCATCGTCTTAAAAACAAAATTCGTCGCGTAGTAGAGGACATGCGGATCGATCGGCGAGAAAAGAATTGGCTGTGTGCGATCGGCACGATACTTGGGGTCAGCGACCGGAATTGGCGCAACATTTTGCACTTGGCCAGTTTTGAGCGAGTATCTCGAAACTTCGCGCCGGCCAGCTCCATAGATAATGTCCGGATTCAGCGGATCCGGGGCGGCGTATCCGTATTCGATCACGCCAACAGGGTGCCAATCGCGAAAGGTGATTTCGCCGTCGTTGCCGCGGCTAGAAACACAAACCGAGCCGCTTTCCTGCTGCCCGCCGCAAACGAGGTACGGAAACGAATTGCTGGTTGCGACGTGATAAAGCTGCGCAGTTGGCTGGTTATACCAAGTGCTCCACGTTTTTCCGCCGTTGACGCTCACGAGCGCGCCTTGATCCCCCACCAGCAAAATAATGTTTGGATTATTTGGGTTAATCCACATGTTTTGATAGTCGTCGCCACCCGGGGCGCCGCGAAAACTCGCCCACGTTTTTCCGCCGTCCGTCGATTTCATCGTCACAGTGCTGGTGCAATAGACGACGTCTGGATTTTTCGGATCAACTTTTGGCATCGGCAAATCGCCGCCACCGATGCGTCCGGCTGGCCGTCCATCCGTGGTGATGCGCTGCCAGTTTTCTCCCGCGTCATCGGAACGATAAATCCCCACATCGGAGCCGGGAGCATTTTCGGCGCGCGCGCTCGCTACCGCGGCGAAAAGCCTGCTTGGCTGGCTAGGCGCAATCGTGAGATTGACTTGGATGACGCCCTTTGGAAGTCCGTTCGTCAGCGGATGCCAAGTCTTGCCTCCGTCTGTCGATTTGAAAAGTCCTCCACCTGTCCCGTTGTACTGATTTCCGTCCTCCCAAGGACCGAGACGCAACTCCCAAAGCGCCGCATAAACAACATCTGGGTTCGACGGGTCGATCTCCACGTCCGAGCCGCCGACGTTCTCGCCTTTCGAAAGCACCTTCTGCCAATTTTGCCCGCCATCGGTGGAAAGATAAATCCCGCGCTCTTCATTCGCTCCATAGGGATGCCCAAGCGCCGCGGCGAAAATTCGGTTCGCATCGCGCGGGTCGACAGCAAGAGCTGGAATGCCTTGACTATTGCGAAGGCCAAGATGCGTCCACGTCTTTCCCGCGTCTGTGGATTTGTACATACCGTCACCGACGGCCAGATCGGGCCGAGCCAACCCTTCGCCGCTCGAAACATAAACTATATTCGGATCGGAAGGAGCGACCGCAATGGCTCCGACAGCCTGCGATGGCTGATCGTCGAAAATTGGCGTCCAGGTGCGGCCCGAATCGTCTGTCTTCCACACGCCGCCGTTCACGGCTCCAACATAAAAAACATTCGGCTGCCCGGGCACACCGGCAGACGCGCGAGTCCGCCCGCCGCGAGTGGGGCCGATCATCCGCCAGCGCAACTCCTGGTACGTGCTCTGGGAATACTGCTGCGCCTTCGTCATTCTCGCGATTGGGAATCCACAAAGCCAGAGCAGCGCAACTACCCAGAGCAGTTTCATTCGATTCACGAAGCACCTCAAAAAAGAATTTTGAATGGCGGCCAGCACTATGAACCCAATCGCCAGAAAACTCAATCCGACTTCATCCCGAATCCCTCGTATGGCGCAGCATGCTGCGCCACTACAAGCCCAGACGTTCTCAATCGGCTCAAGGCGCAGTCTCATCCTTGTGAGCTTTCCGCCCGCAAGGTAAACTTCCGCCAGCACTTCGCGAAGAAGTTCGTGGGGAGGTAGTTATGGCTCGTGTTGTCCGCTGCGGCCTCATCCAGGCCAGCTGTGAATGGTCGCCTGAGAAGTTTTCTCTCGCGCAAATCAAACAAAAAATGATGGCGAAGCACGAGGACCTGATCGCAAGCGCCGCGAAGAAAAAGGTGCAAATCCTTGGGCTGCAGGAGCTTTTCTATGGTCCTTATTTCTGCGCGGAGCAGCAGACGCGCTGGTACGAATTGACCGAGCCTGTGCCGAATGGCCCGACGATCGTGCACATGCAAAAACTCGCGAAGAAGCATCAGATGGTTCTCGTCGTGCCTGTCTACGAAGTGGAAATGACCGGAGTCTATTTCAATACGGCTGCGGTGATCGACGCCGACGGCCGCTACCTCGGGAAATATCGCAAGCATCACATTCCCCACTGCCACCCGGGCTTTTGGGAGAAATTTTATTTCACGCCTGGCAATGCCGGCTATCCCGTCTTCGAAACGCGCTACGCACGTGTTGGCGTTTACATCTGCTACGACCGCCATTTTCCCGAGGGCGCGCGCATTCTAGGATTGAACGGCGCGGAGATTGTTTACAATCCTTCAGCAACGGTCGCGGGACTTTCCGAGTACCTGTGGGAATTGGAGCAGCCCGCCCATGCAGTAGCCAACGCTTACTTTGTCGCTGCCATCAATCGAGTCGGTACAGAGGCTCCCTGGAAAATCGGCGAATTTTACGGCAAGAGCTATTTCTGCGATCCGAGGGGAAAGATTGTCGCACAAGCCAGCCGCGACAAGGACGAGTTGCTTGTCGCCGACCTAAACCTGGACGAAATTCAAAAGGTGCGGGACACCTGGCAGTTTTACCGCGACCGTCGCCCGGAATCGTACGGCGAAATTACGCGCACGCGCGCCGCCTCAACTTCCGAAGCCGCAGACTGAAGCCACACTGATTCTCAAGAGTTCCTATGCCGGAACCCAATCCATGCTGACACAAGCGGACACTCAAGATGAATGACGCGCGGGCCGGTTCGCTGGCTGCAGAGACGATTCGCAGCAGCTCCCTGTATAACGAAGACCTGGCTCCCGTCTCGCCGGAGCGCCGCACCTGGGGCACATACAACTACGCCGCGCTTTGGATCTCCATGAGTGTGAACATTCCAACGTATTTGCTTGCGAGCGGAATGATTGCCGGCGGCATGAGCTGGAAACAGGCGCTCTTCACAGTTTTTCTCGGCAATGTGCTCGTACTGATTCCCATGCTGCTGAACGCGCACGCGGGAACGCGCTACGGCATCCCTTTCCCTGTTTTCGCGCGCGCGTCGTTCGGCGTGCTCGGCGCGAACGTGCCCGCTATATTGCGCGCCTTGGTTGCCTGCGGCTGGTTCGGTATTCAAACCTGGATCGGCGGCCAAGCCATCAACACCATGCTCATCGCGCTTGCTCCGCGCTGGGAACATTTTCCCTTGGGCCCGGCCGTGTGCTTCGGCTTCTTCTGGCTGCTCAATGTTCTCGTCATTCTGCGCGGGGTCGAGACCATTCGGTTTCTGCAAGGCGTCTCGGCTCCGTTCTTGTTGCTCATCGGCCTCGCCCTTCTCCTTTGGGCAAAAGAAAAGGCCGGCGGTTTTGGTCCAATGCTCTCCACACCCTCCAAATTCCACACCTTCGCGGAATTCTTCCGCTTCTTCATCCCGTCGCTCACTGGAGTCGTCGGCTTCTGGGCCACTGTTTCTCTCAACATTCCCGACTTTACGCGCTACGCACGCAGTCAAAAAGATCAAATGGTTGGCCAGGCGCTCGGTCTACCCGCAACCATGACCTTTTATTCCTTCATCGGTATTGCCGTAACGTCCGCAACTCTGATTATTTTCGGGCAAGCCCTCTGGAATCCTGTCGACGTACTTTCGCGCCTCGGTAATCCGCTGGCCGTCGTCATCGCCATGATCGCCCTGCTCATGGCCACACTCAACGTCAACGTCGCTGCCAACGTCGTTTCTCCCGCGAACGATTTCTCCAATCTTTCTCCGCGCCGCATCAGCTTTCGTACCGGAGGATTGATCACCTGCGTGATGGGCATCGTGATGCAACCGTGGAAACTGATGGCGAATTACGGCAGCTATATTTTCGGCTGGCTGGTCGGCTATTCCGGATTCCTCGGCCCGATCGCAGGAGTCTTGATTTGCGATTATTTTGTAATTCGCCACAAAAATCTTTCCACGCAGGATCTCTACCAACGAGGTGGCCAGTACGAATATGTGCGTGGCTTCAACTGGAGTGCCATTGCGGCCCTGGCCGCCGGAGCGGGCATCGCCTTCAGTGGCGTGGGGCTTCCCCTGCTTGCCACACTTGTGGGTGACCCTTACTTAGGTGCATTGTTCCTGCCACTGAAAGTCTTATACAACTACGCGTGGTTTGTCGGCTTTGCAGTGAGCTTTTTCACCTATTTCATTCTGACGAGCAAAGTCGAGCGTGTCGCCGAGACGGCGCACTGAGGAGGGCCAAACTTCATGGATTTCGGCATCACGATCAAACCCGACATCTCCATCGAGCGGATTGTCAGCCTAACGCAGCAGGCCGAAGCGGGCGGTTTCTCCTACGGATGGATTTTCGACTCCCACGTCATTTGGAAAGAGCCGTTTCCCCTGCTAACGCTGATGGCCGCGAGCACGCAGACCATGCGCCTGGGAACTTGCGTTACGAATCCGGCCGTTCGCGATGTAACTGTTTCCGCAAGCCTCTTCGCCACACTGAACCTCGCTTCCCGCGGACGCATGCAACTCGGCATAGGCCGCGGCGATAGCTCGCGCCGCGTCCTCGGCAAAAAGCCTACTACGTTGGAAAATCTTGAATCCTTTGTCCATGTCTTCCGCGACCTGAATGCCGGAAAGACCGTGGAACTTGATGGCGTCGCGACAAACTTCCCTTGGGCCAGCGGCGAAGTGCCAAAAGTCTGGGTTGCCGGATACGGTCCGAAAGCCCTGGGCACCGCAGGCCGGATAGGCGATGGCGTAATCCTTCAGTTTGCCGATCCTGATCTCATCGACTGGTGCCTCAGCTTCGTGCGCGAAGGCGCGAAACAAGCCGGCCGCGATTTCAGCAAGTTCGAAGTGATGGCCGCTGCCCCGGTTTGGCCCTCGGCCGATTTGAAAACCGCGCGCGACCGTGTTCGTTGGTTCCCCGCCCTGGTCTCGAACCACGTGATGGACCTGATTTCGAAATACAAACCCGAAGAATTACCCGCCTCGCTCACGTCGTTCGTCAAAAACCGCGGCGGATACGACTATCACCACCACTGTGAGGTCGGCAGCGACAACGCCGATTTCGTCAGCGACGAAGTCATCGACCGTTTTTGCGTGATTGGCCCGGTGGAGGCCCACCGTAAAAAGCTCGAAGCGCTGCGCAGGGTTGGCGTGACGCAATTCAATATTTATCTAATGTGCGGCGAGGAAGAACAAACGCTGGATGTGTACTCGCGAGAGATCCTGCCAGTCTACGCGAAATGATCTCATCGCGCTGTTTTTCGAGGACAAGCTGGAGGGCCAGAGATGCGTTTTGACACAATCATCCGAAACGGCACGATTGTAACGGCGTCAGACTCTTACACTGCGGACATCGGAGTCAACGGTGACAAGATCTCTGCGATAGCCGCACAGCTGCCCATCGAGAACGCTGGCCGCATCATTGACGCCGCGGGGTTGCTCGTCATCCCGGGCGGGATTGACGTTCACACGCACCTGGACATGCCTTTCGGCGGCACGACCAGCGCTGACGATTTCCAAACCGGCACGATTGCAGCAGCATTCGGCGGGACGACCACGCTGATCGATTTCGCGATCCAATATAAAGGGCAAACTCTTCGCCAGGCTTTTGATACCTGGATGCAGAAGGCGCACGACAAGGCCGTGACGGACTACGCCTTCCACTGCATCATCACCGACCTCGGCGCTGCACAGCTCGAAGAGATGGGCGAGCTGGTGCGCGAAGGCGTCACGAGCTTCAAGCTGTTTATGGCTTATCCCGGCGTTTTCATGCTGGATGACGCCACTATTTTTCGCGCGATGCGTCAGGCGGCCAAGCACAATGGATTGATCTGCATGCACGCGGAAAATGGTGGCGCGATTGACGTAATCGTTCAGCAGGCGCTGGCGGAAGGCAAGCGTGCGCCGAAGTACCATGCGCTCACGCGGCCGACGACCGCCGAGGCGGAAGCGACGTCACGCGCGATTGCGCTGGCGGAAATGGCCGGGGCGCCGGTGTACATCGTTCATCTCTCCTGCAACGACGCGCTCGAAAAAGTTCGCGAGGCGCGCGACCGCGGCCTGCCTGCGTATGCGGAGACTTGTCCACAGTATTTGTATCTTTCTCTGGAAAACATGGATGCTCCCGGATTCGAGGGCGCCAAATATGTTTTCACGCCGCCGCTGCGCGAAAAATGGCACCAGGAAAAACTCTGGCAAGGACTGGCGAAGGACACTCTGCAAGTGGTCTCTACCGATCATTGCCCTTTTTGCTTCAAGGAGCAAAAAGAATTGGGCAAGGACGACTTCACTAAAATTCCGAACGGCGGCCCGGGCATCGAGCACCGGCTCAGCCTAATTTACACCGGAGGGGTCCACGGAAAGCGATTCTCCGCAAACCGTTTCGTTGAGCTTGTCTCGACGGCTCCTGCAAAACTCTTTGGTCTCTATCCTCGCAAAGGAACTATCGCAGTAGGGTCGGATGCCGACCTCGTGATCTTTGATCCGAAAGAAGAGCAAGTGATCAGCGCAAAAACCCACCACATGCGCGTGGACTATTCGATGTTCGAGGGCATTCGGATCAAGGGAGCCCCGAAGACTGTCTTCTCACGCGGGCGCGCCGTAATTGACGCGGGAAAATTTGTCGGACGCCCCGGCGCAGGCCAGTTTCTTCGCCGCCAGACGCACAATTCCATGTAGTAACGTACTTCAGACTCTGACTCTTACGAAACAATGCCGGTCACAAAGCACGATGTGATGATCTTTATTGCTGGGGCTTTTGTTTTGGGAGATCGCCGGGCGCAACGTCTGCCGTCGAGTCATCGACCTTCGGCACTGTGATCTTTTGCTTATCTTCGATACCGAAGAGCATGTAATCGCTGAAACTGTGCCGTCGATGAATGCGCCGGCCTTTCCAGTCGTAGTAGACTTCCGCGCTCTGCGGCAGCCACATGTTTACTTTGCCTTTGCTAAAATTCACGGGACCATATTCGATCGCGGTGTGATCGGCCACCAGTCGTATTTGCGGCACGGGCGCAACCAAGTCCGTCTCGAGCCTCACGATCTGATAATTGTCCGCTGAAATCCAAGCGCGCCCTTTTAGCGCCACCGGATAAGATGGGCCTTCCGCCCCAATCCTGTACCTTTTGATGGTGTTCGGCTTGTCAGCCCTTTGCTTGAAGTGGACTTGCCAGGCAAGCCCGCCATTCCAACGCGCCAATCCTTCGCATGTCATTTCAAAATTTACAGTGTTGTAAGGATGGAAAATCAGAACGAGGGCCGGAAGCCCGTTTGTTGCTACTCCATCCGGAAAATCAGCCGTGGAACCGCCACTGCCGTTCCGGTACTCCTCCACATTCAGATAGCCATGCTGCACTTCCTGAATGGAAACCACGTAAGCAAACTTGCGCTTCTCAGGATAGGAAGCGAGTCCGGTTCTGCCGATCGATTCGTGCACAAGAGATTCCGTGGCCGCAAACCGGTCCACATCGCCAATCAGCGTGATGAGTTGCTGCCCGGCTTTGTTCACCACGTCATCCACTGCGCAGGAGGCGCCCGCTTCCACGGGTGGCACTCTGTCGTCCACGTCTGGCGGCATCCATTTGGAAAGCATTGGCAAAGCAGTGGCGTCCTTGTTCATCGCCGCCATCTCGCTGGCTGCGGCCGCGGCATCGCTGGATATGTCGCCAGCTTGCTTCAGTGTTTCAAGGTCTTTACTGGCCGCAGTATCGGCGGGATGCGCCTTCACATAGGTTTGCATTACCTTTGTGGCTTGATCCCTATCTCCGCGCGCAGCCAAAGCCCGGGCCAGGACGGGTTGAACGACTGCGGCTTGTTCGTGCCCCAACTGGATCGCGCGCTCGGCTTGTTTGACAGCTTCATCGTTCTGGTGTTGCAACACCAAACCTTCCGCGAGCAGCGCATGCGCACGCCAGGAAGAAGGTTCGGCTTCGGCGGCCCGGGTCAGATACGGCATCGCTTCGGTCGATTTGTTCTCCTGCAACAAGTCTTGACCTACCGCCAGCAACGCACTCAAATGTTTGGGATTAAGGTCTAGAGCTTTCATCCAGTAAACCCTGGCCTGAGCCTGGTCTTTCACCTGCGAGGAGTAAACCCCCAAGAGGTACTCAATCTCGGCGCTTGTGGGAGCCGCTTTTTGCGCTGCTTCAAGATGCTTGCGCGCATCGTTGGTCTTGTTCGCCCGCAAATCCTCCAACGCCTTTCCCACCTCTCTTTGCGTTTTGGGAGCAAGCGCGTAGAGGCTCACCGAGGACGCGGCATCTTCAGCGGACAGCGGGGTCAGCTCGATGGTGATCTTGGCGAGCGAACGTTCCTGAACCTCCAGATGCTTAGCCGCAGCTTCGTATTTGGGAGCTAGCACCTGAATTCTGTACTCTGTCGCACGCACGCCATTAAACCTGGCATAGCCGTTTTTAGCTGTCTTCTGGTCGACGAATTCACCGTTCAGTTTCGACAAAGTCAGCACCGCTGAACTATCCAGTGGGGCTCCGTTTGGTCCCTTCACAAAAACGTCAATGTCCCCTTGCTTGTCCACATCTTCCATGTGGGCTTGACCCACAGTGACGGTAGGGCTAGAGCTAGGGACTTGCCCGCCTGGCGACGGTACTGGGTTCCCTGCCAACACTCCGGCCGGGAGCAAAAGACCGCTGGATACAATCAGAATGACCCGGAAATACTTGAGGACACGCAGAGGCATAGAACCACCCGTCTATTGGTTAGGGGACCAGAAATCTGCGCTCATAATACTCCTAAAATTCGTGCATTGGGTAGCGATTACCGAGCGACTCGCAAGTTCCAGACAGACTGCAAAGCCTTTCGTAAGTCTCGGCGCGGTAGAGTGCGCCGCAACCGCGATGCGGCGGCGGACGATCTATGTTCGGTGCGAGGAATGCGCCAAACTTTCTGAGAAACTCCGCGCGCAGCGCAATTTTGTGAACGGTATCGGTGGTGTTAGAGTACGCGCCAATCGCGACCGGCATCGAGGGAGGCACGACCGCGAGCACCACCAGCCAGATTCATGACTATGCCTGAAATCCCGGACAAACGAACGGCGCAGGGCGGCGGACTCGCGCGGCAGCTTGGGTTGTTTGGCACGACGATGGCCGTGATGGGCGGGATCATCGGGGCGGGAATTTTCATCAATCCTTATTTAGTCGCCGATCGGGTGCACACTTCCGCGCTGATCCTGGGCGCTTGGGTCGCGGGGGGTCTCATCGCGCTGGTTGGCGGCTTTATTTACGCGGAGTTGGCCGCTCGTTTACCCGTCGTTGGGGGTCAATACGCCTATCTGCGCGAGGCACTTCATCCGGCCGTAGCCTTTCTTTACGGCTGGGTACTTCTCTTGGTGATTCAGACTGGCGGTATGGCCGCGGTTGCAGTTACGTTTGCCCGATATTTTCTGGAGCTAGCGCAGTGGCAAATCAGCGCGTCGGTCGTCGCCGCCTCCGCTCTCGCTCTGCTTACAGTGATCAATTGCCTTGGGGTTCGCGCGGGCAGTCGAGTGCAGTCGGTGATGACTCTCGCTGCGATTGCTGCCATAGGAATGCTTGAGATCTTCAGCTTTGTTCGCGGCGGACCATCGCAAATTTCCTGGCGCCCGGTTCTAGACCAGCCGATGTCCACGGGATTAGTTTTCACTTTCGGAGCCGCCATGACACCGGTCCTGTTTGCCTACGGAGGATGGCAGACATCAGGCTTTTTGGGCGGCGAAGTGCGCGACCCGCGCAAGACTCTGCCGCGTGGCCTAGTTCTCGGTGTGCTCGGCGTAATCGTGGTGTACACCTCTGTGAACTTCGTGTATGTGCGTGCCCTTGGGCCAGCTGGACTTGCCTCCACGATGACTCCTGCCTCTTCCGTCATGCGCATGCTCTTGGGCCCGCGCGGCGGTTCTTTGATTGCCGCCGGAATTGCGTTCTCAGCGTTTGGATTTCTGGGGCAAGCCATGCTGACCGCGCCGCGCGTTTATTTTGCGATGGCTGAAGACCGCATCTTTTTCCGAGGCGTGGCTTGGATTGATCCGCGGACGCACGTGCCCGTAGTTGCCATTCTGCTCCAGGGCGTCTGGGCCATCGTTATCGCACTCACGGGGACGTACTCGCAAGTGGTGAACTATGTCGTAGCGATGGACTCGTTGTTCTTCGGGTTGACGGCAGTGTGCCTATTCGTATTGCGACGCCGCGCAGC
>Ga0070765_100002550_pt1 | contig 11447 bp, 11 predicted proteins | sample HubBroMetageWFT5_FD_71516 | JGI IMG/M metagenome (GOLD analysis project Ga0070765, IMG submission 71516) | Warmed and freeze-thawed soil microbial communities from the Hubbard Brook experimental Forest, New Hampshire - Hubbard Brook CCASE Soil... | ecosystem: Environmental > Terrestrial > Soil... | reverse complement strand
TGGATCGCCACGTGCCGGTTTGCCCGTGCTACCAGCACGAGCTTCACCGCCCCGCGTCGCCCAGCTTGGTCCAGAGACGCCCCGGCCGCACCGTCTATTTTGAAAGACGTTCTGAGGCTCCGCCTCCCCCCGACCGACCTCCCCTGGAGGCTCCGCCTCCACTCGCAGCCGCTCAGCTCGCTCATCTGCTGAGCGCCGCCACCGGCGTCTGCTCCTGGCAGGCCGAGGCGAGCGTGCGACGTTGACGCTCGGTCAGCGACCCCACGGTCTTGGACTCTGAGAGCTGCAGCTGGTAGAGCAGCTTGCGGCAGCGGCTCGCGCCCCATCTGCGTTGGCTGACCAGCAGGTCGGCCACCGTCATGCTGTGCGCCTCCCAGGGGCACTCGAGGATGACCTCGGCAGCGTCGAGCTCCCCCGTCGCCACCCGCCGCTTGAGCTCGGCACGGGCTAGTCGCACTTTGTTGGCACGCTCCAGGGCGCGCATGTACTGAGGGCCGGCAGGGGCAATCGTCGCTGTCGCGTTCATGTTTGAGCTCACTCCCCGTTGCCGCCGCGGGCGCTCGCCGCGACGCAACACCTTGCTTGGTTTTTTGACGAGTACCGCGCCCGCACCGTCGCCCTCAACTCGCCCACCGGACGTCCCTTCCGGTCTCGGCACCCCTCTACCTGTGACGCGGAGCGAGTTCCGAGCGTTGATGCAGTAGCGCCCCTTCAAGCTATCCCGCGGGGGGGTCGCGGTCAACACCACTCAGTGCAGATCGTGCGCAAGAAGCGACCTTTTTCTTTGCGCACTCAGCTTATGAGGAATCCCGGCCGTCGATCCGCTCGGGGCTGGGCAGCGGCCCGTGCTCGGCCTCGAAGGCTCAGTCGGGCTCGGGGCCGGGCAACGGCCCGTACTCGGCCTCGAAGGTCCGTTTGACGGACGCGAACGCGTCCAGCGCGCGGTCGATGGTGGCTTCGTCGTGGGTGGCCATCACGCTCGTACGCAGCAGCGCTCCGCCCGGGGGCACGGCGGGGTGCAGGGCGGTGTTGACGAACACCCCGGCGTCGTACAGCGCGCGCCACAGCAGCGCGGCCTTCCAGTCGTCGCCGACGAGCACGGGCACGATCGGGGTCACGATCGTGGGTGTCCCGCTCGCGTCGGGGCGCACCCCGGGGGCGGCGGCCACGCTCGGCCGCGTGGGCAGCCGCTGGGGGGCGACCACCGCGAAGCCGAGCTCCGCCAGGCCGTCGCGCAGGCGCCAGGCGTTGTCGAGCACCTGCGCGAGCAGCGGCCCGCCATCCTGCGAGCGCAGCACGCGTAGCGCGGCGAGCGCGGCGCCGAGCGCCGCGGGCACCCCGGAGGCGGTGAACAGGAAGGGGCGCGAGTAGATCCGCAGGTACTCGATCACCTCGGCGGGCCCCGTGACGAAGCCGCCGCAGGAGGCCAGCGACTTGGAGAAGGTGCCCATCCGCAGGTCGACACGCGCCTCGACTCCGAGCAGCTCGGCGGTGCCAGCGCCGCGGGCCCCGAGTACCCCGGCGCCGTGCGCCTCGTCGACCATCAGCCGCGCGCCGTAGCGCTCGCACAGCTCGCAGACCTCCACCAGCGGGGCGACGTCGCCCTCCATCGAGAAGAGGCCGTCGAGCACCACCAGCACCCCGCCGCCGTCGCCCTGGGCGCGCTGCAGCATCTTCTCGAGCTTCTCCAGGCGGTTGTGGCGGAACGGACGCAGCTTCGCGCGCGAGAGCACGCAGCCGTCGAAGATCGAGGCGTGGTCTCCGGAGTCGGCGATCACGGTGTCGCCGGGTGCGAGGATCGTCCCCAGGGTGCCGAGGTTGGCCTGGTGGCCGGTGGTGAACACGAGCGCGTCCTCGGCGCCCATCCACTCCGCGAGCTCGCGCTCCAGTTCGAGGTGCAGCGGGATGGTGCCGTTCAGGAAGCGCGAGCCGGTCAGGCCGGTGCCGTAGCGGTGCAGGGCGTCCTGCGCGCCGGCGAGCACGCGCTCGTCCCCCGTGAGGCCGAGGTAGTTGTTGGAGCCCAGCATGATGCGCTGCGCGCCCTCCATCTCCACGACGGGCATCGCGGGGGAGGTGAGCACGTGGAAGTAGGGCAGCACGTCCGCGGCCCGCGCCGCCGCGAGCAGCTCGGCGCGCTCGTGGTGGCGAACCTTGGCGAAGACGTCGGTCGACCGGGGGGCGGCCGCCGGGGTGCGCGCACCGCCGTCCGTCGAGGTGGGCGCGGCCGCGCCGGGTGGCGTGTGCGCTGGAGGGTCCGCCGAGGTTGGTGCACCGCCGTCCGCCTGGGTGGTCGCGGGGACGTCTGTCAACGTGGGTGTGTAGGGTGGCGGGCGATGGCTGTCAAGGGTGCTGAGTCGACGACGGGCGTCGAGATCCGCCCGGTCACGTCCAAGGGCGAGCTGAACACGTTCATCAAGCTGCCGTGGCGACTGTACCGGGCCTATCGTAACGAGCCCAACTGGGTGGCGCCGTTGCTGATGGACCTGAAGAACCGGCTGGACCAGCAGAAGAACCCGTTCTTCAAGCACGCCGAGGCCCAGTACTTCCTGGCGTGGCGCGACGGGCGGGCGGTCGGCCGCGTCAGCGCCCACGTGGACCGCAACTTCAACGAGTTCCAGGGCAACGCGTGGGGCCTGTGGGGGTGGTTCGAGTGCGAGGACGACCCCGAGGCCGCCCATGCGCTGCTCGACGCCGCCGAGGCGTGGCTGCGCGAGCGCGGCCGCGACCGGATGGTGGGCCCGATGGACTTCACGACCAACGACGAGATCGGGGTGCTGGTCGAGGGGCACGAGCACCCGCCGATCATCCTGTGCCCCTGGCACCATCCCTACTACCAGCGCCTGCTCGAGCAGGACGTCGGCATGGCCAAGGCGATGGACCTGTACATGTGGAGCCTGTACGTGGACAAGCGCGAGAAAGTCCACCCCGCGATCTGGGAGGCCGCCGACAAGCTCGAGTCCGAGCACGGGATCGTCTGCCGCAACTTCCGCAAGAAGGACCTGCAGGCGGAGGTGACCCGCTTCCTGGAGGTCTACAACGCCGCGTGGGAGAACAACTGGGCCTCGGTGCCGCTCAACGAGGAGGAGGTCCGCCACTACGCCAAAGATCTCAAACCGGTGCTCGACGAGAATTGGGCGATGGTCGCCGAAAAACGCGACACCGGCGAGGTCGTGGGAGCCGCCCTGACGCTGCCCGACTTCAACCAGGTGCTGGCCAAGCTCAACGGGCGACTGCTGCCCTTCGGGTGGGTCACCGCGCTGCGCGAGAAACGCAAGATCGACGCGGTGCGTGTGTTCGCGCTGGGCGTGAAGCCCGAGTACCAGCACACCGGCGTCGCGGCGCGCTTCTACCAGATGCACTTCGACGCCGCCGAACGCACGCCGCAGAAGGGCGGGGAGATGGGGTGGATCCTCGAGGTCAACAAGCCGATGAACCGCGCGATGGAAGGCATGGGCGGCAAGATCAAGCGTCGTTACCGGGTGTACGAGCGGGTGTTCGACACGCCGCCCCCCGCCGCGCCACCGCCCGCAGGCGAATAGCCGCCAGGTGAGTGCCCTGCGCGAGGTGTGCCCCGCGCCGCCGCTCGCAGGGAAGCTCCCCGGGAGCGTCCCTGCGCAAGGCAGAGGGCCGGAGGCGCTCGGCCGCGGCGCTCCGCCGCGAAGCGGTCTGGACCGCTCTCTACACTCCGGCGCGTGGGCGAACCGCTTCAGGATGACGGGCCGCAGGCCGAGGGTGGCGACACCGAGGAAGTCGACGCCGTGGTCGTGACGCCCGCGTCGCGGGCGCTCCCGGCGCGCCGGGCCGCCGAGGCGGTCGTGCCCGCCGTGCAGGCCGCGGCGGTGGCTGCCACGGGCTTCGTCGCGGGAGCGGCCCTGGTGGGACTGGCGCACCGCCGCCAGCACCGCCGTGAGCTGATGCGGATCGGCTCCGCACGGCGCCTCGGCCGGCGCACGGGCACGGGCCGCGGGCGCGTGTCCTCGAAGGGCGGGGCGGAGCTCGTCAAGATCGTGGGCAGCCGCTCGCTGTTGGTGGACGTGCACCTGCTCGGTGGCCGCGACTAGCGCAAGCCCCGCGAGGAGCGTCCGGCCGCGACCCCGGCCGCGTTCGGCGGCGACGCGCCTTGACGCGGACGCGCCTCTGGGAGTCCAGGCGCGCGTTGAGGTGCGACCCGCGTGGCCGTTTCGCCTCCCCGCGCATGGGGGGGTGGACGGGGTGCTCCGCCACCGAGCGGGAGTGCTCGAACGGCTGCTGCACCGTGGAGAGGAGCCGGTGGTGGTGCGCGTCGGCCAGGTAGCCCCCGACCGTGTCGTGTTCGGGGCGTGGGCCAGCACCCAGGGGGCGGCGGAGCACGGGATCGAGCGGATGCGCTTCGCGCTGGGCGTGGACGAGAACCTGCGCGCCTTCCACACCCGCTTCGCGCGCGACCCGCTGATCGGCGCCTCGGTGCGCCGCCGTCCGTGGCTGCGGGTGCGCCGGCGCCCGGAGCCGTGGGAGGCGCTGGCGTGGGCGGTGTGCGAGCAGCTGATCGAGTTCGAGCGCGCGGCGGCGATCGAGCGGCGGATCGTGGCGCGGTTGGGGCGGCGCTACGTGCCGCCCCGCCCTGACGTGCCCGCCCACCCGGGCCGCGGCGCGCCCGGGCGTAGCCACGGAGAGAACTTGCGCGACGTACCGACGCCGGAGGCCCTGGCGGGTGTGTCGCCGGCGCTGCTGCAATCGCTCGACCTGGGCGGCGCGCGGGCGCGCACGCTGGTGCGCGTGGCGCGGGAGGTGACGCGGGGGCGGATCGACCTGTGTGACGCTGACCATGAGCGCACGTGGAAGCGTCTGCGCGCGATCCCGGGGATCGGCTCGTGGACGGTGGAGATGCTGGCGCTGCATGGCCAGGGCCGCCACGACCAGGTGCCGGCGGGAGACGTGGGCCTCTTGAAGCTGGTGGGGCGCCGGCTGAGCGGCGGGGACCCATATGCGCGTGCGCAGGAGTCGCAGGTGCGGGAGTTCTTCACCCCTTACGACGAGTGGGCGGGGCTGGCGGCGGTGCACCTGATGAGCGCCTGAGTAGCGAAGTGGCCGCCAGTCGGGGGATTCAGAGAGCGGTGAGCAGCTCCACGTCGCGTCCCTTGCTCAGTGCTAGCACGCCTGAATCGAAGGTGACGAGGCGCACGTCGTAGCGTCTAGCGAGCGTCAGCAGGTGCGCGTCAGTCACCTGGCGGTGACCCGTCATCGTCGGGACGTCGCTGTCGCAGAGCGACACGTCGTCAGTCAGAAACCGGTGGGCGTCGAGGGCCCGCAACGCCGACAGCACAGCACGCGCCGCATCGATGCCGACAGCGGTCGGGAGCACCTTGGGGTTGGAGGACACGCGCACGAAGCCGCTCTCGGTGAGCGGGCAGGTGGCCCATCCTCCCGAGCTGTGCTCGGCGAACCACGCACGTATCCGCGCGTGGTGCACGTGCGAGTCCCAGGCGAGCGCGATCAGCGCGTTGACGTCCAGCAACGCCATACGGGCGCATCAGTCCTCATCGAGCGCGCGCCTCACCATCTCCGGGGTGATGGGCGGCGTGCCGGCCGGCACACGGATCACCGGCAGGCCGTCGTCGGCCTCCACGCGCGCAGGCGTCAGGCCCTGCCGGGCCAGCCCGGAGATGACGGAGCCAAGCGAGCGGCGCTCACAGGCAGCCAGCTCCCGGGCAGCCGCAACCACGTCATCGTCGATGTCGAGCGTCGTGCGCACAAAGACTGATGCTATCGCATCACCGCATCACGCAGTAGTTCAGGGTACTCTCAGCACCCCGGCCCCAACGAACCGTCCGCCCCGCAGGTCGGCCAGTGCGCGGTTGGCCTCCTCCAGTGGGTAAACGGTGACCCGGGTCCGCACCGGAACCAGCGGCGCGAGCGCGAGGAACTCCTCAGCATCAAGGCGCGTGAGGTTGGCGACCGAGCGCAGGACACGCTCCTCCCACAGGGCGGAGTAGGGGAACGAAGGGAGATCGCTCATGTGGATGCCGCCGCACACCACGACCCCGCCGGGCGCGACCGCGCGCAGCGCGAGCGGAACGAGCGTGCCGACGGGGGCGAAGAGGATCGCGGCGTCGAGCGGCTCGGGGGGAGGCTCGTCCGAGCCCCCGGCCCACACGGCGCCGAGCTCCCGTGCGAAGGCCTGGGCGGCCAGGTCGCCGGGGCGGGTGAAGGCGAACACGCGCCGGCCCAGCCAGAGGGCGACCTGCGCGAGAAGGTGCGCGGCGGCGCCGAACCCGTAGAGACCGAGGGTGTGGGGGTCCCCGCAGAGGCGCAGCGCGCGAAAGCCGATCAGCCCGGCGCACAGCAGGGGGGCGGCCTGCTCGTCGGGGTAGCCGGGGGGAAGGTCGAAGCAGAAGCGCTCGTCGGCCACGACGTACTCGGCCATGCCGCCGTCGAGGTCGCGCCCGGTGAAAAGCGCACGGGTACAGAGGTTCTCGCGCCCAGAGCGGCAGTAGGCACACTCGCCGCAGGTCCACCCTAGCCAGGGCACCCCGACGCGCTGCCCGATCGCCGCCGGCGCGCCATCGCCCGCGGCCCCCGCGCCGCGCTCCCCGGCGCCCGCACCCGTCTCCGCGGCCCCCGCGCCGCGCTCCCCGGCGCCCATGGTCGGCTCCCCCGCGCCCCGAGCCTCGACGGTCCCGACGATCTGGTGCCCGAGGATGCGCGGCGGGGAGGCGATGGGCACCTCGCCGTCGAGCAGGTGCAGGTCGGTGCGGCAGACCCCGCAGGCGTGCACCCGAAGCAGCAGTTGCCCGGGCGCGGGGATGGGGACGGGACGCTCCACCGCCCGCAGCGGCTGGCCGACCTCCTCGAAGACCATCGCGCGCATGGGCCACTCACCCGAAGAACAGCTCCGCGGTTGCGTACAGCTCCGGGTCGAGCAGCTTGGGCGCGGAGAGTGCGAGCGCGAGGTCAACCTCGACGATCGAGGTGCCCTGCAGCGCGACCATCGTCCCGAAGCGCCCCGACGCGACCGCGTACATGGCGGCCACCCCGAAGCGGGTGGCGAGCACGCGGTCGAAGGCGACGGGGGTGCCTCCGCGCTGCACGTGGCCAAGGATCGTGACGCGGGTCTCAAAGCCGGTGCGGGCCTCGATCTCGCGCTCGAGCGTGACCCCGATGCCGCCGAGGCGGGCGTGCCCGAAGGCGTCGGTGGCGGCGCCGCGAACGACCTGCAGCGTTCCCTCGCGCGGGACGGCCCCCTCGGCGACGACGACGATCGAGAAGGAGCGCCCGCGGGCGTGGCGGCGGCGCAGGTGCGCGCAGACCTCCTCCAGGTCGAACGGCCGCTCGGGCACGAGGATCGCGTCGGCGCCCCCCGCGAGCCCGGCGTGCGTGGCGAGCCACCCCGCGTGGCGGCCCATCACCTCGACGACCATCACGCGGTTGTGCGACTCCGCGGTGGTGTGCAGGCGGTCGATGGCGTCGGTGACGATCTGCACTGCGGTGTGAAAGCCGAACGTCACGTCGGTGCCGCCGAGGTCGTTGTCGATCGTCTTCGGGACCCCCACGAGCGGGACGCCCGCCTCGTGCAGGCGCAGCGCCACTCCGAGCGTGTCCTCGCCTCCGATCGGGATGAGCGCGTCGATGTCGCGGCGCTCGAGCGTGGCGCGAACGGCCTCCAGCCCACCCTCGCCCTCGGCGAACGGGTTGGTGCGCGAGGTGCCAAGGATGGTGCCCCCGCGCGGAAGGATGCCGACGGTGCTCTGCAGCGTGAGCTCGACGGCGTCGTCGGCGAGCACCCCGGCCCAGCCGTGGCGGAACCCCAGGAAGGAGTGGCGCCCCTGCGCGAGCCCGCTGCGCACAGCACCGCGGATCACGGCGTTCAGCCCAGGGCAGTCCCCGCCGCCGGTGAGTAGTCCCACGCGCGCCACGCGCTACAGGTTAGGCGTCGGACGTGGGCCAATCACCCCGGCCAGGCGATACGCGCTCACCCGCTCCGCCTCGAGATTCGATAGGAACCTGTCACCGCTGTCGAAAGGAACGGGGACGGAATGAACGCAACCACAGCCAGCACACCCGCCACCACAGGCGCGCCCACCTCCGAGGCGCCGCGACCCGCCGACGTGTTCGTCGTGTTCGGCATCACCGGCGACCTCGCCAAGGTGATGACCTTCCGCTCGCTCTACCGCCTGGAGCTGCGCGGCCTGCTGGACTGCCCCGTCGTCGGGGTGGCCGGCGACGACTGGACGCTGGAGCACCTGCGCACGCACGCTCGCGAGTGCATCGCCGGCACCGGCGAGACCGTGGATGAGAGCGTCTTCGAGCGCTTCGCCGCGCGGCTGTCGTACGTGAGCGGCGACTTCACCAACCCGGCCACCTACGAGCGCCTCGCGGGCGCGGTGGGCGAGGCGAGCAGCCCCGTCTTCTACCTGGAGATCCCCCCGTTCCTGTTCGGGCCCGTGATCCAGCAGCTCGCCGCCGCGGGCCTCGTCAAGAGCGGTCGCGTCGTCGTGGAGAAGCCCTTCGGCCACGACCGGGCCTCCGCGCGGGCACTGGCCGCGGAGATCCACCAGTACATCGAGGAGCCCCAGCTGTACCGGATCGACCACTTCCTGGGCAAGATGGGCACCGACGAGTTCCTGTACCTGCGCTTCGCCAACACCCTGATCGAGCCGGTGTGGAACCGCAACCACATCGCGTGCGTGCAGATCACAATGGCCGAGTCCTTCGGCGTCGAGGACCGCGGGCACTTCTACGACCCCGTCGGCGCGGTGCGCGACGTGGTCGTCAACCACCTCATGCAGGTCGTGGCCGTGGCCGCGATGGAGGCGCCCGCCGGCGACGACGCCGAAACGTTCAAGGACGCCAAGTACGCCGTGTTCCGCGCGACCGCCGACGCCGACCCCGCGCACTACGTGCGCGGGCAGTACGACGGCTACCGCGACATCGACGGCGTAGCGCCGGACTCGACCACTGAGACGTACGCGGCGCTGCGCCTGGAGATCGACAACTGGCGGTGGGCGGGCGTACCGTGGTTCATCCGCACCGGCAAGCGGCTGCCGGTCACCCAGACTGAGCTGCGGGCTGTCTTCCGCCACCCCCCGCGCCTCGGGTTCATGGAGCACGGGCACCGCCGCCCCGAACCCAACCAGCTGGTCGTCAAGCTCGACCCCTCGACTGGCACGCAGGTGATCCTCGACGCCCACCGCGCCGACCGCGGCGGCCCCCAGGCGATCACGCTCGACATGGAGTTCGCCGAGGAGGGCGGCGAGGCCCCAACCCCCTACGAGGTGCTGCTCCTGGACGCCCTGCGCGGCGACAGCACCCGCTTCACCCGCCAGGACTCCGTCGAGGAGGCGTGGCGCATCTTCGAACCGCTGCTCACGGCCCCCCCGCCGGTCCACCCCTACGCGCCAGGGTCCTGGGGACCCAAGGAGGCCGAACGCCTCGTGGCCGGCTACGGCGCCTGGCACGGCCCGTGGGTGGCCCGGTAGTGATTGGCCCGTGAGGGCGCTCGACCCGAGGCTGCTCCGCTACGCGCGCGCGACCAGGACGTTCCTGTTCGTCTCGGTCGGCCTGGGGGTGCTCAGCGCGCTGTTGATCGTCTCGCAGGCGTGGCTGCTCGCAGACGTCGTCGCCGGCGCGTTTCGCCAGGGGCGGGACCTTGCGCAGCTGCGCACGCCGCTGAGCGTGCTGCTGTGTGTCGTCCTCGCCCGCGCCGCGGTCGCGTGGGGGGCCGAGCTCGCGGCGAGCCGCTCCTCCGCGCGCGCGAAGTCCCAGCTGCGCGGCGCGCTGCTGGAGCGTGTGGCGGAGCTCGGGGCCGACAGCTCCCGCGGGGAGCGCACCGGGGCGCTCGCGGTGCTCGCCACGCGGGGGGTCGACGCGCTCGACGGGTGGTTCTCGCTGTACCTGCCGCAGCTGTTCCTCGCGGCGATCGTGCCGGTCGTCGTGCTCGCCGTGGTGCTCTTCGAAGACTGGATCTCCGCGGCGATCATCGCTTTCACGATTCCGCTGATCCCGCTGTTCATGGCGCTCGTGGGAGCCACCACGCGCGAGCGCATGGACCGCCAGCTGCGCGCGCTGGAGCGGCTCGGCGGACACTTCCTCGACGTCGTCGCCGGGTTGCCCACGCTGAAGGTCTTCGGGCGCGCGAAGGCCCAGACCGCCGCGATCCGCGAGGTCACGGAACGGTACCGCCGCACCGCGCTCTCCACGCTGCGGGTCACGTTCCTCTCCTCGCTGATCTTGGAGCTCGTCGCCACGGTCTCGGTCGCGCTCGTCGCCGTCGCGATCGGCCTGCGCCTGATTGCCGGGCACCTAGACCTGCGCACCGCGCTGTTCGTGCTCGTGCTCGCCCCCGAGGCGTACCTGCCGCTGCGCCAGCTGGGTGCCAACTACCACGCGAGCGCTGAGGGCGTGGCCGCCGCCAAGCAGGTGTTCGCGGTGCTGGAGTGGCCCCGCGTGCCCCGCGGCACGAGCGCTGGTGTGCCCGACCTCAATGGCACGAGCGCTGACGTGCCCGACCGTGGCGCGAGCCCCGACGTGCCCGACCCGGCCGTCGCCGACCTCACCGTCGAAGAGTTGCGGGTCACCTACCCCGGTCGCAGCGAGCCTGCGCTCGACGGGGTCTCCCTGACCGTGCAGGCCGGGGAGGTGCTCGCGCTCGCCGGCCCCTCCGGGTGCGGCAAGTCCACTCTGCTCGGGGTGCTGCTCGGGCTGGTGACGCCGCAGGAGGGGTCGGTTCGCGTCGGGGGGTGCGACCTCGCCGAGCTCGACCCCGACGCGTGGCGCGCGCGCCTGGCGTGGGTGCCCCAGCGGCCGCACCTGTTCGCCGCCTCGATCGCCGAGAACGTGCGCCTCGGCCACCCCGGCGCCTCGACCGAGGAAGTCTGCGCTGCCGTCTCGGCCGCGGGACTCGACGGCGTGGTCGCCGACCTGCCCCGGGGCCTCGAGACCCAGCTCGGCGAGCGGGGCGCCGGGCTCTCCGCAGGCGAGCGTCAGCGGGTCGCGCTCGCGCGCGCGTTCCTGCGCGATGCCCCGCTGCTGCTGCTCGACGAGCCGACCGCTGCCCTCGACGGCCGCACCGAGCGAGAGGTGTTGGAGGCCGTGCGCCGCCTATCCCGCGGACGCACCGTCGTGCTCGTCGCGCACCGCCCCGCGCTGCTGGGCCTCGCCGACCGCGTGGTCTCGCTCGCCCCGGTTGAGGTCGCGGCGTGAGGACGCGAGGCTCGGACCCGGCCGGCCCACCCGAGATCGCCGCGGGCACGACTGCATCGGGCGCTGACCACCACAGCCCGCAGGCCCCGCTGCTGCGCACGCTCGCGCTCGCCCGGCCCGCCGCAGGGCGGCTGGCGCTCGCGACGCTGCTCGGCGCCGGCGCGGTGGGCGCCGCGATCGGCCTGATCGTGACCTCTGCGTGGCTCATCTCCCGCTCCTCCGAGCGCCCGGAGGAGTCTGCCGTCGCCGTGGCGATCGTCGGCGTGCAG
>Ga0070765_100002549_pt1 | contig 11449 bp, 9 predicted proteins | sample HubBroMetageWFT5_FD_71516 | JGI IMG/M metagenome (GOLD analysis project Ga0070765, IMG submission 71516) | Warmed and freeze-thawed soil microbial communities from the Hubbard Brook experimental Forest, New Hampshire - Hubbard Brook CCASE Soil... | ecosystem: Environmental > Terrestrial > Soil... | reverse complement strand
CGTAACCACGGCGGCACACCACCGCTTCCGGTTAACCCCTCACTCGCCGCTCCGCGCGCGGTGAATCCAGATTCACCCGGCTCCAGCACGGTTAACGCCGCACTCGCGTGGTGGGGAGCGGCGAGTGAGGGGTTAACCGCATCGCGTCGGATCGTATCCGTCACGAGGGCGGTCAGATCCTGAACACCGGGATCAGACGCTGCTCGTGCTCGGCGTCGATCCGCGCGATCACCTCGAGATGCTCCTCGAGACCGGACCCGCGCAGCTTGGTGGCCAGCAGCTCGTCGACCTGGTAGATCCCGGCGCTGTTGGACATCGCGATCTCGACGCGCACGGCGCGGTCGGTCCCCGGCGAGATCTTCACGTCTTCAATCGCATACGCCGACAGGGAGTGAATGTTGAGGCGTCCGGACTCGAACGGCACCCGCGATCGTCCGCGCGCCATGTCGAGCGCATCGGCGACACGGACGATCCCGGCCTCGACCGTGAACGGTGCGCCCTTGCGCCGGTGACCGATGATCGCGTGCATCGCGTCCGAGGCGATCACGGTCCTTTCCGGCTCCTCGTACGCGCCGGCGAGGAGCGAGTCGAGCATGTCGGCGGTCAGGAACAGGCTGTAGCGCTCGTGGTCGTCCCGGTGGATCGACATGCCGACGCAGTGGAACAGGCAGCCCGCGGCGATCACGACCTCGGCGTCGTGATCGGTCATACCGTAATCGGCGGTGACGCTCGGTGTCACGCCTCGGCGGAACAGAAGCCGGGCGAGGCGCAGGCCGATGTTGAGCACGATCTGGATGTGCACCCACGAGTGGTCGGACATCCCGAGCCGCCGGGATGCATTCACCGCCGACACATGCCACAGCGCCTTGACATGCGTGTCCGCGTTGACCGCCTCCAGGAACCGCTCGAGTCGGCGGTTGCCGCGCGTCGGCGCTCGCACCCGCACCTCCGCGATCGCCTCCCGTGGCGGGATCGGCGGGTCGAGACGGTCGAGGCGTTGCATGTCCCGGCCGGCGAAAGGTGGGTCGTCCGGGATCGCGGGGTCGTCCGGGATCGCCGGATCGTCCGGGATCGCCGGGTCGTCCGGGATCGCGGGGTCGTCCTGGCCCGGTTCTTCGAGCTCATCCATGGGGTACCTCCAGCAGTAGACCCTCCCGCAACCCGCCGTTGGCGACCTCGAGCGGAGCCCCGAACAGCTCCGCGGCCGCCTCGAGGACCAGCAGCCCGGCCGGGAGGAGCCGGACGCGGTCTTCGTCGAGGTCGAACCGGCGCGCCAGCTCGGCCGCCGGCGCCCCGGCCAGCAGCGCCAGCACTCGGCTGAACGCGGCGGGATCGAGCTTCGGTCCCGCGATCCGGCGCAGCGAGGTCGCGCTCCCCCCCACCGCCACGACCCGAGCCGTAGCCGGCGGCTGGACCCCGTCGAGTACCTCGCGCACTCGCGCCCGGGCTCGTGACAGGTGTTCCTCCGACGGCGGGTCGGAGTGCAGGCACTCGTCCGCGACCATGCCCGAGCCCACTTCGAACGACGCGAACCAGCTCACCCGATCCGGCACCGTGCCCACGACCAGCTCGCACGATCCTCCGCCGGCGTCGACCACGCCGAGCGGGCCGGCGGGATCGTAGGCCAGCGTGCGCGCGGCCCCGGCGAACGCAAGGCGCGCCTCGGCCTCCGCGGACAACACGACGACGTCGAGGCCGCACGCGTCGCGCACTGCCGCCACCAGCGCGTCGCGATTCGCCGCCAGCCGGACGGCCGCGGTGGCGACCCCGCGCACATCCGTGGCACCCAGCTCGCGCGCGGCGCGGAGCTGGGCGGCGACCACCTCGGCGACCTCGGCGACCTTCTCCTCACGGATCTCTCCGTTCGAGGTCAGCCCCCGCCGGAGGTGGGTGAACTCGCGCTCCTGGTGGATCTCGAGGAGCCGTTCGCCGTCGGAGTCCGCGACGAGCAGCCGCGTGGTGTTCGAGCCGATGTCGATGCAGGCACGGCGCACGATGGGGGTGCGGGCGACGCCCCACGGCAGACGGCGGCCATCGCTCGCGCGCTGACTCTACTGATGTCGGGAGACGGGCGCCGGTGCGGGCCCGTCGTCGGGCTCAACGTCGGGGATCGACCCGGGATGCCCGCCGTTTGCCCCCGGAGCCGCGCCGTTTGCGCCCGAAGCCCCGCCGTTCGCCGCCGAAGCCCCGACGTCCGGCCCCTGACCTTCGCCGCCGTCAAACCCCCCGGAGCCGCTTTCACCCGCCACGTCCGATGGCTGTGCGGTCATGTTCAACCCCATGAGAGCGAACCAGGCGAACGCGGTGACCGTGAGCGAGCCCGCGCCTGCCACAGCCAGCGCCGACCGAGGGCTTGCGAGCGCGGCGAGGGCACCGCCGAGGAGAATCCCTGCCCCCGGTACCAGCTGAAACATCGACTCGTTGAGGCCCATCATCAGCGCCATCCAGCGCTCCTGGGTGGCTTCCTGGAGCGCGGTGCGAGCCGACACGGCCTCCACGCCGTTGCCGATCCCGGCGAACCCGGCGCCGACGATCGCGACGGCCAGTGTGGGCGCAATCGACATCACGAGGAAGCCGACGGCGAGCGAGCCGGCTCCGATCACGATCAGGTCGCGCGACGGTAGCGCGCGCCATCGGGCGTAGACCGCCGCTCCGGCGACCGCGCCCGCTCCCCACGCCGACAGCAACGCGCCGTACCCCTCCGACCCCGCGTTCAGCGAGTGCTCGGCGAACACGACCTCGACCGGGACCGAGATCGTGAAGAACAGAACGCCGAACCCCTGGAGAAGCAACAGGCGCCGGATGACCACATGCTCGCGGGCGTATGCGAGCCCCGCGCGTACCCGTCCGCGGGCCGATTGGCGGCCCGATGCCGGCTCGGGCAGCCCACTTGCGGTCGCCAGGGTGAATCCGATCGCCGCGAATACGCAGCCGTCGGCAATCAGCGCGGCACTCGTCCCCCCGGCCGCCACGGCCGCCCCTCCGATCGCCGGGCCAACCATGAAGCACACCGAGAAGGCGGCGTTGGCCACGGCGTTCCCCTCGCGGAGCAAACCGACCGCGGACGTCACGCTGACCGTCGCGGCTCGGGCGAGCGATCGCGCGGTTAGCGCCGCGACGCCATCGACGAGCGCGAGCGCGAGTACCGCGCTAAGCGAGAAATGGTCCGCCACCCACGCCAGCGAGAAGAACACGAGCGCCTCGAACCAGTACAGCGCCGGCAGAGTCGGGCGCAGCCGGCGATCCTGGAGGCGCGCGACCGCGAGCGGCGAGAGCAACGCGGGCGCGAACTGCGAGGCGAGGAAGAAGGCTGCGGCCCCTAACGCGCTTCCGGTACTCCGGTAGACCAGCAGCGCAAGTGTCAGCGAGCCGACCATAAAGGCCAGCTCGTTCAGCGCGTAGGCAGCCAACAGCCGCCGGTATGCAGGAATCTGCAGGACCCGGTTCACCGGATATACCTCCGCCTCGATCCTAATACCGCCGCGGTGTGCATGCTCGCGCGAAGACGGAATTGCTCCAATATCAGGTGTGATCCCTGCACATCTTTACCCAGGAGGCAGTGGTGGCCAATCGACTTTTTGAGAGGCCCGCGTCACCCGGCTGTCATCCTGTTTTGCAGATGAGGCTCCGATCGCGGTCCTGGGATCGCGCCAACACCTTTGCCCACAGCGCGTTCCCGCCCGATCGGTTGGCGGCGGAGCGCTCGAGCACCGTATCCGTGTGCCTGCCCGCGCGCAACGAGGCGCGAACGATCGGCCCGATTCTCGACGAGCTCGTGCCGTTGCGGGAGCTCGGCGTCGTCGACCAGATAGTGGTAGTCGATCGTTCGAGTGACGGAACGGCCGAGATCGCCCGCGGGCTCGGCGCGGAGGTCCATGATCAGGACGAGCTGATGCCCGAGCTCGGGCCCGTGCTCGGCAAGGGCGACGCGATGTACCGCGCGCTACCGGTGTTGACGGGCGAGGTGATCTGCTTCCTCGACGCCGACTCCGAGCGGTTCGGCGCCCATTTCGCGTGCGGCGTACTCGGCCCGCTGCTGTGCGGCTCGGGGATCGCGTTCGTCAAGGGCTTCTATCGCCGGCCGTTCCGCGTCGCGGAGGTCACGGTCCCGGACGGCGGGGGCCGCGTCACAGAGCTCACCGCCCGGCCGCTCCTCAATCTGTTCTATCCCGACCTCGCGGCCGTCCAGCAGCCCCTGGCCGGCGAGATCGCGGCGCGGCGCGAGCTACTCGAAGCGCTGCCGTTCGCCACCGGGTACGGGGTCGACATCGGCCTGCTGATCGACGCCTACGCGCTGGCCGGCCTCGACGCGATCGCCCAGGTCGATCTCGACGTGCGCCAGAACGCTCACCAGCCCCTCCGCGACCTGGGTCCGATGGCATACGCGGTTCTGCGAGCCGTGGCCGTCCGGCTCGAGCGCGAAGGCCGGCTGCGCGGCCCATTGCCGGCGACGTTTACCCTCGCCGGCGCCCAGGCGCCACATCCGGGGATCTCCGAGCCGGTCGAGCGGCCGCCCCTCCGGAGCCTCCGCCAGGCTGCCTGACCCCGGGGCTGCCTGACCCCGGGCTGCCCGACCCCGGGCTGCCTCACCCTGGCCGCCTGGACCCTCGGCCGGGCCTCCGTCGAGTCAGGAGCGGGCGAACGCGGCCCGAAGGGCCTTCGAGCCGGCCGCGGCCCGCTCGAGATACCCATACGTCCCCTGGTCCCGCAACTCCTCGGCAGCCTCGAGCAGGCCGCCGAAGGCCGCGAAGGCGAACGCCCCGCCGACCGATATCCGGGCCACCCCGAGCTCTGCCAGCTCGCTCACGGTCGGCGCACCGCGAACCGCGAGCACGTTCACGGGAGCGTCGACCGCCTCGAGCACCTGACGGATGTCGTCGGCCTTGGTCAAACCGGGCGCGTACAGAGCGTCCGCGCCGGCCTCCTGGTAGGCGTTCAAGCGCGCGATCGTGTCGGCCAGATCGGGCTTCCCGCGAATGAAGTTCTCGGCCCGCGCGGTGAGCACGAGCCTCACGGGCCCAGCGTGCGCGGCCTCCGCGGCCGCTGCCACTCGCTCGCGGGCGAGGCTCAGTTCGTAGATATCGTCCGCATCGCGGGAGTAGTCCTCGACCGAAGCGCCCGCGAGTCCCGCGTCGACCGCCAGCGCCATCGTGGCCGCCACGCCGGCGGGCTCGTCGGCGAACGCATTCTCGAGGTCGGCGGAGACCGGCACGTCGGTGCCGCGCGCTAGATCGGCGGCGTGAGCGAGCGCCTCGTCACGCGTGACGGCCCCGTCGGGACGGCCGAGCGTGGCCGCATGACCGCTGCTGGTGGTCGCGATCGCCTGGAACCCCAGCGACACGAGCAACGCGGCCGAACCGAGATCCCATGCATTCGGCATCAGCAACGGGTCACCGCGCCGGTGCAGCTCGAGGAAGCGCTTTGCCTTGTCCGCCTGAGTGCCGTTCATCGGCCCAGCCTAACGCAGCACCCGCGTGGGTAAAGTCGAAGCATGAGCTCAGGCTCCACGACGCGCACGCGCGACCCGGAAGCCGGCGAGGACGGCTCCTTCGAGCGGCAGGTCAGCCAGTTCCGCCGCTGGGTGTCGTCCGATCCCGACGCCGAGTTCCCGGTGGAGGCGGGCCGCTACCACCTGTACGTCGCCCGCGCCTGTCCCTGGGCTCACCGGACGGTCATCGCTGGTCACCTGATGGGACTCGAGGACGCGATCGGCATCTCGTTCGTGGACCCGATCCGAGACGAGCGCGGCTGGGCCTTCACCGGTAGCGAATACGTCGATCCGGTCAGCGGCTTCGCGTTCCTGAGCGAGGCTTACCTGGCGACCGACCCCGAATACGCGGCGCGCGTGACGGTGCCGGTCCTGTGGGACAAGCAGACCGGCGTAATCGTCTCCAACGAGTCCGCGGACATCCTGCGCATGCAGCACACGGTGTTCGCATCGGTCGCCGAGCATCCCGTCGAGCTCTTTCCCGAGCGGCTCCAAGACGAGATCGAGGCGCTGAACGAGCGGATCTACGACAACGTGAACAACGCGGTCTACAAGGCCGGGTTCTCCACCAGCCAAGCCGTCTACGAGCGCGAGGTGGCCGACCTGTTCGCGTTACTCGATGAGCTCGACGCCCGGCTCGCCAACCGGCGCTTCCTGTTCGGCCCCGGCCCGCTCGAGACCGACTGGCGCCTGTTCACCACGCTCGTGCGGTTCGATGCCGTGTACCAGATCCACTTCAAGTGCTCGCTCCGCAAGCTGATCGAGTACGAGCACCTCTGGCCGTACACCCGCGATCTGTACCAGTGGCCCGGCATCGCCGACACCGTCGATTTCGACGAGATCCGCCGGCACTACTACCTGACCCACCCAATGATCAACCCAAGCGGGCTGATCGCGGTCCGTCCCGCCGAGGACTTCGACTCGCCGCCCGGCCGCGAGTCGCTCCGGTAAGGGACGCCACCCCCGCCCACCATCTCGGGTAGTGGCACCCACCGTCTCGGGTAGGCCGCCGCGCCTTGGTGTCATAGCAGAGACCGCTGGGACCGGTTCCAGCGATGCGTGCGTTTCCTTACAAGACGTTAGAATGGCTCCGGGACGCAGGGGGACGTGTGCGCTAGCCAGGGGAGTAACTGGATGTTGGACGGACGTCGTGCTGACATGCTGCTCGAGCGAGAGCCCGAGCTACACCGGATGCGGGAGGCGATCCGGCAGGCGACTACCGGTGCCGGGGGGCTGGTCGTTATCGGCGGACCTGCCGGGATCGGAAAGACCGCTTTGCTCCGGGCAGCGGTATGTATGGCCGAGGAGGCCGGCGTGCGGGTGCTGCGGGCCCGGGCGACCGACCTCGAGCAGGAGTTCTCGTTCGGAGTGGTCAGGCAGCTGTTCGAGGCACCCCTGGCACGAGCCAGCGCCGGCGAACGCGAGGCGCTCCTCGGTGGCGCGGCCGCGCTCGCGGGGCCGCTGTTCGAGTCGGGTCCAGCGCCCGGCACACCAACCGAGGACGATCCGGCCGCGTCCCCGGACGGGAACTCCGTAGCGGGGTCTCCCGGGCCCGCGGATCGGCGGTTCACGCTCGTCCACAGCCTTTTCTGGCTGACGTCCAACATCTCGAGGACCGGCCCGATCGCGCTCGTGGTCGACGATTGCCACTGGGCCGACCAGCCGTCGCTGCGGTTCCTCGCGTACGCGAGCGCCCGCTGCGACGAGTTGGGTGTGCTCGTGATCGTGACCGTTCGCGACGGAGAGCCGTCGACGGTCAAAGAGCTGCTCGTCGCCCTGCGGGCTCACCAGCACGCGATCCTGATCGAGCCGACGTCGCTGAGCGCGGGGGCGGTTGCGCAGCTGGTGCGCTCCGGGCTCGGTGCGCACGCCGACGCCGATTTCTGCGCCGCGTGCGCTCGGGCCAGCGCGGGCAATCCCTTCCTGGTCCGTGAGCTGATCGCCGAGCTCGAGAACGAGCACGTCGAGCCGGTGGCCGCCAGCGCCTCCCGGGTTGAGAGCGTCCGCCCGGAATCAGTGTCCCGGGCGGTGGTGGCCCGGTTGAACCGCCTCGGAGCCGATTCCCGGAACCTGGCGCGGTCGGTCGCCGTGCTCGAGAACGCGACGCTCCGTCAGGCCGCCACCCTCGCCGGGATTCCTCTCGCCCGCGCGATGCGCGCCGCCGATCGCTTGATCTCGGCCCAGATCCTGGCGCAGGCGGCGTCGCTTGTGTTCGTCCATCCGGTGCTGCAGCGGACGGTGTACGAGCGCATCCCGGCGGCCGCGCTCGCGGATGGGCACCGGCGCGCCGGACTGCTGCTCGCCGGCGAGGGCGCCAGGAGCACGCGTGTCGGAGCACACCTGTTGCGCGGCGAGCCCGCCGGCGACCCCGCGGTCGTGGTGCTGCTGCGCGAAGCGTCCCGGGCTGCCCTCGCCGACGGCGCCCCGCAGACCGCGGTCAGGCTGCTGCGGCGCACTCTGAGCGAGCCACCCGCGAACGACGCCCGCGGCGTCGTGCTCGCCGAGCTTGGCGAGGCTGAGGCGCTGGCACGTGATCCGGCAGCCGGCGACCACCTGCGCGAGGCGCTCGAGCTGGTGGTGGCGCCGGCCATTCGCGTGAGGCTTGCACGGGTCCGCAGCGAGCTGCTCGTGTGGGACGGCCGTCCGGTCGAGGCGCACAGCGTGCTCGTCGCCATGATCGAAGAGCTGGGGCCTACGGCAGCGCCACAGCTCCGTGCCCAACTCGAGGCCCTGCGCGCCCTCACGGCGTCGCTCGATCGTCGACTGGTCGCTGAGGTCGAGCCTCGGCTTCCCGCCTTGCGCGAGCTCGCTGTCGCGGCTGGCCCGGCCGGGCGGAGCCTCCTCGTGTTCGATGCATGCTGGCAAGCAACGCGCGGAGTGGGTCCCGGCGATTGGCGTGAACAGCTGGATGCCGGACTCGACCGCGGACGTCTGGTGACCGAGGAGCCGACGGGGCCGCAGATGGCGCGATACGCCATCTCGACCTTGGTGTTCGTTGACGAGGTACGGCGAGCGCGAGAGTTGATCGACGAGTTGCACGCCGACACGCTGTCGCGCGGGTCGATCGATGCACACCTCTCGAGCCTGACCTGGGGCGCGCTACTGGCCCTACGGTGTGGCGAACTGTCGCGGGCCGAAGCCGATGCGCTGGCCGCGCTCGAGCTGGGCAACCGCCACCGGGTCTTGTGGGCGCGGGTCTGGCCCGCGGCCTTCCTCGCCCGGGCCATGCTCGAGCGCGGGGCGGCCGAGGCGGCCGACACGGTGCTGGCCGAGGCGCCGATAGAGGAGGCGATCGACACCATTGCGGCACTGCACGCGTTGATGGCCCGGGCGCAAGTCCGCCTCGTCCTGGGGCGCACCGCGGAGGCGATCTTGGATCTGCGCCGCGTCGGCGAAGCCTCGATGCTCGACAACCCCAATAATCTCCCGTGGCGCTCGACGCTCGCGCTGGCGATCGGCGCCCGCGAACCGACGGAGGCGCGCGTCCTCGCTCACGCCGAGCTTGACCGAGCTAACCATCTCGCGCAACCTCGTGCGATCGGTGTCGCCCTGCGCGCGTGCGGAGTGCTCGCGGGTGGCGACGACGGGATCGCGATTCTCGAGGAGGCGGTGGCGTCCCTGCGGAGCTCGCCGGCTCGCCTGGAGCTCGCGCGGGCGCTATGCGACCTCGGCGCCGCACAGCGCCGTGCCGGCAAGCGGAGCGCAGCGCGCCAGCAGCTGCGCGAGGCCGCCCATCTCGCCGGACAATGCGGCGCGGTCGCGCTCGCGGTCCGGATCGGAGAGGAGCTCGCCGCCACCGCCTTCTACCGGCGCCGCGACGGTGCCTCCGGAGCAGGATCGCTCACCCCGGCCGAGCGGCGGGTCGCCGAGCTCGCGGCGAGCGGACTGACCAACCGCGAGATCGCGCGCGCCTTGTTCGTTTCGGTCAAGACGGTCGGCACCCACCTCGGCCACATCTACGAGAAGCTCGACCTCCAGGGCGCGCAGGCGCGCGAGCAGCTTGGGGCGCGCCTGAACGGCCACCTGGTCGCGAACGGCACCGGCACACTCAGCGGGGCCCAGCGCGGCTAGCGGCGCTGGGCCCCGTCGACTGCTGCCTCGTCCGCGGACGGGGCATGCCCCCATTTCCTCGTGTCGTTGGAGAGAACGCGCCCCCTTCAGATCCGTTCCGGCTCGATCGACTCGAGGAAGATGAACTGGCCAATACTGGATTGCCATGCAAGCACTGGACCGGAGTCTGCGGCATCGTTCGGAATCTCAAATCCCGAACGACGGATCAGTGTGACCGGGAGAGCCAGCGGAGCCGGCCCAAAGCCCACAGACTCGAGCGTGTTTTGCATGGGCCGGATCATGCCGCCGGTAGGGGTCCCTCGCATCGGGACCCCTCCTGATTTTTCGGCTTCCGCCGGACGGCCCGGGGACCGGGTGGAGCGAGCGGACCGGGCGGCTCAGTGCCAGGCCCGGCGCCGCCGGCGCCGTGCCATCAGCAGCACGACCGCGACACCGGCCGCGGCCACAGGCGCGGGGTTGCGCTTGACGCGTCCCCACACGACCGAGCCCATCAACGACAGGCCCTGCATCGGCTCGCTCGCCAGGGGTGGGTTCTCGAGCGGCGGCCGCCGCTCGGCGCCCGGTGGCGGTGGCGGTGCCGCGGCCGGCGGTGGTGGGGGCGCCACGGCCGGCGGTGGCGGCGGCGCGGCGGCGAGAGGGGGCTCCGGCGCCGGGGACGGCGGTGGGAACGCGGCCGTAGCCGGCTCGGGCGCCGCCGGCTCGGGCGCGGGCGGCTCAAACGGCGGCGCGGCCGGCGTGGGCGGCTCGGACGGCGGCACGACCTCGGTCGGCGCCTCGGCCGCGGCTTCGACAGGAGAAGGCGCCGGCTCCGGCGGGGCCGCCTCCTGATGCAACGGCGCGGGCTCCGGCGGGGCCGCCTCCTGATGCAACGGCGCGGGCTCCGGCGGCGCCGCCTCCTGATGCAAGGGCGCGGGCTCAGCCGCCGGCATGGCCTCGGTCGCCGGCGCGGCTTCGGCCGCCGGCTGTGCGGCCAACGAACTCTGGAGGCGCTTGGCGAACTCCCTCAGCAGCCGCTCCGAGATGTCCTCGATCATGCCGCCACGCCCGAACCGCGCGAGGCGCCCAGTGATGTGGTAGTCCGTGACCACGTCGACGCGAGTCCCCACCCCGTCCGCGGGCACGACGCGCGAGTTGATTGTCGCCTTGGCACCGCCCTGTCCGCGCTTGTCGGTGCCCTGGGCCTGCATCGTCGCGGTGTGCGCCGCCTCGTCGACGTTCTCCATCTCGAGCTTGCCGGTATAGGACGCGGTGGTGGGGCCGATCTTCACAGTGAACGTCCCGTTGTAGCTGCCGTCCTCGTTGCGCCCAGTGACGGCCGCGCCTGGCAGGCACGGCGCGACATGCTCGACGTCGATCAGCGTCCGCCACACCTGCTCGAGCGGCGCGGCTACCTCAAACGACTGCTCTAGCTTCATGACGTATCGCCTCCAGGTCTTCGGGGGTGTCGACATCGCGGGCGCAGCTGAGACGGCCGCATTCGATCGTGGGACCGCCGCGCAGCAGTTCGCGAGCGCCGCGATCGCCGTGCAGCCGGGCAATCGCACGCATCTGGACCGGGCCGAGCACGACCGGATGTCCCGGATGACCGTCGTAGACGGCCCGCGTGCCGGGCGGCTCCTCGAGGAAGCGAGTGATCAGGTCAGGCGTCATTCGCGGTTGGTCACCGAGAGTGACGATCACCCGGTTCACGTGGCCCTGCTCGGTCAGAAACTCGATCCCGCGTCGCAGCGAGGCGGCCTGGCCGTCCTCCCACTGCTCGCAGATGACGGGTTGGGCGCGCATGAAGTCAACTTGGCCCAGGATCTGCTCGGCATGGGCTCCGAGCACCACCGCGATCGGATCGAGCTCCGGTACCGCGGACTGGGCGGCTATCGCGTGGTTCAGCAAGGG
>Ga0070765_100002548_pt1 | contig 11451 bp, 11 predicted proteins | sample HubBroMetageWFT5_FD_71516 | JGI IMG/M metagenome (GOLD analysis project Ga0070765, IMG submission 71516) | Warmed and freeze-thawed soil microbial communities from the Hubbard Brook experimental Forest, New Hampshire - Hubbard Brook CCASE Soil... | ecosystem: Environmental > Terrestrial > Soil... | reverse complement strand
AAGCTCCCGCGGCGGCGCGGACGGCGGCGGCGGACCGCCGCCCTGCTGTGCGACCTGGATGACGATGCCGTGCGCGCCGCGCGGGGGCAGGAACGCCTCCCTCCAGTACGGGTTGGCCAGGTTGACCCCGACCGGCTCGAGGCCGAACGCCCTGATCCGCGCCAGCATGTCCTCGATGTCGGTGACCAGGAAGTTGAGGTGATGCGGACCCGCGCCGCGGGCCGCCAGGAAGCGCTCGAGGAAGGCCCCGTCGGGCCCTCCCGTGGGGGTCAGCAGCTCGATTTTCGGTCCCGCGGCGAACGCCAGCTGCCCCCACCAGAACCCCGGCGAGTCGCTGCCGTAGGCCCACGTCCCGCCCAGCACGCCGCCGAACAGGTCCCACCCGTCGGTCAGGCGATGGGTGCCGATAGCGAGGTGATCGAGGACGGCGCTCACGTGGCCCGGTCCAGCCAGCCCGCGATGCTGCGGTCCAGGGTCGCCATCGGGAGCGACCCGTGGTCCAGGACGGCGGCGTGGAAGGCGGGCAGCGAGAACGCCGGGCCCAGCCGCTGCCGGGCCTGCTCGCGGATGCGCAGGATCTCGAGCTTGCCGGTGAGGTAGGCCAGCGCCTGTCCCGGCATCACCACGTACCGGTCGACCTCGGCGGCCAGGAACTCCCGCGGCATCGGCACGTGCTCGGCCAGGAACTCCAGGGCCCGCTCCCGGCTCCAGCCGAAGGCGTGCAGGCCGGTGTCCACCACCAGCCGGGCCGCCCGCATAAGCGACGTGCTGACCGAGCCGAGCAGGCCGCGGCCGTCCGCGTACAGCCCGGCTTCCTCGGCGAGCTGCTCCGCGTACAGGCCCCAGCCCTCGGAGAACACCGGGAGGCTGCGCTGGCGCTGCAGCGCGGGCAGGTCGGTGAGCAGCTGAAGCCGGGACAGCTGCAGATGATGCCCGGGTACCGCCTCGTGGAAGGCGACCACCTCGAGGTCCCATCCGGTGCCCGCGGTAGGCCGCTCCGTATTGAACCAGAACGTCCCCGCCCGCCCCCCGTCCAGGCGTGGCGGCGTGTAGTGCGGGGCCGCGCCGCTGAGCGCCACGACGTCCGGCATCGGTGTCACGTCGCACGGCGGCGGAAGCGGCGCGGGGAAGAACTCCGCCGCCCGGGCCTCGGCCCGCCGCACCGCGACCACCGCCCCGCGGATGGCCTCGGCCGCAGGCTGGCCGGCCGAGTCCCGCAGCGCGGCGAAGACCGCGTCGAGCCCGGAAAGCCCCAGCCCGGCCCCGAGCTCCACCGCCCGCGTCTCCAGCGCGGCGACGTGATCCAGCCCGGTCTGGTGCAGTTCCTCCGCCCGCAGGGGCAGCGTCGTGTAGATCCGGACCGCCCGGGCGTAGTCCGCGGCGCCGCCGGGCAGGTGGACCAGCCCGGCCTGACCAGACGGCCGCGCCCGCGGCAGCAGCTCCCTGATCAGGGCCACCCACCGGGCCAGGGCCGGCTTGACCACCTGCTCGGCGACCGCCCGGCGTTCGGACTCCCAGGCCGCCGCCCGGTCCCACCCCCGCGGCGGCCGCGGGGACAGCACCGGCTCGGGAGCGGGCGCGGCCAGCACCCCCTCGGCCCACGTGATGGCCTGCTCGACCAGCGGAGCGACCGGAAGCCGCCCCTTGCGGGCCCCGGCCCGCAGCCGCTCGCCGAGCTGGTCGAACCACACGCCGCTGCGCCGCAGCCGGGTCAGGTACGCCTCGGCCCCGGCCGGGTCGAGCAGGACCGTGCGCGCGGCCACGGCCAGGAACGTGGCGGGCCCCGCGTACTGCATGGGGGTGACCGTGTACTCGGCCCGCGCCAGGTCGATGCCCTCCAGCTCCTGGACGGCCGCTTCCCTAACACAGTCCAGCGTGACCGCATCGGCCGGCGTGAGCTCCCCGCGCGCGACGGCATCGGCCTCACCGAGGAACTGCTCGACCTCACCCCGCCAGGCCTGCTCGCCCGCCTCGCTCTCGTCAGGGACCAGGTCGTCGTACCCGGGGATGCCGTACATGGTGGCGGCGAAGGGGTTCACCTCGAGCCAGCGCCGATGGAACCGATCGGCGAGATCGGTGGCCGGCGACATCGGGCGATCGGTCATGCTCCTCCTCTGCTTAGATCCTTTTTTACCGAACGGAGCGTCGTGCGTGCGCCGGGTCCCGTGTTACATCGGGCCGCGCTTTTCCGTCATCCAGGTGTAACCCGAACCAGAACCGCAAGGAGACCATCATGGACGCTCGCCTCAACTACCACGCCAGCCCCCTGCTGGGGAAGTTCGGCAAGCACATCAACTCGGCGGGCGCGGTCATCACCAACTCGACCCTGCCCGCCGTCACGCAGGAGCTGGTGAAGATCCGCGCCAGCCAGATCAACGGCTGCGCGGCCTGCACCGACATGCACACCAAGGACGCCGCGCACGCCGGGGAGACCCAGGTGCGGCTCAACCTGGTCGCGGTCTGGCGGGAGGCGACGGTCTTCACCGAGGCCGAGCGGGCCGCCCTGGAGCTCACCGAGCAGGGCACCCGCCTCGCCGACGCGCACGGCGGCGTCAGCGACGAGGTCTGGGCCAACGCGGCCAAGCACTACGACGACGACCAGCTCGGCGCGCTGGTGTGCCTCATCGCCCTGATCAACACCTACAACCGGCTGAACGTCATCACCCGCCAGCCCGCCGGCGACTACCAGCCCGGCCAGTGGGGGTGACCGATCTCTGTGATGTCCCGGTACGGGCCACGTGTCCCCCCGGGACCGTCTATCGGGCCCCGTGGCCCACAAGGTCCGACACCGCCCCAGTTCCGGCGTAGCCCGGACTAGGCAATCCCCCGGGCCAACATGGGCACCGCGTCCCGCCAAGCCGGGCATTTCTCCCGATTACAGTACGAGCACTCGCCCCCGGCCAGCTCCCGCTCCACCACCGTCACCCGCAGCCCGCCGTCGGCCAGCGCGCCTGCGCAGTGCTCACCCGGCGACCCCGCGCCCACCACGATCACGTCGTAGTCGTAGCCGCTGCGATCCAAGACTTGCTCCTGTCCTGCTGGTGTCAGCCCCAGACCACGGGGAACAGCGGATGGTCCATCGCCGCCCCGGCGGGCAGCTCGGCGTCCAGGCCCTCGAACGGCGGTGAGGTGCGCCAGGGACGCGGCGCGTGCCGGGCGTCGGCCGACAGGTAGCGCAGCGACAGGACCCGACGTCGGCCCTGGTGGGGGAATCCCGGCGCCCCGTGCACGGTCAGGAAGTCGAAGAAGATGGCGTCGCCCGGCTCCAGGGCGAACCGCCGGATGTCGAACGCAGCCGGGTCCGCGTCGACGTCGGGCAGTTCGCCCAGGCTGCCCTCCGGGAACCAGCGCGCCTGCCTGGTCAAGAACGTCCGCGGCATCAGCCACGGGCCGCGATGCGAGCCGGCCAGCAGCTCCAGGCACCCGTCGGCGGGCACCGGGTCCACCGGGATCCAGGCGCTGACCCCGCGGCCGTCGACGTTGTAGTAGGGCTGGTCCTGGTGCCACGGGGTGCGCTGCCGGGTCCCGCCCTCCTTGACCAGCACGTGATCGTGGTAGAAGCGCACCTGCGGGGTGGCCAGCAAGGCCGCCGCCGCGGCGGGCACCGGTGAGTACCGGGCCAGCCGCTCGATCTGCGGAATCTCCCGCCACCGGCAGAAGTCCTCGGTGAACGCGCCCGGGTCATCGGCCGCACTGGCCACCTGGGCCAACGGGCCCGGCCGGGCCAGCACCGCGTCGATGGCCTCCGCCGCGGCGGTCACCTGATCGCGGTCAAGCACCGAGCGCAGGCATACCACGCCGTCCCTGGCGAACGCCTCAGCCGCCTCCTCGTAAGCAAGCACCGAACCCATGGCCGCACTCTAACCCGCCGCATTAAGTTATGCAGGAAAGGAAAGCCCAGATCCGTTCGGGATAAAATCTTTTCTCCTAACGGTCCGGCGTATCACCGGCCGTAACGGTAGACAGCCGCGTACCGTACGGTTAACCTTCGAGGGCATGAGCATGACGCAGACCCCGCTGTCGGGAGTGGCGGCCGTGCTTATCGGCCTGGTCATGCTCGCCGTCGTGGCAGTCGAGGCGACCTGGGCGGTGGTGAGTCATATCGACACCATGGCGCATGAAGGAGCGCACGCAATAATCTATTCGCTATCGGGCCGTGGCGTCCAGTCGATAAAGATAAAGCTGAACTCTGACGGGGCGACCAAGCCCGCTAGCGGCGGCGGCATGTCCTCAGAGCTCGCCACCGGCGTTGTCGGTTATGTGGGCCCAAGTGCGTTCGGGCTCGGCGCGGCAAAGCTCATCGAGTCCGGGTACATCCTTTCGACGTTCTGGGTGGCCCTGGTGCTGCTCGTAATTCTGCTGCTCGCGGTGCGCTTTTCTTTCGCTTTCGTCTCGGTACCCGCCGCGGGCGTACTGGTTTTTTTCATTGCCAAGTTCGCGCCGACGCAGACTCAGGTCATCGCCGCCTACGCCATCGCCTGGCTGCTGCTGCTGGCCGGTGTACGCACGATCATTGAACATGGCCTCAAGGCACAGGACGCCATAGACCTTCGAAAGCTCACCGGCATCCCGAGGCTGCTCTGGTCCCTACTCTGGCTGACCGCCGCGCTCGCGGCGGTGGCCTTCGGCGGCCGGATGCTCGTCATGGGGGCCTGACGGGAACTTGAATATCGAAAAGAGGGTTGGCTCATGAGAACGGGTCTCGGTCTGCTGGCCTTCGCGGCCTTGCTGGCCATTGCCGGGTGCGGCAGTGCGAGCACGTCCGTCCCCGCGGCTAATATCCCGGCCAACTTCAACAGCATTATGGGCGCGCTGTCCTCGGCCGTGGCGCAGGAGAACACCGACCTTAATTCAGAGACGACCGACGCGAATAACGGCCCCGGCGACTCGGCAGGCCCCTGCTATAACCTGCAGGCCAACGTCGACTACGACGTAAAGACCAACATCGGCCGTGATGAGCAGAACGTATCCTACGATGTCGGCAACCTGAAAAACGCCATATCGGCGGTCCGGCAGGACATCAACAACCTGGTTACCGACATGACGGCCATTGCCAATGAGGGGGTTAATATTCCGTCGGACGTCAACCAATTCATCTCGACCGCGAGCATCCAGGTCCAGCAGGCGATCGTCAAGGCCAACTCCGAAATCGACCAGGCGAATGGCTACGTCTCGAACGCCTACAGCACGGCCAACGCGCTGGCCACCGGCAAATGCTCCGGCGACGGACCGGGAAGCGCACCAGGCGCGATGAGCCACCTCAGCTAGCCGCGCCTTACCGACGCTGGCGTGACCGATCAGCTCTCCGTCGTCGATGACCAGGGTGTGCAGGCCGCCGAGCACGTTCTCGAAGGTGTCATCGGACACGGCGCCGAAGGCGGCATCGAGCAGCAGGCGGATGGCCGACCTGGTGCCGGCGTCCAGGTGGGCGGTGTGGACGGTTCGCACTTCGGCCACGTTCGCTCCCCTCTCGCCCTTGACCTCAACCGTAGTTCAGGTCTTAGCGTCGACCACGAGAGGCGGTCAGCCCCGGGCGTAGTTGCTGGCTCCGTACCAGTCGACCACCACCACCGGCTCGTCTCCGACGACCCACGCGTCGTGGCCCTGGGGCAGCGCGGTGACGTCACCGGGCCGGGCGTCGAATTCCGAGCCGTCGGCCATGACGACGTGCAGGGTGCCCTGCACGTGGTACTGGAAGTGCGGTGCCTCGCACAGGTCGGTGCCGGCCAGCGGCTTGACGTGGTCGGACCAGCGCCAGCCGGGCTGCAGGGTGAGCCGGCCGATGTCGGCGCCGCCGATCCGCAGCAGGTCCAGCGCGCCGCGTTCGAACTCGCGGGTCTCGTCGGGGGTGGCGAAGCTCTTCTGCTCTGCCTTGGCGGTCATGGGAACTCTCCTTCGATTGGTTGCCCGACAGGTCTCGGCTTTCAGCCTGCCCGGCGCCGGTTGCAGCCTGTTTGCAGCGAGGGCCGATATGGCGGCCCAGGTCAGGCTGCGGTTTGATACCCACATGAAGTCGCTGGCGGTCCGCGTGCTGAGCGACTTCGGCGTGGACGGCATCGAGCCGCAGGCCCTGGGCAGCAGGAAGGGCCGGCTGGCGCTGTGCGTGCTGGCCCTGGCCGGGGGCCAGGCGGTCCCGGCCGACGTGCTGGCCGACACGCTATGGGGCGACGCGCCGCCGGCCCGGCCGGACGACCAGCTGGCCGTGCTGATCAGCCGGCTGCGGTCGGTGCTGGGCCGGGACCGGATCCAGCATCGCGATCAGGGCTACCTGCTGGTCTGCGACTGGCTCGACGCGGCCGAGCTGGCCGCCCTGACCGAGGAGATGGAACGCAGGCGCGGCGGCGGGAACCTGCTGGGTGCGGCGGCGGCCGCCCGGGTCGCGCTGTCGCTGCTGCGCGGCTACGGGCTGCCCGCGGTGCCCGGCGACTGGGCGCAGCTGCGGCTGGCCGAGCTGGACCGGCTGGCCGGGCAGGCCCGGCGGGTGGCCGCCGAGGCCCTGCTCGAGGCCGGGGACTGGATGGCCGCCGCCGACGCCGCGACCGCCGCGGTGGAGCGCGACGGCTACGACGAGACGTCGCTGCGGGTGCTGCTGCGCGCCTACGTCGCGGGCGGCCGGGTGGCCGCGGCACTGGCCGCCTACGCCAAGGCGCGGGAGCGGCTCGCCGGGGACCTCGGCACCGATCCGTCCCCCGAGACCGTCACCCTGTACACCGCCATCCTGCGCGGCGAGCTGGCCTCGCCGCCGCCGGTTCCCGCCCGCGTCGCGGCCGGCCTGGTCGGCCGCGACGAGGAGCTGGCCTACCTGGACACGATGGCCGCACGCGCCCGGGACGGCTCGACGGAGGTCGTCGTGGTCGACGGGGAGGCCGGCATCGGCAAGACCGCCCTGCTGCGCGCCTGGGCCGGCCAGCGCGCCGCGGCCGGCGAGATCGTGCTGATGGCCTCGTGCGGCCAGCTCGACCAGGCCATGCCGCTGGACGCCCTGCTCACGGCGCTGTCGGACCTGATGCGCCGGCTCGGGCCCGACACCGCCGCCGACCTGCTGGGCCCGGACGCCGCGACGCTCGCGCCGCTGCTGGCCCCCGCGGACCCGCCGCGGCCGGAGCCGGTCCTGGCCGACAGCATGCTCGGCCCGGCGATGCTGTACGCGGCGCTGGTGCGGGTCATCGCGCGGATCACCGAGCGCGGCCCGCTGGTGGTGGTGATCGACGACGCGCACCTGGCCGGGCGGGCGCTGTCGAACTGGCTGAGCTTCGCGCGGCGGCAGGACATGCCCGCCGCGGTCGTCGCCGCGGTCAGGACCGGCGAGGGCCCGCCCATGCCGGCCACCGCGCTCGTCCACCTCGACCTGCTCGGCCGCGAGGCCGCCGCCCAGCTGGTGGGCCCGGCCCGGGCCGACGAGCTGTACGAGCGGTCCAAGGGCCATCCGCTGTTCCTGACCGAGCTGGCCCAGCAGACGGCCAGGACCGAGCTGCCCGCCTCCCTGGTCGAGTCGGTGTCGGCCCGGTGCGACGAGCTGGGCACGGCCGGCGCGATGCTCCGCGCGGCCGCGGTGATCGGCCAAGAACTGGACATCGAGCTGCTCGCGGCGCTGCTCGGCCGGCCCGCGGTCGACCTGCTCGACGACGCGGAACGAGCCGTGGCCAAGCAGCTGCTGGCCGAGGACGGCGGGACGTTCAGGTTCCGGCACGAGCTGGTCCGCGAGGCGCTGGCCGCCAGCGCGACCGCGGGCCGGGCCGCGCTGCTGCACCGGCAGGCCGGGCGGGTGCTGGCCCGCCAGTCCTACGCCGACCCGGCCATGGTGGCGCACCACGCCCGGCTGGGCGGCGACCTCGAGCTCGCGTCCCGGTCGCTGCGCATCGCCGCCGAGCGGGTCGCCGAGCGATTCGACCACGCGGCCGCCGAGGCGCTGCTGGACGACGCCCTGCGGCTGCACCCGGACCCGGAGGGATGGCTCGAGCGGGCCCGCGTGCGCACCCGCCGCCGCCGGTACGACGAGGCGCTGGCCGACGTCGAGCGGGCCGCGGCGGCCGGCGCCGCCGCCCTGGAGGTCGGCGCCTGGGCGTGCTACTTCGACCGCCGCTTCGCGCAGGCCGCCCAGTTCGCCGCGGACGGCGCGCTGGCCGCGGCCGACGCGGCCAGCCGGTCGCGCTGCCTGGCGGTCGGCGGCCGGACGCGGCACGCGGCGGGCGACCTAGCCCAGGCCGAGCTGCTGCTCGGCGAGGCGTTCTCGCTGGCCGAGGGCACCGACCGGGTGACGGCCGCCGCGTGGCTGGGCGTGCTGCGGGCCCACCAGAGCAAGACCGACGAGGCGCTGGCCCTGCTCCGCCCGGCGGCCCGCGCGCAGGAGGGGGTGGCGCACACCGTGGCCACCCTGCACGCGCTGCTGTTCACCGGGCACGCGCACGCCGTGGCCGGCCGCCCGGCCCAGGCCCTGGACGCCTTCGCCCGGTACACGGCCGAGGTCGAGCGCCGGCAGGTGCCACGCTTCGAGGGCCGCGCGGTGAACTTCGCCGGCTGGGTGCTGCGCAGCCTGGGCGCCGCCGGCCAGGCCCACGATCGTCATGTCCAGGCCCTGGAGCTGGGCCAGCGCGGCCAGGGCATCCCCGAGCTGACCATCGCCGCGCTGCAGGACCTGGCCGAGGAACACCTGGCGGCCGGTGATCCGGACGGCGCGCGGTCCCGGCTGGCCCAGGCCGGAGCCCTGCTCGGGGGGAACCTGGTCTTCGGCTGGCGGCTGGAGCTCAAGCACCAGCTGATCACGGCCCGGCTGGCGCTGCTGTGCGGCGAGGCGGATTCGGCGCTGGCCACCGCGACGGGCCTGCAGGCCCGCGCGGCCGCGCTGGGTGTGCCGCGGTACGTCGGCGTGGCCGGCGTGCTCGCCCGCCGCGCCCGCCGGGCGCTGGGGCTGCCCGTCGACCTGGACGCGGTCGCCGCGGACCTGGACCTGGTCGAGGGGTCCGTCGCGGTGGAGGCCTGGTGGTGGACCGGCGAGGCCGCCGCCGACTTCGCGGTCCCGGCCTGGCTGGACGTCGCGGCCGACCGGGCCGAGCGGCTCGCCCGCCAGGCCGGCGATCACGCGGACGGCCTTCGGCGCGCGGCGGCCCAGCGCCTGGACGGCTGGCGCGCTCCTACCGGGCCGTGAGCACCAGCATGGACACCACCAGCGGGCCGGTGCCCGCCACCGCGGCCTCCGCGGCGTGCCGCAGCTCCTCCCGGCGGGCCGCGGGCAGCGAGCACACGAACGGGGCCACGTGGGCCATGCCCAGCCGCCAGGACGCGAGCTCGGCCGGGCTGGACCGCCCGACCTCGACCGTGACCGTCCGCAGCCGCACCTCGGTGAACCCGGCCGCGGTCGTGTCCCGGCGCAGCGCCGCCGGGTCGCTGGCCCACGGCTCGGTGTCCCGCTTGAACGTGAGGTACCACGGCGGCGGCCGGTAGCCGAACGACCCGAGGACCTCATCGACCGCCCCCTTGGCCGGGTGGTTCCACCCGGCCGCGAACGAGCTGGCCGCCAGCCCCGCGGCGACCCGGCGGGCCTCCCGCAGGCCCGTCACGGGATCGGCCAGGTGCCCGAGGCAGAACGCGGCCAGCGCCAGGTCGAAGCAGCCGTCCCGGAACGGCAGCGCGGTCGCATCGGCCGCCACCGGACGCAGCCCCGCCCCGCACCGGCGCAGCATCCCCTGAGCCGAGTCGGCGCACACCACCGACCGCGCCCCCGCGGCCAGCGCGGCCCGCCCGGCGACCCCGGTTCCCGCCCCCAGATCCAGCACCCGCCGGCCCGTGACGGCCCGCCCCGAGGCTCCTCCCGCGGCGGCCAGCAGCGCGTCGGCCAGGCTCGCGTACACCGGCCCGGGCCCCTCGGCCCACAGCCGCGCGGCCGCCTCGTAGGCCTCGCGAACCCCTGGAGCATTCATGTCAGCAACGGTGCCGCCCTGACCGCCTGCGCCTCCCACCACGCCAGCTCCTCGTCGTAGCCGCCCAGCGCCTTCTCCCAGCCGAACTGGACCAGCGCGCCGAGCAGGCACAGCGCGAGCTGGCGTTCCCACCAGGGTTCGGTGCCGATGCCGCGGTCTTCCAGCGCCCGGCGGTAGGCGTCGATCGCGTCCTCCTTGCGCTGCGGCAGCCTGCGGCAGTTGATGGCCAGGTACCAGGCCAGGTCGGACAGGGGCGCGCCGCGGCCCGGCTGCTCCCAGTCGAGCACGACCGTGCGGCCCTCGTCGTCGGTGCCCAGGTTGTCCAGCTTCCAGTTGCTGTGCACGAACGTCTGCGGGGTGGCCTCCAGCGCTTCTACCAGCGGGCCCGGGTCCCAGGCCAGCGGGGTGACGATCGCGGCCGCGGCCGGCGCCACCTCGGCCAGCCGGGGCCAGCCCTCCCCGACCAGCCGCGGCACCAGGTGCGCCGAGCCGACCGCCGCCTCGGCGCGCGCCAGCCACGGGGACAGCTCCAGGTACCGGTGCATGACCGGGACGACCTCGCACTCGCGGCCGCACCCCCAGAACGCGGCGTGCAGCGAGGCCATGTGCCGCAGGAAACGCAGGTGCTGATCCAGGCCGATCGGCTCGTCGGTCACCGGGACCAGCCACGGCGACACGTCCCGCATCAGCAGGGCGCAGCCGCCCGACGGCGCCGGGCCGCGGCCGGCCTCCGGGGCGACCCCCACGATCGGCTGGTTGAAGCACGCGGGCAGCCGGGCCAGGATGCCCCGTTCCCAGGCCAGCAGCGGCGCGCCGCGCAGGCACCCGGAGGCCCGCATGGTCCAGTCCTCGGCCAGGTCCAGGTGCTTGAGCACGTAGGGCTGCCCACCGATCACCACCCGCTCCAGCCGCGCCCCGGATTTGCCAGGCACCTCGTCGAGGACCGTCCGCTCGGTCGCGCCCGCGATGAGCTCGGCCACGCTGGCGAACGCGGCCGGCGCCGCGCCGGGCTCGGCGGCGGCCCGATCAGGCATCCGCGGCTTCCATCTCGGCCAGCAGCGACGCCGGCCAACGCCCGCCGCACATCACGGTGTCGGCGACGATGCGGTCGTCGTCCACGGTGAGCAGGTGCATGTGGTGGGCGGCGTGCGGCACGCCGTTCTCGGTCCAGCTCAGCGTGTACTCGATGACCTCGCTCGGCCCTCCGGAGACCGGGCACCGCCGCAGTTCGCCGAACTTCCCTGGGTCGGCGAACCAGCGCGCGTACTCGGCGCGGATCGCGTCCGCACCCGACGCGTGCAGCCGCCAGTTGGGCACCGTCGCGTCCAGCGTGGCGTTGGCGCTCCACGCGTCGCAGTCGGGGATGGTGGCGGTCTGGATCGCGGTAAGGAACTTCTCGATCGCCGGTGAACCTGGCATTGCGGCCTCCTTATTGGGTCGCGTCCATCGTTTCCGCGGGGCCTTGCAGTCAGGTTGCAGCGAGCCTACACGCCGACGAATTCGTCCTGGTTAAACTCGCATCGAAGCGCAATTC
>Ga0070765_100002547_pt1 | contig 11455 bp, 10 predicted proteins | sample HubBroMetageWFT5_FD_71516 | JGI IMG/M metagenome (GOLD analysis project Ga0070765, IMG submission 71516) | Warmed and freeze-thawed soil microbial communities from the Hubbard Brook experimental Forest, New Hampshire - Hubbard Brook CCASE Soil... | ecosystem: Environmental > Terrestrial > Soil... | reverse complement strand
GGCGGGAGCCGCGGTATCGGTGCCGCCGTGGTCGGCGCGCTGACCGCGGCCGGGCTGGCCGTCGCGAGCTTCGACGTCCAGCCGCCCGCGGAACCGGGCCCGGGCCACGGCGACCGCGCGGACCTGACCGTCGACGTCGCGCAGGCCGGCCAGGTACAGGACGCCGTCGAGGCGGTCGCGCAGCGTTTCGGCCGGATCGACGTGCTGGTCAACAACGCCGGCGTGCTGGACGTCCACGCCGTGCACGACACGCCGGAAGACGCCTGGGACCGGGTGATGGCCGTGAACGTGAAGTCTGTCTTCCTGATGTCCCGGGCGGTGATCCCGCACCTGAAAGCCGCCGGCGGAGGGTCGATCGTGAACATCTCGTCGGTCCACGCGATCGCGACCGTGCCCCGGCTGGCCGCCTACGCGGCCAGCAAGGGAGCGGTGCTGTCGCTGTCCCGGCAGATGGCGCTGGACTACGCGGACGACGGCATCCGGGTCAACGCGGTCGTCGTGGGCGGTGTGGACACGCAGATGTCGGCCGAGCACGGTGCGGCGATGGCCCGCGACGGGGTCACCGTGGCTCCCGGCACCGGGGCCATCGGCCGGTCCGCGCAGCCGGCCGAGGTCGCCCGGGCCGTGACCTTCCTCGCGTCGCCCGAGTCGTCGTTCCTGACCGGTGCCCCGCTCGTCGCGGACGGGGGGATGCTGGCCCGGTTGTTCTGAGTCCCGGCCGTTCTGAGTCCCGGCCGCCCTGAGTCACTGCTCCCTGGCCTCCCGGGCCATCAAGGCAGAAGGTAACCTGATGACGGTAAACCGTTATGAATTAGCAGCCAAATTGTTGGGGAGCGGCGAGTGCGATCTGTGGTGAACGCTCGCGAAGACGGGCCGGTGCTGGGTCCGGCCGCCCGCCGGGTCCTGGCCGACGAGGTCGCGGACGCCCTGCGCGACGCCATCACGACCGGCCGCTTCGAGTCCGGGCAGCGGCTGATCGAGCATGAGCTGGCCACGCAGCTCGCGGTCAGCCGCGGCCCGGTGCGGGAGGCGCTGTCCCGGCTGAGCCAGGAAGGCCTGGTCGTCGTCGACCGGCACCGCGGTGCCTCGGTGGCCTCCTTGTCCGGCGACGACACCGACCAGATCTACAGCCTGCGCACCGCCCTGGAGGAGCTCGCCGTCGAGTGGCTGTGCCGCCTGGCGACCAGCGCCGACTTCGACCGGCTCGAGCAGGTGCTGGCCAGGTTCGACGACCTGCCACGCCCGCTGACCCGGCAGGCGATCGCCGCGCTCGACGTCGATTTTCACGACGCCATCTTCCAGGCCAGCCACCATGAACGGGTCTGCCGGGCCTGGGCGGGACTGCGTTCCCAGGTCTACCTGTACCTGGTTCAGCTGGGCGCGCGGGACGAGGAGTTCACCACTGGATGGCAGGACCGGCACGCGCGGCTGCTGCGCGTCCTGCGGACCCGCAAGACCACCGCGGCCGTCAAGGCGATCGGCGCCCACACCACCGGTATCTACGAGCTCGACGACGTCGACGAGCCCGGATAGGCTCCGGCCGGCCGGAGGGCCGGCATCACCTGCCCGGCCAGCAGCTCCGCAGTCTGCGCGTCCTGGCCGTTGACCGTGGCCAGGAAGTAGTGCACGCCCGCGTCGATCAGCCCCTGGTAGTGCACGATCGCCTCGCCGACCGTGGCGAACAGCGGGACGGTGCGCAGCCCCGCGTCCGGGATCCGCGCCCGGCTCCGTTTGCTCTCCAGCTCACCCGGGGTCTCGGCCAGGGTGAGCAGCGGCGTGTAGTGGGTGCGCAAGATCGCGTCGTAGGGCCTGCCGATCTCCTGGCAGTAGCCGCGGAGCACCTCGTACTTGCGCCGGACCGCGGCCAGGTCGTAGGCACCGCCGGTCCACTCGTGCGGACCGAAGTTGGACACGTCGGCGTACTTCGCCACCAGCCGCAAGGTGGTCCGCTCGCCACCCCCGCCGATCAGCACCGGCACCCCCGGCTGCTGCACCGGGCCGGGCCGGAGGTGGGCGTCCCGGAGCTGGAAGTGCCGGCCTGAGTGCGTGACCGGGCCGGCCCACAGGCCGCGGATGATCCCGGCCGCCTCGGCCAGCGCCGCCAGCCGCTCGGGCGCCGCCGGGAACCGCAGGCCCAGCTGACCGAACTCCGCGGCGTCGTCGCCGGTGCCCAGGCCGAGCACCAGGCGGCCGCCGCTGATCCGGTCCACGTCGGCCGCCTGCCGCGCGATCAGCGCGGGACTGCGGTAGTAGACGCAGCTCACCAGCGCGATGAGGCGCAGCCGGGTGGTGACGGTGGCCAGGGCCGCCAGCTGGGTCCAGCAGTCCATGCTGCGCAGCGGATGGTCGTTGGCCCAGTACGCGTCGAAGCCGAGTTCCTCGGCCCGCACCGCGAAGTCGCGCACCTGGGCCCACTCGGGCAGGAAGGTGCCCACGATCGCGAACCGGGGCCGCTGCTGTGCCTCCCGCACCCAGGGGTGCACGTCCGGGTGGGCGGCCCCTGACACCGCGCCGTGGGCCAGCGGGCCGTCGTCTGGGCGGTCAGGAGTCATCAGCCGACTGCCTTTCTGCGTCAACCTGGCCGGCCAGCTGGCGGCACGCCTCGGTCAGGCAAGCCTGGTAACCGGCCGGGTCCACGTCGCGTGCGGGCGCGGTCACCAGGCGGCTGCCCGGCAGGGCGGACGCCCAGATCCGGGCGATCTCGAAGGGGTGCGGCGGGTCGCAGGGCGCGCCGACGACCACCGCCGGCACGCTGATCCGGCGCAGGTCGCGGACCTGACGCAGCGGCGTCGAGCGGGGCAGCTGAACGAGCCGGACGGAGCGCCGGACCGCGTGCGGCGCTCCGAACTGCGCCACCAGGCTGGCCGCGGCGGCCGGTGACTGCTCCAGGACGCGGGCGTACTCGGCGGTCTCGACGAACCTGGCCAGCCCCGCCCGGGCTCCGTGGCGCCGCAGCAGCCGCCCGGCCTGGATCAGCGGCAGCAGGTTGCCGGGCGGCCCGACGTCCAGCCAGGCCGGCCTGATCAGCACCAGTCCCCGGACCCGGCCCGGCTGGCGCAGGGCGAGGCTCACGGCCACGCCCGCACCCATCGACATGCCGACCACCACCGAGGGCGGAAACCGCAGCCGGTCCAGCAGCGCGGCCAGATCGCGGGTCAGCCCGCCGAAGGTGAAACTCCGCCGCTGGCCGACCAGCATGGTCGCGCCGTGGGCCCGCAGGTCGGGCGCCAGCCGGGCGCGCGCGCCGTCGCCGCCGGCGTACGGCCAGAGCTGGCCGCTGTCGCCGCCCAGCCCGTGCAGCATCAGCACCGGGACCGGTGTGCGCCGGGCGGCCGGCAGCGGCCCGGACCCGTCCGGGGCCACCGGGGCCCCGGGCGCGAGCCGGTAGCTGGCCGCGGCCGCGTAGCTGTCGCTGGCGGCCTGGCCGGCCCGGCGGCGCCTCACGCTGGCCCCCCGGGCTCCGGTGGCCAGGGGTGGCGCCGCAGCAGCCCGGCGAGCATCTCCCGGACCCGGACGCTGTCGGCCTCGCTGACGTCCTGCACGATCACCGGGACGGGACGGGGCAGTGTGGCGCGCAGGCTGAAGATCAGCTCGTAGTCGAGCAGCCCGCAGCCAGCCGCCGCGTAGCCGGCTTCGGTGACGTCCTTGGCGTGCAGGCCGACGACGTCGTCGGCCAGGCTGGTGAAGGCCGCGGTCAGGATGTCGCGCTGCTGGTGCGCGGTGGGCACCTGGACCAGGTTCGCCGGGTCCAGCACGATGCCCACCAGCCCGGCGTCGCCGCCCAGTTCGTGCAGCAGCCGGCGGGCCGCCACCGCGCTGGTCACCACGTTGGCGGGCTCCGGCTCGACGCCCAGCCGGATCCCGGCCGCCCGGGCGGCCGGGAGCAGTTCGGCCAGGGATGCGCGCAGGTCGCTCCAGGAGCTTTCGCGCGCGTTGTCCGGGTGTCCCCGCCAGATGTCGGACCGATCGCGGGTACCGGTGCACAGCGTGGCGACCTGCGCTCCGAGTTCGGGGATCCGCTCGATGAACGCGCGGGCCTGCGCGGTGGCCCGGGCCCGCCGCCCGGCGTCCGGGTCGATCATGTTGTACGTCACCGAGACGCCCCAGATGCTGACCCCGCAGTCGGCGAACGCGGCGCGGATGCCAGGCAGGTCCATCCCGGCCAGCACCTCGCCCGGCGGGATGGTGGGCAGCCCGAAGCTGTTCAGGTTGAGCTGGACCAGGCCGAAGCCGGCCTGCTGCACGGCCCCGGCCACCTGCGCGGCCGTGTCGCGGGGAAACGTGCGGGCGAAGATGCCCAGGTCATTGCTCATAGCTCTACCGGGAGACCGTCGCGGTGCGCGCTGGCCGCCGTCGCCTCGATCAGCCGGAGCGCCTCGACCCCGTCACGGGCGCCGGGGTCGGCAGGCTCGCCGCGGCGCACCGCCCGGGCGAACGCCTCCAGTTGGCGCTGGTAGGGATCGACCGCGCCGTAGTCCGGCGACGTCCATTCCAGCGACTGCTCGGCAAAGACCCGGACGCTGCTGGCCTGCCGGTAGAACGGGAAGTAGGACCTGACGCTCACCGCGCCGTGCTCGCCGAACACCTCGACGCCTTCGGAGTAGTTGGCGTGCACGTTGGCGCTGATCTCGAAGGACGCCGGCGCCCGGCTGGTCCGCAGGCTGCCCCGCCAGTGCAGGTCGCGGCCGCTGCGGGACAGCTCGGCCCGGACCTGGGTGACCTCACCCAGCAGGAACCGGACCGCGTCGAAGACGTGCGCCCCGTGGGTCCGCAGCAGGTAGGTCTCACGATCGGCCTTGAACTGGGCCTCCGCGGACCGCACCGACTCGTCCACCACCAGGGGCGGGAACAGCGCCGCTTCCGTGCTGGCCCGCAGGACCGTGGGCAGCCGGTACCAGAAGGTCGCGCTCGCGATCGGGCCCAGCCGGTCCAGCGCCGCCCGGGCGTACTGCACGCCGGGGTCGTGCCGGCGCATCGCCCCGACTTGCACTGTGCGGTCCAGCTTGACGGCCAGGTCCCGCAGCTCGACGGCTTCGGCGCTGGTCGCCGCCGCGGGCTTCTCGACCAGCACGTGCAGGCCGGCCTGCAGCGCGCGGCAGCCGAGGTCCCGGTGGAACCGGTCGGGCACGGCGATCAGCACGGCGTCCAGCCCGGCCTGGAGCAGTTCCTCCGTGTCGGTGTAACCCGGCACGTCGTAGCGGCGGCCGATGGCACGGGCCAGCACCGGGCTTGGGTCACTGACGGCGGCCAGCCGCACGTCGGCGGACTTCGCGATGGCCGGCAGGTGTGCCACCTGGGCGATGCGGCCGCATCCGATGAGGCCCAGCCGCAACGGAGCGTCCTGGGCCGTGGAGTCCAGCGTCATTCGCGTGTCCTGTTCCTAGGGTGAACATCGGTACGGCCTTCCGCGGCCGCGCGGCTGGCCTGGGGCGGCCGGCCTCGCGGGAAGCTGCCCGGCAGGCGGCGGGCCAGCTCGGCGGCGCCGAGGGCCGCGGCCCCCGGGCCGGTCTGGCCGAGGACGATCGGCACCGGGCTGAGCACGGCCGGGAGCGCCGGCGCGCGGGCTAGCTGCCGCCGGGCCGGACCCAGGATCAGATCCCCGGCTGACATGGCCACGCTGCCGCTGAGCACGACCAGGTCGGGGTCGAGCACGGGCGTCACGCAGGCCACCGCGCGCGCGACGGCGCCCCCGGCCCGGGCGAGCAGCCCGGTCGCCCAGGCGTCCCCGCCCCGGGCGGCCGCGACGACCTGCCGGGCGGTGATCTGCCCGGGCCGGCCGCCGGCCAGCGACAAGATCGCGGCGCCTTCAGGCTGGCCGGCCTGGGCCCGGGCCTGGGCGGCCAGGCCCGGGCCGCTGGCGTAGAGCTCCAGGCAGCCGCGGCCGCCGCAGCAGCAGTCCGGGCCGGCCGGGTCGATCGGGAGGTGGCCGATCTCGGCCGCCAGGCCGTGGCTGCCGCCCGCCAGCGCCCCCGACACCACGATCCCGCCACCCACCCCGGTCCCGAGCGTGATCACCAGCAGAACCTCGGCCGGCTGGCCGGCCCCCCGGACATACTCGGCGAACGCCGCCGCGTTCCCGTCGTTCTCCATCAGCACCGGGCAGTTCAGCCTGGCTTCCGCCAGCCCGGGCAGCGGGGCGGCGGAAAGGCCCAGGTTGGCCGCGGTCCGCACCTCCAGCCGGTCGCGGCTGAGCCAGCCGGCCACCGACAGCCCCACCGCCGTGAGCGGGCCCGGCGGCCCGGCGGCCCGGTGCCCAGCGGCCCGCTGGGCGGTGGCCAGCTGGCGGCCGGCCAGCTCGCGGGCCCCCCGTTCGCGGGAGGCCAGTTCGCGGGAGGCCAGCTCGCGGGAAGCCAGCTCGCCGACGACCTCCGCGATGAGGTTCACCGTCTCGTCCGGCCCGGCGATCGCGTGTTCCCGCCAGATCTCGCCGCGGACCGCGCCGGAGTCGTCCAGCAGGACCGCGGCAATCTTGCTGCCGCCCAGGTCCACCCCGGCCACGGTCACCGGCGGCCACCTGCCTTCGGTTAGTTACTGTTGACTGTTTACAAGAATCGTATCGAGTGTCATCGTACTGAAAGTGGACCGTCAAGGGCAGGCCGGCCCGGGCCCTGGAGGAGATACCGGATGGAAGCGTTCGTCTCGCTGTGGTCGGCGGATCTCCTGGCGCTCGGCGCGGACGTCCGCCGGGTCGAGGACCTCGCGGCCGGCTTCCACGTCGACGTCTTCGACGGTCACAACGTCCCCGAGCTGCTTTTCGGCCCGGACCTGGTCGCGTCGCTGCGCGCGTTCACGGCCGCGCAGATCGAAGTCCATCTCAACGTCACCGACCCCGGGTACTGGGTCGGGCGCTTCGCGGCCGCGGGCGCCGACATCATCACCGTCCAGTCGGGCCCGTGCCCCGACGTCGCTGACGTGCTGACCCAGATCCGGGCCCTGGGCTGCGTGGCCGGCCTGGGTATCGAACTGCACGAGCCGGCCGCCGGCGCCGCGGCGTTCTTCGGCCTGGCCGGCCGGCTGCTGCTGCTGGGCACGCCGATCGGGGTGAAAGGCCGGTCGCTCGATCCGGCGACCCCGGCCCGGATCGCCGAGCTGGTCGCAGCGCGGGAACGCTCGGCGCACCATCCCGCCATCGTCGTCGACGGCGGGATCCGCCGGCACACCGTCCCGCTGCTGGCCGCCGCGGGCGCCGACGGCGTCGTTCCCGGCTCGCTCGTCTACGGCGCCGACGACCCGCGGGCGGTGCTCACCGAGATCGCCGCGCTAGCGCCGGGCACCGGGCCGTCCGCCCTGTCCAGCTTCTGGGCCAGTGAGGCCCGGGCATGAGGGCCGCAGTCGTCCAGGCCCCCGGCGACCTGGCCATCACCGAGCTGCCCGACCCGGCGCCGCGCGACCATGAGGTCGTCGTGGCCGTCGAGCTCTGCGGCATCTGCGGCACCGACGTGCACGTCCTGGACGGCGACTACGGCGTGGTGCGCTACCCCGTCATCCCCGGTCACGAGTTCGGCGGCGAGGTCGTCGCGGTCGGCCGCGCGGTCCGCGGCCTGGCCCCCGGCACCCGGGTGGCGGTCGACCCCATGGACTACTGCGACGCGTGCTCGATGTGCCGGTCCGGCTGGACCAACATGTGCCTGGACGGGGGCGGGCTGGGCACCACCGCGCCGGGTGCCCTCGCGCAGTACGTCGCCGTCAACGGGGCCCGCTGCGAGCCGCTGCCGGACGGGCTGGACCTGGGTGCGGCCAGCCTGGTCGAGCCGCTGGCCTGCGTCCTGCACGCGGTGGACCGGATCGGGCCGGTGCTGGGGCGGGACGTGCTCGTCCTCGGGGCCGGGCCGATCGGCCTGCTCAGCTCGGCCCTGCTGGCCATGTCGGGTGGCCGGGTCGATCTGGTCGACCGGCAGCACGCCCGGCTGGCCGTCGGCCCGCGGTTCGGGGCCCGGCGGACCGCCGCCGCGGTCGCGGAGCTGGACAGCACCTGGGACGTGGTGGTGGACGCCACCGGCAGCCCCGACGCGGTCGCCGACGGATTCGCGGTCACCCGCCGGGCCGGCCGGATCGCCCTGCTCGGCGTCAGCGGCCCCGGCCGGTCGTTCGCCTTCGAGCCGTTCGACGTCGTGGCCCGCGAGCTCACCGTGGTCGGGGTCAACTCGGTCCGGCACACCTTCGGCCGGGCGGCCCGGCTGCTCGCCGCGGGCACGCTGCCGACCGACCTGCTGCACGAGCCGCCGCTGCCGCTGGCGGCCACCGCGCAGGCGCTGGAGCGGAGCCGGCGAGGCGCGGGCCTGAAGACCCGGGTCCGGCTCGGAGGGGAGGCGTCGTGAAAGCGATCGTCTACGACGTCCCGCGGCACTGGCGCTACGCCGACGTGCCCGACCCCGAGCCGGCCGCCGGGGAGGTGCTGCTGCGGGTGGCCGCGGCCGGGGTCTGCGGCACCGACGTCCATCTGGACGCGGGTGAGTTCGGGCCGGTCTACCCGCTGACGCCCGGGCACGAGATCGCCGGCGTCGTGGCCGGGACCGGTCCGGGTGTCACCGCTCTGGCGACCGGGGACCTGGTCGCCCTCGACAACATGACGGCCTGCGGGCACTGCGCGCAGTGCCGCCGGGCCCGGCCCCAGTTCTGCGCCACCTTCCGGGCGCTGGGCGTCACCGAGCCGGGCGGGTTCGCCGACTTCGTGGTCGCCACGGCGGGCAAGTGCCACCCGGCCGGCGATCTCGACCCGGAGGTCGCCGTGTTCGCCGAGCCCGTCGCGTGCGTCGTGCACGGCCTCGACGTCCTGGCCATGCGGCCCGGCAGCGACGTGCTGGTCGCCGGGACCGGGCCCACCGGGCTCATCCTGGCCCAGCTCCTGCGGGCGGCCGGCGCCAGCCGGGTGACCGTCGCGGGACGCAGCCCGTTCAAGCTGGAACTGGCCACCGCTTACGGCGCGGACGAGGTCGTATTCATGACCGCGGGAGGTGACCCCGGCGGCGCCGCGGCCGCCCTGGCCCCGGACGGGTTCGACATCGTGATCGACGCGACCGGGTCGGCCGACGTCCTGCACGCGTGCAGCCGGCTGCTCGGCATCGGCGGGACGCTGTTCGTCTACGGGATGACGCCGGAGACCGCCAGCCTGGCCATCAGCCCCTACGACGTGTTCCGCCGGGAGCTGACCATCAAGGGGTCGTTTTCACAGGCCTTCAGCTTCGACCGGGCCATGGCGCTGCTGCGCGGCGGCCGGGTGCAGACCAGCGGCATGGTCACCCACCAGTTCGGGCTGCCGGACTACGGCGCCGCGATCAAGGCCGTCGCCGGGGACTCGGGGTGCCTGAAAGCCCTGGTCCGGCCGTGACCCGCGAACGCCCGGGCCCGCCGGGCACCCAGTCCTACGACGTCGGCTCCGCGGCCCACGCGAGCTGGCTCGGCGCACAGCTCGGTGAGCTGCTGGACTTCGCGGCCGCCGCGGCCGACTGGCGGGACGGCGGCTTCGACGGGCTGACCACCACCGGGCAGCGCGAGCCCGGGCCCAAACGGCTGTACGCCACGGCCCGGATGACCTACGGCTTCGCGCTGGGCGCCATGCTCGGCCGGCCGGGCTGCGGCGAACTGGCCGATCACGGCCTGCGGGCGCTGCGGACGATCTTCCGTGACAGCAGTGACGGAGGCTGGTTCGCCGAGCTCAGCCGGGACGGGCGCGAGGTTACGGTGGCCCGCAAAGAGACGTACAGCCATGCCTTCGTGATGCTCGCCGCCGCGACCGCGGTGCAGGCGGGGATGCCCGCCGGCGACCTGCTCGAGGACGCGACGGTGATCTTCGACCGGTGGCTCTGGGACGAGCCGGCCGGCCTGTGCGTGGACTCCTGGGACCGGGGCTGGACCGAGCCGGACTCCTACCGGGGCATGAACGCGAACATGCACGCGGTGGAGGCCTTCCTGAGCGCCTACTTCGCCACCGGGCGGCCGTCCTTCCTGCGCCGGGCCCAGTCCATCTGCGCGCGGCTGATCAGCTTCGCCGCCGCCGCGCAATGGCGGGTCCCCGAGCACTTCACCGCGGACTGGACGCCGCTGCCCGGCTATCACGCGGACCGGCCCGCCGACGGGTTCCGCCCGTTCGGCTCGACGCCGGGCCATGGGGTCGAGTGGGCCCGGCTGCTGCTGCAGCTGAGGCTGATCCCGGGCGGTGACCCGGACGGCCTGCTGGCCGCGGCCACCGCGCTGTTCGGGCGGGCCGTGGCCGACGGCTGGGACGCCAGCCGCTGCGGCTTCGCCTACACGGTGGACTGGGAGGGCGCCGAGGTGTCCTCGCAGCGGCTGCACTGGCCGCTGTGCGAGGCGATCGGCGCGGCCCGTTATCTGCACGCGGCGACCGGGGAGCCCGAATACGCCGGCTGGTACGCCACCTTCTGGGCGGTCGCCGAGCGCTGCTTCGCCGACCGCCAGGGCGGTAGCTGGTGGCACGAGCTGAGCCCGGACGGCCAGCCGGACAGCACCATCTGGGCCGGCAAGTCCGACCTGTACCACGTGCTCAACGCCCTGCTGTGCGGCTTGCTGCCGCCCGCGCCGACCCTCGCGGCCGGCCTGGCCCGGCGCCGGTAGACTGCGCCGCGCGCCCGCCGCCTACTGGCCGGCCGGAACCAGTTCGGGCAGTTCGTCCAGGGCGGCGGTGCGCAGCCGGGCGACGACCTGCTCGGGCACCGAGCGGTAGGGCCAGCGCAGCCGCGTGCCGACCGGCGCCCAGCCGCCGACCGCCGCGAGCGTCTTGTCCAGGGCGGGGTTGCTGAACCCGGCTTCCTGCAGCGGTGCCACATGCCGGGCCAGGTACGCGTTCAGCCGCGTCTCCAGTCCCGCGGCCGCGGCCGGATCGGTGAGCATGTCCTGGTACCAGGCCACCGCGCCCCGCGGGCTCAGGCAGGCCACGTTGGAGTAGGCGCCGCTCGCGCCCTGGCGCAGCCCGCTGGCCAGCTGGTGACCGGCCACGAAGATCGACAGGTCGCCCACGGCGGCCCGCATCTGGTCGAACCAGGCCGCGTCACCGCCTGCCACCTTGATCCCGATGAGCTGGGGGAACTCAGCCGCCAGGCGGCCGAACAGAGCGGGCGTGAGCTGGGTCTTGGCGTGTGGCGGGTTGTACAGGACCAGCGGTGACGGCCCGGCGGCCCGGGCCATCCGGTCGATCGCCGACCGGACCTCGTCGGCCGACAGCACGCACCAGTCGGGCAGGATGACCTGGATCGCGGCGGGCTCGTAGGCCGCCGCCACCCGGATCCTGCGCAGCGAGATCTGCCCGCTCATGTGGCTCGCGCCGAGCTGGCACGGCACGCCGGCCCGCCGGCACGCCTGCGCCACGACGTCCGTGATGAGGTCGTACTCGTCCTCTTCCAGGCAGTGGAACTCGCCGGCGGTGCCGTTGGTGTACACCCCGTCCAGCCCGGCGGTCACCAGGATCGCCAGCTCGTCGGCGAGCCGCCCGAAGTCGATC
>Ga0070765_100002546_pt1 | contig 11456 bp, 9 predicted proteins | sample HubBroMetageWFT5_FD_71516 | JGI IMG/M metagenome (GOLD analysis project Ga0070765, IMG submission 71516) | Warmed and freeze-thawed soil microbial communities from the Hubbard Brook experimental Forest, New Hampshire - Hubbard Brook CCASE Soil... | ecosystem: Environmental > Terrestrial > Soil... | reverse complement strand
CAAGAAAGTTTTGAGGAGAGGATTCTCGACGTGAATGAACGCAAACTGGATCTGGTGAAAGGCGATTTGTCCGCCTCCGTGGCTGCGCCAGAGAAAACATCTGAACGCCTGCGCCGCGCAAAAATCATCTGCACGATTGGTCCGGCATGCGATTCCGAAGAGATGATCGGCGATCTGATGCATGCCGGCATGGACGTTGCACGTCTGAATTTTTCTCACGGAGCGCATGCCGATCATGCGCGCCGAATTCAGCGCCTGCGCCGCGTTGCCCGCCGTCTGAAGCGGAGTATCTGCATCCTGCAAGATCTGCAGGGACCGAAGATTCGCACTGGCGCACTGAAGGATGGAAAGCGCGTAATGCTGAAGTCTGGTTCCGTGCTGACCATAACACCGCGGAAAGTGGCTGGAACGGCGGCGCTGATCTCCACTGACTTTGCCGGCCTGGCGCGCGAAGTGGAGCCAGGTGCGCGCATTCTTTTATCCGATGGGCGAATTGAACTTAGAGTGCGCGCAGTCCACGGAGATGATGTGGAATGTGAAGTTCTCAATGGTGGCTCGGTTGGAGAGCATCAAGGGATCAATCTGCCAGGCACGGCGGTGGCGATTCCCGTACTCACCGAAAAAGACAAATTGGACCTCAAATTTGGTTTGAAGCAGGGAGTGGATGCAGTTGCGCTGTCGTTCGTTCGTTCCGCGGATGACATCCGCACCGCGAAGAACTTGATGCGCGAGTACGGGAAATCCGTACCGATTGTCGCCAAGCTGGAAAAGCCGCAGGCCATTGAGCGATTGGAAGAGATTCTGGAAATAACGAATGGCGTTATGATCGCGCGTGGTGATCTGGGAGTGGAGTTGCCGCCCGAGCGGGTGCCGATCATCCAGAAGCTGGTGATTCAGCGAGCGGGTGTGTGGCGCAAACCAGTTATTACGGCGACTCAGATGCTTGAGTCGATGACGGATAGCCCGCGGCCCACGCGAGCCGAGGCCAGCGATGTGGCCAACGCGATCTTTGATGGTTCGGACGCAGTGATGCTCTCCGGAGAAACCGCGACTGGACGCTATCCGCGCGAAACCGTGGCCATGATGGCGCGCATCATTTTGGAGGCGGAAGCCAGCATTGCGCAACTGCCGCCTACGCCGCGGCGACGGCACGAGCAGCATCTTTATTCGGTTGCCGAAACTATTTGCGAGTCGATCGCGCACGCTGCTGAAGACTTGCCCATGCGCGCGATTGCAGTGTTCACGGAGAGCGGTAACACAGCGCGCATGCTGTCGAAGCACCGGCCTAAGATTTGTATTTATGCTTTCAGCCGTAAGCCGGAAGTTTGCAATCGCATGAACTCACTGTGGGGTGTGCATCCTGTGCTTGCAGAAGAATGGGAGTCGGCGGAAGCGATGCTTCGGACAGCGGAAGAAGAATTGTTGCCGAAAGGTCTTCTACGGCCCGGCGATGTGCTCGGTTTGGTGGCGGGAACGAAGCTTACTTCGGGCGCTACCAACTTCATGCGGCTGCACACGGTCGAGGCGAGTGAGGCGGTAAGAACAGCGCGGCGGAAGAAGAAATAGCCGCCGCGCGTGATGCTTTGCCTAAAATCCTCTGGAAGATTTGAATGGTTTCATTCATCTAATGTGATGCAATCGGCGAGCACATTTTCGGATGACTCACTGCATCCTGCTGTACGCGGGTTTCTGCATTCGCCCGAGAAACCGAACGGCGAAGCGCTGATTCTTACTCACAGTGCAGGTTCGGATTGCAATTTTCCTTTGTTGGTTTCATTAGCAGAGACTTTTGCCGGACAGGGCTATCTCGTTCTGCGCTGCGATCTGCCTTTCCGGCAGGAACGTCGAACTGGACCTCCATTTCCGGGAAATGCAGAACGCGATCGCGCGGGGCTGCACAACGCCGTTACTGCACTACACAAGATTGTCACGGGACGGGTTTTTCTGGGCGGTCACTCTTATGGTGGACGACAGGCGACGATGCTCTGCTCCACGGAACACAACCTTGTGTCGGGACTTGTTCTGCTTTCGTATCCTTTGCACCCACCGCGAAAACCTGAACAACTTCGCGTTCAGCATTTTCCCAATCTGCACACCCCGAGCTTGTTCGTGCATGGAACGCGCGATCCATTCGGGAGTGTGGAAGAGATGACGGAGGCTCTGCGGGTAATCTCCGCCAAAACCGATTTAATCGCGGTGGAGGGGGCGGGACACGACTTGGGGTTTAAGGGGAAGGCTCAGGCGGAGGAACTTCCGACGCGGCTGGTTGCGAAATTCAAGGCGATGTTTGGCTAAAACGCCAGGCGCTCCACTGACACTCTTTTCTGCGTGGGCGGCAAATTCGCTGTACGCACGCGGACAAGAATGTCCGCGCCACACAAACTCTAATTCACCCAGCCTGATTTTGATCCGCCGTTTGTTTTGTCGTTGTCTTCGGGAGGGACGTAGTTTCCGTGCTCATCGAAGGTGACTTTGCGGTCGTGATCTCGCATGTAGACTTCGAATTTTCTCGCGGCTCGTCGACGTTTCCAGCGGTAGTAAGAGTTGCGAAAGCTAAAATAACGCTCGGATGTTGCGTAGCTCAGCCCTCGGGAGGGCATGAACTTGACCCACAGGAAGCCGAAGAGCAATCCGCCGAGATGTGCGAAAACGGCGATTCCGTTCGAGGGCTCAAAAACCGCGACAATCGCAACCACGACCCAAATGCCGATCAAATATTTAGCCTTGATCCTAAATGGCAGAGGAAACAGAAACATTTCCTGATTGGCGTAGATAATCCCGAACGCCATCAGCAGCCCAAAAATTCCGCCTGATGCGCCGACCGTTCCGATTACCGGACTTGCTCCCGGGAAGTGAGTGTAGGAAATCGCGATGGTTACCAGCGCGGCACCCACCACGCAGAATGTATAACACTCAATAAATCGTCGAGGTCCCCAATCGCGCTCCAGATACGCGCCAATGAACCACAGCGTGAGCATGTTGAAAAACACGTGACCGAAACTCTGGTGCAGCAATGAATACGTAACTAATTGCCAGACCCACCCGTGCATCACATCTACTGGAATCAGCGCCAGCCACTCCTGCATGAGGCCGACAACAGCGGGAGCGAAGAGGCGCATCACTGCCTGAAACAAATAAATTCCGGTGCAGGCGAGAATGATGCGCTTCACCCATCCTTCAAAGGGAGGGAAGCTGAACGAGATGGTTTGTCCGCGAGGCACTTATTTTTAATCTTATCTTTCTGGCGTCGGGACGGCTGGCAGACTGCGATGTCCTGCCGCATCGACTGCACGCACGCCGAATATGACATTATCCTTCGAAACGGGCAGGGTTGCACGAGTCGCGCCGCTAATCGTTTGGACGTACTCCCAATCGGCCGCGTTCGTAGAGCGCCATACCACCTCGTAGGCCGCAGCGCCGACCGAAGATTCCCAGGTCAGAGTCGTGTCGTTATCGAGGTTTTTGGTGACCATTTTCACGTTGGCAGGCGCAGCCGGAGCCGATGCTAGCGAAGCCAGGGTCGCGGCATTCAGCCGCGCTACATGCGACACATATTCGAAGTCGACATATTTCAGCAAGTCTCCATATTCGATGCCATTCTCGGTGCGAGGAGTCTGATGCTGATGGTTGAAATCTTCGCGGAACTCGGTGAAGCGCACAGCAGTGAAGCCCTGCTGATTGAAAGAATAGTGATCGCCTCCGCGCAGGAAGCGGTCGAGGCGAAAGATCAGGAGCGGCTTGACTCCGGCGTCGTAGGAGCGGCCGACGTCGGCTATGTAGCGGGCCAGTTCGCGGGATGGTGAGTCGTTCTCTCCGCCTAGGGCTCGAATCCGCTTGATGTCAGCATCGCTTGCGGCCGCGGGCAGTCCTTCGGAAAACACGCGCACTACACTTGCGTCTTGTCCGGCACCGAGGTTGCCTCCCACGATGTCATTGTTCAAAACGGCTCCGATTTTCCATCCCTGCTGCTTCGCCATCTCGGCGAAATGCTTGCTGCCGTTCAGGCCTTGTTCTTCTCCAGCCACGGTCAGAAAAATAATTGTCGCGGGGAATTTAGTCTTACGCGAAGCCTGGCTCAAAACGCGAGCGCATTCGAGGCTGACTGCCGTTCCGCTGGCATCGTCGTTTGCTCCTGGCGCAGGATCGGTCGCGTTGAAAGTGTCACTGTTGCGCGAGTCGTAATGGCCGGTCACCAACACGATGCGATCCGCCTGGGCTGGATCGCTCCCACGAAGCACTGCATAGACATTGGTAATTTCAGTCGGTTTCGGAATGCGTTCGGCGGGTTGCTCGGTGAACGTGTCAGTCTTTACTTCAAGGCAACCGCCGCATTCTTTGGAGTAGCGTTCGAACTCCGATTTGATCCACTCCCGGGCAGCGCCGATTCCCTTGCCTGCCTTGATGGATTCCTCGTCTTGCGCGGAAATCGTGGACCGGTTGTTAAAGCTGACCAGCTTTTCGATGGTCTGCCGAATACGTTCGGCCGAAATTTGCCGGATGGCCTCCGCGATCCGTGGATCGGTATGGTGATCGGATGCGAGGCGTGGAGGCTCTTGTGGCGCTTCCTGCGCCCGGCACGCGGCGGCCCAAACCGTGAGCGCCAGAATCGCGGCTGCCACGAGACTTGTGCAGAAGTAATCGGAAGTTTCGGCAATCGCAGAATTTTGTTGGTTAGCCACTTGACCTTTTCCTCTCGAAGAAACTAAATATAACAGGGTACCCGGAAAGTGGAGGAAATCATGGTGTACTGTCCTGAATGCGAGACCGACCTCGACATCGACGAAGAAGAGGTCGATGAGGGCGCGGTCGTCTCGTGCCCGGAGTGCGGCGCAGACTTCGAGGTGATTACCGTCAATCCCGTTGAACTGAAGAAGGTCGGCGAAGACGAGGTCGAAGAAGATGACGACGAAGATGATGCCGACGAAGATGAGGATGAGGACGAAGACTGAAGAATCCCGCAAATATCCCGTCGTTACGTCGCTTGGCTGCAGTCGCGGTGTCGGGCCTGCTTCTGGCGTCCCTCTCAACTCCAGCGCTGGCGCGAGGCAGTGACGATCAAAAGCCGAAGCCGTACGCGCTCATCTTCGGAACAGTTTGGGACCCCGACGGGCATCCGCTCTATGCGGTCAAGGTGAAGATTCGGCGGGCCAGCGAGAAGAAAGCGCGTTGGGAGCTCTATTCCGATCATGCTGGCGAGTTCGCGCAGCGCGTGCCCGCCGGCAAAGCCGATTACGTCGTCTGGGCGGAGGTGAAGGGCTACAAGCTGCCCTCGGGCAAAAAACTGAAGCCTGTTTCCGAAGTAGCCGTGCATATCGACGGTGATGAGCGCTCCGACATCGGTATCCATTTAGAGTGGGAGTAGCTGCGGTGTGGACGCGAAATCTGCGACAATAGAATCCACATGAAAAAAGCAATCATCGCTGTAGGGCCGGCGGCGGGGCTGCTGGTTGTCTTTTCAGTATTTCTCTTTCGGCCCTCGCCACCGGTTCTGGCTGCTCCAGCGCAGTTGTTTGGCCGCGAACCGAAGAAGGAAGATAAGACTCGCCTGCTTACCGGCAAGGTCCTGGATGGCGGCGATAATCCTCTGCCGAACGCGGTGGTGTACCTGACCAATACGCACACACGCGCAGTGAAAACTTATATCGTTGGCGCGGACGGCAATTATCGTTTTCCTGCGCTTTTACCCAGCATCGATTATGAAGTTTACGCGCAGTACAACAACCGCAAGAGCGGCACCAAGACGGTCAGCCAATTCGACGACCGCGCGCAAGTTTACATTGATTTGAAAGTCAATACCAAGGCCGTCGTCAAGAACGACCCTCCCAAGTAGTTGCCGCTGGTCGCTTCAAGAAAAAAGGCCACCGCGAGCGGTGACCTTATGTATTTTGAAGTTGCGAGCAGCTAGTTGCTGTCCCCGCCGGCGCGTTTCCACGAAATCAAATCGCCAATCGTTGTGCTCTTCGAGGAGGACGATGACGGCTGCTTGTAGGATTCGACTTCCTGGCGTGAAGCTTCTTCGCCGACCGCCTTGATGCTCAGGCCGACTTTCTTTTCTTCCTGATTCATCTTGATGATCTTGAAGTCGAATTCCGCACCGGGTTCGAGATGCATCGGCTGTCCGTTTGCGTCCACGGCTTCGGAGTTGTGACAGAGGCCTTCGATGCCTTCGGCAATTTCGACGAATGCTCCGAAGTTCGCCACGCGCAGAATCTTACCGTGTACGATGTCGCCGACCCGGTGCTGCGCGAAGAAGGAATCCCAAACATCGGGCTGCATCTGCTTGACGCCGAGTGAAAGTCGGCGCTTGTCGGGCTCGATGGCTAGAATAACGGCCTTGACCTTGTCACCTTTCTTTAACACTTCGGAAGGATGCTTCACGCGCGTTGTCCAGCTCAGGTTGCTGACGTGGACAAGGCCATCGATTCCGTCTTCGATTTCAATGAAGGCGCCAAACTCGGTCAGGTTGCGCACCCGGCCTTCGACGGTTGCTCCCACGGGATATTTGTCGTGGAGCGTATCCCAAGGGTTGGAAGCTAGCTGCCTCATGCCGAGCGAAATGCGACGCTCGGTCGGATTCACACTCAGGACCACGCAATCGACTTCGTCGTTCACGTTGACCAGCTTTGATGGATGCTTCATCCGCTTCGACCAGGTCATTTCGCTTACGTGGACGAGGCCTTCAATTCCCTGTTCGAGTTCGACGAACGCTCCGTAGTCGGTGACACTGATTACGCGTCCGTGGACATGTGCGCCCACGGGATAGCGATGCTCGGCATCGAGCCACGGATCGGGCGTGAGTTGCTTGAAGCCTAGCGAGACGCGCTGCTTGTCTTTGTCATACTTCAGGACCTTGACTTGAATCTGATCGCCGACATTGACGAGGTCGCGCGGGTGCGTCAGACGTCCCCACGACATGTCAGTGATATGCAACAGGCCGTCGATTCCACCCATGTCAACGAACGCGCCGTACTCGGTGAGATTCTTGACGATGCCGGTGAGAACGCTGCCTTCTTCGAGATGTTCGAGGGTTTTTCCGCGCTTTTCATTCTGCTCTTCTTCGAGCAACTGCTTGCGGGAGACGACGATGTTGCCGCGCTTCTTGTTGAGCTTGATGATGGCGACTTCCATCGTCTGGCCCTTCATGCCATCCAGATTGCGGATGGGACGAAGGTCTACCTGCGAACCGGGCAGGAACGCGTGAGCACCTTGAATATCGATGGTCAGACCGCCTTTGATGCGCTCCACGACGATGCCCTTGATCGGCTTCTTTTCGTTGTAGGCGCGCTCGATTTCGTCCCACGAACGCAGGCGCTGCGCTTTGAGGTGCGAGAGGTTGACGTAGCCCTCTTCGGTCTCGCCCTTCTCGCGCATCACGTCGATTTCGTCGCCAGGCTTGAACTTAGGATTGCCCTCGTGATCGAGAATCTCCGCAATCGGCGCCATGCCTTCGGACTTCGCTCCGATATCGACGACGACGTGGGTCGCGGTGAGCTTCACGACGGTGCCTTTTATGACGTGATCGTCGCTGACCGCTTCCTCTGTCTGGTTCTCGAAGTTGTGGAGCGCGGCGGCAAAATCGTCGCTGCCAGAGGCGCTGCTGTCTTGGCCAGAATTTTCGGCCGCTTCACTTTCGTGTCCATGAGTGTCATGGTCGTGAGCGGCATGCTCATTCACGCCATGTTCATTTGCGTCATGAGTAGAAGCCTGTAGTTCGGCAGAGGAGGGTTGTGCGTGCTCGGGAGCGTCTATTACGGCCGAGGCGCCGGTGTGAGTGTCGTGTGAAGTTGTCATGGTTTCAATGCTGGATTCAAGATTCCGTGCGGTGCTGTCGTCGAACAAATTCATAGGCTCTGTGTCGGCGCGTTTCTGCGCGACTCTTGCGGGACGTGGTGTAGCGGACGGCTGGGGTGGTCTTTAAGTTGCGTTGAGGCCGACCTGGCGGACGACCCTAGGACAATTCCAGCTGGTTCGAAACCGCGTCCAATAGGGACTCTTCGACTATAACAACCGCTTTGGAACAGTGTCAAACGCGAAACAGGCTGATTTTAGAGGATCGGGCAAAATTTCATAAACTCGTCACATTCGCGGGGCTTTCTCTCGGTTCTCGACGGGTAACTGGTTACTATCGGGCGTCGTGGAGCGAACTCTGAGAGACGTTGTGGGGGGGCGCGGCTCGTCCGATCTGTTTGCGCCCGTCTGCGGCGTGGAGGCCCGGCGGGGACGCTCGGCTCTCACCAGCTGTGGAATTGGCTCCGCGGTGGGGGCTTCTGCTACTCTCGCCGGATGGACCACCTCTGGACTCCCTGGCGCTATGCGTATGTCACGGGCGCCGATCTAATCTCGGGCTGCATATTCTGCGATGCTCCGAAGCAAAGCGACGAACAGGCGCGCATCGTCCATCGCGGAGAGTATTGCTACATCATTCTTAATGCGTTTCCGTATACGAATGGGCATGTGATGGTGCTGCCTTACGCGCATCTGGACGAGCTAGACAAACTCCCCGTTGCCGCTGCCCACGAGATGATGGCTTTGACTCAGAGGATGGAGACGGTTCTACGGTCGCTTTATCAGCCCGACGGCATCAATCTTGGCATGAATATTGGAAAGGCTGCGGGTGCTGGTGTGGCGGGACACATCCACATGCACATTCTGCCGCGCTGGGTGGCGGATGCTAATTTTCTTAGCGTGGTTGGGGAGACCCGCGTGCTGCCGGAGACGCTGGATGTTACATGGGAGCGGATTCGGAAAGCATTTGTAATTGATAATTTGTAATTGGTAATTTGAAAGCGGAAGTGGATCACTCAATTGCGAAAATTACAAATCAGCAATCACCAATTACAAATTTCCTTCACTTCAGCTCCCGTCTGAAGAACTCGTCCGTCGCGCTATAGGCTTTGATCCAGCTCTTCCACATCAAGAATCCGTGAATCTCATCGGGGAAGATTAGTTCCTCTACGTGCACTTTTTGATCTCGCAAACGCTGTAACAAATCGACTGTTTGTGAGAACGGGACATTGCGATCGTCATCGCCTTGAATGAGCAGGACGGGCGATCTCCATGTTGCAATCGCGGCGTTCGGCGATGACTCAAACGCCAGCTTGACGGCGGCGTCGTGATCGGGCGCATCCGTGGGGATTTCTTCGTGGAAGTCAGACCAGTCATGCACGCCGTGCAGATCGACTCCGGCGGCAAACATATCAGAGTTGTGCGCTAGCCCCATCGCGGTGAGATACCCGCCGTAGGATCCGCCCCATAGGCCGATTTTCTTCGCATCTACGGTCGGCAGGGTTTGAAGATATTTTCCTGCGGCAACAATGTCTTTGTATTCGGCACCGCCGCGCGGGCCTCCGTCGCTCGGATCGCGGAAGTGGCGGCCATACATGATGCCGGTGCGGTAGTTGACTGCCAGCACGATGTATCCACGGCTTGCCAGGTATTGATTCATGGCGTAGGCGTTGTGGTAGTAGTCCATGTAGTGGAAACCGAGCATCATTTGGCGGATGGATCCACCGTGAATAAAGATCAGTGCGGGGCGCTTGTCATTTGTATTCGGTTCGAATAGTTGGCCGTGGATTTCCCAACCGTCGGCGGCTTTGAAGGTTACCTGCTTCGGCGTGACTAACTGGGCGGACGGGAAATCGGCTGGCAGCGCGTTCTTTGCGATCATCTCGCGGCCTTGCGCGGTGACTACGTACGGCATCGCGGGAGTTGTGGCTGTCGAGCCCAGACACACTACCTTGCCGGCGACTTCCAGCGGCGTCCACTCCATGGTCGCGCCGTGCGTCAACGGTTCTGGCTTTCCACCCTCGACGCTGACGCGCCAGAGATGACGACGGTCGATGTCTTGGGGGTCGTTGTTGAGAGGATCAATGTCATGTTGATTAGAGGAATAGATGACGGAAGTCTTGTCAGTACTCAACGCTACATCTTCGGTTTCAAATTCGACTCCAGATTTTCCCGGAGTCAGAAGCGTGGCTTGGCCGCCGGTGGCTGCCACGGAATAGAGATGATTCCATCCATCTTGTTCAGAGGAGAAGATGATGCGGTTTTTGGCGGCAAATTGAAATGATCCATCTTCGGTCAGAAGCGGCAATGAATTATCGAGATTCGGACCGCTCTTCCAGATCTCGCGCGCGGAATCGGTGGCGACATCATAGGCCCATACCGACCACGGCAAGGGCAGCTGCGGGATGAGGGGCTGTTTCATCTCCTTACCGATCAGGCGCACAAAGGCTAGCTGGCTGCCATTGGGTGACCAGCGCGGATAGAGATCGCGGTCGGCGCTGGGTGAGACGTAGTGCAGCGTGTTGCGGCCGAATTCATAAATGACAACGAAGCTGTGATCGCCTCGATCGCTGACGAAGGCGATCTTCTTTCCGTCGGGCGACCATTTGGGTTGCGAATTGTTGCCACGGGCGAAAAAAAGTGCTTTGGCTTTGTTGTCGGGTTTGTCTTTCGTCTGGCCGTCGGACTTGCCATTTGAGGGGCTATTGGTCTGGCCGGAAATCGGCGCGATCCAAATTTGCTTTTTTGCTGACCACACGGCGAACTGGCCGTCGGGCGAGATTTGGATGTCTTCGCAGCCTTCTTCATCGCATCCCATGTCGCCTAGCAGGCGTGGCTCTCCCTTATCTACGTCTGCCGCCCACACCTGCTGAGTGCGCTTTTCGACGCTGCTGGTGGGGTCGGCAGTTTCTCCTGCGCCATTCACCTCGCTGCCACGCGCATAGATGACGGCGCGTCCGTCAGGAGTCAGTTTGAGCGCGGCGATGGGCATGCCGTCATCTCCAACGTAGTGCGTGACCTGGCGAGCTGCGAAATTGGGAGCGTCCGCGACCCACACGTTACGCACGCCCTTGGCTGAAAATACCCAGGCGATTCGTCCGGCATTTGCGGACGAGACGAGGTTGGTGGGAAACGGCGAACTCATCACCTGTTCGAGCGAGAAGGGTTGTTCGCTGGAGCTTTGCGCGGACGTTTGTGCCGAACAGGGCAATATCAATGAAGAGCAACACAGCAGTAAAACGCAGACGGATACAGCGGAAAGCATACGAATTGCCATGCGCGGCAGATTACGTGAAACAGCGTGGAATTGACAACTGGAGAAAACATCGGCGTTTATAATCGCAATCGCGCTAGACTCTTGCGATGGGGCCCCCGTGAAGGTAACCGTTCTGGAGAAGATTCCAGAAGACCCGGCATTCATTCTTGATTGGAACAATCTGGTGTTCCGAATGGAACGCCCGGAGGTCTTTTTCACCCACCAATGGGCTTTGGCCGCGAGTCGCGCATTTTCGGCCAGCCTTCGTCCTTTGATATTCACGGCCTATGAAGGCGGCCGCCTCTGCGGGGTGGCCGCCCTGGCGGTGGCTCCAGTACCTCCTCATGCAGCTATTTTCCTGACCGCCAGTACAGCGGATTACTGCGACATCATAAGTGAGCCGGAAACCCGAACG
>Ga0070765_100002544_pt1 | contig 11459 bp, 8 predicted proteins | sample HubBroMetageWFT5_FD_71516 | JGI IMG/M metagenome (GOLD analysis project Ga0070765, IMG submission 71516) | Warmed and freeze-thawed soil microbial communities from the Hubbard Brook experimental Forest, New Hampshire - Hubbard Brook CCASE Soil... | ecosystem: Environmental > Terrestrial > Soil... | reverse complement strand
CGACGCCGAAATTATTGACGCCGTTCGGCTCCGATCCCAGCAGCGAATTGTCGCCGAAATTCACCAGCGTGACGGGAAGGCCGCTGCTGAAATGCGTGATGCCGGAAACTTCCCAGCCTTCGGTGAACCTGTTGGTAGTTCGGAAAAGATGCTCTAAGGGAAGCTTGTAGCTATAGCTCACAACGAAATTGTGCTTCACATCAAAAGCGGAGATCGCTCTGCTAAGCGCCGGATCAATCGGATTGACCTCCTCGCCCAAGTTGGACGACTGATCTTGAGATTTGCTGTAGGTATATCCGGCCAGCACATTCAAGCGTCCGCTCGTGTGGTTCAAGATGACCTGTAATGCGTTGTAGTTCGAATTGCCGATCGTGGCTTGGTTGGCGTTGCTGCCGAAATTCGGTCCCAACGGGCCGCGCGTGCCGTTGTAAACCCGACCGGCGGACGTTCGGTAGGTGGTGTCTTCGCCGAATGGCCCGCACGGAATCTGGCCCTGCGCGAGGTTAGCCGGATTGCTCAGAAACAAGCACAACGCCGGGTCCCCTGGATTGGCTTCCTCCAGTACCAAAAGATGATGTGCTTGGGTGCCCACGTAATTCACACTGAGCACGGTATGGGGGCCTAACCCGCGCTGCAGCGAAAGCATGTACTCCTCGGTGTAGGGGATTTGGTTGCTGGTTGCATAGTTGGGAAGCCCTGCAATCGGTTCGAACTGCGCCCACTCTACATGGGGATCAGGATGCTTGGCGGAGGTGTTCAAGGGAGCCAGTGTGACGGGAAAAACCTGACCGAGATTCTCGCCGCTGGAGGCGGTGATAAATGGGGTGGCAAACAGCGGCGGCGCTGGACTTGTATAGGTTGTCCCGTACGGAGCGTTAGCACTCATCACGCTAATCGTGAGCGCCTCAATGGCGGTATAGAACATGCCGAAACTCGCGCGGACACTGGTCTTGCCCGGACCACCCAGGATTTTATCGAACAGACTGTCTCCGGGAGCGTTCGGCGAATAGGCAAGGCCGATGCGAGGAGCAAAATCGAGATTCCCTGGGAGCCCCAGAGTGCGCGGAACTCCCGGATCGGTTGGGTAAAGAATTCCAGCAGGAGCGCCGGGAAAAACGACGGACTGCTTGCCCGGCTCAAATGTCGCGATCTGGTTGTATTTCTCATACCAGGGCTCAATGCGGTCCCAGCGCAGGCCGTAATTGAGCGTTAGATTCGGTTTGACCCGCCAACCATCCTGCGCATAAAGACCCACATACTTGTTGCGGCCATAGAAGGATTGAAGCTGGCTCTGATTGTACTGGGTTGGCAATCCCAACAGAAAATCCGCGAAGTCCAGCCCCGATTCAGTTCCAAAGAAAAGGAAACTTCCGTTGAACTGTGCGGTCGCATTGACGTTTATTTGGTCGTAATGGAACTCGCCGCCGAATTGGATGGTGTGGGCCCCTATCACCTTGGAGAAATTGTCCAGCCACTGATAGGTATTGTTAAATTGCCTTAGCTCGTTTGTATTGGTTCCCAATGTAAAACTGTTGAAGCCAACGCTCTCCACTCCCTCGGTTTTGGGCGACAGCGGAACGATTCCCGGAGTCCCTTGACCTACCATGAAACCTTGCGAGGCCAAGGTGACGCCAACTCCGCCCACGGGCTTGCCCAAGTCATTGGCGTCCCGGAGGTAGCTGAATTGGAACTCATTTACCGAAGTTGTGCTCACCGTTTTCGTGTCACCCAGGTGAAGCAACTGCGCACGGCCCGAATACAACGCGTTAAAGCCGGGAACGTTCGCGCCGCCTTGGGCGATCGGATACGGATTGTTCTGGGACCAATCATCCAAGAAGTAATAAGCGGACAGGAGGCCCCCAGCGGTGTTCGCATCGAGCCGGTAAGCGCCTTTGTCGTCGCGCAAGCTCTGATTGAAAGCCGAAGTCGAAAAGGTTCCGTTTGAATTGTTCGGTTTGGGGATGTATTGCAGCAAATTTGTGCCGGGTGCGACCCAAGCCCTGGTGGGAACGTTAGCATTCGGAAAGACACATCCGCCCACGGGTTTGTTGCTGACGCAAGGACCACCGGCGGGATTCTGCTGTGTCGGACCGCTGAAGTAATACGGCTCACCGCTTTGAACGGCGTATCCTAATCTGCTAGAGAGCGTTGACGCTACGTTCGGTCCGCTTACGGTGCAGGGGATTTCAAGCGACTGCGATGCACCGCAGAAACCCAGCGGATTAAAACCGCTCGAATTATCCGGCAAGTCCGAGAAATTTCCAGTCGTGCGGTCCTGTATCGACGGCACGGGAATCTGAGTCGTATCCACTCCCTGGGTTGAGAGAGTACCCTGGTAGTCCGCAAAGAAAAATACTCTATTCTTTCGAACCGGACCGCCGAACGTTCCACCGAATTGGTTCTGGTCAAATTTTGCGCGCGTCGGCGAAAAATAGTTGCGGGCGTCCAGGGTCGTATTGCGCAGGAACTCGAAGGCGTCCCCATGAGAGGCGTTGGTCCCGGACTTGGTAACCACGTTAATCTGGCCCCCGCTGAATTCTCCATATTCAGCGTCGAAATTACTGGTGAGAATCCGAAACTCCGCAATGGAGTCCAGATTGGGGACGATCGCGGCGCCCATGTTGACGTCTTCTTCCACGTCGCTTCCGTTCACGATGAAAGCGTTGGCGAACTCGCGCTGGCCGTTGATCGAGACGGTCCCGGGGTTCAAATCGCCGGAAGGGGCGAGCGCGCTGGCACCAACGTCCTGGACTGTCTGGGAGGTGAGGGTGGTGACCGGAACGACTCCAGGCTGAAGAGCGAGCAAATCGGTATAGCTTCGCCCGTTTAGCGGAACCGCGGTCATCTGCCTGCCGGTGAGAAGCTCCCCCAATTGGCTGCTGGACGTCTCTACCTGGACCGAGCTGTCGTTGACCTCGACATTTTCGGTTTTCGCTCCGACTTCCAGTACCGGATCAATCAAGAGAGCGTTATTTACGTCCATTACCACATTCGCCCGGGTGTAGGGCTTGAAACCCGGCACCACGACGGTGAGATTGTAATGGCCGATTGGGACGTTTAGAAACGAATACACGCCCCGATCATCGCTGGTCGCCGTCTGTCGAACACCCGTGTCCCTATTTGCGATGGTGATCGAAGCCTTTGCGATCACGGCTCCCGTCGAGTCTTTGACTGTACCCGAAATACTCCCTCCCACGCCGGCCCAGGTAACGAGAGCAAGGCACGCAGGGAACGCCAGAAGCCAAAGAAATGCAAAAACTCTAAATTGCTTTCTTCGAGCAGGGGGGCTTGTCCGAGCGAAGGATGGAGTTGGCCTTCTAGTCACGAAAAAATCACCACGGTCCTATCGGCGAGAAGCAATGGACCGAATGCGGTCGCTATCGATTGGAAGAGTCGTTGCGACCGCATTCCAGTTGAAACTCGTTCTCAACTGGATGGCATGCTATTTTAGTTGCAACTCGGTGTCAAGTAGAGAATTGCTGCGATCGGGCTTTCATACTTTTGTTGGACTTATATTCGCACAAGTTTTTCGAGCCCCTTGATTGCCGGGCCTAATTCAGATAGCTTTGCAAAGCGTAGCGAGGCACACGTGAATATCAGCATCCGTAAGGCGGGCCCAGCCACCATTCTCGATCTCGACGGGCCGTTGAAGCTTGGCGAAGCCGAAGAGTCGTTTCGCAATCAGATTCAGCAGCTCATCGAAGCGGGCTCGACTCACGTGGCAGTCAATCTGGCAGGCGTTACGGAGCTCGATAGTTCGGGTATCGGAGCTCTGGTCCGCGCTTTCACCACGCTGAAGCGAGCCGGCGGAAAAGCTACTTATTTTGCTCCCAACAAGCGGGTAGTGATGCTGTTGAAGATGGTTAGGCTGGACACGGTTCTCGATCTCGCCCCGGACGAAGCTACAGCCTTGGCTCGGATTTAGGTTCTCCTCTGCCGCAAATTCAACAGCTCTTATGTAGTGTGCCGGAGCGCGCGGGCCGAAATTACGTTTAGCGACGGTCGAGGGCGGGGTGCCGAACGTCGCGCCCGGCCACAAAGTAAATGACGTCTTCAGCGATGTTGGTGGCGTGATCCCCGATACGTTCTATGTTTTTTGCCACCAGAACCAACTCGAAAGCGGTAAAGACCACGGCTGAGTTTTCCATCATGTATGTAAGCAGCTCGCGGAAAAGCTGATCGCGCAAGCGATCCACCTGATCGTCGCGCTGCAACACGCTGTGAGCCAGCTCGAGGTCTCCGCGCACCAAGGCGTTCAAACTATCGCGGACCATTCCCTCGGCCAGCTCGCTCATGCGCGGTAAGTCGACGTAAGGTTTCACCTGCGGATGGCGCAGGATACGCATAGCCGATTGCGCGATGTTTACCGCCTGGTCTCCAATGCGCTCCAGATCTCCGTTGATTCGCGAAACAGCCAGCAGGAATCGAAGATCAGCCGCCATGGGCTGTTGAAGAGCCAGCAACCGCTGCACGCGTTCGTCAATCTCGATCTGAATCTCGTTGATGGCGTCTTCCTCGGTTAGCACCGTTTCGGCTAAGTGTTCTTCGGCGTCCAGTACTGCATGGATGGCCTGATGCACGGCTCGTTCGGCGAGGCTTCCCATCCATAGGAGTCGCTGTTTCAGTTCTTCGAGGTCCCGCTCAAAATGTCGTTCCATGTTTCCTCAAATCGTTCTGTCAAAGCCGACCGATATTCACAAACTCACTCATCCGAAGCGTCCGGTAATGTAAGCCTCGGTGCGCGGATCCTTGGGCGTCGTGAATAGTTTCGGTGTCTCGCTGTGTTCGATTAGCTTTCCGTCCAGCATGAACGCTGTAAAATCACTGGCTCGAGCAGCCTGCTGCATGTTGTGAGTTACGATCGCCATCGTGCAGCTATCTTTCAGATGAAACATCAATTCTTCGATCTTCGCTGTGGTTACTGGATCGAGCGCCGAGCAGGGTTCGTCGAGCAAGAGTACCTCAGGATTCACGGCAAGAGCGCGCGCAATGCACAACCGCTGCTGCTGCCCGCCCGACAGTGCGAACGCCGACTTGTGAAGGTAATCCTTCACCTCGTCCCATAGGGCCGCGCGGTGCAAACTGCTCTCCACCAGCTCGTCGAGGCGTCCCTTATAGCCGTTGATGCGAAGCCCGTATGCCACATTTTCATAGATGGACTTCGGAAACGGATTTGGCCGTTGAAACACCATTCCAACCCGCCGTCGCAAGTTCACGACATCCATCGAGTGTACATCCTGGCCGTCGAGTAATATTTGGCCTTCCACGCGCGTGTTCCTAATAATCTCGTTCATGCGGTTCAAAGTGCGGAGGAAGGTCGACTTTCCGCATCCGGAAGGCCCGATTAAGGCGGTTACCTTGTTGACCGGTATATTGAGGTTCAGATTGAAGACGGCTTGTTTGGGACCGTAAAAGAAATTCAGGTCGGAGATCTGAAAGCGCACCGGCGTCTCCTTTTCCGAAGCCATCGAGAGCGAATCCTTTGTGTGCATTTTCGGCGCAAGTTTTGCAGCGGTGGCGCTGCCCCCTTCGAAAATGGACGGCATATCAAGTACTCCTGACCGTGCCACCGCGGCTTAACAGAAGACGGGCGCCCAGATTTGCAACCAGCACCAGGCCCAATAGCACCAGGCCCGCCGCCCACGCTTGACGGTGCCAATCATCGTACGGCGCGATCGCGTACGTATATATCATTACTGGCAGCGAAGCCGTCGGCTGTTCGAATCCCGGGCTCCAGAAACGGTTACCGAATGCGGTAAACAGCAGCGGCGCCGTTTCTCCCGCCACACGCGCGAGCGCCAGCAACATCCCGGTTAGTATGCCCGCGCTTGCGGCCGGGAGCACTACCGTAACAATTGTCTTCCACTTGCTGGCTCCCAGGGCCATGGCGCCTTCGCGTAGGTTTCCAGGCACCGCTCTCAGGAACTCCTCGGTGCTGCGCACCGTAATCGGGATCACCATCATCCCCAAGGCCACGCCGCCAGCCAGCGCCGAAAAATGCTTCACCGGCAGTACTACCAGCGAGTAGGCGAAAATGCCGATGACGATGGATGGAACGCCGTTCAGCAAGTCCGTAGTGTAGCGGATGACAAACGAGAATGTCTTACCACCAAACTCCGCCAGATAAACTCCAGCCAGGAGTCCCACCGGCAGGCCCATTAGCGCCGCCAACGTCAGCAGCTTCAAGCTGCCCACAATCGCGTTGGCCATCCCGCCGCCCGGTTCACCCACAGGTTTCGGAAGCTGCGTAAAGAAACTCCAGCTGAGCGACCTCCCGCCATTCCAGATCAGATACCCGAGAATGAAGAATAGGACCGAAACGACAGCAAGGGCAGCCACGCCCGTCAGGCTGAGCATCACGTAATTCAATGCCTTTCGCCATAGGATACGGAGATCGCTCATGCCGGGCGTCCTCCTCCGCGCTCGGTGGCGACGATCAAGATTCGCGCAAGGCCGTTCAGAATGAATGTAATCAGGAAGAGCACGAGCCCCAGCTCGATCAGCGAGCTAAGGTATAGGTCTCCGGTCGCTTCCGTAAATTGGCTCGCAATGGTGGATGCGATCGTATCGCCGGGAGAAAGCAGTGAAGCGGCTATTGCGGGCGCATTGCCGATAACCATCGTCACCGCCATGGTTTCGCCCAACGCGCGTGCCAGCGCCAGAAACACCGAGCCCATGATGCCAGCGCGAGCCCAGGGCACCACTACCTTCCAGGTGGACTCCCATCGCGTCGCGCCCAATGCCATAGCCGCTTCGCGCTGTTCCCGCGGCACGGTCAGCAGAACTTCCCGGGAAACCGAAATGATGAAGGGCACCACCATGATGGCAAGAACGATTCCCGCGGTTAGGAAGCCGACCCCGTAATTGGGTCCATGGAATAGCGCCCCAAGATAGGGAATATTGCCGACCGTGTGAATCAGCGCCGGACCGATGGTCGTGCGCATCACCGGCACTACAATAAAGATTCCCAGCAGTCCATAAATTACGCTGGGCACGGCTGCGAGCAGATCGATCAAAAACGAAATGACGTCACTTACTTTTCGAGGTGCGAGCTCGGAAAGAAAGATCGCGCTCGCCAGGCCCAGTGGCACCGCGAGGCAGAGCGCCACGGCCGACGTAATTATCGTGCCGTATATGAATGGCGCGGCTCCGAAATTGTCGAAGTTCGGATCCCACACCTTGGTCCAGAAAAACATCCATCCGAACTTCGTACGGGAAAGGTGCGAATTCACCCACAACTCGTACACCAGCAGGGAGGTGATTAGCAGTATGCTGGCGGCAAAGGCGAGCGTGATTAGATGAGCAATTTCGTCGCCGCTCCGTAACCGCCGAAGAAAAGCACGAGGACCCGCTTGCGGCGGAACTTCGTGCGCGATTGTAGTGGCGGCCGCGGACATTTTACTGAATCAGCGAAATCGCCTTGGTCTCGTTGGCGATTACTTCCTTGGGAAGCTGCGCGTAGCTCAAGCCCTCATTGTACTTTTGACCTTCCGTCAACATCCATTTGAGGAAGTCCTTAATCGCTTCTCGCTTTGTTGCATCCTGAATTTGCGCGGGAATCAGAAGCCAAGTAAAACTCGAAATGGGGTAAACCTTCGGTCCTGGAGGATTGGTAATCGAAACGCGAAAGTCTGCCGGGATATTTTTAGCATCGGCGGCCGCCGCAGCGGTTACTCCAGCCAAATCCGCCTTTACGAAATTTCCCGCCGCGTTCTGAACCTTTCCGTATGGAATATTATTCTGCACCGCGTAAATCAATTCGATGTATCCGATTGCGTTCGGAGTCTGCTTCACCAGCCCGGTCACGCCTTCATTGCCCTTGCCCCCCAGCCCTGTAGGCCAATTCACGGAAGTGGCAGCGTTACCTACTTTCTTCTTCCAGTCCTCGCTCACTTTCCCTAGAAAATCTGTCCAGATGTAAGTGGTCCCGCTTCCGTCCGACCGATGGATCACGACGATGTCTGCGCTGGGCAGTTTTACGCCCGAATTGGCCTTGACAATTTCTGGATCATCCCATTTTGAAATGGTGCCCAAATAAATCCCCGCGAGCGCCTTTTGTGTGAAATTCAATTCACCGGTCACTCCCGCGATGTTGTAAGTGGGCACCACCGCTCCAAGTACCGTCGGGAAATGCAGTATTTTGAATTTCGATTGCGCAAGCTGCTCATCCGACATGGGACCATCGGAGGCGCCGAAATCAACGGTGCCGGCTTGGAGTTGGCGTATCCCGCCGCCTGAACCAATCGATTGGTAATTGATTTGAACGCTGGGATGGGCTGTATGGTAGACGTCAAACCACTTGGAATAAATAGGATAGGGGAAGGTAGCGCCTGCGGCGTTCAGCAGAACAGTTCCACTTTGTGCGGCAACGATAACGGCCAGGCAGAGCAGGAGCGACACGATTAGCAGGCTCTTTCTCGTCATCAAAAATTCTCCTCCTACCCATTTTTTGTCAGAATTGTTACAACCATGTTACATCGGCAAGAACGAGGCGTGAAATACCCCAGCCTGAACCAATGGGGCGCCTGGAAGATGTAAGCTAGGAGCCTTGCGCGTTCGATAAGCCATCGGCCAAACTTTCTATCTGTTTGGCTCGCCCGTGGCGAACTTCCAGCCCGCGAACCCAAAACAAAATATCTTCTGCGATGTTGGTCGCGTGGTCCGCGATCCGTTCCAGGTGGCGCGAGGCCAGCACATAATGCAAGTTTGGCGCAGCGAGCGAGGGGTCCTGAGTCATCCCGGCCAATAGGGATTCAAAGAGGTGGTCGCGGTATTGGTCCACCACATCGTCGCTTTCCAGGACCTGAGTCGCTAGATCCGCGTTTTGGTAAATAAGCCCTCCGAGGCATTTCGACACCATGGCGCGCACTGCCGTGGCCATGGGTTCCAGTTCCACCGGCATCTGCACTTTGCCCATCGCCGACAACGAAATCGCTCGCTCGCTGAGGTTCACCGCAAGATCGCCCATGCGCTCGAGATCGTTGTTAATTTTCAGACTCGCGACAATCAGACGCACATCCGTGTCGAGCAGGTTTCCCTGGCGCAACATGCGAATTGCGTGTTCGTCAATCGTGATTTCCATTTCGTTGATACGAGGTTCGTTGAGAAACACTTCGCTTGCCATCCGCTCGTTGCGCTCCAGTAGCGCCCATAGGGCGCGGTTCACCGATGCTTCGACCGTGCGCGCCTGCGAGACCAGGTAGTTCACCAGGACGCTTTGAAATATGCCTTCTGTGCTAGTTTTTGTAGCCGCCATCGTCACCTCCTGCCTAAAATACCAGGGTTTGATTAAATGTCTGCTCATACACTATGGCGCTGAAAGGCTGTAATAGAATTAATGGCAGGTAAATGGAATAAGACAATCTGAGCTTAGCTGGCGAGCGGAACGGAAAAAGAAAACTTCGATCCCCGGCCGACTGCGCTCTCAACCCACAGGCGTCCGCCGTGCGCTTCGACGATATGCTTCGCGATGGAGAGCCCCAGTCCCGTCCCCCCTGCTTCCCGCGATCGCGCGGCATCCACTCGGTAGAATCGCTCGAAAATCCTCTCCTGTTCGGCAAGCGGGATTCCAATTCCGGAATCTGAGATCGTGACAGTCACCTCCTGCGGCCCTGCTGCCGCTCCCACCGCGACGCGGCCACCGGGAGGAGTGTACTGAATAGCATTGTCGAGCAAATTTTGCAGCACCTCATGCAGCAAACTGGCGTCCCCGCGCACGGCAGGAAGACCCGCTGGGACTTCAATGCCGAATGAGATTTTCTTGCGGCTGGCCTTCAACAAAGTCGTTTCCGCGCACCCTTCGATGAGGTCCAGGATTCCCACCGCAGAAAATTCCAACTCCAGCTTCCCAGCCTCGATGCGAGCTAGTTTCAGCAAATCGTCGGTCACGCGGGCTAAGCGGACGGCATGGTCGCGAATAATTTCCAGGAACCGCCGGTTGTTCTTCGGATCGTCCACTGCGCCGGCTAGCAAAGTCTCGGCAAAACCTTGAATTGCCGTCAGCGGAGTTTTGAACTCGTGCGAGACGTTTGCGACGAAATCCTGGCGCACCCGTTCGAGCCGCCGCAAATCCGTCACATCATGTAAAACGACAACCGCTCCGGAAGGCTTGTCGGCGGGAACGGATCGATCCGCTTCCAACGCTTTCACCGGCGCGGCCGTTACCGAAAAACTTAATGGTTGTACGATGCCCATCGCAATGTCGCTTTGTAATCCCTCCTCACCTTGCAGGGCCTTGCGAATGAGCCCGAGCAATTCCGAGCTCCGGATGACCTCGATTAGCGGACTACCTTCGCTGGTTACCGATTGCACGTTCAAGATCTCCGAAAACGCCCGATTGCAGAAAACAAGACGTTCCTGTGCATCGACCACCGCGACGCCTTCAACCATGCTCCGGAGGATTGCGCTCGCTCGGTTACGCTCGCTGCTGAGCAATCGAATCTCGTGGTCCAGATGTGCTGCCGTTTGATTTAGCGAATCGGTTAGATCAGAAAGTTCGTCGCGCGGTCCCTCCGCCGGAGCTGTCCGGAAGTCACCGTGGGCGATTCTCTCGGAGAAGTCTTTCAAACGCTCGACACGCGCGGCAAAGAAGCGGGCAACGATCAGAGACAGTGCAGTTCCAAGGAGTACGGTAAACAAGGAAGCGCTCAGTAACCTCTCCCGCAGCTCTTTCACCGAAAGATCTATTTGGGCCAGTGGCAGCGCCAGACGAATCGCAACAGGTGGCCCGGAACCAGGCTGGAAACGCTGGGCCCGGGCCACAGATTCGCGCGCGCCATCGACCGAATGCCCGGTGCCGTTGGCGAAGGCTTCCTGCACTTCTGGCCAACCGGCAGGATTTTCCGTTGTATCCGCGGCGCTCGATGAGTCCGTGAGCACCCGGCCAGCGGCGTCCACTAAAGTGACCCGCGCTCCGGTTTTCGCCATCCAATCAGTCCACGCGCGCAGGTCCGTCTCGGAAGATAGATCGGGCGGGTGCGCCACGGCTAGATTCAATAACGAAACGAGTTGATCGTTAGCGGAGCGTATCGCGTGACTGCGAACGACGCGGGCGGAATATAAGTCCACCGCGAATAAAACAATTACCAGGAGCACTAAATACGCAAGTCCCAGTCGCCAAAAAAACCTAGCTCGCACGGGTCTCGAAGAGGTAGCCTGCTCCGCGAATTGTTTTCATGAAGCCTGGATGCTGTGGGTCGGTCTCGATTTTTTCCCGCAACCTGCGGACGTATACATCCACGCTGCGCGGCGTAACAAATCTTTCCGTTCCCCAAACCGCGTCGAGCAACTGATCGCGAGTGAAAACCCGGTTGGGGCGCGCTGCCAAAAAGTAAAGCAGACGAAACTCAAGCGTGCTCATCTGCACTGGTTTTCCCGCGCGCGTTACCCGGTAAGCCGCCGGATCGATTTTCAACGCGCCAATCTCCAGTGGCTTCTCGGAGGGCGCACCAGGCTCGGCG
>Ga0070765_100002543_pt1 | contig 11461 bp, 8 predicted proteins | sample HubBroMetageWFT5_FD_71516 | JGI IMG/M metagenome (GOLD analysis project Ga0070765, IMG submission 71516) | Warmed and freeze-thawed soil microbial communities from the Hubbard Brook experimental Forest, New Hampshire - Hubbard Brook CCASE Soil... | ecosystem: Environmental > Terrestrial > Soil... | reverse complement strand
TGTAGCTCTCATGCTTGGCCCCGCGTGATCTCGACTGCGGTGCACGCCGTGGTGTGCTAGCGCTTGCGATTTTCGGGCGTGTAATGCGCCTGCAGATATTTGATGATGACAGGTTGAACGTCTTCGGGGATAGGTTGGCCCATCACTTTGATCATTTTGTCGACTTCCGCGGCCCAGGTTTCTGGCGGCAGCGGCGGCTGCATAGTGATGTAGCGTGTGCTGTGGCAGGTGGCGCAATAGGATTGGACAGCTTCGCGTCCTGCGCCGGGGGCTAACTCCGGAGGATAGAGCGGATATGCGGTTACGCTGTAACTTGCGCCATCGGCTTCTGCTGGCGAAGCAGGCTGTGCGATCGCTCCAGAATTGTTTTGCGAATACTGCCCGGCATCAAATTGCGCATACATCAGTCTGGCTGCCGCGGCCGTAAATCCAGTCAAAACTACGATCAAGCAAACGGTCGTGTATCTCATGTTCGCTCTCAACTGGCGCGTCCTACGACCACTTGTTCGCGCTCGATGCGATTCCACAAATATCCGCCAGGATTCCAGACACCTTCATCAGGCTGGACGTTTCCTTTGCCGTCCGTCGCACGCGCAGCCAGAACGTAGCGGCCCGGGTGCGGAGGCGTCCACGCCATCGACCATGTCCGAAACGAATACGGACCGTGATCTTCGCCGAGTTGCGCTGAAGCCCACGACTTACCATTGTCAACCGACAGTTCCATTTTATTCACGGAGCCATAGCCGCTGAAAGCGATCCCGCGAATGATTACCGGCAATTGCGCGATGAGCTTGCTTTCGCCGTTCGGAGTGACGATGAAGGAGCGGACCGGCATCCTAGTGATCGGCACAGTCCTTACTTTGCCGCCCTTCACATCTTCCGGGTTGGTGTTGCCGCGCGGCGTGTCAGGAACGCGATAGGCGGTCTTCATCCAGAAATTTTCGTCCGTCTTATCCAGCACCCGGATCCAACTGAGGCTCTTGACCCAATAGGTCGCGAAATAACCAGGAACGACCAGGCGCACCGGGAATCCGTTTAACATGGGCAGCGGCTCGTCATTCATGGCGTAAGCGATGATGGAATCGTCGAGTACGGAATCCTTCAAATCGAGCGATTTAAGAAATTCGTACGAGCCGTGCCCTTGCGGGCCTTTACCCTTGTCCAGTCCCTGAAATTGGACGGCCAGCGCGTCTGCTTTGATCTTTGCTGAGTCCAGCAGCTCCCGCAGAGACGCGCCCGTCCATTTCGCATTTCCCATGGCGCCGTCGCCCCATTGCCCGCCGGGAACGCGCGGCTGGAGCCTGCTACGGCTATTTCCGGAACACTGGTTGACCGCTGCTACCGAGACCGGCTTGAATTTGCTGGTCAGATCGCTCATCGAGAGTTTTAATGGGCGCTCGACACTGCCTTCGACGCTCAAGCGCCAGACCGATAAATCCACAGCATTGGGAATTTCATCCAGGTGCCAACGAACGTAGAAAGCTCCGTTGGGCGTGAAGGCCGTTTCGAAATAATGACGCGGAGTTTCCAGTTGTATGGGCCTGTCCGTTAGCAGCACCAGCGGGAATTTCTGGGGATATTGAACCACAGGCCCTACCGAATTCCAATACGGGTTCGGCGCTGGCCCGGTAAAAGTGGGGAGTGATTTTTCGTCGCCGGAGACTTGCGCTCGCGGGGGCAGCAGATTCGGGACAGCCCCAAATCCTGCGGTAGCCGCTACGCCCGCTGCTGTTGCAATACTTTGCAGCAACCCGCGGCGAGATAATCGACGATGCTCATTCATTTCTTATTCGCCCCATTTCGTGAGAGGGAAGTAATTCGTATTTTAGGACGCCGGAGCCTGCCCCCATTTGCGCTGGATGCTTCGTTCCAGGATGCGAAAGAAAACCGCGTCCGTTAGGAATCCTATCGCAACGTCAGCAACATTACCGCGACAACCTCGTTGATGTCATTTAAATCTCGCCCCATCATCAAGAGCTGCCCAAGTCCCAGAGTTACGAAAATCATTTCTCCTGCAATTAAGGAGCGCCAGGCGAAGGCCCATCCCTGCTTCAAAGCGGAAAGCAGATGCGGCAAACTCGCAGGCAAGAGCACGTAAAGAAACAGCCACGCTGCTCGAGCGCCAAGATTTCGCCCAGCCATTGCATAGATTGGCGGAACATTTCGCAGTGCCGATTCCGTACAACGAATTGTGCGCAACCCCGCGAATCAGTTCGTGCAACAACGGGCGTTCTTCTTCGGAAAGATCTCCGGTCGCGGCGAAATCGACCGCGTTGCTTGTTTCGATTTCTACATCGCTCATCTACGTTCCCTTAAGCGACTTCCGCTGACTGGAAGCGATTTTCGACCCGCGGCGGCTACGTTTTGTGGTCGCAGACATCCGCAAGCGAAGTGTGATCGAGAATGGCCGCAGCAGCATTTCGAACCGAGAGAAGGACACGGAATAACGCGCTATGCTTATTGTCCTGTTCGACGTAACGCCGCAAAGATTCGGCATCTTCGAACGGAGCCAATGGGCCATCGATCGTACGGATTATTTCCCCGAGAAATATCTTTGCCGGCGCCCGTTTGAGACGATAACCACCCTTGGCTCCTCGCACACTCTCGACGATGCGGGCGTGCTTCAGTTCGAGAAGGATCAGTTCAAGAAACTTTTCGGGCAGATCGTCGGTGGCCGCTATTTCTCGTATCTTGATGGCCCCTTTTCCGTAGCGGCGAGCCAAAAAGATCAGTGCCTGGAGAGCGTACAGGCCTTTTTGGGATATTTTCATGGTGTTGGCTACAATCTAGACTTTTCCCATATTCTGCGTCTATAGGCTTACTCAACCTTTCGATTCAGACCTCTTCCTGTGTACAGCTAGGGAAGGAACGTAGCGAAGATCGATATATTCCAGAAATGTGTGTGCGTTTTTCGGGCCTCCCGCAGGAACGGACCAGGTGGTGCGCTCCACCCGAGAAGAATGGTTTATGAATTGCAACTTCCCGTGGTTCGGGCTCCCCAAGATCGTCTGGGTAAACCCGACGGTCCCTTCCTGAAATGACTGTTGTTTGTGTTGGCGGAACCCGGGAAGCCCACACAGGTGAAGCCGGAGACGCCATCGCACTCCGGTGTAGGGGTCGCGCTGGAACCTTGAAAGTGCGAAGCAGCCCTGCAGTTTCGAAATGCAATGCGTGCGCGGCGAGCTTCCAGTCGAAAGCACTCTTGACGATCACGTCGGATTTCCACTCTTGATCTGCCTCGCTTAGAAAGCGCCGTGCCCACAGCGACGATCATGGCCACAGCCAATTGCGCCATATTCACCACAGCAACTTCAACCCGAACTGGATTTGACGCGAGGTCGTGGCCGTGGATGTAATCAATCCGGCTGTGGGCGATGGTCCTCCTGTGGCGGATGCGTACACAACCGGATTCGGTGCGTTGAAGTTCGTGTGATTGAGGATGTTGAAGAATTCGGAGCGGAACTGCAAGTTCATCCGCTCTGAAAGTGGAAAGTTTTTTGCAAGCGACAAATCTGTTTCGACCAATCCCGGGCCTCCGAGAACGTTGCGGCCGGCGTTGCCGTAAGTTCCGGGCAGAGGTTGGATGAATGCGTTGGGATTGAAGTAAAGGTTAGGTCCGCCGAGAATCACGGGACCGGAGAAGGTCGGATTCCAAGATGGACGGACTGGATTGCGAGTGTCGCCATCGTTGGAAGGGTTGTAAGACAGCTGCGGAGTGAACGGCAAACCGGTTTGCACCGTCTCGATTCCACTCAGTTGCCAGTTTGCGATCAGTTGTTGCACCCAAGAATGCTCATTGGCTAACCTGCCGCGGCCAAACGGAAGGTCGTACGTAGCATTGATGACCGCGGAATGCCGTATGTCGAACGAAGCCCTGCCGTAATCGGCTTTCAGCAGAAACGGATTCGCAACAAACGCGGGAGAGTTCGTGGCGACGCTGGTATTCATGTTGTCACCGTCATCGAGCGCTTTTGAGAAAGCATAGACTCCACGAAATTGTAGACCTGATTTCCATCGGTGGTTCACGTCCACTTCGAGCCCGTTAAATGAACTGATTCCCTCGGAAAACCAATGAGTCGTATTCCATACGGCGCTGTTGGCAAGGGCCGCGCCCGATGGATAGTAATACGCTCCGGCCGGGTAACCTGCGGGGCAGGGTGATGCCGGGCAAATCGTCGGCGGAGGCAGGTTCGCATCCAGGGAGAGTAGTTCGTGGTAGCCATGAGAGCCGATGTAGCTAACACCCAGCGAGGTGTTCGGCGAAAGTTCCTGATCGATTTTCAGGCTCCAGGATTCCACCGTCGGCGTTTGCAGGTCCGGCTGCACGCCACTGGGAATCACCTTGGCGCCGGTGTAGGTCGCGCCGGGCGCGATGCTTGAGAAGGCGATGCTCTTGACCGCATAGACGGGATTGAAAGGCCCGTTTTGGTCCAGGCGGTAGCTCAAGTTGTCGAGCAGCGCGTAATACTGGCCGTACCCCGCGCGCACAACGGTCTTTTTGGATGCGAAGGGAGACCAGGCGATCCCGATGCGGGGCGCCGGCAGGAACTTTGCGTTGTTGACGCTGAAGGCGGAATTGCCGACCGCGGGTTGAGTGATGATCACGCCATTCGAATCAAACGCATAGTTCGACGCGCGTGTGTGCGCCTCGTTCCAGCCGCTGGTCCCTTCGGCTCGAAAGCCAATGCGCAGCTCTAACGAAGGTTTGAGTTTGATGGTGTCTTCGGCGAAGAGCGCCCCTTCAAGTGACCGCCAATTCAACGGCGTGAAGCTGGGAGCGTAGGTGTAAGTGCTCACCTTGCCCTGCAGGAAGGTCTGCAGATTAGTGAACGAAGCCTGTCCGTACTGGTCCTGAACGAGAGTGTCATTGGATTGGATTCTCTCGAGCCACCCGCCGAAGTTGAACAAATGCTTGCCGTGAGTAAAGGTGACCTGATCGGACAGGGTAAACAGATTCCGCACCGCCCGCAAATTGCTTCCTGCGTTCGTGCCGCCGTTCGTGATCTGGGACGCACCGTTGAGCGTCGTGCCGCCACCGACCACGACTGCACCTACCGGCTGGCCCGGGTTGACCCAACTGGGCAGACTCGGTGTGGTTCCGCTGTTGAAAAAGAACGCACCGCGGGAGAAGCCGAAGGTCGCTTTGTTGAGCAGGCTCGGAGAAAAGATGTGGGTCTCACTGATGCTGGCCACCTGCTCGCGCAGGAATATGTCAACCAGGGTGAAAGGATTGTTCGTGGGTGAATTGGCGTTGCTATCGTCGATGGTGTAAACGGCCGCGAGTGAATCCTTGTCCGTGAATATCTGATCGAGTCTTGCAGTTCCAAAGTCCTCACGGATTCTCTGCAAGGGATTGCTGAACGCTTTGGCGATTCCACTTGGCCCACCGGTGGAAGTCAGGACCTCCGGCCCGTTGGCCACCGGCCACAAAGCCAGCAACGGCTGGATGCTCGTAACAGCGCTGGCCCGTGAAGCGGCGTCCGGCACAAGTGAAACGTCGCTCAGCCCCAGATTCTGCCGGAACCCTTCGTAGTTTCCGAACAAGAAAGTCTTGTCCTTGCGGATCGGGCCGCCGAGCGAGCCGCCAAAATCATTGCGTCGAAATTCCGGGATATTGCCGAAGTCAAAGTAATTCCTGGCGTCGAGCGCGCTGTTCCGCAGAAATTCATACACGTCACCGTGCAGCTGATTTGTTCCGGAGGCAGTCACGATATTGATCTGAGCCCCGGGACGTTTGCCGTACTCCGCGCCATAGGAGTCCTTCACGACAGAAAACTCGCGAACGGCGTCCACGCCCAGAAGCTGCCCGCTGACTCCTCCGGGCGTGTTGTTGATCTCGGAGGCGCTGGTAAATTCGACTCCATTCAGCAGGAAGAGATTTTCTTGAGGCCGGCGCCCGGAAACCGCGAACATATTTCCTACGACGGAGTTTGAGGTCCCGATTCCTCCCGCGCGCTGCGAGGTGTAGTTCACCACACCGGGATTGAGCGTCATCAGCTGATCATAGCTGCGCCCGTTCAGAGGAAGGTCTTTGACTTCCCGCTCGCCCACTAAACCGGAGACATCCTCCGTAGTGACGGACACCTCGTTGGGCACGGCTTCCACTTGCACCGTCTGGTGCACGTCTCCCACCTGAAGCACGAAATCCACTGTTTCGCGCTGGCCGACTGCGAGCGAAATTCCAGTCTTCTCTTGGCTGCGAAACCCGTTTTTTTCCGCCCGCACATGGTAACGACCCACCGGAAGCGAGGCTGCATCGTAACGCCCCGCTTCATCCGTGATTAGATTCCGCTCCGCTCCCGTCTCGAGATTTTTGATCCGGATGGCCGCACTCCCCATGGCGCCTCCCGTTGAGTCACTTACGGTGCCCTGGATGGAAGCCTCCCCTTGAGCGGAGCAAACTTGCGCGAGACTAGCCGGCAGCCCAAGCAACAAGAGTCCCAACAAGAGAGTGCCGCTTAAGTGAAAGGTATTCACGTTTCGAAATTTCATTTCCGTTTCTCCAGAATAGTTGTTCCTATCTTTGCCATCGAAACCTCCCGGTGTTTCTTGGTGGCAACTTCCGGAAGCTTGGTCGATCGCGGCCGGGTCGCGCCAACACCTCCCCGGACCGAGGCCGGGAGCTACGCTCAATCTTTCCCTTTGAATCTCGATGAGTTGCGGTCCCTGTGGGCCGTGGGAGCAACCGACCCGTAGCGAATCGTTGGCAAGACTGCCAGCAGCTCCGGCATGAGCTCACGCTCGCCTGATGCTAAATGTGACTGCGCCGCAAAACATGGCTGGTAACTCATCGAACTTTCCCTTCGCCGGGAAGCGCCGTAGATTATAAGTCTATCTAACCTATTATGTCTATCGAATTACTGTACTTTCAAGGCGAGATTGTGTGACCTCCCTCACGCCGTAAGCTTGTTCTGGGGAGTGAATCGAATAGTACTGTGAAGCACAACCTTTAAATACAGTAACTTAGCAGCGGTAAGTGCGCAACGGTCGGACCATTTTCTGGATTACGACCGGCAGCAGTTTCTTTCACTTTTGGGGAGTAGGCCGCGAGTGATCTGGCTTAGATGTCGAAACTCGATGCTCACGAAGGGGCGGTCACATTGAAACGGAAGGCACAGTTCGTCGGGCTTCGCTTGTTTCACTGTGCCTTGGACCTACGCCCCTCCTCGCCCCGTAGTTTAGGCTCCGAAGCCTGTCAGTCATGACCCAGGGACGGTGGCTGATGCCTGATTCGAGTGACTACTTTCCAGACCGTCCGAATCAACTGACGTTACAACATAATAGTAGGTACGACCGGCTTCGACTGAAGTATCCGTGTACCGCGTCTCGGAGATCGCGGCCGGAGTGAGCTTGGTATAGGGCCCTCCCGAAGTGCTGCCCCGGTAAACGTGGTAGCCGATAACCCCAGAGGACTTACTGGCACTCCAGGTCAGAGCTACGGAATGCGGGCTCGGTTTGACTGCGTCTCCAGATAAGGAGATTGTCATGGGCGAGGTCGTGGCGTTGCTGGTAACGACTACGTCGCCATGTACGCTCCCTGCTGAGGCCGGTGCGAATGCGACCCTGAGTGTTGTCGACTGATCGGGGCCCAGAATTGTACCGGCAGCCGCGCCGCCATGGCTGAATCCTGCGCCCGAGACACTCACCTTGGAAATCGTAACATCTGCATTTCCATGGTTGGTCAGGGTCACGCTCAACGAGCTAGTGCTGTCCACATTCACTGTCCCGAAGTTTAAGCTTAGCGGGTTCGCGCCCAGCAGGCGAGCGGTCGCAACGCCAGTGCCACTCAACGAAATTGTGAGCGGAGAGTTCGGGGCATCGCTGATAAGTGAAACCGAGCCGGTCCTGCTTCCCGAGGACGTCGGCGCAAACACAGCGTTGAACGTGGCGCTCCTACCGGACGGAATCACGGTGGGCACGATGAGGCCCGCTATCTTGAAGCCGCTCCCGGAAACATTGGCGCGAGAAATCGTAACGCTATCATTTCCGGTGTTATTGAGCCTGATGGTCTGTGAGTTGTGCTCTCCCATGGCGACGTTGCCGAAGCTGGCGCTCGGTGGTGTCGCCGACAGGCGTCCCAGCACTCCTACTCCTCTTCCGCTCAATGCGACTATCAAGCTGCGGTCCCAAGCATTGCTCGTGATCGCGACAGTTCCCGTAACCTCTCCTGTGCTCTGCGGAGCGAAGTGGACTTGCAAGCTTATGCTTTGTCCCGCCGAGAGCTTCAACGGTGTCGCGGGCTTGCTCAGGGAGAAACCTCTGCCGCTGACACTGACCTGAGAAATGGTGGCACTGCCGAGTCCGTAATTACTGAGCGTGAGGATCTTTGAGTTACCGCCTCCCATGGCGACGTTGCCGAAGCTGGCGCTCGGCGGTGTCGCCGACAGGCGTCCCTGCACTCCTCTTCCGCTCAATGCGATTGTCAAACTGCGGTCCCAAGCATTGCTGGTGATCGTGATACTTCCCGTAACCTCTAATGTGGCCTCCGGAGCGAAGTGGGCTTGCAAGCGTATGCTTTGTCCCGCCGAGAGCTTCAACGGTGTCGCGGGCTTGCTCAGGGAGAAACCTCTGCCGCTGACACTGACCTGAGAAATGGTGGCGCTGCCGAGTCCGTAATTACTGAGCTCGAGGATCTTTGAGCTACTGCCTCCCATGGCGACGTTGCCGAAGCTGGCGCTCGTTGGCGTCGCCGACAAGCGTCCCTGCGCTCCTCTTCCGCTCAATGCGATTGTCAAACTGCGGTCCGAAGCATTGCTCGTGATCGTGATTCTTCCCGCAACCTCTCCTGCGGTCTGAGGAGCGAAGTGGGCTTGCAAGTTTATGCTTCGTCCCGCCGAGAGCCTCAACGGTGTCGCCAGCTTGCTCACCGAGAAACCTCTGCCACTGACACTGACCTGAGAAATAGTGATAACCGTGTTTCCTGAATTAACCACGGTCATCGTCCTTGCGCTATTGCCGGCGACGGCTACGTTCCCAAATGCCAAGCTGCCCGGTCTGGCGACTAACATCGGGCCCGCCGCTGCGCTGGCGCGGAGAGTAACAATCGCCAGCATCAGGGTGACGATGAAAATCAGAGTGAATGTGTTTTTCTTACACAACGGTTGGTGAAGGACGAACAAGTTCGTGTGCTGTGATCGATGGAACTTCGGCCTGTGTATGTTCATGCGTTCACAGTCTAGGTAGTGTGCTTGGTAGATATCCACTGGCCTGGGGGACGACGCCGGGTACAGTGGTCCTGCCTGTCCTGAGGGCAAATGGCACCCTGGACCGACTGAAAGAAGCTTTGGGAGGAGGTAGCCGAGCAATGAATAGGGGGTACGTCGTGCTCCAGCTGTTTCCGAACGCAGCATATCCTTCGTGGTGTCGTTGTGCGATATGAAGAAAGCGCGCTGCACATCGGGAGCCCGAACCGGAGCGCGGTCCTTTAGGGAGCGATCAGTGTGTTCGCTTGTCGGTGCTGCGGCAACCACATCCGTCTGATAAATCACTCTTTACCAGTGACATGAGGATCTCAAACTGGCAGGCACCGGCTCTTGTTCGATCCAGGCACCCACAACTCGGCGCGGCATCGGCCTTCGGCTCGAGGAGGCAACTTACGAGCACCCGGTCTCGGTCAAGCAAAAGGGGTGACGAAAAGCCGGATTCCTAATCGAGACGATTCCAAGGCGCGAAACTGCCAGCCGAACCCCGAGAACCCGATGAGGATAAAGATCATCGCCGCTTGCTGTAGGTTATAGGGACGTCCGGCGCGGCAGTGCTGCGCCGCAGCGGACTCCTGACCCAGGCGTGAAATGCATGCGCACTTTGCACTGGCTTACGAAGGAGGCGGTGCTGGATTATTTTTGTCAGCCCGGTCCAACCAGACTGGCCGAACGGTGCCGCAAAAAGCGTTGGGCGTTTCCAGAGCGATCTCCTTCGCAATTCACAAGGATCTGGTTGTTCGTGTCCTGGGTGGTTTTTGATGTAGTCTTGCGCACGTTTTCAAGGCGAAGTTCGCAACAGGCACGACGATGCGGATAAACTGTAAACCGTGGAACAAGCCAACATAGTGATCATCGGTGGTGGCGTCGTAGGCTGCGCGGTGGCTCGAGCTCTCTCAGCCCGGTGGGGTGATGTGTTCGTTCTGGAGGCCCTCCCGAGGATTGGACTGGGGGCGAGCTCGCGCAATAGTGGTGTCATTCACTCGGGTTTGTACTATCCGCCGGGTTCCCTGAAAGCCCGTCATTGCGTCCGTGGTAATCAACTCACCTACGAATTTTGCGCAGCGCACAGTGTTCCACATCGCCGGACGGGCAAATTGGTCGTCGCGTCGTCGCCTACCGAAGCAGAAGAACTCGCCACACTAAAGAGGAAAGGCGAAGCCAATGGTGTGGAGGACCTGAGAATCATCGACCCTGCCGCGATTCGGGCGCGTGAACCATATGTCGCAGGGCTCCAGGCCATCGAAGTTCCTTCTACCGGAATTGTCGGCAGCGAACAACTCGTCAAGGCTTACGCGCGCATCGCCACGGATCAAGGTGCAAACATCGTAGTTCATGCGAAAGTTGAACGGCTAGAGGCCTCGCGCGATGGCATCCGAATCACCAGCACGGCAGGCGAGATCGAAACGCGATGCTTGGTGAATAGCGCCGGACTGTTCGCCGATGAAGTCGCCAAGATGCTAGGCTCGCCCATGGCAGCGCATCAAATTTATCCGGTGCGCGGGGAATATTGCGAGTTGGTGCGCTCCAGGCAGGATTGGATTCGCGGTCTGGTTTACCCTCTGCCTCATCCGGAAGGTGTGAGCCTCGGTGTGCACCTGACAAAAACCATTTGGGGTAGTGTTCTGGTTGGTCCCACAGCGCGCTATGTGGATGACAAGAACAACTATGAGCGAGATCGCGAACCGATTGACGAATTTGCGCGGAGTGCCAATCTGCTGTTGCCCGAACTCGAACCCTCCGACCTCCTTCCGGCTTATTCGGGCATTCGCGCGAAGTTGACGGCCCCAGGAGACAAACGCGTTGCGGACTTTGTCATTCAACCAGACCCGCAGTTCCCGTGCGTCGTCCAGCTGATCGGGATCGAATCTCCTGGGCTGACATCAGCGCCATCGATCGCCGAGCATGTCAGGGAATTGGTGGACGAAATTCTCAGCTGAAATGTTTCGCAGGAACGAAAACACACGAGTCGCAATCCGCGTGCGGAAGGATCAGTTTCGCCTTTGATCCATGTTTCTCGAAGTGCCTGGCGTTGCTTCTGCGACGGGTGTCCGTTGTTTGTGACTTTGGTTAACTCCGCAGCCTTCGTCCAGCCCACTTGCCTCAGATCGCGATGAGTCTACCGCGACAGCTGTTCGTGAATCGCTCGGGCCTCGCAAGCCCCCAGTCAGGCTCGCACGATCTTGTTGTAAACCGCTCCGATCACGATGCCTATTATGAAACCGAGAACGAACATGTAGAAAAAGCCGATGAGGCTCCCA
>Ga0070765_100002541_pt1 | contig 11466 bp, 14 predicted proteins | sample HubBroMetageWFT5_FD_71516 | JGI IMG/M metagenome (GOLD analysis project Ga0070765, IMG submission 71516) | Warmed and freeze-thawed soil microbial communities from the Hubbard Brook experimental Forest, New Hampshire - Hubbard Brook CCASE Soil... | ecosystem: Environmental > Terrestrial > Soil... | reverse complement strand
ATGTCTGGGCATTCGTTAGCAATCATTTCGAAGGGTTTGCGCCTGAAACCTGCCAGCGCCTCGCCCAACGTTTGGGGCTTAAGGCAAGCCTGCCTTCGGAAACGGATCAAGCGACCTCAGCGCAGAAACGGTCCCAGCTCGATCTTCAGTTATAGCAGCGGTTCGGCACAAACAGTGTGCATAACACGTTGGTGGTTTTCGAAGATGCAGATCTGGCGAACCCCAAAGGCCGCCATCTTTTGCGCAAGCCTGGGGTAATTGTGGCCCAATTGCGCATGCGAGTGCGCGTCGGAGGCAATCGTAAAAGAGATCTGCTTCTCTATTGCCAGTTCAACGATCCGATCGCTTGGATAGAGTTCGTTCACAGGCTTGCGCCATCCAGCGGTGGAAAGTTCGATTGCGAGATTTCGCGCGCGAATAAAATCGAGCGTTTCATTGACGATGGCTCCGATTTCCGCACGGGGACGATGACCATGAATCTTAATAAGATCGAGATGAGCAAGGCAATCGATTAACCCTGTCGCCGCCATTTCGCGGACACGCGACAAATAATCGGCGTAAATCACATCGACGTGACGGCCTTCGAATTGCTCAGCGCCATCTGGCACGCTATCGAACATTTGATCGTCGCGATCAAGGAAGTGCACGGAGCCCAGGACAAAATCGAGTTTATCCCAATGCTTCTCAATCCATTTTCGGCCGACCGCCGAGTGAATAGGATCGTTATCGAGTTCAATGCCAGCGCGGATTCTCAGATCGGGATTTCTCTCCCGTAAACGATCGATTTCATCGAAGTCGATTCCGGCATGATAACGATCGTGATCGGTAAAGGCGATGTCGATCAAACCGAATTTACGCGCAGAATCCGCCCAGGGTTGAAGCAACGGCGGCGTGTAACGCTGCACCCGATGTCCCTGTGGATGAGTGTGGTAATCGGAGAAGAGGTGATAGTTCGAAGTTGATAGTTGATTGATGGACACGATTCAGCTCTATCAACTATCGACTATCAATCTCTCACGGCACAGCCAGGAATTTTTGCCGAACACGCAACTCCGGATACTGAGGAAAAAAAACCTCGGCGATAAAGACCTTGTTTGGTGTCAGGTCGCGCGTTGCGATTGTTTCGTTATACTCAATCCTCTCCTGCGGGTTAATCAAAATTGTAGCGGGTTTCTCCGCGATAGCGTGGTTGTCGGACCATTTTGTCAGGATATTTCCTTCGGAATTCATTAAATAAATTTCAATCCGCTGGTTGATCGGAAAATCGAGGGTCACAGGGCGCTTGGATATGTTTGCCAGCGTCAATTTTATCCCAAGCTGGCGGACTTCAGACAGCTTGATGGTTTGCGGTGTGATTTGCAGATCGACCGTAAGGCCGCGAAGTCTGGCATCCTTGTATTGGGGAACCGAATCCGGAGAAAAGGGGTGCAGGAGGCGGCCCAACCAACCACGTTTGCGTGAGGGTGTGGACGTCGGCAAGACGTCTTGAGCAAATATGCTCCCGACGACGAAAAACATCAGAATGTGCAAAACTGCTCGTCCCTTCATGGGCGGGTTAAAACAGACCTGAAAGCTTTCGAGGTTGCAAAAACCCTGTCAAACCCTTTATCCAATCCGCATGAAGACTCTCTGTGCATTCGCGTTTTGCCTGCTTTTCGCCGCTACCGAAGGCGTGGCGAAACAACGACATTGCACGTTCCGGTTGCATGCACAAGCAAACCCTCGGGATACCGAGACATTCGCGACATCTGTTCGCGCCCAAGCGTCGGGTAAAAATGTGGCAATCGAAAAAATGCCGTGGATTTCCGAGCGCGATGTCATGGCGTTTTCTCCGTACCCGGCCGCGAACGGAACTTATGGCGCGCTGCTTCAACTCGACGAGCACGGGCGAGTCGTGCTCGACACTTTAAGCGTTGAACGCCGCGGCAGTCTTCTTTTCGTATTCATCAATGGCCGCCCGATTACCGAACTAGAAATCGACAAACGCGTTTCCGACGGGAAAATCTATATCCCTTCTGGGCTAACTTCGGCGGATATCGAATTAATGAAAAAGGACTGGCGCGTGATTGGGCAACGGAAGCGGTAACTTGAAAATGGCAACGCCGCGCGATCTGTCTCTGGGGAGCACAAGGTGCCAGCCTGTAGTTCGCGGCAGCTTGCCGCGAACTCGCCGCGAAGACTCCGTGAGTTTACCAACACTCATTCGGCAAGCCGCAGGATGCTACAGGCCAGGGGCGTGTGCTCCCCAGAGACAGATCTGCCAACCGCGCGGGATTATACTTGGATTTTTGCTGTTCGCCTTTTCACACATTCCCATTCTCGCGCAGAATCAGCCTGTCGATCTCGTGCTGCCAACTGACAATGACACCTTGTTTTCAGGCGGCGGGGCTGCATTCTACCAGTACATCGAACGCAACTACAACGGCGTGAAATCCACGCCATGGGAAGGCGGTCAATACGGTTTCGTGCGTGATCCCACGAACACGGCAGGTGGCGTCGTTTTTACCCGTTTTCACGAGGGGATCGACATTCGCCCCCTGCACCGTGATGCGCATGGTGAACCGCTGGATGAAGTGCGGGCCATTGCCGATGGCAGGGTGGTGCACGTTAACTCCGTTCCCGGCTACTCGAACTACGGGAAATACATCGTGATTGAGCATCACTGGGACAGCTCAGATTACTACAGTTTGTACGGCCACCTGAGTTCGATTGCGATTCAGCCGGGGAACGCGGTGAAACGCGGCCAGCGCATCGCTGTGATGGGCTACACCGGAACGGGACTAAACCGGGAACGCGCGCACCTGCATTTGGAATTGAATCTGATGCTTAGTCATGAATTCGACGCCTGGTACAACGCATTCTTTAGAAATGATCCCAATCACAACGGCATTTACAATGGAATGAATCTAATCGGGCTCGATATCGCGCGGCTGTATCTTGCATTGCACAAGAATCCCTCACTGACTATTCCCGAATTCCTCAGCCGTGAAGAGACATTCTACAAAGTGACCCTTCCCAAATCGCGGCATTTCGAGTTGCCAAGACTTTATCCGTGGATGCTCACGACAGGGAGCCGAAACGAAAAATCTTCCTGGGAAGTCTCATTTGCGCAATCCGGCGTGCCTCTCAGAATAGAATCGAGCGATAAAAGCGTGACGCAGCCGCAGCTGAGTTACGTCAAGAAAAGCTCCGTAAATTATTCTTACTTGACCCGAGATATAGTTTCCGGCCACGGCGGAAATGCACATCTTACAGATTACGGCAGGCAATTGATGCAGCTGCTCATTTGGCCCCAATGACGCATTGCGAAAAGCGGCGGAGCACCAGCCGCACTCGAGGACGCAGCGCCTAATGTGTGAACGAGATCGCCGCGACGCGTTGGTGTCCGGCAGTGCTTAACACGAGGTCGGGCTGCGCTGCGCAAGCGCAACCCCGTGCGGGATCGCTCCCTGGACAAATCCGAGACACTCGACGGCGCCGCTCGGCTTCCCGGGAAGGGCAATCACGAGCGAAAGATCGACGATCGCTGCCAGACTGCGCGACAGAATTGAGTTGGGAGTGATCTTCATGGATTCCGCGCGCATCACCTCTCCAAAGCCGGGCAACTCGACGCGCATGATTGCGCGAATCGCCTCGGGGGTGACATCCCGCGGCCCGACACCCGTGCCGCCAGTCGTCAGAATTAAGCCGCAGCCTTGCTGCGAAAACGAATGAACCGTCTGCTGAATCCGTTCCGCGTCGTCGGGAACAATTGCTTCCGATAGGACTTGCCATCCTGCCTCTTTTGCGGCTTCCCTCAACGCGGGACCGCCAAGATCCTGATAGTTACCTGCGCTGGCGCGATCAGAGATCGTGATGATACCAACTTGTATCTGCATCCCCTAACAATCGGCGCGCATAATAGCACTGTCATCCTGAGCGCAAGCTCGTGATGACAACCAAAAATCTTCGCATTTACACATCGTGCTTGGTCTTGCTGAGTAAGCGAACACCGGAAATCTGCATCTCTTTATCGACCGCCTTACACATGTCATAAATCGTGAGCAACGCTACGGTCGTGCCGACTAGCGCCTCCATCTCAACGCCGGTCTGCGCAACCGTCTGTGCAGCGCACGTTACCTCTGCTCCCTCGTTCGACGTAAAGATGTCGATTGTGACATCCCCGAGAGGCAGCGTGTGGCAGAGTGGAATCAAGTGCGCTGTCTGTTTTGCAGCTTGAATACCGGCGATCCGCGCAGTTGCGAAGACATTCCCCTTCGCAATTTGATCTTTTGAAATCAGCTCGATCGTCTCGCGTTTAAGTTGAATCTTTCCAGCCGCAACAGCTTTCCTGTTACTCATTGGCTTGGCCGAAACATCGACCATCTTGGCGCGACCATCAGCGCCGACGTGACTGAGTCGTTTCATTTTCACCATGCTTGTCATTCTGAGCAAAGCGAAGAATCTCTGATCATTCTTCTGTCAGGCACCAAGAATTAATCAGAGATGTTTCGCTTCGCTCAACATGACAGAAAGCGTTCAATCGTCTGATGCTTAACCGCCGATTGCGATCATTTTGCGATTCGGTTGATAACTATTTCGGAAGTCGTGCTGCTCCGGTTTTCGATCGACCACATCCAAAAAGAATTGCTTTAACTCTGCGTCGCTAGCACCGGCTCGCAGCGGTGTCATGATGTCGAACTCCAGATAGCTGCCGAGACAGGGACGCAATTTTCCGTCGCATGTAAGACGCAGCTTGTTGCAGCTTTCGCAGAAATGAAGGTTGGTCATTGCTCCTATAAAGCCGATGCGCTGTGGGCGTTCCGGGATTAGGTAATAAGTCGCCGGGCCATTCGTTCGAAACTCAGCTTCAGGAATCAAAACGCCATAACGCGATTCGATGATCCTTTTCGCCTCGTGGATCGGCATGAAGTTTTTGTCATCGAGCACTTCGGTTGTGCTAACCGGCATCATTTCGATGAAACGGAGAATCAATCCCCGCGACGCTGCGAATTCTATCAACGGAATTAGTTGGTCCTCATTTCGGCCGCGCATGAGAACCGTGTTCAACTTAATTTGGTCGAAGCCCGCAGCCATGGCTGCGTCGATCCCACGGAGAACCTGTTCGTGGAAATCGCGTCCGGTAATTTGCGAATAGGTCGCCGGATCTAATGTATCGAGTGAAATATTGACTGACTGCACACCGGCCGCCCGCAGAGCGCTAGCCATTGTTGCTCCGGACGCGATTTCGCGTGCGAGCAATGTTCCATTCGTCGAAAGGCCGATGCTTCTGATGCCGGGAATTCCAGGGATTTGCCTGATGAAATCGAGCACATCGCGTCGCGTCAACGGCTCGCCACCGGTGATTCGCGCTTTCGAAACCCCCAACTGTGCCGCGATGCGTATCAGGCGGAGGGTTTCTTCGAAGGTCAGTATTTCCTCGCGCGGTAACCACTCCTGCAATTCCTGCGGCATGCAATAGGTGCAACGCTCATTGCAACGATCAGTGATCGAGACGCGCAGATAGGAAATCCGATGACCGTAGTGATCTTGCATGCAGGAGAACGTTACGGGCAGGGCGATGTTGAATCAAGAAACCGCATGGTTTGACTCGCAATTCTGTGACGCTATGATTTTCCCCGCATTATGAGGCGTCGATTCTCTTCTGGCGCATCGGTGCTCGGCATCGCGGCCGTCGTCTTGATCCTCACCAGTTGTTCAACACCACAGACGCGAATTTCCGACCATCCCAACCTTTACCAAAGTCTTTCCCCCCGCGACCAAGCACTGGTAAGCCAGGGGCAAATTCGCTCGGGAATGTCACGAAGCGCGGTTTGGCTCGCATGGGGTTCGCCCGATCAAAAAATTGTGGGTAATATGCTGGGGCGTTCGACGGAGACGTGGATTTATATTTATTACGCAACCTACCCATACTATCCGTACTATGGCGCTGGCCCATGGGGTCCTTTGGCTTCGAATTATTCCGGCCCCGGCTACAGCTTTGGATATACCAGGGTAGGGGTGGCGGGGGGACGCGCTGGAGTCAACGTGGCAGGGGGAAGTATGCATCACCATGTCGGCCGCACGTTCGTGTTTTTTGGCAGCCCCTTCTACGACCCATTTTATTGGTCGTACATCCCGCCGAGTATCCCCTATCCTGGCAAGGTGGTCACTTTCGCCAGCGGCAGGGTTATGTCTTTCCAATACCTGGCACCGAACTAGAGGGAATAAAAAAATTCTGCGGCATTTCACCGACGGACAAATCAGTATCGCACCACGCCTAACCAATGGCTTACCCGTATTTTCGAAGTTTCATCGAGGTTCTTGAACAAGCGGACGAACTGAAACGCGTCGCGCTGACATTCGGGATAGCAGCCGCGTTGCTTTTCACGAGTTGTGGAACAACCGGACAGCGCATTTCCCAACATCCGGAAATCTATCAACATCTCTCTCCGAAGGACCAGACGCTGGTCAGTCAAGGACAGATCCGACCAGGTATGACCATGGACGCGGTATGGTTGGCCTGGGGTACACCAGAGCAAGAGATCCCGGGCGACGCGCACGGTCGTCCCACGGAGACGTGGGTGTATCTGCGCTATGAAACACCTCCCAGCTACGGGGCGCCGTACTATTACGGGCCATTCGACTGGTCGAACATTCCGCCGAAGTTCCCCTATCCATCCAAAGGAGTCACCTTCTCCAACGGCAGAGTTGTTTTTTTCCGGCACTTGCCGTCGCCGCCGCCATTAGGCTGGTAAACAATTTCGTTCGCATTCTGCCAGGAAACGAATCAGTGTAGCGTGACGGCTCAGCAATGGCTTACCGCTCATTCCGCAGTTTCATCGACGCTCTTGAGAAAGCAGACGAACTGAAACGCATCTCACTTCCGGTCGATACCGATCTGCTCATCGCAGAATGGGCGGATCGCGAGATGAAATCACCCGGTGGCGGAAAAGCGCTTCTGTTCGAGCAGCCGATTGTCGACGGGAAAAAATCAGAATTCCCCGTTGCAATTAACACGATGGGATCACACCGCCGCATGGCACTCGCGCTTCAGGTTACAGACATCGAAGACGTTGCCCGGGAAATTCAACTCATCCTGAAAGCAAAACCGCCTACTGATCTGCGCGAGGGCTGGAACTTGCTCAAACAGGGAATTCATCTCCTGCATGCGCGCCCAAAATCCGTTCGCGATGCGCCATGCCATGAAGTCGTGCATCGCACCGAAAACGGAGACAACTTTTCCCTGAAAGACCTCTCGATCCTCAAATGCTGGCCCAAAGATGGTGGACGTTTCATCACGCTGGCAAATGTGCACACGCGCGATCCCGAGACCGGAGCCCGCAACGTCGGCGTCTACCGGATGCAAGTTTACGATAGACACACGACTGGAATGCACTGGCAGCTTCACAAGGTCGGCGCGCGACACGGCAAACGATATTACGAGCGCGCGGAGCGCATGCCGGTCGCAGTCACACTGGGTGGCGATCCCGTATATACCTTCGCTGCAACTGCACCACTGCCGGACGGGTTGGACGAGCTTCTGTTCGCTGGTTTTCTGCGAAGAAAATCAATCGAGCTTGTTCGCTGCAAGACGATCGATCTTGAGGTACCAGCGGACGTTGACTTTGTCTTGGAAGGGTATGTCCAACCTGGCGAGCTGCGCCCGGAAGGACCGTTCGGCGATCACACTGGTTACTACACTGCTATCGAGGACTATCCCGTGTTCCATTTAACCGCCATTACGCACCGACGTGACGCAGTTTATCCAACAACAATCGTCGGCATCCCGCCGATGGAAGATTATTACATCGGGGACGCGTGCGTGCGTATTTTTCTGCCGGTCTTCAAAATGAATTTTCCCGAAATTGTGGACATGACGCTGCCCCCCGAAGGCGTTTTTCACAACCTGGTCTTCGTGAGCATCCGGAAGCAGTATCCTTATCAAGCGTTTAAGGTGATGCACGGCCTGTGGGGCATGGGCCAGATGATGTTCAGCAAATACATCGTGGCCGTTGACGAAGATTGCGATGTGCACAATACAAGCGAAGTGCTCTTCCGACTGTGCGCCAACACCGATCCCGCGCGCGACACAACGGTCATCAAAAATCCAAGCGATTCGCTCGACCACGCCCCGAGTGAACAAAACATCGGATCACATATGGGGTTTGATGCTACGCGCAAATTGCCCGGCGAAAATTATCATCGTCCGTGGCCGGAATTGCTGAAGATGACCGATGAAGCGAGAGCGCTGGTGAATGCACTCCAAGCGCAAGCGCGCTGATCCGGTCTTTGGCAGTCAGTTATGGTTTGCGGAAAAGTCGGCCGGTATCCACGTCACGCGTAAGTCCGCCGGGCGGAACTCCTCGAAGGTCATAGACGCGTCCCGTATAAGGACTGTAAAAAAGACCTGGCGTCCCGGCCCAGCGCGCGTATGGAAAGCCACCCGGCGGCGGCGGGCCATAACGTGCAGCTTGATCCTGCTCAATGGCTGCGCCGGTCAACGCGCCTGCTGCGGCTCCTGCCGCGGCGCCAATTGACGCCCCGCGAACATGGCCTGTGGCCGCGCCGCCGATGATCGCCCCGGTCGCGGCACCCCATGCCGCGCCCTGACCAACCGGAGTGTCGCACGAGGCGAGCGCGAGACAAACTAGACCGATAGCCGAGGTAACCCTAAGAATCTTCGTTCCCATAGTGCAATCCCGTTTGCACATTAAACTGCGCAGCCCGCCGGGTGTTGCGGGAACGCTCTCAAGACAGCCTTTGTCTGACCCAACTGGTGCTACGGATATACAAATACGTGCTTTGCACGCACGTCCAAGACTAGCCCGCCATGCGCAACTACTTTCGAGCAGTCATACTGTTGGTACGGCGGATATGGGCTCGTTACAACTCCCGAAGGATCATGCGGGCTACGGGTCCCAGGCGGATAGTGACCTCCCTTTGCCGGGTATTGCTTCTCAGCATCTGCTTTCGTGATCGCTGTCGCTGTCATCACTGGATGGCTCGTTCGGGAATCAACTGCATCCCTCCCCCCCTGCGCGTACAAAGTCGTGCCCAGCACAAAGAGCGCAGTTACAACCGCTGACAGAATTTTCAGAGAATTTGCTTTCATATTTGTTAATTAAGTTTCGCAACGGAGAAGTCAGACGGATGTTTGCCGCGGCGGATTCAAAAAAGATTTGAAAAATTGCGCGGCGATTCGACCTGCCTTCTCGATTTTGGTTAAGTGGTAATCTTTTTCGAAGACACGAAACTTGTCCAGCTCAATTCGCCGCAGCAAACCACGGTAAACCGACCCCATGATTTCCGCCGGTGTCATGGCTCTCCGGTCTTCAGCGGGCAGAGCCGCGGCTGCATTAGCGAAAAACTGACGGGCTCGCCGCGCCTGGAACTCCATCAGTTGAACAAAGCGCTCGCTGTAATGCCGCTGTATCAGCTCGGTCTCGGAATAATGAAACCGTGCCAGATCTTCCTGCGGAAGATAGATCCGGCCATTCTGCATGTCCTTCCCGACATCACGGATGATGTTCGTCATTTGCAAAGCCAGCCCCAGCTCGATCGCGTATTGTCTACAGCGCTGGTTCCGATAGCCAAAAATCTCGATGCTTACCAGCCCGACCGCGCTGGCGACTCGATAGCAGTAAATCCGGAGCTCTTCGAAAGTGGGATATCGCAACGTGCTCAGGTCCATTTCTACGCCAGCAATGATTTCCTCCAGCATGTCGGTCGGCAGCGAGTATTTGGCAATCAACCGTCTTACGTCGCGAGCAAGAAGCGGCTCGTCCTGGGCGGTGGCGTGAAGCATGTGGCGCCATTTCGCCAGATGCACTCGCTTTTCCGCCACGTGTAGCTCTGAGGAATCAGCAATATCGTCGATGACGCGGCAGAACGCGTAAAAAACCGTGATATCGCGTTTCCGCTCGCGTCCTAAGGAAATGAACGCAAGGGCGAGATTCGATTTGCTCTGGCGCGTAATCGTCGCCGCATTCACGGTTGCCTTTCGGAAGGCTGGTTTTCTAATACTGAATCCATTTCTCGCCGCTAACGCGGCCGGTTTCGCACTGGCGAAACAAACAGACCCACGAAGCTAAGAGCCAGCCGGTGATCACTCCACGAAGAAAAGCGAAACTCAATTTCCAAAGAAACAGTGCGCCTAATCGATCTGCAATTGCGCTGCGTACTATGGCATCGCAGATCATAATACAAAAAAAATGGATGCCGCAGATAACTAGAAACCATCCAAGGCGAGCGGCGTTTTTCCGAATAAACACGGTGTGGGCCCGCATTGCTTCGATCAACGTCTCATTATGGAGAGCCAGGGAAATTTGGACCGAGCAAAAGGCAATAATCAAAATGCTCATCAGCACCCTTGCAATTGGTAGATAATCAAGGACGCCGGGGATGTTCGTGAAATAGGCAAGCAGCAGGGGCAACCGGACGATCAGTATGCTTACCGCAACGACAATCCCAGCCCATTCCAAAACATAACTGAAGCGGCGCATTGCGAAGCGAAAGAGCTCTCCTTCTTCGAAGCTCACGCCCTTTATCCAGGCCAGGCAGACGGTAATGAGATACACCTGGATGTAGACTCCCAAAAGGTATTCGAAAATGAATGCGGTCGCATCGACCGTGGCCGAGATTCGCAGGAGCCCAGCGGCCGAGACCAAACCACTCCACTCTGGCAATCGCCAGAACACAATCGGCTTCAAGAGCGACGCCAGCGCGCTCAGCAACAGAATCAAATAAGTAAGATGACCCCAGAAACGATAACGCTTCCACAATGCTCGAAGCAAAGCGCCATGCAGTCCACGCCAGTTAGCCAGCATGAACACGGCGGCCACGACAGAAAGCGGATAAGTTGTCGTGGCGTTATCGAAAATGCCTGCGATTCCCTCAAGGGCGGGCAACGGTGTTTCGCGCCATATCTCCACGAATCGCGGCCAATACCAGCGCGGCAACGAGATGATCTGGTTTAAATCAAGATCGGCCCAGTTTCGGATCGGAGTGAAGGTGACAAATTGAAAAAGGAAATAGCCAAACCCAAGGAGCGCAAAAGCAATCCAGATGCGTTTATATCGCCGAATGCAACGAAAACCATCTCCCAGTGCTCGCCGCACCGGATTGAAGAACATCACGATCGCATAGCCACCGCAAAGTCCAAGTAGCGGATACAGATGCGGCAGGTGTCGCCACATGTTAGCAAGCAATGTTTCGGTACGGCGCGACCGCCGGGCGCGCCGAACACGAACGGATGGCCTCCCGCAATTGCGGGATCCCTACCAGTTGTAAAATCATCTACCGAATCAGTCCCCAGTGCGGAGCAAACGGCCAGTAAACTAACAAACCATGCCCAACGAGGTTTTCTTCAGGCACTGGTCCCCAATAGCGGCTATCGTAGCTGTTATAACTGTTATCACCCAAAGCAAAGTAGCCATGCTGCGGCACGGTGAAGGTACGATCTGGTTGCGACAGGTATTCGTGGCC
>Ga0070765_100002539_pt1 | contig 11479 bp, 10 predicted proteins | sample HubBroMetageWFT5_FD_71516 | JGI IMG/M metagenome (GOLD analysis project Ga0070765, IMG submission 71516) | Warmed and freeze-thawed soil microbial communities from the Hubbard Brook experimental Forest, New Hampshire - Hubbard Brook CCASE Soil... | ecosystem: Environmental > Terrestrial > Soil... | reverse complement strand
CTTCCTCCAGGGAATCTTGCCAGTGCGAGCTTCGTGTAGTCTGACGGATTCGGCGCTCACACTTTGCTCCAATGGAGACTGCTTTCTTTGCTCGCTATGGGTTCGAGCGCGCCGAGCAGCCGATCAATACAAGCGTTCATCGCATGCATGGAGTCCGGCGCATTGTCGTCAAACGTATCAGCCATATGGTTCTTGGTCGCACCGCTCGCGAACGGCATGACGTGCAGTCCGAGGCCATCGAGCATCAACCTAGCGCCGCGATCCGTACTGCGTCTGGCAGGGTCACCTCATCAGACATCGGCGGCGGGCAGACTGAACGTTAATGCCAGCACCAATACGGCAATGGCAAACGACATCAGCGTCTTCCCAAGAGGGTTCTCGGCCGGATAGGGTTTAGGCCGGGGCGTGACCTATGTACTTATGTATTTTTTTAATTGATCGATAGTGAATGCTTGACCAGAAATTACCTCGCTCACCAGATCGCCCATTGAGACCAGCCCGTCGAGCTTGCCCTCAATCAGAACCGGAAGGTGCCGAATATGATGACGAGTCATGAGCTCCATAGCATCAAGGACCGTCGTCTCCGGAGTTATGGTGACCAAAGAAGTTGTCATGATCTCCTGCACCCGCACGTCTCTTGAGGATTTCCCTTCCAGAACGACCTTGCGTCCATAGTCACGTGCAGAGAGGATGCCGACTAGCTGGCCCTCCGAAATGACCAGGACTGCTGCTACATTCTTCGCGGCCATGAGCGCGATTGCATCGTACACAGTTGCATCAGGAGCGACCGAGCAGATCCCATGCCCCTTCTTCTTGAGAACTGAACCGATTGATTCGATTACCATGATTTTCTATCTCCCGATGAGATGAGAAGAACCATCACGAATTTGACGTCAGCCTTGGCGAGATGCCGCATATGCAACCTCAATTGTTCGGAATAATGACCGCGCGACCCGGAATCTTGCCGTCGTGGAGCAGGTGGTAAGCCTCGGTCGCACGCTCTAGGGGAAATTGCTCGACTAGCATCCGTATTTTTCCCGCCTGGGCCAGACTAACCACCTCCATGAGTTCCGGGATCGAGCCCCAGTAAGGCGAGGCGACAGAACATTCTTTAGCCGGGCTGTGGAAGTTGACCGGAAGCGCTCCGCCGCCAAGACCCACAATCGTCACATGCCCGAGCACCCGCGAGATCTGCGTCGCCATTTCCAGCGTCGGCTTCACGCCTACCATGTCGAGAACGAGATTGGCGCCCTGTCCGCGGGTGATGTCCTTGATGAGCTTGACGGCGCCATCGCCCGAGACCAGCGCCTCGTCGGCGCCCATCTTCTTGGCAGTTTCGAGCTTGGCGGGTGAGGTGTCCAGCGCGATAACGGTTGCGGCAGCGCTCAGCGCTTTGAGCACCTGGATCGCCATCTGACCGAGACCGCCCGCACCGATCACGACCGCAGTAGACCCTGGCCCGAGCAGGTGGATTGATCGCTTCACGGCGTGATAACTGGTGAGCGCTGCGTCGGTGAGCGGAGCAGCCTCACGCGGATCAAGGGCGCCCAGCGGGAGGAGAAAGCGCGTGGACGGGACGATCATATAGTTAGCCATGCCGCCGTCTCGCCCGAGCCCGCCAGGTCTGCCTTGCCCCGGGTTCTCGCAGTAGTTCTCCATTCCTACCCGGCAGTTTGCGCAGTTGCCGCAGCCCCAGGGGCCATAGACAATTACCGGATCCCCGACCGCGAAACCTGTAGCGCCGGACCCCAGCGTCTCGACCCAACCCGCATTCTCGTGCCCGAGGGTGAAGGGAAGGGGGAACCCCGGTGTATTGGCAGGTGTCTCCAATATATGAAGGTCAGAGTGGCAGGCGCCTGCGCCACCAATTTTTATCAGGACCTGTCCCGGCCCCGGCTCGGGCACCGGCACTTCACGAAGTTCGGCCGGCTTCTGCAACTCGACGAACTGGAATGCTTGCATGGTTTCTCCTCAGTCTCTGATCCGATCGAAGTCGATCAACAGGTGTTGCGGGCCGCGGAAGACATTGCTCTGCCGGTACGGTGGCGGATCAACGACCAGCCGTGGGTTCTTCACGCGGTGCAGGAAGGTCTCCAACGCAAGGTTTACTTCCAGGCGCGCAAGCGGACCGCCGAAGCAGGTGTGGATGCCGCTGCCCCAGCCGAAGTGCTCGTTGTCGCGGCGCTCGGGGTCGAATTTGTTCGGGTCGGGGAACCGGCTCGGGTCGCGGTTTGCTGCGCCGTACATAAGGAAGACCGCCGAACCCTTCGGGATGACCGTGCCCGCGATCTCAATGTCGGCCAGAGCGGATCGGCTGGGAAAGAACTGGACCGCCGACTCGACGCGCAGGACCTCCTCGACGGCGGCGGGGATTAGGCTCGGCCGGCTGCGCAGAAGCTCGAAGGCTCCGGGGTTTCGCAGCACGGTCAGCACACAGTGGGAGATCGTGTTGACCGTGGAATCGTGACCTGCGATGAGCAGCAGTCCCGCATTGGACACGGCCTCTTGGGGCGACATGCGTCCGTCCGCGCCGTCGTCGTTCACCATCTTCGAGAGCATGCTCTCACCGGGCTCTCGGATGAAGCGCTGGATCAGTTCGGTCAGGTACTGCATGAGCGCCGCCGTGCTCTCTTTTCCCTTCGCAGCGCGAGCCTTCCCCTCTTCGGTGGCTGCCTCCGGGCCCATGTCCATGAGGCCCGCCATAAAGTCATGGATCCAGGCGTGAAAGGTGGGTTCGTCCTTCAGCGGCACGCCCAGGATCTTGCAAATCACCGCCACCGGCACCGGGTACGCGTAATCGTCGACGACGTCGAGCCGGGTCTTGCCCTTGGCCTTGTCAAGCAGCTGGTTGCAGAGCCGCTGGATATCGGCCTCCATCTTCGGAATTAGGTCTGGCGTGTGGGGAGGGCCAAAGTGCCGCATCGCCTGGCGGCGCATTCGATCGTGCTCTGGCGGGTCGGACGTGATCATCGTCTTCGCCTTGCCGTACGCCTTCATATGATCGGCCTCAGCCGGGGCCTCGACCGCCAGCCTCGCACTCAACGGACTGTGACTCATGTCGGAGCTCACTCGGGGATCGTGGGCTAGCGCCAGGAGTTCACGGTATCCCGTCACAGCATAAATGCCGTTCGCCACGCGCGCCACTGGCGTTTTCCGGAGCTCGTCGAAGAACGGATATGGGTTGGCGCGGTTTTCGAATTTCATAGCCTCCGCGTAGGCAGTCTCTGGCGTCATGCGGTTTTTTAATTCCGCAGCCACCGCTGAAGCTGTCTTTGATTGCATGATGTTCCTCCGTCTTCTTTCGTTTTTATCTTCATTTAGGCGGCGTGCTTCGTCGCGCCCACCGGGTCGCGCTTTTTCGGCCGGTACTCTGCGCCCCGTTCGTTCGGGTCGTGGCCAGTCAAGACGACATCCGGAACCCCTGTCGGGACGCGCGGGTCCGGGAACCGGGCTGGGATTGGTTTCATGTCTCCCGCCTGATCGTAGCCCGGCGGCGGGGGCGGGAACGGAGCCGATCGTTCGATCAGCGCCCCGTAATACTCCAGCCACTTGCCGTGATTGAACGTGACCGCGGCCACGATGCGGCCCCGGCGACCATAGGCGGCGGCAAAGCGGCGGTCCTTGATGGAACCCTGCGTAATGACGATCTCGTCGCCGAAGGGCCCAACGCCGACTCCCTTGATGTTGACGCCGAACTGGCCCGACCAAAAAGCGGGTAGCGGGAGGTGTGGCCGACGGTCGGCCTCAAGGCTCACCATGTTGTGCCCAGCGACCCTGCCCCCGAAGACGGCATTGTCCCAGTGTTCCAATGCCAGAAACTGGTACTCGTACAGCGCGTGGGGGGCACGCGCGATGTCGCCGGCCACAAAGATACTGTCGGTCACCACCCCGTTGATGTCGAAGACGCGGCAGCCCGCGTCGCAGGCGACGCCCCAAAAGCCGGTGGCAAGCCCAGCGCCATCAAGCCATTCGGTGTTGCGGATTGAACCGAGCGATGCCACCACCACGTCGACGTCGAGCGTGGTTCCGTCGGAGAGTTTGGCACGCCGAACGTGTCCGTTCGCATCTCCCTCCAGCGCCTCGACTGAGACGCCAGTGCGGAGGTCGACTCCGTGATCCCGCTGCATCGCGGCAGCGATGTCGCCGATCACACCACCGAGCGCGCCGACCAGCGGAGCCTCCGCACGCTCGGCGACGGTCACGGCGAGACCGAGTTCCCGGCAGACTGAGGCCATCTCGGAGCCGATGAAGCCGGCGCCTACGATCAGGACCCGCCCCGGCTTGGCCGCCAAAGCCGCCTGTAGCCGGCCCGAGTCATCGGATGTTCGCAGTGTGAACACTCCCTCCAGCGTAGCTTCCTTGGGGTTGAACCACGGCCGTGAGCGGACGCCGGTCGCGATCAGCAGGCGGTCGAACGGAACCTGGTCGCCATTAGCTAGGCGCACCTGCTTCGTTTGCCGGTCGAGACCGGTGGCGGCCACGCCAAGCCGCCACTCCGCATCGACCTTCCGCATGCGTGGAAGCTTCGTGTGGTCGGCCCGCACCCATCCCTTAAGCACCTGCTTGGAGAGTGGGGGACGATCGTACGGCTCGTGCTTCTCATCTCCGATGATGGTTAGGCTCCCGTTAAACCCCTCGTCGCGCAAGGCTTCGGCGGCGCGGAGCCCAGCCAGGGAGGCACCGACGATCACAATCCTGCCGTGAGTCTTGAATTCCGTTACCAGGTCCGCTACGAGTGCCGCAGTTTTCACGCTTTTTCTCCCTTCTCATCTAGCCGGTCCACGATAATCGCCTGCACCGGGCAGGATGCCGCGGCCCGCAGAACCTGTTGGCGCAGCGAGTCGTCGGGGTTAGGATCGTACATGAGCGCCTCCTCACCGTTCAGTTTGAGGACAGTCGGCGCGAGTGGGACGCACTGTGCGTATCCCTGGCACCGATTCAGGTCAATCACAATTCGCATCGTCACACCCTCCTTCGAATATCTCCTTCCAACACCAAAATGGTAGGGAACCTGAGCGATTTCTGAAACTGTCAGAAGTAACAGTAAGGAACAAATGCATGATGGTCACAGACGGGCACTTAACTGGTTACACTACACATCAGATGCTTCGCTCTCTCAGTTCATTATTTTTTTGTTGGCGGCGGATACTTCTCGAACATTTTCGAAACTTTCTTTTGAATCAAAGCGACATATTTGTCGGGATTGTCGGTCAGTGTGTCATCCGCTATACCCCACCAGACGGCTTTTTTCAATTGCGGATCCGCGAGCTCTACTACGAGAGTGCCCTCTTTTACGAGTGGATTTTTGAGATAGCCCTGAATCGGATATACGAGCTTGTTTCCACCGCTAAAAGCGACAATGAGGTCGGGATTTACGTCCATCCCCACCTTCTGCAAGCCCTTTGACTGCAAAATGGTGTCAATTGTGCCTTCAATGGTGTGTTTCGGGTCCGGAGTCATCTGACGCGAGGTTCCCCATGCATAGGTCTTGCACTTGGAAAAGTCCGTTCCTCGCACCCAATCCACTTTAACTTCAGACTTTGCGTACGGCACGACCTCCTGGGCCATGGATCCTAAAGGCATCAGGTACAGAATACCTATTGCCAGAAGTTGGCAACTGATTCGCATGAGTTCCTCCCGCTTTCGCTGGTCCCCGACCCCTGGCGCACACCTCCAAGCTGCTCAGTGGAGAGAAATGGGGCTGGAATACTTCCCCAACAGGGCGCCACCCAGCAACATAGAGAAAACAAAATGCTGGTTTTAGCCGAATTCATTCATCACCGACGAACCGCTATTCTACTCAAGGGAGCACATCCGAACTTCCCTCCTGCACCACCCCAAGCTTCGGAGGCGGCAGACCCGCCCACTCCACCATCGCCCGCAGACGAAAGATCATCGGCGGCGTGCCGTTATGGAGCAGCATGATCAGCCAAGCCTGCAAACGGTTCACACTAAGTTCGTAAGTCTGATCGATGAGATCCTCCCTGCGAAGTTCGTGCACTTGCGAGTTTCCCAGCGAGAGCTTGCCGAGCGATTCAATTGCTACTCTGAGGCCGCTGGCGAGGATGCCAGCCCGGTCGGCGCTCAACTCCTGCGCCTGCCGGTAACTGCTGAACATGATGTTGCGCAATTGGGCGATCCAAGACAGTACATCGGGCAACGTCGACTTGTCCCCTCCGAGGAGGATTGCTATTCGCGTGTGGGCAAAACGAATATGTCCGAGCTCTCGCCCCAGAACATAGCGCAGCTCGTCGGTTTTGAGGGAGTCGAGGAGCAAGGAAGGCAACACGATGCTATAGCGCGCTCTGAACCCGAGGGTCTCTGCCTCTAAGCTGAGGTGACGAACTATGAAGACCCGCGTCGGGGGCGCTTGGAATCGCTGGCGCGGTTCCTGAACAATCTGATAGATGTCCGGAAACTGCGTAGGTGTAACTTCCACGCCACGAAGCAAGTTGTAAGTGACTGCCTGGAGCGATGCGGCGATCATCGTCAGCCAGATTCCGACGATCCCTAGCAGGATCGCCTTGTGCTCGAAAACGAAGGCTGCCGCCACTAGGACGGCGAGCATCGCTAGCGCTAAGCAAAGCATCGGCAGCTCGCTGGGATGGCGGTACTCCAACAGTCGGGCATCATCGAGATTCAATGGCGTCGCGGGGAGATTCAGACGCCAGCCGGCCCGTTTGCTATTCTGGACTCCAGAGCCGCGCGCATCAGATTGGCGCAAATTGTCTCCCTTAAAGAATCCTGGCAGCGCGAGGCTTTAGGTGTTTTGCCTGAGCCATTAAGGTGGTGAATTTCCAGATTTGCATCGATTCAGGCACCACAACTCTTGGAAGTTTTCGCATCCTAAATTACAGCCGGCAGTGGCCTTGCCCGACTGGGAGGCGTGCCCCTTCCGAAAGCTTCCACATCACATCCTTTCCCTCCGTCGACGACGTTTCCAGCACCATATAACAAACTGAGCCATTTGCTTGAACTAGTAAAATTGACAGTATCGAAACGAAAGATGCATCAATGACAATGTGCGTTGCGGTGGTTGGATTCTTAGGCAATTCCAGAACCGCAGATGGCGAGGACTTGCCCCTGTTCGCCCGACTTAAACGCTGGATGGCGCTGCCAAGCATCGCTGTAGCGTTGGTAACGTTCTTTCCTGTGGCGACGAGAGCTCAATCGCCGCGAGACTATCTCAATACGCCTGTAAATGCAGCCTCGGTTTTCCTCGATTACATTAACAGCAACTCCCAGACGGCGGCCGAGTCGGATCTTCCCTTGCCCAACAACGTAGCGATCAGCCGCCTGGGGTTCGTCTCGTTCCTGTGGTCCTTCCCACTGGCCAACAGATACGCTGGTGTTGCGGTGAGTGCGGGCTATGCCAGCGTCAAGGTCACCGCGTCTGCCGGCAAAATAAATAATGCCGGTTTCACCGACCCGTCTTTCACCTTTCATGTAAACATCTTCGGAGCTCCAGCGCTCCATAAAGATCAGTTTGCTGAAGCAATACCAAAAACTTTTTCGAGCTTTCACTTTACAGTCAACGCTCCACTCGGTTCGTATGATCGCAATTCCCCAGTGAACACAGGGGCGAATCGCTGGGCCTTCAACCCTCTTGTGAATTTGAGCATCACCCCAGATAAAGGAGTGCAATGGTTTGATTTTTACGCGGGGGCACGTTTCTTTACAAACAATAATGAGTTCCAAGGAAGCAATCAGCTCTCGCAAAACCCGCTGGCGACGATCGCTGCGTTTTACAGCCACAACATCGGCAAAAGAATGTTTGTAGGATTCGGGGTGAGCTACGACAATGGTGGCGAAACATACATCAATAACGTTTCGCAGCACAATGCTGCGAACGGCTTTCGACCCGGCGTCACCTTTAGCAGGGCGAGGACGATCTGGAAATACCGACTCACCTTGCGCTATGAACTCACGGGGACGACGCCGCGTGCTGCACCCACGAACTCGTTGGTGCAGATCAGGCTATCCGGCCCGCTTTTCTAAATGCCGGGGTGCTGGTCCGAAATCTAAATTCTCCCGAAACCCTGTTCATTTCCCATTGCCAGTCCTGTTATCAAAATGGGAATTGTGATCGGAACCAGAACATTTTAGTTCACAGCTTCCGTGCACGTCTAGCGCATCGTTCTCCTTAATGGGCACGGAATGATTCATCCAAGCATGCCGAACTGAGAGAGGATTTGCGACGCGCTGTCGGCGTTCACCTCTTCGATGGACTGCACCCAATTTGTGCTATCGATTCGCACGAAACAGTTCCCCCGCATGCCATTCATCCACCCGCCAGCGCCTGAAGACAGACCACATGTAGTTGCACAATTGCTTGCACTGCTCCCATGAGCGTAACATGCACCGCCAGTGACTGATTCTTTATCACTGCTCGGCCGCACGATCTCACACTACCGCGTCGTCGCAAGGCTCGGCGGTGGCGGCATGGGTGTTGTTTACAAGGCCGAGGATGTCAAACTGAATCGCTTCGTCGCGCTCAAGTTCCTTCCCGATGATGTTTCCAGAGACCCGCAGGCATTAGTCCGATTTCAGCGGGAGGCCAAAGCTGCCTCCGCCCTGAATCACGCGAACATCTGCACGATCTACGAGATTGACGAAGAGAACGGACAGGCCTTCATTGTCATGGAGTTTCTGGATGGCCAAACGCTGAAGCACCGTATCGAGGGTAAACCCCTGCCGCTTGAGCAAGTCCTGCGGTTCGGGATCGAGATTGGGGACGCGCTCGACGCCGCACACAAAAGGGGCATCATTCACCGTGATATCAAGCCCGCCAACCTATTCGTGACTGAAGGAGGGCACGCCAAGATTCTTGATTTCGGTTTGGCGAAGCTCACTCCTGATACAAAATGCGTCGGCATTTCCGGTATGCCGACCGCTGCAGCGGAAGAACTGCTCACCAGCCCGGGCATTGCAGTGGGCACCATCGCGTACATGTCTCCTGAGCAGGCACGCGGCGAGGAACTGGATGCACGAACGGACTTGTTCTCCTTCGGCGCAGTGCTCTACGAAATGACGTCGGGCGGGATGGCATTTCCCGGCAACACCGCTGCGGTCATCCACGATGGAATTCTAAACCGGACACCCGTCCGGGTTTCGCAGGCTAATCGAGGACTCCCACCAAAGTTGGACGAAATCATTAGCAAGGCGCTGGAAAAAGACCGAAGGCTGCGCTACCAGAGCGCTGGGGACATCCGTACCGACTTGCAGCGATTGAAACGCGATACTGAATCTGGACAAGCTGGAAACGTAGAAAGCATCGCGTCCAACCGGCGCGTGTCGCGGGGGCGCTTGGATGCGATAGCGGGAGGTCTTGTCTTAGTGTTGGGCGGATTGTTTTTTGCGATTCCGACATCGCGGCATCTGGTGATCAAACCGGCGGCCGAAACGGAAATCGCACGCGTTGAAACGATGAAGGGTCTGCCACCGTTGAGTCAGGGAAAGTATGTTGCGGTCCTGCCATTCCGCGTGGTCGGAGATGCGACCAAAATAGGGTATGTGGCGGAAGGATTGCGGGAAGCTCTTTCGGCGAAGTTGTTCCAGTTGAAGGAAGTACACGTCGCTTCCTCCGACGATTCAGGGACATTGGATACGAACGCGTCATTGTTGCAAATCGCGAAGGAACTTGGGGCAAATATGCTGGTGACCGGCATGGTACAAGGCTCCGCCGATCAGCTGCGCATCACGGTGAAATTGGATAATGTGGCAGAAAACAAGGTGGTGTGGAACGAAGAGTTTTCGGCCATTCCAGCGGATTTGCTAACCATTGAGGATAAGATCTACGGAAAGCTCGCGGAAACGTTGGAAATGAACGTGTCGGCTGGAGCTATTGCTGCTGGGACGGCCCATCCAACGGATAACGTGGATGCCTACGACTCCTATCTCAGGGGCCAAGACGCATTGCGTGGCCAATTGAATGCTAAAAGCATTCAGTCGGCGATCGACTATTTCAATACGGCACTGCGCAAGGATCCGAAGTTTGCGAAGGCCTATACGGGGCTGGCCGACGCCAGTTTGCGAATGTATGAAGAGAACAAAGACAGCTTCTGGACGGACAAGGCCTTGAATGCGGCCAAGCAGGCGCAGGCTCTGGATGACAAGTTGCCCGAAGTCCATTTTATACTGGGCAGCGTTTATGCGGAGACGGGACAAACAGCGCAGGCCATTGCGGAGTTGAAGCGCGCCCAAGAACTTGCGTCTAATTCGGATGAGGCGTATCGCAGGCTGGGAAACGCTTATCTGGCCGCAGGGCAGAATGAGCAGGCCATTCGGGCGCTGGAAAAAGCGGTTGAGCTTAATCCCTATTACTGGGTGAACCAAAATGCGCTGGGAAACGCGCATCGGCAGACGGGGAGCTATGACAAGGCGCTGAAGAACTTCCAGCAGGTAACGCAACTGGAGCCACAAAACGAGATCGGTTATGCCAATATCGGCACAGTTTATATGTCGATGGGCCGCTACCAGGACAGCATCGCACCTCTGGAAAAGGCGATGCAACTTGGCCCACAACCGGCGGTGATCTCCACCCTGGGCACGTCCTATTTCTACCTGCATCGCTACGGGGATGCGGTGAAACAGTTCGAGAAGGCCGTAGAACTGAATCCCAACGACGAGACCATGATGGGCAACCTAGCCGACGGCTACCGAGCGGTCGGGGAGACGGAGCGGGCCAAGGCAACCTATGACAAGGCCATAAGCCTCGCCTTCAAAGCTTTGCGGGTGAATCCGCGGAGTGCTACGACGATGGGCGATTTGGCGCTGTATTTCGCGAAGATTGGCGATGTGGCCCAGGCCACGGAGTATGTGCGCCGTGCGTGTGTGTTGGACCCATCCTCGGTTGACCTGATCCTCACGTCGGCCGAAGTTCATACCCTCGGCAATCGGCCCAACGAAGCCATCGCAGACCTAAAGAAGGGCTTGCAACAAGGTTTGACGACCACCAGCATCGAATCGGATCCGGAGTTAGAATCCCTGCGAAAACGGCCAGATTACCGAGCGCTGATGAATCAATTTGAGCCAAAGAAGAAGTAAGAGTCGGCGCGCCGGATGTTCTCTACGCGCAAGTATCCAATCCGGGATAGTAGCGGGAAACCGCGATAACCTGGCCCTAAGACCCTGTCTTTGATTAATTAGAATTGCTCGGACTATTCCGGGTTTGGATGGCATGTGCGAAGAACTCACTGAACAAAACTTTGAGTTCTAAGTTCTAGGGGATCGGATCCCAGGGGTCACGCGGACCCGAAGATGTGTCAGTTTTTGTGTCACTTTTCTTTCGGTTGGTGTCGAGCCGCGCCATCACTCGGAAAAAATAAAAATTAGAAAAAATAAAAGTGGCCCTCGGTGGTCTCAGAGGTGTCCCCGTGATCCCATTACTCTCTTTGGTTTACGTAAGTGATAGAATTGCAAGGTGAGCTTCTGGCTGGTCGGAGAATCCGGCTTACAGGCTCACCCGCTATTTTTATTG
>Ga0070765_100002537_pt1 | contig 11481 bp, 9 predicted proteins | sample HubBroMetageWFT5_FD_71516 | JGI IMG/M metagenome (GOLD analysis project Ga0070765, IMG submission 71516) | Warmed and freeze-thawed soil microbial communities from the Hubbard Brook experimental Forest, New Hampshire - Hubbard Brook CCASE Soil... | ecosystem: Environmental > Terrestrial > Soil... | reverse complement strand
CATTTACGACGTCGTCCTGGGATCGCGCATTATCGGCGGCACTGCTCTGCGCGGGGGCATGCCGGTGTACAAATACATCGCCAACCGCCTGCTTACCGCTTTTGAAAATCTATTCCTGCGCGTGAAGCTCTCCGAATACCACACTGGGTACCGTGCTTTCAGCCGCGAAGTACTGACCGAATTGCCGCTCCTCGAAAACTCCGACGACTTCGTCTTCGACAACCAAATGATCGCCCAGTGCGTTCACTTCGGCTTTTCGATTGGAGAAGTGTCCTGCCCCACGAAGTACTTCGCAGAGGCCTCGTCAATCAATTTCCGGCGCAGCGTGAAATACGGCTTCGGCGTGCTGGCCACGACTCTGCAATTTGCAATGCAGAGAATTGGGCTGGCGCACTATCCCCGCTTTAGTGCGAAAGGGCGCAAACTGGAACCAGGCTGTCCTTCTCCCTACTACGCCAGCCACACGGAGACCGTTCGTCCTGCCTGAGGATTTTTTGAGAGACTGGAATTGTCCCGGCCGCTACTTTTTTCCGGACAGAAATCCCAAAACCTTACTCGCAAGCTCATCGGAGAATCCAAACCGGGCCTTCGCGCGCGAGTACAGATCAACCGCCTTCTTATCCAGCCAGATCATGGCCGACTTTTTCCAGCCATCTTGAGGACGCGCAAAATAATCGGTGGAATGACCAGCGATTTTCTTATTCCCATCGAGCGTGTAGTAGTACAGCGCCAGGCTCTTGCGCGACTCTATCGCTGGGCAAGTCAACGGATCGGGAAACCCATGCAGCGACCGCTCGTCGGTGGTGAAAATGAGGGCGTGGTTCAGGAGAGGCGAATATTTGGCGGCGCAGCGCGCCATCTTCCCTTCGGACGATCTTTCCCACAATTCAATCGCCCCGCCCCAATCGTCACGCCATCCCGGATTCAGATACAGAATCAGATTCACCCGCCGGTGCCAGTTCGTATGGAAGTGGTGCATGGAAAAATCGGTATGCACGTTGAGATAACCGCCCGGCCCGGACTGGTGCAGCCCGCCGCCCTCCAGCATCGGGTCTGGCATCAGGTTAGGGATGCCCGTCAACTCCGAAATCCACCCAACAAACTCGGGCGAATTCAGTTCATCGGTGATTGCCGCGATCGCCGGGGGAAAAAGCTCGCGCTTGGCCATGCCGAGCTTGTGTTCATTGGCGTGCTTGTATTGCGTCCAGGCGTCCGTGGAAGCCTGTGGAAATTGCCTCGCCATTTCCAACGCGGTTTCTGGCTCTAAAAAATCCCTCAACAAGATATGCGGACAAGGCAGGTTTTCACGGTATTGTTGGGCCAGCGCACGGAGCCGGAAATCCCACCGGTCGTACGGAAACAGCCGGTCGGCGGCCTTTACGGCCGGGGCGCTAGACATACCTGGGATCTCTCATTTCTCAAAATTGTACCCTATCGCACAATACAGAAATACCATTGTTTCTCCCCGGAATCGTGGCGGCCAACAAAAACGTCACGGTATCCGGCACACGCGCACGGCGCGATTCTCATAAACACAATTCAGTCCCGCTACGCCGGGTTGCTGCAAGACCGCCCAGTTCGCGCCGTACTTAGACTTCAATCGAGAAAAGTCGTCGGCCTTCAAACTCCTCCACGGAGTCTGTGCCTGCACCTGCGCCCACCACTCCTCGGCAAGAGGCGGAAACATACTGACTACTCCGTTATCCTTCACATCATCCGCCAGCCGGCTCCGTTGTGCACGGCAGCGAAAACCGTTCTCATCTTCCCCCGCAATCCCCATGGTTTCCGGATCAAGCGCGAACACTCCATTCACCGGCGTGTTCTGCCGTATCCACACAAAAGCCTGAGCCCACGGATTTCGAGGTGCGGCCCACGGCCATTCCACCTGTTCACTCTCAGGAAAAAGTACCCGCTGCGCCGCGAACATTCCCGCACTCAACGGAATGAAAAGTATCAGCCAGCGCCACACCTGGTCTCGCAAAACAAATTCGGCGAGAAAAGCGCCGAGGATCATGAACATCATGATGTATTCGAAATGCAGACTGCGCAGAGGTTGCAGTCGAGCCAGGGATTCAAACCGCGCCGGCAAATCGACCACCAGCGCGCCGGCAAGATAGATCAATCCGTAGACTACGACGGCACGGCTCACGCGTGCAACCATGGGCCGCGGTGGCGAGCCCTTTCGTCCCTGTGCGACGCGCGCAAACCACCAGAACAAAACCAGCGGCGCAACGATGCCCAGCAACTCATACCACTGCCAGCGCTGTATGTAATGAAAGCCATGCCGTTTTGCCGCTTCGTGATACGCCGCAGAAGATGCCGGCGCCAGAGGGAGAAAGAACCACAAAAATCCACCGGCAGTTGTTGAGCCCCTCCAGTATCTTTCAAGCGAATCCATCACCAACAGCAAGACACAAAACGAAAACGGAAACACACACATGAGCGGATGCATGCACGCCGCGAACGACAGCCACAAAAATGCGCGCACGTACTTCTTCTCCAAAAACCGTGCCAGCATGAAGACGCTCGCGAACGCAGCCAGATTTCGCGGATTCAAATACTGATCCATGATGTATAGGGCCGTCCCCGCCACGGGGATCGTCAGCAGCGCCGCCACCAGACAGACCCCGCCCCATCGCGCTCTTCTCGCATCGGGAAAGAACATGCCGCCCAACTCCCAGCAGCCCAGCAGCAGCAGAAAGATCGATCCCACGTGCCACAGGCAGAGGCCCAGCTCCAGAGGCAAGTGAAATCCGCGGAGAGAAAGCGCAACCATGTCCGGAAACAGCGTCAGGCTCGCGTGAGCCTTGAAAAACTCCTGGCCCACCGGAAACAGCTCAGGATGGAGAATCTTCTCAACCGCGGGCAAATAAATTTCCGCATCCTCGGCGAACGGATGATATCCATGGACGAGCAGAGCGCCCGCCGTCAGAGCCAGCAGAGCAGCTATCGTCTTAAGTTTGTCGGATCGGATATCGCTCACTCGCTTGTCGCGGCCACCGCATACGGAAGGCCGGCGAGCACTCGCCTCCGTTCAGCAATCCACGAAGCGGCGGCATAGCCGGTCAAGACTACAAACTGCGGGTCTATGGGGCGCCGGTAGTAGTCTTCTGGGTGCGTCAGATAGTAAACGATCGGGAAAAAGAAAAATACCAGAACGTAAGGCATGGCAACCGCCGAGTTCTCCCGCCACAGCCGCCGCAGCCCGAAGAACGTGAGTACCGTCAGTCCCGTGCAGAACACGATGTTGTACGGGTCTGCCGGCTCTTCCTGTAAGTAGCGATAGCTGAAGCTCCAGAATCCCGTCCACCAATAAACCACTCGCCGCAACGTCTGCTCAACATACAGACCGCGATGCGAACCGATGAACGCCATCCCTTCGTGAAATTTTTTCGATGTGTAACCGACCTCACCCAGTTCCTGATACTCCCGCCACTCGTTCTCATTGTCGGAAGGATGATAGCCGGGGGGCCCCCAATGCCAGGAATCCGCATTGTTGCCGAAATACACTTCGAGTCCCAGGCAGCTGCGAAAAGGAATCACTTTGTGAAACGTTCGATAGTTCCGCACGAACCACGGCGACACGACCAGCACCACCGCGAACACCGCGGCCACACCCGGAACCGCCCAACGCCGTCCGCTCCGGTACCGCCTGTACCAAGCCCACGCACCCAGGAACGGCGCCACCGACATCACTACCGCATCGGTTAACCCGCCCAATCCGCTCAGCACGCCAAATAAGACCCACGGCCAAACCGTAGACGATTCCTCCAAATAAAGCGCAGAGAGAAAAACCAGCGTCATCAATAAAGTCGTCAGGGTAGTAGCCCAGATAAAATCTGCGGAGAAAAAAACCGCGTAAGGAAAGAACGCCCAGATCCACCCCGCCCATTCTGCCGTAAACTCGCCAAAATGTTTTCGCGCGATAAAGTAAACCGGAACGCACGTCACAGCAGACAGGAAGCAATCCAAAGTGAGTGCCACGATCGCCGAGGTATTGCTATAAACGCCGAATATTTTGAAGATCGCCGCCAGCAGGAACGGGAATGCTGGTGCGAGCCAGGTTGTCGGTCCTGTTTTGCCGAAAAGCGGATTGCTGAATCCTTCGCCTTGCGCTATCGATCGCGCAATTCTTCCCGCCTCGCCGCCCAGCCGCCAGTGGTCGCGATAAGAGTCATTGCGCTCCGTATAAAGGAAGCTCATCACTGCCAGCCGCAGCAACAGCCCAATCAGCACCATCATCACTAGCGAACGCCGCCGCGCTGCGCTGGCGGCGTCGCATCTTGATTCTATTGTCGTCTCATAAGAAGCCATTCGCTAAGTCGATTCCAATCCCCGGGGATAAACCACTCTGTCACAACAAAACCCTTTTGTCCTTCCTTTGTTGCGCTCTTTCAGAATGGGGGTGGCTTGCGCCGTCCTTTTCCGGAACGTAGCATCTAATCTCAGATGGCTGCCGCCCTAGTCCCCGAACGCCTTCGGCCTAACATGGCCATCGGTGAAATCCTGAGCTTTGCCTACGATACGTTCTGTAGCAACAAGGTCCGTTTCATCCTGACGGCGCTGGGCATGGTCATCGGCACCGCGTCGCTCATCCTCGTCGTCACCATCGGCATGACCGGCCGCCAATACGTCCTCAATCAGATCCAGTCTATCGGGACGAACGAAGTCTGGGCCGAGTACCTTGGTGGAGCGCCGCACATCAGTAACTCCAACCCTGACCCCATGACCATCGACGACCTCCACGCCATCCAGCAGCAAGTACCCGGCATCGTCGCATCCTCGCCCGTCACATCTCTCTCCGATCGCGTGCCTGTCGGCAACGGCAAAGAAAAGGACGTCTCCATCCTCGGCGTCGATCCCCAGTACATGCAAGTACGCAATTTGGTGATCCCGTCAGGAAGATTCTTCGATCAGGAAGACTCCCAGGCTCACAACAAAGTCGGCGTCATCACCGAGAAGATGGCCAACGAAATCTACGGCTCGGCACCCGCCGCGGTCGGCAAAGTCATCAAGCTCACCGGCTTGCCTTTCACCATCATCGGCACCTTCAAAGAGCGCGTCGAAACCTTCGGCCAGTCGGAGATCGTCGATAACACCATGCTGATCCCTTACTCCGTCAGCCGCTATTTCCTGGAGGTCCCCAACGTCAAGCTCCTCTATTTCTCGATGGAAGACCCTTCCATGGTGATTTCGGCGACCGCGCAAATTAAGCGCGTCTTGCAGTCGCGCCATCGCTCAGAGTCGGTTTACGACGTCGCCAACCTCACCGCCTTGCTTTCCATGGCGGACCGCATCGCCAGCGGTCTGACCTGGGTCCTTCTGCTCGTCGCCATGGTCACTCTTCTGGTCAGCGGCATCGGCATCATGAATATCATGCTCGCCACCGTGACCTCGCGCATCCGCGAGATCGGCATCCGCAAAGCCATCGGCGCCACCAACCGCGAAATCCGCGTGCAATTTCTCGCCGAAGCCATGCTGATCTCCCTCATCGGAGGCTTCGCTGGCATCGTCATCGGCCTCGCCATCCCATATTCTGTCCGCTTCCTCACAGAGTACCGCATCCCCGTCTCAGGATTGTCCGCCATCATCGCGATTGTCGTGTCCTCAGTAGTGGGAGTGATCTTCGGCACTGTTCCCGCCGCGCGCGCCTCCCAGCTTGATCCTGTAGAGAGCCTGCGCTACGAGTAGAGTTCAGATATTTTGCCCCAACACATCGCAAAAACTTGCATCTGTTCGGTTTTCCGAACAGTGCGAAATCTCCCCTGAACTGAATTGATTTAGTGGTAATGTAGGCGGAGTTTCCTCTTCGGCAAGCCCCCTGCCGGTTGGCAAGACAATACCGCGCCTAGGTTCGACGTAGTAGGAGGTTCCCGTGGTTCAGTGCTCGAGGATTCAAGTCCCCAGGATATTCTGTGCGGCCTTTTTAGTGGCGCTGTGGATCGCTGTTGCGAGTGATTGCGCGATGGCGCAGCTCGAGACGCGTGGCGATACGAAGGTTCCGTACACGCCGTTCTCGGTCGTATCGGGCGATTTCAATCGCGACGGCAAACTCGACATTGCGGTCTCGGGTGGTGCCTTGGCGGTTTTGCTCGGAAAGGGGGACGGCACTTTTCAAAAGCCAGTGATCTATTCATCTCAACCGGGGATTCATCGCGGTCGGGGATTTCAACGGGGACGGAAAATTGGATTTGATACGCGGCGGGCCGGATAGCGCGGTCAGCGTCTTTCTAGGAAACGGCGATGGAACGTTTCAGGCACCTCTGGTTTCCTCCACTTCGGATTCTCCCACCTTTATAGCTGTCGGGGATTTTAACCACGACCACAAGTTGGACCTGGCGATCATCGATCCGCCTTACATCAGCGTGCTGCTGGGGAACGGGGATGGAACGTTTCAGGCTCCCAGCGACAATAGCTCTTTCCCTACTATCCCGTCTGGTTGGCAGTGGGGGATTTCAATAACGATCACCGGCTTGACGTGGTGGTAGTTGGTTACTTCGCCTCGAGCATCGACATGGGCGTATTGCTGGGGAACGGCGATGGAACCCTGCAAACCTCTTTAACATATCCTCTCAATGCACCTCCGAGTTCCGTCGCGGCCGGGGACTTCAACCATGACGGTAATTTGGATGTTGCAGTAGCTTTTAGATTCGGTGGCATCGCAGTCTTGCTAGGCGATGGGAACGGCGCTTTTCAACCCGAAGTGGACTATAGCAAGGGGGGGAGAGGTCGTGGTGACGGACTTCAACGGGGACGGCAAGCTGGACCTTGTTTCCGCGGGTGTCTACCTTCTGCTGGGCAATGGTGACGGAACCTTCCAGCCTGCGACGTATTATCCGGTGGGAAGATCCTTCGGATCGATGTTGGTGGGCGACTTCAACGGGGACCACAAGCTCGATGTTGTGATGAGCGACAATATTCTCGGCGAGATCATGATGCTCAACACCGGAGCGGTGAACTTTTCTCCCAGTTCGCCGGTGAGCTTTCCCTCGCAGCTGATCAATACAACGAGCTGCGCGAAAACGGTAAAGCTGACCAACACGGGGACGACCGCGCTTTCAATCAGCTCCGTCAAAATTTCAGGACAGTTCCAAAGCAGCAACGACTGTGGCAACTCCGTAGCGGCGGGCGCAAGCTGCATCATCAGCGTCAGATTTTCCCCTAAGACCGCTGGTTGGCGCAGTGGATTAGTTACCATTGTAGATAGCGCTTCCTCGAGGCCGCAGGTGATTGAGCTTGCCGGCCTGGGTACCGCACTGAAGCTTTCACCAAAGGCGTTGGCCTTTGGCCCGCAGAAGGTGCATACCACCAGTCCGCCGCAGCAAATCACGGTGACGAACGAAAGCAATAACGCGGTAACGTTCACGATCATCGCGATCGGGGGAAGGGACAACAACGACTTTGCAGAAACCCAGAATTGCGGGTCGCAGCTTGGCCCCGGCGCCAGTTGCACGGCCTCAATCACCTTCACTCCCACCAAGACTGGCGCCCGGAGCGCCGTGGCCGCCTTCGAAGTCGCAGGCGGCGCCAATCCGCCTTCGGTGGTTCTAACGGGAACTGGAACCAACTAGTCCTTCGAACCGACTGGCGGCCTGACTCGCGTCAAGCCGCCGATCGGGGCATGGTGTTTGGTCCGCCGTTAGTCCTCAGTAGTAGGAGTGATCTTCGGCACTGTCCCCGCCGCACGAGCCTCCCAGCTTGATCCCGTAGAGAGCCTGCGCTACGAGTACGGTGCGCAATATTCCCAGGGAATCAATTACTGCCCCAATCCTCTCTCCGCCTCAACCAGCCCAGGCTCCAACTTCAGCGCCCGTTCATAGGCCGCCTGCGCTTCTTTCGTACGACCCGCTTGCTCCAGCATTTCCGCTAGCCACAAGTAGCCGTTGCCAGTGGGGCTCACCGCGACATATTGGTAGAACTTGCCAATCAAGCCGTCGAGCGCAAAGGGATCGATCTGCAACGCCTGCCGATAGGTTTCGCGCGCCTTCCCGAAGTCTCCGGTTTCACTGTAAAGGGTTCCCAGATTCGCAAACGCGTCCGCCAGCAGCCTGGAGTTTCCCACCGCATTCGCATTGCCCGAGACCAGCTGAATCACGCTTGCATATTCGGTCATTGCCTGCGGCAGCTCTCCGCGGCTTTGCAGTACCGCAGCCAAATTAAAACGTGTCGTCGGATCGTTGGGCTCGATCCGCGCCGCGTTGCGAAAATGCGCCAGCCCTTCTTCTTCGCGTCCCAGGTTCATGAACGCGACGCCCAGATTGCCCTCCGCCAGCGAGTTGTCTTTCGTCACCGCAAGCGTGTGCGACCAGAGGTCGTACCCGCTTCTCCAATATCCAACCTGCCGCCAGGTCAGTCCCACCAGCGCACCTACCATGACGACCGCTGCGACGATTCGAACGGCCAGTCCCAGGCACTCATAGTCAACCAGGTCGAGGACTCCCCAAACCACCACAACCAACACTCCAATCATCGGGAGATAAAGGTAGCGGTCCGCCATCGCCTGATTTCCTACCTGGATCAATCCGATCACTGGCACCAGCGTTCCAAAAAACCAGCACCACCCAACCCACAAGTAAGTGTGCGAACGCTTCCACCATAAAAATCCACTCACCAACGCAAGAACCGCGACGGCCAGAATCAGTTGCCACAACGCCGGCCCACTCCGCGGATACGGATAGTGAGGCGCCAGAGCACCCGGCCAAAATATTTTCCCGATATATGCTACATAAGCCCAAATGGCATTCGCGAACCTTATCCCCGGCGGCACATCCGCCAGCGACTTGATCGACCCTCCCGACCTTTGGGCGACGATCGTCACAACCGCACTGCCCGCCGAAAGCGCCAAGAGCGGCAACTTCTCCAGAAGCAGCCGCCGCAGAGGAAATTGCTGCACAGGAAACGCAATCGCCGGTTTGCCGAATCCCAACACTCGCTGAAGCGGCCAGAAGTCCAGAAGCAGCAACACGCAGGGCAGCGTGATCACGATCGGCTTTGAAGCCAGCGCCATCACGAAAATCAAGGCCACCAATAGGTATCGCCGAATCGTGGGTCGCTTTGCATACCATCCATACGCACCGATCGCCAAAAGAAAAACCACGGTGCTCAGGACATTCTTGCGCTCGGCGATCCATGCCACCGACTCGACGTTGACAGGGTGAACCGCAAATAGCAACGCGACGAACCAGCTTCGCTCCAGGGCACGAGTTCCCAACACGAGCAGCAGGAAAAGCAGGCACACATTCAGCACATGCAGGCTCAAGCTGGTGAAATGGTGGCCGCCAGGGTTCAGTCCGTAAATCTGGCAGTCCAACTCATGCGACATCCAGGTTAGCGGATGCCAGTTGGATTTTTCCGTGGAGGTGAAAGCCCAACTCAGCGATTGCCACGTCAAACCGCGTTGGACATTCGGATTCGCCGTTACATAGTTGTCATCGTCGTAATCGGCGAAAGGATGTCCCAGAACTGGCCAGTAGCAAGCAAAACTCACCGCAGCCAGGGCAAGACAGAGGAAGATAATTCGTTTCCTCTCGATCGGATCAGATTGAGGCCATTGCGCAAGCTCGCGACCGGGCACTCCCGGTCTCTTCGGGCGAGGGCTCGCCTTTCGACCATCCCTGCGCTGCGGCTCAGTTTTCATACAAGATTGCTACGCCGCGCTTATATCGAATTCTTGTTAACGCAGAGTTAAGAGTTAATGAATGGGTCTGGTGGTGTCCTAATATTGGGACGCTACCATGGGTTTTCCGGCTCGCTAGGGAGAACGTAGAAAAAACATCGAAAACATCGCGGATCGTGGTGCGCGGGCCTGCTTTTTCCTGTGCAGCGTGCGCCCTGTCAAAATGCGCGTTGCCCATCCCTGAGCAAAATCCACATCCCCGCTGTGACATCCAACCTTGCGTGTCACCGCGCAATCGTACGATGATGGTTCCCAAACCATGAAGCAATCTCACACCACCGGGCCGCAGCTAAGTCGTTTCGACTCTGTATTTTGCGCGCAAGCTATTGCCTTGCTATATTTTAGCCGGACCAACCCGGATTATTCCCTCCGCAAGTCATTGAGCCCGGCCATTTTAGCGTGTTGATCGGAATTTTTCTTAGTCAGGATTTTTTCAGCCGGACAGAAAAAAACAGGCCCCACTCGCCATCGCCAGGGAACTTCAGTTGGAACGACAAAGAGTGCTGATCTCGCCCACATGTCTCTGCGGTTTCGCAGTTTTTTCCGCCGCGATGCACCATGCCACAATAAAGTTGCATTTTCCCAGTACTCCGAAGTAATATGCAGTTAGGAACTTGATAACTACGTTTCCCAGGTTTTCAAGCCCCTGTGTTCGAGACCCTGTACCGCTAATAACTAACTTCCAAACTGCCGTTCAGCTTGTACAAAAAACATAACGAGGCCGCCTGTCAGCCTCCGTCCCGGTTCGGAGAGTTCTATATGGCGTGGTACGCGTATTGCCTTACCGAGCATCAGACCCTTCCCAATGGCACCCGTTCCCGACGCCCCTTCGTAATTGAGAATGTTCAAGGCGTGAATGGAGCCCCTATCCTCAGCTATCCCAGCGGTGAATTTGCTGTGATTGTGAGCGAGTACGACCAGAAACCCGAAGAACTCGGTCATCAAGCGGCGATCGAGCACGCCCGCGTCGTCAGCGGCTGCTTCCGTAACTCCACCGTACTTCCGTTCCGTTTCGGAACCATCTTCGAGAGCGACGACGCCCTCCGCCAAGCCGTCCGGGTCAATCGACGCGCCTTCGGCCAAAGCGTCGAGCGCCTTCGCGGCAAGTCCGAAATGCACATCAAACTGACCGTCACCGACGGCTCCCTTCGCGAAGCGATGATTGATGTCATCCTGCCGGACACGGTCGGCGGTGACTATCTTTCCAAGCTCAAGGTAAAAGCCTCTCGCGAACGCGAACGCCAAACCAAGGCCCGCGCACTGTCAGTCCAGGTGCATAAGCTGTTCAACCCGCTCGAAGAAGAAGTGAGCTGCAAGAAGGTCGCGCCGCAGGGCATGCTCATCGACATTGCCCACCTCATCGATTCCAAGTCGGTCGAGAAGTATCAGAACCGCTACAGCACCGCCGCCAAGCAGTTAAAGAACTGCGAAGTGGCGATCAGCGGCCCTTGGCCGCCCTACCACTTCCTGCCCGGGAAACTGCGCACGGTGGCGGGAAACAGCTAGGCACGACTCCGTTCTGCTCCTCATTCTAGGCCGCCGATGCAAGTGCATCGGCGGCCTGCAGACTGCCAGGGTCCCCCTTTGCAGTGAATGTGCATGCTTGTGCACTTGTAAACGTGCTTCTCGCAACCGCAAACTGCCCCTCCGGTTTCCCGATTCGGGATAACTCCAATCGCATCATGTGCTTAGGTATTCGCCTTAGTCGGGGGCCGTGTTTGTGTTTTTTGGCTCGGCAAATGCTTCTTCTATGTGTACAAAAGAGGCCGCAAACCCAAAGCAATGACCTTCACTATCGTCTCTCG
>Ga0070765_100002534_pt1 | contig 11489 bp, 5 predicted proteins | sample HubBroMetageWFT5_FD_71516 | JGI IMG/M metagenome (GOLD analysis project Ga0070765, IMG submission 71516) | Warmed and freeze-thawed soil microbial communities from the Hubbard Brook experimental Forest, New Hampshire - Hubbard Brook CCASE Soil... | ecosystem: Environmental > Terrestrial > Soil... | reverse complement strand
AGGGACAGTTTTGTTGATGTTGTTCTGCGCCGCAAGAACCAAGGCGCTGAGATTGGTTCGATTGGTGCCGGTGCGGTCGGTCACCGCACGCAGAACTGACCAGGAGCGGTAGGTTCCGTCGCGTAAGTGCTTGAAGGTTGTTCCGGGCCTGGCCGGACAAGGTAAAGCACAGACCGGCAGCTGTCCCTTCACATAACCGGGTTGGCCAATAAGAGGATCGACGCCGTTCAGCGTTAGGTAGCCGTAGCTTGCGCTGCCGGCAATCTTCGAAACGTTACCGTAGCTGAAGAAGGTGTAGCCTATGGCGTCTACTCCGTTGAAAAAGCTACTACCGTTGCCGTTGAGGACGCCGCCAACGATTTCGCCGGTGCCGATGCCGCGGTAACGGACGCCGGGGCCGGTCACGCATGTCATGTTCAGTGGGTTGGAGGGTGTGCCCGGAGTAGGTTGTCCGACGTGCGTTTCCTGGGAATTGACAAAAGCAGTCGAGCCAACAGGGCTGGTCATGTTCGTGAACTCATTCGTGTTCATCGTCCCGGACATAGCTTCGCGCAGGAGTGGGTTCACGGCGACCGAAGCGGAGCGGCCGAAAACGGTCATGTTGCAAGTGGTGCCGGTGAATAACGTTTGCAATTGACCCTGCGTAATATCAGCAACCGAACCCAACCCACTCGCGTCCATTCTGTTATCGATGATTGTTATGGGTGACGCGCCAACCTCGAATACGGTATACGGGGGGATGCTTTGGCCGGTCACGGGGTCGCTGCCATTAATATTGAAGATGATCGGCGTAGCCGTGGATGTGCTAAACGTGCTTTCGACGGGAATGCCGGTTGGCGTGCCGGTGTAACCCAGACCGCTCAAATTGCCGGAGAGGGCCGAGTTAATACGCACCTGAGCAAACTTCGCGTCTTCCGGTCGTACGTCAGTTATGCCCGCCGTGATCGATTGGTCCTGGAGCGCATTGTATATAGCCGTAGGTAGAGCGGAGGCATCGCAGGTCGCCTCTGCTGCGCCGTTTGGACCGCAATTCCCTGTGTCGCCGAACTTGAACAGAGCGAAGCTGATGAGGTTTTGTGCGCTGCCAGCAGCTTCCGTCCCGCTGTCGAGTTGAAGCTGAGCTCTCGGAGTCGAAAAGAAGGCACGCATGCCCACGACCGAGTCAACGGAGAGATAGGCCCAAACCTCGGTCTGAGCGTTATTCCACACCACCCACAGATTACCGCCTTCTGCATGATTCACGCCTGTCCGGACATCGAAAATCTGGGCGCAGTTTGCGGTGGAAGGACATTTTCCTTTTATTGTGTAGTGATGCGAGTCTACCCCAGCGAGTGTGGGAGAGTTCGCCGCGGCAATGGCGTCCACCTGCCATTGAGCTGAAGATCCGACAGCAATGACTTTTACCGTGACAGCGTTGGCTACGGGGACGACTGCAAGCGCCGTGGCAGCCAAGAGAGTGACAAAGAGCACATTAATTCCGTTCCGCATATTGGATTCTCCTTGTAGATGCAGGTTGAATTTCCGCTTTCCCCATAGCAGCGGAGATAAAAGCCCGCGCTAGGGTGCCGAGTAGGCGGTATTTTCCTAGTCGACGAAGTATCTACGCGGTTGGTTGCCGTTTGGTGACAGCATTGTCAAATTTGCGTGAATTGACGGAACGCCGATCTTCGGATTTATGGAAAGGAAAGGCCGAAACGACGGCGACCCGAAACACAGCTTAGTAACAAGAATTTAATATTACCGTTGCCGTGTCGTAACAATTGTGATGTATAAATAGTGATTTCTTGCAAATGACCAGATTCTAGTACTGTCAGGAGACGATTCCGAGCGCCGAACCTGATCACGCTGTGCAGCGAATGCCACGCGGCCATGCATGAGAGTTCAAGTCTTCGATTGTCTTAAAGGCAGTAGTTACTCTTCGATCCTTTGTTATTCAATACTTATAGAGAAGAGGAAAGACTTATAGTTCTTGGTCTTACATATCTCTTCTCAACTTTAAACTCTATCTGAACTTAGCTCTTCAATTTCTAACTCGAAGTCTTCAATCTGAACCCGAGCGTTTTCCTTCTTTTCCGGAAGGCTACGGAGAGCTGGTTCGAAGCGCCGAAAACGAAAAACTGCGAGGAACGCACTGACAAACTTCACGGGGTACCACTGTCTTTAGCATCGACTCCAATCACATTCGCACTCTCTGGCCAAACGCTCGCGTCACCCTCAAAAATCCCGTCTCGGGCAGGGAAGTCTCCAGCGTCTCCAACGACCTCGGGCAATATCTATTTGTCGGTGTCGTCGGCAGCTACGTCCGTTCACGCGCTTACGGCGAACTAAATGATTTCAATCAGTTCTTCGGCAACTTCCCGTATCCCCTCATTCGTTCCAACCAGTACGGCCCGCTCTCGAGCGACGCCCCCAACCGCGTGCTGTTCTGGGGCCTTATTGGCCTGCCCCACAGACTCCAGTTTGTTCCAGTGCTCGACGCCCACACCGGTTTCCCGTACTCCAAACTCGACCAAAATTGGAACTATATCGGCCAGAAAAAAGGAGCCGGATGAATAACGTTACCTTCGCGAAGCACGGGAACGCCCGCGATCGGCAAGAGAATGGCGGCTACTTTGGAAGCCAGCACTTGAAGAGGAAGTTGCATGTGGTTTTGGTCAGGCGTTCTTATGAAAATTCTATGAAAATCGCTGTTCCACAACCGCGACAACAGGTGGATGAGTATAGAATTTCCCCCGTTCCTGAACCAGGGAAGGAGCGCCCGGATTACTTGAAGCCCGCGTGGTTGGCTGGCATGGCGCCTCTCGACCCGGTGAAGTGGCTGCCCGAGCTTAAAACGCAGAAAGTCAGGGTTCAATTTGTCAAGACGGTCGCGATTACTCCGGTGGAAGCGCAGAAGAAGATTGAAGCGGCCGTCCCTGCCAATGCGTAGATCGTTCATTATCACGACTCGGCGGACTTCGCCAGCTCGAACTCGGCGGGCAAAGGCTTTGACTGGATTAAAGAGCAGATCCAAGGGGGCAGGGTGCTGCAGTATCGCGCCGCTAGCCAAAGGAAGAACTGGCAACAGTAGGATTGGCGAACCTGCGGTACCTACAATTGCGGACACTCAGGAGAATCGATGCGGACGTCGAGGAGAGATAACATTAAGCCAAGACTGGTTAAAGGGAGACCGGGACACGTGGGAAAAATTCTAATCACTACTCTAATGGCTGCCGCAATTTTTTGGCTGCAGGGTTGCTCAGTCGCAGGTCCCTATATCACTCCGTCACTGAAGGCCATTCAGGTAACTCCTTCGACTTCGTTGATCTTGCTGGCTGGAAGCCGTCAACTCATCGCGACCGGCATCTATAGTGACGGCAGCACGCTGGATCTCACTTCACAGGTAACCTGGAGCACCTCTTCCGCTCCCAGTAGCACGAATTATGTGTCAGTCAACGGGAATGGAGTTGCCACCGGCATAGCAATCGGCTCCAGTGTGATTCTTGCGACCCTTGGACAGATCGTAGGTGCTCTCCAACTCACCGTCAATACTAATGGATATGCATCAGGCACGACCGCCATTGTAACCGTGCCTTTCAAAGGCACGGAAGTTGATGCCGCCTATCTGCCCGAGTCACAAAGTTTGATTCAGGGAGCGTATGCGGTGCAGGAGGTGAATCTGGATGCCGACCAGTCCTCCAGTGTGATTCCCCCGCCAGTGGCGTTGCTGGCATCGATTCCGATGCCACCTGGATTTGTGCCCAATGCCACCGCGGCCAGCCAAGCCAGTTCAAAAGTGGCTGTGATCAGTTATAGCTCGGCGGATGTTCAGGTGATTGACGCCAGCAACCAATCAGGCGACCTCACAAATAACACCGTGGTTGCTACCTTTACCGCGCCAGTGACGAAGAAGGCGACGTTTAACGGCATCACGTGCATAATTTGTGCGACCGTGGTAGATCCTTCGACAGACCAGCTTGTACTGAGTACGGCGCAAGGTTACTACACGATGGATCTCAATGCCGGCACATTCACCGCCTTGCCTTTCAATCCCACCGCTTTTCCGGCACAGAGTTTCGCGATCAACCCGGTGTCGACCGACCCGTATATCCTGAGTCCAACATATGGGCAGGATACGAAATTTCCCGGCGAAGTTCAGATTCTGAATCTGAAAACGAACGCGGTCACTTCAAATACGAGTTCGGGGTTGCCTGCTCCGAATAGCGCTGCCATAGACTTGTTCACCGATTACTCGGCGGTTGTAGACGCCAGCACCAACGATGAGGCGCTGGTGAGTGCCGCGGATCAGCAGAATCCGACGTTCAGCTCGGTGTCAAATGTCTCGGTTTGTCCTGGCCAGCCAGTCCGAATGAATATGGCTGCCATGGGAGTCAGCGTGAGTCTCAGTTCTGCCGCTGTCCACACACTGTTTACGACTCAGACCTCCGGGAATTGCGTCGGCTTACAAATTTGGCCAAACTCGGTTTCACAACTGGATCCCGCGCTAATCACTTATGCTTACGGCTCCATGCCCGCGAGTCCCGATGGTAAGCCGTTCGTGAATGGCAAAGATCCGAACGCAATCGCGACTTTCAATAGCGTGGCGGATAAGAAGAACTACGGTTTGCTGGTGGACGCAGCCCAGAATTGGATCGCCAAGGTCAACTTCGCAAGTGTCTTCAGTCTTGCAAATATCGGTGTTGGTAGTCTTACGCTGCCGTTCGGACAGCAACTTGCCGCGTTAGACCTGAACGCCAACCCCACTGGAAGCACTTCCGTAGTATTTCTACCGACCCCGAGTAGTATGGTCACGCTCTCAGTGGACAGCATCAACTTCGGCAATCCTAACGTTGGAACTTCAACGCCCGCGGTTGCGGTCACTTTGAGCAACATCAGTACCAATATTAATGTCGGTGCAGGCCTGCTCAACATCTCGCAGATTGCGATTCAAGGAACTAACGCCGGAGACTTCGCCTTGACGGACAATTGCGTTTCCCCGTTGTCACCTCAAGCCAGTTGTGTCATCGAAGTCACCTTCACTCCCACGGCGACAGGATTGCGTTCTGCGGTTCTCAGTATTACCGACGATGGCGGGGCTAGTCCGCAGAAGGTCGCGCTATCCGGGACAGGAACTTAGGTACACTCTGCGAGGATCGTCCACCGGGACATCAAGCCCGCGAACATTTTCGTCACTAAGCGCGGGCACGTCAAGATTCTGGATTTCGGGCTTGCAAAGGTGACACCTATCCTCAGCAAGGTGGGAGAGGCTGGCCCGACCGCACAATCGACTGTGACGTTGGAAGAACACCTGACCAGTCCGGGAACGGCTGTACGAACCATCGCCTACATGTCGCCGGAACAAGTCCGCGCCAAGGAATTGCTGCGCAACGAGACCTCTGGTTCGCCTCAACCTGCGAAGGCGAGCAGGACACACTCACTGCTGAACTAGAACCGTCCGTTGGCGATCTGGCAATTGTGGCAACCACCATTACCGCTAAGACGGTTCATCCAGACAAAGTTGGAGGTCGCCTCTTGTCCACCGTTTAGACCGCAAGTCCCTGTATCGCCGTACTTGAACAGAGCGTAGCTGATGAGGTTCTGTGCGCTGCCAGCAGTTAACGTGCCGCTGTCGATTTGAAGCGTGGCTCGCGGATTCGAGAAGAAGGCGCGCATGCCAACCACCGAGTCAACTGATAGATAGGCCCAGACTTCGGTTTGAGCGTCATTCCAAACCACTCACAAATTGCCGCCTTCCGCATGATTAACATCGGGACGGACATCGAAAATCTGCCCGCAAGTTGAGGTGTCGGGGCACTTCCCTTTTATGGTGTAGTGATGCGACTTCGCCCCACCAAGGGTAGAAGCGTTTGCCGCTGCAATGGCGTCGACCTGCCATTGAGCGGAAGATCCTGCGGCGATAACTCTTACTACTTCTACTACAACTGCGTTGGCAGCGGGCGCGATTACGAGTGCCCAGGCCAACAGCGCCAAGAGGAGCGGATTGATTCGATTCGCCATAGTTTAATTCTCCTTTTAGATAGGTCTAGATTGTTGTCTTCGATTAGCAGCGGAGACATCGCTCCGCGCCCGGATATCGCGTTGGCACTGTGCTGTTAGAACGTGGAAGTTGCCGTTTCGTGACAGCACTGTCAAATTTGTGTGAATTGATGCAGTCCTCGTAGGCAGCCTGTGAGTAACAGTTGAAAAAGTGGTGGTTTCAAAAAAAAACATCTCTTAGTAACAGGAATTTAACATTGCTGTCGCAGCCCCGTAACAGTCGTGATATAGAAATACGATCCTCTTGCAAATGGCACGCTTTTAGTTTGTGAGGGTTTCCGGCCTTCTCGCACAGAACTTGCTCATGTGTTCCAGGTCTGATCCACGTCGGTGCATCCATGTAGTTGACCGAGTCGTTCCAAGGTGAGGTGCGGTGAATTTTCGACAAGCGTCTTTGTGTGTAGCGCAGTTGATAGTGACCCTCGCCTGGCCAGTTCTTGCTCAATCAGTCGGCGGGTCTGGCACGGCATCCCTTGCAGGCGTTGTCACCGATCAGACCGGCGCAGTGCTTGTGGGCGCTACCGTGAAGATCAGCCGCGGCAGCGAGTTGATTCAAACTGCAGTAACGAACGATCAAGGGCGCTACTCGGTAAAAGGATTGCCAGCCGGCACCTATGATCTGTCGGCTTCAGCTGAAGGATTCAAGGTTTTCCAAGCTCCGGGCATCGTTCTGAATGCCGGCGATGACGTCCCTCTGGACGCCACCTTGGAACCTGCCGGAGCGGTAACGACGACAACCGTAGAAGGCCAAAAGACCGGTCAGGTGGAAACGGAAACGGCCGAGGTTTCTGGCACGATCACGCAAAAAGAAGTCGTCAGTCTTGGCTTGAACGGGCGCAATTTCACTCAACTTATTGCTCTGGCACCCGGAGTCAGCAACCAGACTGGACAGGACGAGGCGAAGGTTGGCGTCTCCGGCAGCGTGAAGTACAGCGTGAACGGCGGGCGCGTGGAATACAACACCTTCGACGTTGATGGCTCGGATCTCCTGAATGTTGGAATCAATGGGGCGAACAGCACGTTGATCGTCTATCCCAGCTTAGATGCGATCCAGGAAGTGAAAGTCCTAACGTCCAATTACGGCGCGATGTACGGGCGCACTGCATCCGGCACCGTTCTAGTGACCACCAAGTCGGGTACAGCGCAGTTTCACGGGAGCGGCTACGAGTTTCTACGCAACGAAGTCTTCAACGCCCGCAACTATTTCGACCAGACGAAGCATGCGCCGCTTTATCGCAAGAACGACTTCGGCGGCACCATCGGCGGCCCGCTTTTTATCCCCAATGTCTACAACGTGAATAAGGATAAGACATATTTCTTCTTTTCCGAGGAGTTCCGCTACGAAAGCGCTCCCGAGCCCCAGGACATTTTCAATCAGGCCGTCCCTACCCTAGAAGAGCGTGCGGGCAATTTCAGCGATGTCTGCCCCCCTGGGGGTGGCTTGTTCACGCGATCGAAATACCCGGACTGTCCCGGAAGCACCAGTGGGACCGTGGGTCAGTTCCAAGCCCTACCGAATAACCAAGTGCCGGTACTGGACCGGAATGCTCTCGCCATACTGTCCACCGGAGTCATTCCAGCACCGAATGCTACGTCGGGTTGCAATTCAAGCCTCGTGGGCAAGACCGACCCCACGACCGGCAACCCTATCATGCCTTGCTACGACGTGACGATTTCCCCACCGACGAATTGGCGGGAGGAACTGTTCCGGCTCGATCACAATTTCACCCCAAAGCTGAAAGGAACCTTCCGGTATATTCACGATTCCTGGAACACGACCGTAGCGACTCCACAGTGGGGCTATGTTCAGAATAGCTTCCCCACAATTGAGAATCACTTCGTCGGGCCCGGGGTCAGTATGGTGGCGCGTCTCACGCAAACTATTTCCCCATCGCTTTTGAACGAAGTCGTGTTTAGTTACACCGATTCGCACATTACCCTGACCGACACAAACGGACCAGGAGCCCAATGGCAGCGGCCAGCAGCGCTGGACAGCCCATGCGTTGGGTCACAATGTCCCATCGGGAATCTGTTCAACAACGGCTTCGGAGGGAAAATGCCTGGCGTTGTGATCGGGGGCACCAATGCAGAGTACGGTGGTAATGGCTTTGCCGTGGATGCCGGGTACATGCCGTGGGACCACACCAATCCGACCTATAGCGGGGGAGACAACGTAAGCAAAGCGATTGGAAAGCATCTGCTGCAGTTTGGTGGTCAGTTCGTCATTTACCAGAGGAATCAGACGAACTCGGCCATCGGCGCAGCTACAGGCGACCTCCAGGGAATCGTGACCTTCTCCAATCAGAGCGCTGTCAGCAATGGCAACGCGTTTGCCGATTTCTTGGCAGGTAACATTCGAAGCTTCCAGCAGGACAGTGCGCAGCTCAAATATTACCAGCGCTATCAGCTTGCGGAGCCCTATTTTCAGGATGATTGGAAAGCCACATCGCGATTGACGGTAAACCTCGGTCTGCGGGTAAGCCTGTTTGGGACTTACTATGAAAAAAATAATAACGCATATAACTGGGATCCGAGCGCTTTTAACCGTTCACTCGCCAGCCAGGCCCTGGTCGATCCAAACAAAGGGAACCTGGTTGACGCTAATTCAGGATTTCCGATTCCCATAAATCTCGGCAATCTGGATCCGCGTATCACCAACGGGCTGGTGCGATGTGGTGTGAACCGAGTGCCAGCAAGCTGCATGCGTGGCCATTTATTCAATCCAGCCCCCCGAATTGGGCTTGCTTGGGACCCAAAGGGGGATGGAAAGACGTCGATTCGCGCAGGCTACGGAATTTTCTTCGAGCACGGAACCGGGGACGAAGCCAACACTGGTTCTCTGGAAGCCAGTTCGCCCCCTGTCTTGGATATGACGCAAAATTTTCCCTCTAGCTGGAGCTGCATTGGAGGGGGATCATCAGTATCCTCGCACCTCAACTGTGGCTACTTCGGGGCTTTTCCTCTGAGCGTAACCGCTATCCCGCAGAAGGCCGTCTGGCCCTACGTGCAGCAGTGGAGCTTGAGTGTGCAGCGAGAACTACCCAAGGATATGGTAGCGACTTTTGCCTACGTGGGCAGTAAGGGAACTCACTTGACAACTGAGCTTGAGGTCAACCAGCTAGCCCCCTTAACCAATTCCTTGAATCCATTCGGGCCGCACGAGCCCTTGATTGGAACGCTTAGCCCGGGCCTCGGCGACTGTGGCGGATTCAACGGAGGCAGCTTTTTTTTGCTGAACAACACAACCGTCACTGCCGCGCAACCAGCATTTGTCAATCTGGAGGCTTCCTGTTATGGGCTGGTTCTACCCAACGTTCCCGGCACGCAACCCCCGCCCGATCCTAATGCATTGCGTCAGTTTGCTCCCGGCCTGGCACGGATTTTCTCGCTGCAGAACGTCGCGGATTCGGCCTATAACGCCTTCCAAACCACACTTCGCAGGGTAGCAGGGCCTCTTACTCTGGGAGTTTCGTATACCTTTAGCCACTCGCTGGACGATTCTTCCGATCGTTCCGACGCGACTTTTGTGAACTCTTTCGATCTGCGGGCGAATCGGGCGAGTTCCAACTTCGACCAGCGTCATTTGCTGAACATCAGCTACGTGTATGGGCTCGACCGGTTGGCAGACAAGCTACGGTATTGGTTCTCCGACGAGGGTTACCAGAGCCAAGAGCCCGGTTCCCCGCCACGAGTTGCGATGCCCATGAACCCGTCCCCCATAAACCGCGTGCTGCTGGATAATTGGCAATTGTCTGGCATCACGGTTTATCAGTCGGGGACGCCTTTCAGCGTGATTAACGGCGGCAGCAATACCCAGATCGGGACACTGGATAATGCGGGGGTTGCCAACGGTGCGGGCGCTGGATCGTATGCCGATGTAGTGGGCGATCCACACGCCCGACCGCCGTTGGGGGGCAAGAATCCGCAAAGCATCGGCCCTTTGCTCCTGAATCCTGCTGCGTTTGTAGCGCCTCGGGGCTTGACCTTCGGCGATTCGGGCCGCAATTTTCTAAATAATCCCGGTCGGCTGAATTTCGACATGGCATTGCTTAAGGACTTCAAGATAACGGAATCGTCGAGGCTTGAGTTTCGTATGGAGGTGTTCAACATTTTTAACCATACCCAATTCCGAATTTACGATCCGAACCTGGGAAACACTGCCAACAACACAATCAGTTGCTACGGACCTGGAGCGTACACGGCCTTTTCTCGTAACGGACAAGGGGTGGTTTCTTCGAGCCCAAATTTTACGGGACCAGATTTTTCAGCGGCCGGCGGCATAGCTTCAGTTACTACTTATAACAACGGAATGCCGACGACTTCCCTCGAGACCACCGATTGCCTTACGGGAAGTTCATTCCTTCATCCGGTGAACGCGCATCGCCCGCGGACCATGCAGTTCGGCGTGAAGTACACATTCTAGGTCTTGTGGCCAAAGACAGGGCTTGTCCAAAAGATCATAGTACGGCTAGAGCGTGTGAGGCTGTGGGCAACGCCTGAAGGAGCAACAGAGCATGAAGATACGGTCGTTGGTGCAGCCAGTCGGCATCCTGGTCTATGCGACAGCCTTGCTGAGCGCGGCCTGCGGTGGGAAGAGCGATCTCAATCTCACGCCATCTGGTCTTCCACCTTCATCGCAGGCTGGCGAGCTGAACTCCTATGTCGGAACTCAAGGAACAGATCCGAGTACGGGAGACTCCGGGGCCATCTGGCAGCTCACCATCAACCACACTACGAACAGCTTCAGCGCTTCGGACTACGCTGCGCAACTGGTCTCCGCCAATGGATTATTTGCCTTCGACGGAGGGTTTCTCAATCTTAGCCAAACGAACCCTTCGCCCGCATTCCAGGCCGATGGCTTTGCGATTGAGATTCCAGGGCGGGTCGCATTTTTCCGGCCAGGTTTTAATTCGTTTAATTCCACGCAGGACGTCGTGACATCGGCTTCTTCCCCGGTCGCCTCAGTACCTGGCAATTGCTTGGGTCTTTTCGATGTGACGTTCCAATTCGTGACTTTGCCGACTTCAACGTGGACAGCCGGTACGGATACAGCTTACGGCAGCTTCCAGGCGAATAGCGTGATGCTGAGTAGCAGCGGAAACACGTGGAACTTTTCCAACCTGACGCAGTTCAATCTCGCGAAGACCCAGAGCCAATCCGAGCCAACTCTCTCCGATGGCATTTGTGCCCAGTCCGCCGTAGGTACGGTGGTTAGCATTCCCGCAGCCTCCGCGACCGGCAAGGCAATAACTGTTGCGGTAGGACCGTCTGGCTTCCTCGTCTTGAACAATGGACAGAATACCTCGGGGGCGGTCGGCCTGATCCAGCCCTCGACCGCACTGAACACGAGTCGCCTTCTGAGCGCGACTTTCCTCGGGTTCATTTCTGAACCGGCGATCCCGATCCCGTTGTCGGGGGTGCCTACGGCGAATCAATTAGCATTTTTCGGTTGC
>Ga0070765_100002533_pt1 | contig 11490 bp, 7 predicted proteins | sample HubBroMetageWFT5_FD_71516 | JGI IMG/M metagenome (GOLD analysis project Ga0070765, IMG submission 71516) | Warmed and freeze-thawed soil microbial communities from the Hubbard Brook experimental Forest, New Hampshire - Hubbard Brook CCASE Soil... | ecosystem: Environmental > Terrestrial > Soil... | reverse complement strand
CACGCGCAGAGCCAGGGCCTCATCGAAGGTCGCAACAGTGCGGTCATTGGTGACTTTTCGGCGAACAGCGCGTCGACCGGACGCGATGCCATGGTGCAAGAACTCGGAAACTAACCCGCGCTGCTTACAGTGTTGAGTGATAATGACCGGCCGTTTGGCCGGTCATTTATTTTGCTTGCGTGCATTATGTCTGTTAATTGCATCGCCTATCGCCTCCGGTATCAACAGCCGCGACAGATTTGCAATGAGCTGTCGAAATCCCTTTGCGATGGGCTCACATGTCCCTCATTGCGCAACACTGCAGGTGGCAGGTCTTGAGGCCGTGGCTGGCGCGCACCGATGGGAGCGCGAAGGCGCGGGTCAGGACTGTGGGGATTCGCCCGTGGTGCCAGCGGGGCTTCTTGGGCGAGCGCCAGGCCGCCGATTTCGAGGCCGAACGACATCACGACCAGTGTGATCATTGTGATCTTAAGAGAACGCTCCGCGAGAACACGATAGAAGTCGCCGTGTCGACTCATGTGAAGATGACACATAGGGGCCTCCGAGAGTGGAAGCTGGCTGGTCGCCAGATTGCGCAACAGACATTTGGATCGAGAATCCGACCTGATCGAACTCTAGTACGTGCTGCAGTACCAAGGATTTGACCGCGCGTATTCGGGCCAGGAGCAGTCGCCCAAGCCGCCATCGAAGTCGCCGTAAAATCCATCGTGGCGGTGGAAGTGGCGTCCAAAGTTGTGTGCAACGCGAGCGCCAGCCGGGCCTCGCGCAATGCGATCGCCACCGATGTGCATTCCAACAACGTGACCGGCACTGTGCACTCCACCAATGTGACCGACGCCCATTCGGGCTCCGCCGAAGTGGGCACCGCCGAAGCCACCAACGTGGGCTCCACCGAAGCCGCCAACGTGGGCCCCGCCAAAACCTCCGGCGTGTCCCGCGCCGCCACGCGCGAATGCGGTCGCCGACAGGGCGGAGGTCGCGATGACGACCGTTGCGATCGTCGTGAATATCATCTTGCCCGGCATGGTAGACTCCTCATGGTAACGGGTTGTGTTACCGAGGGAGATAGTCGCTGCGCGGACGTTCGCTTATGCGTGATTGCCGTGATTTGCCGCGCATTGCGGGAATTGCGCGCGTTGTCGAAGAGTTTGCGGCGCTTTCTGCGCATGGCGAACTCACGCGCCGGCAACGTCCGCAACGGGCTTCTTCTTGCCCTGCGTCGTGCGTTGCAACCAAGTTCCCAGCCGGTCGAGATATAGGTAGACCACCGGCGTGGTATAGAGCGTAAGAATTTGCGACATCAGCAATCCGCCCACGATGGTGTAGCCGAGCGGCTGGCGCAGCTCCGCGCCGTTGCCGGTGCCGAGCATCAATGGCACGCCGCCCAGCAGCGCCGCCATAGTGGTCATCAAGATGGGTCGGAAGCGCAGCGTACAGGCGCGATAGATCGCCTCCTCCGGATCAAGCTTTTCTTCCCGCTCGACCTGGAGTGCAAAGTCGACCAGCATGATGCCGTTTTTCTTGACGATGCCGATCAGCAGAATGATGCCGATGATGGCGATCACGCTGAGGTCGAGGTGCACCGCCATCAGCAGCAACAAGGCGCCGATGCCAGCCGAGGGCAGGGTGGACAGGATCGTGATCGGATGGATCGTGCTTTCATAGAGTACGCCGAGGATGATGTAGATGACGACGAGCGCCGCCGCGATCAGCACCGGCGTGCCCGAAAGCGACGACTGAAAGGCCTGGGCGTTGCCCTGGAAGCTCGTCACCAACGATATCGGCTTGCCACTCGCTTGCTCGAATTGATGGATCGCGTTGACGGCATCTCCCAGCGCTGCGCCTGGCGACAAATTGAATGAGATCGTGGCTGCCGGAAACATGCCCTGATGATTAATGACGATCGGCGAGGCTTTGATGTTGCTGTACACCAGGGTGCTCAGCGGAACCTCCTGACCGGTCGAAGAACTGACGTAGATATCCTTGAGCGCTTCCGGGCCGTATTGGAATTGAGGGGCGACCTCGAGCACCACGTGGTACTGATTGAGCGCCGTGAACATGGTGGACACGATACGCTGGCCGAAGGCATCATCGAGCGTGTTGTCGATGGTCGATGGCAGGATTCCAAAACTCGACGCCACCTCGCGGTTCGCGGTCACATTGAGCAAGGGGCCGGCGTTCTCCTGATCGCTGGCGACGTCGGTGATTCCAGGAATGCTCTTGAGCTTGTCGAGGTAGATCGCTGCCCAGTGATTGAGCTCGTTGGAGTCGGCATCGAACAGGGTGTACTGATATTGCGTCTTGGAGAGTCGACCACCGATGGTGATGTCCTGCGCCGGTTGCAGATAAAGACTGATCCCCTGAGTCTTGGCGAGTTGCGGGGCAAGACGCCGGATCACCTGATCGGCGCTCACGTTGCGCTGACCGAGCGGCTTCAAGACAATGAAGACGCGGCCTTGATTGAGCGTCGCCGTCGGGCCGCCGGGGCCGATATAGTCGCTGACGGAATCAACAGCCGGATCCTTCAGCACGGTGTCCATCAGCGCCTGCTGGCGCTCGACCATGGCTGGAAACGAGATATCCTGCGCCGCCTCGGTAATGCCGAGGATCATTCCTGTGTCCTGCAGCGGAAAAAAGCCCTTCGGAATGACGACGTAGAGATAGCCGGTGACGGCGATCGTGCCGAGCATGACGAGAAGCGTTACAAAACGGTGGCGAAGCGCGACCTTGAGGCCGCGTTCGTACAACCTGAGCAGACCGTCGAAGCCGCTCTCGAACAAGCGATAGAGCCAGCCATGCTGCTTGTGGCTGTCGTCCTTGAGTAGACGCGAGCACATCATCGGTGTCAGCGTCAGCGAAATGATCAGGGAGAGAACAAGCGAGACGCTGATCGTGACGGCGAACTCCTGGAACAGCTTGCCGACATACCCGCCCATCAGGAACAGCGGAATAAAGACCGCGATCAGCGACAAAGTGATCGAAACGATGGTGAAGCCGATCTCGCTCGCCCCTTTAAGCGCAGCCTCCATCGGGGTGAGCCCCTCCTCGAGGTGACGTACGATGTTTTCGATCACCACGACCGCATCATCGACCACGAAACCGACCGCAATCGAGAGCGCCATGAGCGACAGATTGTCGAGGCTATAGCCGAGTGCGTACAGCACGGCGAAGGTGCCGATCAGGGAAAGCGGTACAGTGACGGCAGGAATAACGGTGGCCCAGAAGTTGCGCAGGAAAACGAATATGACCATCACTACGAGCGCGACGGTCAGTATCAAGGTGAATTGCACGTCGGCAACCGAAGCGCGGATCGTGGTCGTGCGATCGGACGCAATCGACACCTTGATGCCGGGCGGGATCGACGCTTCGAGTTGCGGCAACATGGCCTTTACGCGGTCGACCGTCTCGATCACGTTGGCGCCGGGCACGCGCTGAACGGCAAGGATGATGGCGCGCTGCTTGTTGTACCAGCCAGCCAACAGGTCGTTTTCCGGCCCCTCGATCGCCTTGCCGACGTCGCGGATGCGCACCGGTGAGCCGTTGCGGTAGGCAACGACCAGGTTGTCATAGGCATCCGGCTTGAGCAGTTGATCGTTGGTGTTGAGCGTGAACGTCTGACGCGGGCTGTTGAGGGTGCCTTTGGGGAGATCGACATTGGCTTGGCCGAGCACGGTGCGCACGTCCTCGAGCGCGATGCCGCGTGCGGCCAGCGCTTGCGGATTGACCTGAACGCGGATGGCGGGCTTCTGCTGGCCGCCGATACCGACGAGGCCGACCCCTGAGATCTGCGAAATTTTCGGCAGCAAAATATTTTCCGCGTAGGCATCAACCGTAGTGAGCGGCAGCGTATCGGATGTGAGGGCGAGCAGGATGACCGGGGTCTCAGCCGGATTGACCTTTCGGATCGTCGGCGGATAGGGAATGCCAACGGGTAGATAAGGACTTGCCGCGTTGATGGCGGCCAGCACATCCGTTGCCGCGCTATCGACGCTGCGGCTGAGCTCGAATTGCACCGTGAGCTGGGTGACGCCGAGCGCGCTCGATGAGGTGAGCTGCGTAACGCCGGGTATTTGGCTCAACTGCTGCTCGAGTGGTGTTGCGACCGAGGACGCCATGGTCTGCGGATCGGCGCCAGGAAGCTGCGCACTGATCTGAATGGTCGGATAGTTGACGTTCGGCAGCGCGGCGACAGGCAGCAGCGGGTAGGCGACGAGCCCGCCCAACAGCAGGCCGAACATCAGCAGCGCTGTTGCGATCGGCCGATGAATGAAGGGCGCCGAGAGGTTCATGGGATGGCCTTTTGCACGGCGCTCTGCAAATCGGCTTCCTGGGCGGCTTTGCCGTGAAGTATTCGAACGTGAGCGCCGGGCTGGAGCTTGTACTGGCCGTCAACCACGACGTTTTCCTTGGCTTTGAGCCCGGAATCGATAAGCGCGTCGCCCTCACTGATCTGGGCAACGTTGACGGGACGCATCTGCACGCTTTGATCCGGCGCGATCACGTAAACGTAGGCGCCGTTCGGGCCCTGCTGCACCGCGCCGGCGGCGATCGTCAATCCGTCGGGCTGTGTTTTGAGCAGCAGGCGCACGTTGACGAGTTCGCCCGGCCACAGCAAACGCTTGGCGTTTGGAAAGGTCGCACGCAGCCTGATCGTGCCCGTCGTTTGAATGATCTGGTTATCGATCAATAGCAGCGCGCCTTCGTCGAGCTTGGTCTTGTCGTCCTGGCTATATGCCAGCACCTTCACCGTGCCCTTCGCCATTTCCTGCTGGATCTCGGTGAACGTGGTCTGCGGCAGCGTGAAGATCAGCGATATCGGCTGGATCTGCGTAAGGTCAACCAGGCCATTTGGATCGGTCGGGTGAATGATGTTGCCTTCGTCGATCTGCCGAATGCCGGTCACGCCGTCGATCGGCGCGGTCAGCTTTGTGTAGGCAAGGTTCACCTGGGCGCTTTCGATGATCGCCTCGTCGGATTTGACCATGGCCTCAAGCTGGGCCAATTGCGCCTTCTGGGTGTCGACGAGCTGCGACGTCGCGAAGCCTTTCGCAAGCAGCGGCGTATAACGATTGAGATTGGCTTGCGCGTTGACCACCTGCGCCTGATCGCGCGCGCGATTGGCGGTCGCCTGGTCGAGTTGGGCTTGGTAAGGGCGCGGATCGATTTCTGCGAGCAGATCGCCTTTGTGCACCGTCTGGCCTTGCTGGAAACTGATCTTGATGATCGGCCCGGTGATTTGACTGCGCACCACGACATTGTTGTAGGCGATGACGGTGCCGACACCGCGCAGGTAGATTGGCACCGGGTGACTGTTCACGGTCGCTGCGACCACGGGCACAGGTGGAACGGTCGGAGCCGCTGCGGTTAGCGGCATGCCGGAGCGAAGCCAGACCACAGCCCCGACTGTGCCAGCGACGACCAGCAAGGTGGCAAGAATAATCGGTCGTTTGTGCATCGTGACGCCCCTCTTTCAATGCGAATTAGCAACCGTTGACCGAAGACATGCCAGGGATCCCCGTCGTGCCAGACACTCCAAGCGTGGCCGATGTTCCTGTCATCGTCGAAGTGCCGGGACAGGGCACGGCTGTGACGCCGGGTGTGGTCAGAGGTGTGGTCGGACTTTCGCCGGCACTGCCAAGCTCCGTCGCGCCGAGCGGAATGGCGCCGCTGATCGTCGATCCAGCCGTCAAGCCTGTTGTGCTCGTTGACCCGGCACTCATGGTCCCCATGCCGGTGGACGAACCCGCGACGCCGAGCGCGCTGCCCGCCGTCGTCGAGCTGCAACCCGTCGAGGTCATTGAATTCGACACCGAGCCGCCACCGTCGAACGTGGACATCGATCCCGACATCCCCGTCGTCGATCCTGACGTTCCCGTGCTTGTCGTTCCGGCGCTGATACAGGGCGTGGTGTTGATCGTCGGGCTCAGCCCGCCGGTGTTCAGTTCGGTCGCGCCCAACGGGATTCCAGTTCCTTGCGAAGGAGCATTGGACGATGTTGCGCCAAGGGGAGAGGTCGCGCCCATGCCTGGCATAGGGGCGACTTGTGCGAAACTCGGGCCGCCGCTGAAAATCATCAGGCTCGCGGCAATGGCAAGAACTCGTCGCATAGAAACCTCCGTTAGTCTCCCCGCACTGCTATTGACGTGTACTCTCTGAGCGATCGGTCCGTTGATCGCACCGGTGAAAATTAAACCACGCTTCGCTGATACCCGGTCGGAGTAAGGCCGGTTGCCTTTCGAAACGCGGACGTGAATGAGCTTGTCTCGCTAAAGCCGATCGCCATCCCGACGTCGGTTACGGAGACCGCGGGCTTTGCCAGCATCAGCTTGGCGCGCTCCATGCGACGCTGCGTGTGATAGCGATGCGGCGGCATCCCGAACGATTGCTTGAATGCTCGACAGAAGTGGTACGCGCTGAGGCGGACGAGTTGAGCAAGCTCGGCGAGAGAAATGTGCTCCGACACGTGCGCCTCGATGTAGTCCGCGACGGTTCTCTGCTGCCAGGCGGCTAAGCCGCCGCGCACAATCGACGCCACGCGCGGAGCACCCTGGCCAAGGTGCACGAGCTCGTGTGCGAGCACTACGCCGAGAGCTTCGCGATAAAGCCGATCGTTGGTCAGCGGACCTTCGATCAGCGTCTTTAACTTGATGGCATGGTCCCACAAGGTGGCGTCCTCGAAGAATAACCGTGGCGCCAATGGCATGTCGGACATCGCCGGTTCCGACTCAACCGGCAGCGCTGCCGGTTCGAAATAGAAATTGGCTACGCGCGCGAGACTGCGCGGCTCATGCCAATCGTGATATTCATGACCGGCCGGCACGAAGACGAATTTGCGCCGCAAGTTTCGTAGCGCGGAGTGGGGCAAGCCCTCAACGAAGGTGGATCCGTTGCTGCGCTCGCCTTCCTCAAACAAAGCGAGCAAATGGACGCCCGCTCGAAAACGACTTTCAAATCTGCGGTGCTCGGTGACGCGCACGGTTTCTACCGCCATGCCTGGCCAGGTTAACACGCGCCGTTCAACGATCTCGGATGGAAAAATCTCCACGACCGGCTTGATGTCGTCAGCGCGGGTTCTTGTTTGCGGCGTGTGACGCCCGTCGAAAATGGCCTGGCCTAGCGTGCGTGTTGGAGCGACGTATAACGCCGGCTCGAAATTGTCGGAAGTTCGTGACAGGACGTTGGTCGCGTGCGCATTCATCGACGTGGCCTCTACCTCTGAACTTCGAGCTCACGCCGTGGTTCCCGTGGGCAACTCATTGCGATGTCGATGTCGTTGCTCGGGTAACTGGTGCTCGCCCGTTGGATGGAAACCTAGCAAGACCATTGGGCGACGCCATTAAATTGGGCTTCAGAAAACTAAATTGCGATTTATTGGCTGGAGCTGTTTGATAATTGTTCCTCCTGCGTCGGGCACAACGCAGACACAAGAGCGCAAAATTTCGTCTGAGCAACCGGCGAAGGCGAAAATCAAGCTGCCGCCACAATCGGTTCCAGATGATGACAATTAAAATTAAGATGCAAGCGCCAACGCGGGCGGCCTCGACACTGCGCGACGTGTCACGGCGTTGCGAACCTTTTCAAAGGCGCGCACCTCGAGCTGGCGCACGCGTTCCGTAGACAGGCCGAACTCGCTCGCGAGCTCCTCGAGTTTGCGCGGCCGATCGGCGAGCCGCCGGGCTTCCAAGATCCGCCGCTCGCGCGCGTTGAGTTGGGTGAGGGCCTGGGCCAATGCTTTGCGGCGAGTGGTTGCCTCTTCGGTCTCAAGCAAGATCCGCTCCTGGCTCGGAGCTTCTTCGACCAGTTGGTCTTGCCAGGTGCCGGGGTCGCCATCTCTGAGAATAGGCGCATTAAGCGAGACATCACCGCTCAGTCGTCGGTTCATCTCGATCACCTCCTGCTCAGACACGCCAAGCTCTGTGGCGATGTGCGCAACCTGTTCTGGGCGCATGTCGCCGTCATCGAGCGCAGAAATGCGGCTCTTGGCGCCGCGTAGCTTGAAGAACAGCGTTTTTTGATTGGCCGTGGTGCCCATTTTCACCAGCGACTTGGTGCGCAGGATATAGGACTGGATTGCCGCCCGGATCCACCAGATCGCATAGGTCGAAAAGCGGAAGCCCAGATCTGGTTCGAAGCGCTGGGCCGCCTGCATCAGCCCGACATTGCCCTCGGAAATGACTTCAGCCATGGGCAAGCCATAACCGCGATAGCCTGTTGCGAGTTTGACCACCAGACGCAAGTGACTGTTGACGAGGCGGTGAACCGCGCCGCTATCACCGTGGTCCCGCCAGCGCTGGGCAAGATGAAGTTCCTCGTCCGGAGCCAAAAGCGGGAACTTCCGGATTTGATCGAAATACCGTTTGAGACCGGGTTCAATCGCAAATGTCGCATTAACGGTGGCGCGGGCCATGAAAGCCTCCAACTGCTTAAAGTTTGCGGCGCGCGATGGAGACTGAACGTCGCGTCTTGGTGGCGAAATCCGTCAAGCCCGTCGCCGACACGAAGTGAAAATAGCGGCCACGCTTGCGAGCTCCACTAAATTGCCGTTCAGAAATTGAAATTCGCGTTTAGGAAATGGGCGTGCGACTCGATAAGGCGATACGACGTCAAGCACCAATCAAAGCAGCCAAGGGCCTGTTCGCGACCGATTATTTAAATTGCGATTTAATAGGAAAAGTGGAGTCTGGCAAAATTGCCGTGCAACACCAGATCCAGTTGGCGGGGGCCCGGTTCGTCGAGGGCCTGCAGGCTTCGAAGAGCCGTTTCTCGTTCGCTGGAGAACGATCATGGATACATTTTTAAACGCAATGTCGCGCCGGAGCATGGTGGCCACCGCGGCCGGTGGCCTGTTGGCCGTGGCGGCCCCGGCCGCCGCGCAAACCAGTGATACGCCGCAACCCGTGCGCCCCGGTCATGGCGGTACGGATCTGGGACCGCGCAACGTAACGTTGGATCGGCAGAATCCCGACATTCTAGTGCCACCATCGACGGACCACGGTACCCTTCCCAATCTACGCTTCTCCTTTTCCGACGCGCATATGCGGCTCGAATCCGGCGGTTGGACCCGCCAGGTGACGGTGCGCGAATTGGGTGTCTCGAAGGACATCGCCGGTGTCAACATGCGGCTCAACGCCGGCGGCGTGCGTGAACTGCACTGGCACAAGGCGGCGGAGTGGGCCTATATGCTGAACGGAACCGCGCGTATCACCGCGGTCAATGCGCAAGGGAACAATTTCGTCGACGATGTCGGCGTCGGTGATCTCTGGTATTTCCCCGCAGGCATTCCGCATTCGATCCAAGGGCTCGGATCGGACGGCTGCGAGTTCCTGCTGGTATTCGATGATGGCGATTTTGACGAAGACAACACGTTCCTGATCAGCGACTGGTTCAAGCATGTGCCGAACGAGGTGCTGTCCAAGAACTTTGGCGTGCCTGCGGGCAATTTCGGTCACACGCCCGACCCCAGCACGCTCTATATCTTTCCAGCGCCCCTCCCGGGTTCGCTCGCCACGGACAAGATCGCCGGAGCGACACCTGTGCAGCAAAGCTTCAGCCATAAATTGATGGCGCAGGAGCCGATCAGGACAAAGGGCGGAACGGCGCGGATCGCCGATTCGAGCGTATTCCCCGCCTCGAAAACCATCGCTGCGGCTTTGGTGGAGGTTGAGCCCGGCGGCATGCGCGAGCTTCATTGGCACCCGAACACGAACGAATGGCAGTACTACATTCAAGGCGAAGCCCGCATGGGTGTGTTCGGCGCGTCGGGCCAGGCGCGCACCTTCGACTTTCGCGCGGGCGATGTCGGCTACGTGCCCTTCGCGATGGGGCACTACATCGAGAATACCGGCGCGACGCAGTTGCGTTTTCTCGAGGTGTTCAAGAGCAACTACTTCGCCGACGTATCGCTCAATCAATGGATGGCGCTCACACCGCCGGAACTGGTCGAGGCCCATCTAAAGCTCGACCAACAGGTGATGGCCGCGCTGCGTAAGCAGAAGTCCCCCGTTGTGCCGGCAGGAGAGACCTCTTCCGGCTAACGTTGGGGAGGCCCGTCGGTCAGCGTCTTGAGAAAGCTGACGATTGCGTCTTCCTCGGCGTCGGTTAGGCCGAGATTGCCGACGAAGCGGGTGTTCATGTTGCTGGTCGATTCCGGCGCTGGCCAGCACGTTGTGCCTTCGCCCGGGTCGTCGCCGGCGCAGCGGGGCAGTGTGTCGCGCGTGTTGTAGAAGTGTACGATCTCCTTCAAGCTTTTAAAGTAGCCATTGTGACCGTAAGCCTTGACGAAACTCGGATCGGGCCGTTTGTCCACGTTCCGCAGCGTCGGCACTTGAAAGCGGGCGGTGTTTTCTGCCGCATGGACCACCCAGCGCGGGTCCGTCGCCGAAGGTTCGCTGAGCGGATGTCCGTTCAACAGAAATCCACCCACGCCGAGATCGACAAAGGCCGCACCAAGCTTGTTGGCAGAGTAGCCGAGCGAATCCGGTGTGTTCTCGACGTAGAAAGGCAGGAGTCGATTGGCAGGGGTTCCGATGTTGCTGGCGGTAAAGTCGGTAAATAGCGGGTCCTCGCCAGGTCCACCGTCGCGATGGCAATTGTTACAGCGCGCCTTGCCGCGGAACAGGTCGTAGCCCTGCTGCTCTTGCGGCGTGAATTTGGATTTGCTGGTGATCACAGCGTCGAACTTTGATGAGAACGACGTGACTTCGGCTGATGCCTCATAACTCGCGATCGACTGCGCCATTTGATCGTAAGTCGTCATTGCACGTCCGCGGTCGACTGCGGTGAGATGCAACGGTTGAGGATCTTGAGCGGGCGGAGGGCCTGGGCGACCGCACACTTGCTCAGCATCGCTGGGCCACGCCATCGCAAAAGCTTGCGCACCCCAAACATTTTCGAAAAGTGCGCGATACGGCCGCTGCGACGCCCGGAAGACGGCGCAGGCGGCGTCCGGCAAGCCCATCTCAACCGGGTTGACGAAGGGGCCTTGCGCCTGCTCCGCTGCGGGGTTTCCGAGACGCCGTCCGGTTGCCCGCATGTCCCAGAAGTTGCCGCCGACGAGATCGCCTTGCGCTGCATTGTAGTGCAGGACCGGGGAGAGGGGAGCGTAGCTGTGCGTCTGCGGCTTGCGTTCGCTAAAGCGCGTCCGCACGGATCCGGGATAGGAACCGGTGGTCTCATTCAGCGCCGATACCGGCCCGGTAAAGCCCGCCTGCGGCATGTGGCAGAAGTTGCAGGCTTCGTTGCGATTGACCGAGAGCTGCTTGTCGTACAAGAGCGCCTTGCCGATCAGTTCGATCCGCTGCACTTGATTGTCCGGCAGAGCATTCAGCCGGTCTAGCGTCTGCGCTTCGATGCGGTCGATGTCGGCTTCCGTCCGCGCAATCTCTTGCAGGGCCGCAGGTGACAGCGACGTCCGTCCATCTTGTGCCAGTGCAGGACTCCCATCCAACGAAGCACAGGCCGCACACGCCGCGAATGCGCCCGTCAACATGC
>Ga0070765_100002530_pt1 | contig 11498 bp, 7 predicted proteins | sample HubBroMetageWFT5_FD_71516 | JGI IMG/M metagenome (GOLD analysis project Ga0070765, IMG submission 71516) | Warmed and freeze-thawed soil microbial communities from the Hubbard Brook experimental Forest, New Hampshire - Hubbard Brook CCASE Soil... | ecosystem: Environmental > Terrestrial > Soil... | reverse complement strand
GACGATGGCTCGCCGCCGGCAGGTTCGCTAGCGCTCATGGTCGACCACCGGGCCAAGGCAGCTCTCAACTCCCGACCACACCCGGGCCGCCACCTCGTCCACCGGCCCCGTGCCGTCCACGACCAGCCAGGGTGTCGTCGCCTCGGCCACGAGCCTCTGGTAGCCCTCGGCCACCCGTGCCTGGAATTGGACGCCCTGGGCCTCGAAGCGATCCTGGTGGGATTCCCTCCGGCGGGCCAAGGCCACATCTACCGGCACATCGACGAGCACGGTCACGTCGGGGTCGGTGCCCCCGGTTGCCCAGGCCACCAACTGGCGCAGCCCAGATGCGTCGAGGCCCCGTCCGTATCCCTGGTACGCCAGGGTGGACGCGGAGAACCGGTCCGTCACCACCCAGGTTCCGGCCTCCAGGGCCGGGGTGACCACCTCGGCGAGGTGTTGGGCCCGGTCAGCCGCCATCAGCAGGGCCTCGGCCCGCTCGGCCACGGGTGGCTGATGGCGGTCGAGCAGCAGGCTCCGCAGCGACCGTCCGAGGGCCGTGGCTCCGGGCTCGAAGGTGAGCAGCGCACCGAGGCGATCGGCCAGGAGGCGTGCCTGGGTGGACTTGCCGCAACCGTCGATCCCCTCCAGCGCGATCAAACGACCCCGTCCGCCATCGGTCACCCCGGGCTACTGGTCCTCTCCACGCGCCGTCTCGGCGGCCGCCATCCCTGTCGCGGCCGGAGCCTTCTTGGCCGCGGTCTTCTTGGCCGGTGCCTTCTTGGCCGGTGCCTTCTTGGCCGGTGCCTTCTTGGCCGGTGCCTTCTTGGCCGCGGCCTTCTTGCCCGGTGCCTTCTTCTTGCCCGTCGCCTTCTTGGCCGCCTTCTTGCGGGTCGATGGCCCTGCGGCCCGGCGCTCGGCCAGCAGCTCCGAGGCGCGTTCGACGGTGAGGCTCTCCACATCGTCACCCCGCCGCAGCGAGGCGTTGGTGGTGCCGTCCGTCACATAGGGGCCGAAGCGTCCGTCCTTGACCATCATGGGCGACCCGGTGTCAGGGTCCTCCCCCATCTCGCGGAGGGGGCCCTTGGCGTTGCGGCCACGCGTCTTGGGTTGGGCGAACAGCGCCAGGGCCTCGTCCACGGTGACGCTGAGGATCTGGTCCTCCGAGAGCAGGCTCCGGGTGTCGGTCCCCTTCTTCAGATAGGGCCCGAACTTGCCGTTGTGGGCAACGATCTCCTCGTTGCTCTCGGGGTCGGAGCCGACCACCCGGGGCACTCGCAGGAGTTCGAGCGCCTGCTCGAAGGTGATCGTCTCCGGTGACATGGATGCGAACAGCGAGGACGTGCGTGGCTTCGGTCCCCCGTCCACCAGCTCGCCCAGCTGCACGTAGGGCCCGAACCGCCCGGCCCGCACCTGGACCGGCAACCCGGTCTCGGGATCCTCCCCGAGCACTCGGTCCGACGACGGGGCCTCGAGCAGCGACTCGGCTCGCTCGACGGTGAGCTCGTCCGGTGCGAGGTCGTCGGGGATCGACACCCGGTCCTCGCCGTGTTGCAGGTAGGGGCCGTAGCGGCCCACCCGGGCCACGATCTCCTCGCCGTCGGTGCCGGTGCCGATGGGGATCGAATTGATCTCACGGGCGTCGATCTCGCCCAGGTAGGTGCTCACCTCGCGCTTGAGACCGAGTCGTTCCACCGTTCCGGTGGCGGCTCCGACCGCGGTCGGGTCCACCGCTCCGCCCGCGGCCCCGTCGACCCCGGGGTCTCCGAAGTAGAACCGGGTCAGCCAGGGGAGGGACTCCTCGTCGCCCGAGGCGATGGCATCGAGGTCGTCCTCCATCGAGGCGGTGAACCCGTAGTCCACCAGATCGGCGAAGTACCGCTCGAGGAGCCCGACCACCGCGAAGGCGGTGAACGAGGGAACCAGGGCCGTCCCCTTCTTCCACACGTAGCCCCGGTCGAGGATGGTGGCGATCACGCTGGCATAGGTGGAGGGCCGCCCGACGCCGAGCTCCTCCATGGCCTTGACCAGCGATGCCTCGGTGTAGCGGGCAGGCGGTTGCGTGGCGTGGGACCCGGGCTCGAGATCGTCCACCGACACCGGGTCCCCTTCGGCCATGGGGGGCAGGTGCACCTCGCGGTCGGCCAGCTCGGCCTCCGGATCGTCCTCTCCCTCCACGTAGGCCCGGAGGTAGCCGGGGAACTGGATGACCTTGCCGGAGGCGGAGAACTCCGCCTCGCGCCCCGCCGTCCCCTCGCTAGCCGCCGACGTCCCCACCAGTCGCACCTGGGCGCTGGTGCCGGTGGCATCGGCCATCTGGGACGCCACCGTTCGCTTCCAGACGAGGTCGTAGAGCCGGAACTCGTCGCCCGACAGCGAGCGGGCGGCCTCGTCGGGAGTGCGGAACGACTCGCCGGCGGGCCGGATGGCCTCGTGGGCCTCCTGGGCGTTCTTGACCTTGCGCTCGTAGCGTCGCGGCTGGGCGGGGACGAAGGCGGGGCCGTAGAGGGCGGACGCCTGCGCCCGGGCCGCGTCGAGGGCCTGGCTCGACAGGGTGGTCGAGTCGGTGCGCATGTAGGTGATCCAGCCGTCCTCGTACAGGCGCTGGGCGATCTGCATGGTCCGCTTGGAGCCGAAGCGCAGCTTGCGGCCGGCCTCCTGCTGCAGGGTCGAGGTCATGAACGGGGCGGACGGCGAACGGCGGAACGGCTTGTGGGTCATCGACTTGACCTCGAAGGGCACGCCGGCCAGCCCGTCGGCCAGCACCCGGGCCTCGCCCTCGGCCAGCACCACCACCGAACCGGGTGAGGTGAGCTCGCCGGTGTCGCCGAAGTCGCGCCCGGAGGCCAGCGCCACCCCGTCCACGGACACCAGCGAAGCGGTGAACGATCGCGGGGTGCCCTCGGTGACCGGCGCCGCCTCGGCGGTGAAGGTGGCGTCGATGCCCCACCAGCCGGCCGAGCGGAACCCCATGCGGGCCCGCTCCCGCTCGACCACCATGCGGGTGGCCACGCTCTGGACCCGCCCGGCCGACAGGCGCGGCATGATCTTCTTCCACAGCACCGGCGAGACCTCGTAGCCGTAGAGCCGGTCGAGGATCCGGCGGGCCTCCTGGGCGTCGACCAGGCGGCGGTCGAGGTCCCGCCACTCGAGCACCGCCCGCTCGATGGCCGGGCGGGTGATCTCGTGGAAGACCATCCGCTTGACCGGCACCCGGGGCGCCAGGACCTCGAGGAGGTGCCAGGCGATCGACTCGCCCTCGCGGTCCTCGTCCGAGGCCAGGTAGACCTCGCTGGCCTGCTTGACCAGCTGCCTCAGCTTGGCCACCTGGGACTTCTTCTCCGACGACACCACATAGAGGGGCTTGAAGCCGTTGTCGACGTCCACCCCCAGTCGGGACCAGGTCTCGGCCTTGTAGGCGGCCGGGACCTCGTCAGCCCGGCGTGGGAGGTCCCGGATGTGACCGATGGAGGACTCGACCACATAGTCCGATCCCAGCAGCCCGGCGATGGTCTTGGCCTTGGCGGGAGATTCGACGATGACCAGGGGCTTCGCCCCGCTCCGGGGGCGCGGTCCGCCGGACGCACCGTTGCCGGCGGCGGTGTCCAGGGGCGTCTCTGTCAGGTCGGTGGGTGCCATGGCTGTGGGGCACAGGGTGAACGGTGGGGTGACGCATTGTCAACCCCGGGAGCCTGCCGCCAGGGCCTCGGGGGGCCACCGGCAGGCGGGCTCAGTCGTGCGATGCGTCCACCGCCACGGTAGCGGGCCGGTCCGGGGGCGCCGTCCCGGCGGTGGGGAGATCGCCGTCCATGGCATGGGTCTTGCGCTTGGAGAAGGCGATGGCGGTGAGCAGCACGACCAGGGCCACGCCGGCGATGGCCAGACGGGCTCCGGTGTGGACGTGCAGGGTGATCACCGCCGGCAGGATGAGCAGGGAGACCAGGTTCATGACCTTGATCAGCGGGTTGAGGGCGGGGCCGGCGGTGTCCTTGAAGGGGTCGCCGATGGTGTCGCCGATGACCGCCGCCTTGTGGGCCTCCGACCCCTTGCCGCCCTCATTGCCGTCCTCGATGTACTTCTTGGCGTTGTCCCAGGCCCCACCGGAGTTGGACAGGAAGTTGGCCATCAGCTGGCCGGTCAGGATGGCGCCGACCAGGAAGGCCCCCAGGGCGAAGTAGCTGATCCCGAACCCGATGATGACCGGGGACAGGACGGCCAACAGGGCCGGGGTGGCCAGCTCCCGCTGGGAGGCGGCGGTGCAGATGGCGATGACCTTCCCGTACTCGGGCTTCTCCGTGTAGTCCATGATGCCCGGGTGCTCGCGGAACTGGCGGCGCACCTCCTGGACCACGGTGCCCGCCGACCGACCGACCGCTCTGATGGCCAGGGCCGAGAAGATGAAGGCGATCGACCCGCCGATGAGGACGCCGATGAAGATGGTCGGGTGGGACACGTTGATCGACGTCTGGGGCAGGTCGAACAGCCAGTTGACCGGGGCCCCGATGGGCGGGTGCAGGTTGAGCTGGCTGCCGATGGTCTCGATGAACGAGGCGAACAGGGCGACCGAGGCGAGCACCGCCGATCCGATGGCCACACCCTTGGTGACCGCCTTGGTGGTGTTGCCCACCGCGTCGAGGCTCACCATGACCCGCTCCGCCTCACCGGTGAACTCACCGGACATCTCGGCCACTCCGGCGGCGTTGTCCGACACCGGGCCGAAGCTGTCCTCGGACACGATCATGCCGGCGGTCGACAACAGGCCGATGCCGGTGAGCGCAACCAGGTACAGCGTGAGCTGGATGTTGCCGCCACCGAGTCCAACGGAGACGGCGATGGCCAACACGATGGCGATGATCGCCCACACCGACGACTCGAGGCCCAGGGCCAGGCCGGAGAGGGTGAGGGTGGCCGGTCCGGTCCGGGCCGTCTCGGCCACCTCCTTGACCGGGCCGCGCTCGGTGGAGGTGAAGTGCTCGGTGATCTGGCTGGCCACCAGCATGAGGACCACACCGGCGAGCACGGCGTAGAACGCCTTCCAGTAGTGGAGATAGGCACCGGCCACCACGGCAGAGCCGCCGATGGTGAGGGCGGCAGCCGTCCACACCCCCCGGTTGATCGGCGCCATGGCGTTCTTGTCGTTCTTTCCCGCCCGCACCACGAAGACGCCGATGATGGTGGCGAGAATGCCGATGGCCGGAATGGCGATGGGGAAGATCACCGTCTTGGCCGCGTCGCCGCCCCGGTGGATGGAGCTGAAGGCGGTGACGCCCAGGATGATGGCGGCGATGATCATGATCACGTAGGACTCGAACAGGTCGGCGGCCATGCCGGCACAGTCGCCCACGTTGTCGCCCACGTTGTCGGCGATGGTGGCCGCATTGCGGGGGTCGTCCTCGGGGATGCCCGCCTCCACCTTGCCCACCAGGTCGGCGCCCACGTCGGCCGCCTTGGTGAAGATGCCGCCGCCGACCCGCATGAACAGGGCCAGGAGTGAGGCGCCGAACCCGAACCCGATGAGCACCGAGGTGGCGGTGTTCTGGAAGATCAGCACGATCACGGTGGCGCCGAGCAGGCCGAGGCCCACGCACAGGAGGCCGGTGATGGCACCGGTCCGGTAGGCCACCTTGAGGGCGGGGGCCATCTTGCCCTCCCGGGCGGCGGCGGCGGTGCGGACGTTGCCGCGCACGGCCAGGCTCATCCCGATGAAGCCGGTGAGGCCCGAGCACAGGGCCCCGGCCAGGAAGCAGATGACCCGGTAGATCCCGGCCTGGGCGAAGGTGAGATCCACCACCGTCTGACCCAGGGCATTCACGTGGGTGACCTTGGTGGCGGTGAAGAAGATGAGCACTGCCAGGGGGACGATGATGATCCCGATGGTCTTGAACTGACGGGCCAGAAACGCCTCCGCACCCTCCTGGATGGCCTTGGCGATCTCCTTCATCGAGGCAGTGCCCTGGTCGGCGGCGAGTACGCCCCGCACCAGCAACAGCGCCACCGCGATGGAGGCCACGGCACAGAGGAGCGCGAAATACAGCCAGGTCTTCTCGGTGCTGTGGAGCGAGAAGATCTGGTAACCCCCTTCAGCCAGGAGGTGGGTCATCGGTACGGCTCCCTTCGGTGTACTGCGTGGTTAGGTTCGAATGCTTGCGGGCTTCTGCGATCGCGACTGACCGCAAACGTCGGGGGACGTCGTCCCCTGCAGAAGCCACGGCCGCGAGGCCGTACGCCGGGCCGCGCTCTCAGGGCACGCCGAATCCGGCAACGGGGGCAGAAGATACCGACAAATGGGTCCCTTCAGCAAGGAAGGCACTGCCGCGGCCCGTGGCCAGCCCCGACCCGGCCGCCAATGGCGGGCCGCTCAGGTCGGCTCGACACCGGCCTCCGGACCGGCGATGAGCTCGTAGTCGGGGTTGAGGATGGCCTGGCGGCGGGCCCAGTCGCCCACCATCCCCTCCACCACCAGGCGGGCCCCGGGCTGGACCCCCGGGATGCGCCTGCGGCCCTGGAACACCAGCAGGATCCGGCCGGTCTCGTCGGCCAGGACGCACTCGAGATTGGAGGTGCCGGCCCGGGGTTGCACCCGCACCGACTTGACCCGGCCCGCCACGCGGACCCGGTGCCGCCACTCGGCCTGGCCGATGGGCGTGGTCCCCCGCCCCTGCTCACCGAACGCGGCCCGGTCGAAGGTGGTCCTCGGTGCCTCCCGGGTGGCCGTGCGGGCCGCGGACCGCTCGGCGGCCCGGGACGCCCGGCCGGGGGGCCTGGGGCCGGCGCCCGGCGCCCGGCGCCACTCGCGCCGGCGCGACAGCCACCCACCGGTGAGCTGATAGGGCACCACGGTGGCGTTGACGTGGGCCAGCTGGCCGACGGCGGCGGCGATCTGATCGGCGGTGGCGTCGTGGAGCACCCGGTGCCAACCGGCGGTGAAGCCGCGTCGGGGCAACAGGATGGTCAGCTCGGTCTGTCCGTCGGCCACCGTCTCGGCCGCCAGCTCGAGGGCGGCCCGGGTGAGCCTCCGGTCCTCACACGCTTCGACGTCGAGCGGGAGCCGGGTGAGGCCGAGTCGGCTCCACTCCGCTTCGAGCTCGGCCGACACCCGGTTGTCGAGCGTGAAATGGACGGCGCGGAGCTCGTCCGGATGCAGCGTGCGCCCGTACTGGAGGGCGCGGGCCGTGGCCATGTCCAGCCGGTCCACCAGCACCACCACCACGTGGCGATTGAGCACCGGCGCCTCCGCCGCCTCCGACGCGCCCTCTTCCAGCTGGTGCTCCTCGTCCACGTACTGATGATGGAGGCGCAGGAGGATGAGCACCCCGAGCGGGAGGATGACCAGGATGACCCAGGCGCCTTCGGTGAACTTGGCCACGGCGATGATGACCAGGACGATGAAGGAGAGCACCGAGGCCGTGCCGTTGATGGCCAGCCGCCGCCGCCAGTGGTCCTCTTTGTGGGTCAGGTGGTACTTGGCCATGCCGGCGCCGGCCATGGTGAAGCCGGTGAACACCCCGATGGCGTAGAGCGGGATGAGCTTGTCCACCTTGGCCCGGGTGACCAGCAGGATCAGGACGGCCACCACGGTCAGGACGATGATGCCGGTCGAGAACACCAGCCGGTGCCCGCGCCGGGTCAGCTGGCGGGGCAGGTAGGAGTCCTCGGCGGCGAAGCTGGCCAGGAACGGGAATCCGGTGAAGCTGGTATTGGCGGCCAGGATGAGGATGAGGGTCGTCCCGACCTGGAGCAGCCAGTAGAAGACGTTGCCCAATCCGCTGCCGCCGTAGACGAACTTGGCGATCTGGGAGATGACCGTCGGGGTGCCCAGCTCGTAGGGCACCGGGTGGGTGACGGCGGCCAGGGCCGAGACCCCGGCCACCAGTGAGCCGAGGATGACCGCCATCAGGATCATGGTGATGCGCGCGTTGCGGGACTCGGGCCGCCGGAAGATGCTCACCCCGTTGGAGATGGCCTCGGTGCCGGTCAGCGCCGAACCCCCCGAGGCGAACGCCTTGAGCACGATGAACGCGCCGGCCCCGTACAGCAGGCCGCTGGCGGGCTTGCCGATGGGCACCGATCCGACGACCCCGTGGATCGGATGGGCGTGGAGCGTGCCGGCGATGGCCCGGTAGGCCCCCACCGTCATCAGGATCACCATGTTGGCGATGAAGAAGTAGGTCGGGACGGCAAAGGTCCGCCCGGCCTCGCGGATGCCCCGCAGGTTTCCGTAGGCGATGAGGATGACCAGGGCGATGGCGATCCAGGTGGTATCGGGTGTGAGCCCGGGGTACACCGACGTGATGGCGGCCACCCCGGCGGCCACCGACACCGCCACCGTCAGGGTGTAGTCGATGAGCAGGGACATGGCCGCGACCTGGGCCACGGTCAGACCGAAATTCTCGCGGGCCACCACGTAGGCGCCGCCGGCCTTGGTGTACACCTTCACTACCTCGAGGTAGGAGAGGGTCACGAACAACAGGACGAAGATCACGGCGATGCTGACGGGGATGACCAGCGAGTAGGCCGCGGCACCCACGGCGATGACCAGGGGGATGAGCATCTGCTCGGTGGCGTAGGCCGAGGACGAGATCACATCGGACGACAGCACGGCCAGGGCGGTCGGCTTGCCTAACCGCTCCGAGGTCTGGCGGTCCGAGGAGATCGGGGGGCCCAGCAGCTTGTTCTTCAGGCGATAGCGCAGCGTCTCGGGCAGGTCCACGGCGCCGGACGGGGTGATCGTCGGCGCCAGGCGCTTGGCCGGAACCGGGGCGGTGGGCGAGACGGCCACGCCGGTCCCGGCCATCGGTTCGACCGGATCCACGCCTCCGGTCACCGATGGGTCCACCCCCTCAGTAAATCACGGGCGCCGAACCTGCTCCGGGAGGGCCCGGATGCCCCGGGGGCTCCGTCAGGGCACCGGGACGGGAGGGCGGGCCTGAGTTGTCTTGGACCCGCGATGCGTGTTGCATGGTCGGGTGCACATCGTCATCGTGGGCTGCGGTCGGGTGGGGTCGGGCCTCGGGATCGGGCTCGTGGAGCAGGGACATTCCGTCGCCATCATCGACCGCAACGCCAAGGCCTTCCGCAGGCTCCCGGAGGCGTGGCCGGGGACCACCGTGGTGGGCTCGGGCTTCGATCGCGACGACCTCGACCGGGCCCGCGCCGCCGAGGCGACGGCGCTGGCCGCCGTGACCAGCGGCGACAATTCCAACATCCTGACCGCCCGCATCGCCCGGGAGACCTACCAGATCCCCAACGTGGTGGCCCGCATCTACGATCCGCGGCGGGCCCAGATCTACCTCCGCCTGGGCATTCCGACGGTGGCCACGGTGTCGTGGACCATCGACCAGGTGCGCCGCCGGCTCATCGCCGGCGATGTGGAGTCCGACTGGTCGGATCCCACCGGCACGCTCTCCCTGGTGGAGCGCGAGCTGCCCGAGCGATGGGCGGGGAAGCGGCTGGTCGACCTGTCGGTACCCGGCGAGGTGACCGTCGTCGCCGTCACCCGGGCCGGGGTGGCCCGCCTCGACTTCCGGGACCTGGTCGGCCAGGACGGGGACGTCCTCCATCTCATGGTCACCGACACCGCCCTCGACCGGCTGAACTCCCGCCTGCGGGGGAAGGCCGGGGCCCCGGGACCCCTTGGGTCGCCCGACGGTCAACCGTCCCGCCCGGCCGACGGCGGGGTCGCGCCCCGAGTCGTCGGTGACCCCGCCACCGGGAGCCGGTCGTGAAGGTGGCCATCGCCGGGGCGGGCAGCGTGGGGACGGCCATCGCCTCGGACCTCCACGCCGGGGGTCACGACGTCCTGGTCATCGAGCGCGACCCCGACCTGGTGGCCCGTATCCGCGGCGACCTGGACATCACCTGGGTGGTGGCCGATGCCTGTGAGGTCGCCTCCCTGGATTCCGCCGGGCTCTCGACCGTCGACGTGGTGGTGGCGGCCACCGGCGACGACGAGGACAACCTGGTGGTGTCGCTGCTGGCCAAGCAGGAGTTCGCCGTTCCCCGGGTCGTGGCCCGGGTCAATCACCCCAAGAACCAGTGGCTGTTCACCGAGACCTGGGGCGTGGACGTGTCGGTCTCCACCCCCCAACTGATGACCGCCCTGGTCGAGGAGGCGGTGTCGGTGGGCAGCCTGGTCCGCCTGCTCCGGTTCGAGGGGGGAAATGCCCACCTGGTGGAGGTCACTCTGGCCGAGGACTCACCGGCGGCCGGCGTCTCACTGGTCGAGCTCGGCGTGCCCCGGGAGGCCACGGTGGTGGCGGTGGTGCGGAGCGACCGTCTGATCGTGCCCCGGGGCGACACCCGGTTGGCGGTCGGCGACGAGGTCCTGGTGCTGGTCACCGCCGATGCCGAGGACAAGGTGCAACAGCTGTTGGTGGGACACTGAGGGCATGAGGGCCGCCTTCTTCGACCTGGACAAGACGGTGATCGCCAAGGCGTCCATCGCCGCCTTCGGCCGGCCCCTGTACCGGGGGGGGCTGATCAACCGGCGCCTGGTGGTGAGGGCCGTGGCCTCGCAGCTCATCTACCTCCACCTCGGGGCCAGCGAGCAGAAGCTGGCCCGGATCCGCGAGTCGATCCTCATGCTGACCAAGGGCTGGGACCACGACCAGATCAGGGAGATCGTGCGGGAGGCCCTGGAGGAGACCGTGGAGCCCATCATCTACGCCGAGGCCCTCGACCTCATCGAGGGGCACCGGGCCGCGGGCCACAAGGTGTACCTGGTGTCGGCGTCCCCGGAGGTCATCGTCCAGCCGTTGGCCGAGCACCTGGGGGTGGACGGCTCCATCGCCAGCCGGCCCGTGGTCGACGACGAGGGCCGGTACACCGGCGAGATGGACTTCTACGCCTACGGTCCCTTCAAGGCCGACGCCATGCGGGAGCTGGCCGCCCGCGAGGGGCTCGAGCTCGAGGACTCGTCGGCCTACTCCGACTCCTACACCGACCTGCCCATGCTGGAGGCGGTGGGCCACCCCGTGGCCGTCAATCCCGATCGCGTGCTGGCCAAGGTGGCCAAGGAGCGCGACTGGGAGGTGATGCAGTTCACCAAACCGGTGCGCCTGCGCGACCGGGTGGGCGTCCCCAGCCTGTCGATGACCGCCACCGCCGCCGGCATCATGGCCGCCGCCTCGGCCGGGGCCCTGGTGGCCTGGCGCCTGGCCCGTCGGCCCGGTCGGTAGCAGCAGCCTGCGGAACTGTCTCGTGGCGCGCCAAGGGCGCGCCACTCACGAAGCGTGGTCGGCGCGCCCGGTGGTGTGGTGGGGGCTGCTCAGGAAGGACGGAGCCGCTTGGCGGCGACGACACCCAGGGCGACGATGATGGCCAGGATCAGGAGCTTCTTCATAGGGAGGATGGTACCCCCTCCACCCGCGTCCCGCTCCGGGGACGATCGTCAGCGATCGTCAGACGGTCAGGAGGTCGCGGGCGCCGGTGTCGGACGACGGGTGGCGCAGCTTGGACATGGCCCGGGCCTCGATCTGGCGGATCCGCTCGCGGGTCAGGTTGAAGTGCTCGCCGACCTC
>Ga0070765_100002528_pt1 | contig 11504 bp, 12 predicted proteins | sample HubBroMetageWFT5_FD_71516 | JGI IMG/M metagenome (GOLD analysis project Ga0070765, IMG submission 71516) | Warmed and freeze-thawed soil microbial communities from the Hubbard Brook experimental Forest, New Hampshire - Hubbard Brook CCASE Soil... | ecosystem: Environmental > Terrestrial > Soil... | reverse complement strand
CGATGGCCGCCCGCCGCGGATCCGGCGATGACCTGGCACACCCGAACGCGTCGGCCAGCACGCCGAAGGGCCGGGTCCGCTCCAGCTCCTCGGCCCGGCCAACGGCCACCTGAATGCCCCGGCGCCGCGCGTCCTCCAGCACCGCATCCAGCAGGCGCGTCTTACCGATGCCGGGCTCGCCCTCGATGAGCGCGACCGTCCGGCGGCCCGACTCAACCTGGTCCAGGGTCTCACGGAGGATCGCAGTTTCTGCCTCACGCCCGCGGATGGCCGGAACCGGCGCCAGCGTCCCCATAGCCAGGATGCTATTCCCGACAGCGGCTGGTGACACGCCTGCCCTGACGGCCTGAGTCGTGGTCATCTGATTACGCCTGGCCCGCCTGCCACCGGCACTTTCATGGGACGCTTCCTTCGTGGCCGCCGCTGGACCCGCCTGAGTCTCGGGGTGGAAACCGCGGCGGCACGGTTGTCGTCCCGGGACCCGGTGAGATCGGTGCTGGTCAGCTGGTGATTACGGTGGGCTGCTGGGCGCCGAGCCACTGCTCGAAGGTGGTCGGCGCGACCACGGCGGCTGGCCCCGGCAGCAGCACCTCGCCTGCCATCTCGACGCCGAAGGGACCCCGCCACGCCGGGACCAGGCGGAGCCTCTCCCCGTGGGCCGCGAGCGTGCGGCGCGCCATGTCGACCAGGTCCTGCGGCTCGGGCCCGGCGACCTCGGTCATCCCGGCCGGATCTCCCAACGCGGCCCCCGCCAGCGCGTCACCGACATCGGCCGCAGCGACCGGCTGGACCAGCAGCGGCGGCACTGTGGCCACATCACCCCGGCGGGTCCAGCTCATCACCATCGCGGCGAACTCATGGAACTGAGTCGCACGGACGACGGTGGCGGCAACCGGGCCCGCGATGGCGAGTTCTTCCTGCCGCCGCTTCCCCGCGTAATGCCCGTTGCCCTGCACCCGGTCGACCCCGACGATCGACAGCACCACGTGATGCCGGACGCCGGCCTCCTGCTCCGCGGCCAGCAGGTTACCCGTCACCGCGCCGAAGAAGGCACGAGCCTCCTCCGGGCCGGTTGCCGGCGTATTGGTGACATCAACGACCGCGGCCACGCCGCGGAGTGAATCAGCCAGCCCGTCCCCGGTCTCCAAGTTCACGCCTTGCCCGCGGGCCAGGACCACAGCCTCGTGGCCACCGCGCTGGAGTGCCTCCACCACGTGACGCCCGACCAGGCCGCTACCTCCGGCAACCGCCACACGCACCACGGTCATCTCCTCCACTCTCACTAACGCGGCCCTGCTTGTTCGATCAGCGTGCCGCCGCTGCTAGGCCGAAGACATCCGCCAGCCGGCCGATCCGGTCCTGCCCGCGGTCGTCCCGCACCGATATGGCCGGCATCCGCCGGGCGGCGGATGTCTCCCGTCCGCCGCGGCGGCACGCTGACAATATCGCTGCCGCCGTTCGCTCAGGAGACTGCTCACATGTCGTCATACGCTCTGCCGGGTTCCGCCCTCACCATGCTGCTGGCGCAGCAGCCACCGTTCATCCCGGTGCCGGCTGACGTCATGACCGCGACGGTCGAATTGCCGCCCGGGGACCCCGGCACCCCGCCTCACCGGCACTCCGGGCCGGTGTTCGGGTACATGCTCGAAGGCGAGATGACCTTCGAGCTCGAAGGTGAACCCGAGCGCGTGATCCAGGCCGGGGAGGCGTTCTGGGAGCCGGGCGGTGATGTCATCCACTACCAGGCGGCGAACCATCTCAGCGACGCCTGGAGCAGGTTCGTCGTCGTCATGATCGGGATACCCGGCGAGCCGATGCTGACTCTGGTCTCCGCCGGCGAGCTAGCGCAGCGGCGCGACCGGCGCGCACCGCGACCGGCCTGAGCTGCGCTTGCCTGGTCAGTCTCCGGAACGGAAGGTGCCGTCCCAGTTCATCCGAGAAACAGGTAGCACACAGTAGGAGGAATCATGCAGGAAGTCTCAACCGAAGCCAGCCGCGCGGTGGTGGCAAGCTTCTTTCGCGCTCTCCGCGCGGGTGACATGGACGCATTGAGGGCCACCTTCGCGCCCGATGCGACCTGGATCCTGCGCGGCGGCCTGCCAGCTTCGGGGACGTGGACCGGTCCGGACGGAATCATGGACGGGTTCTTCCCCCAGATTTTCGGCCGCCTCGACCCGGACGTGCCCGTGGTGCAAGACGTTCACCGCATCATTGCTGATGGCGAGTATGCCGTCGCTGAGTGGACCACACACGCCCGGACCCGCGACGGCCGTTGTTATGACAGTGATTATGCCGGCGTCTTCCGGGTCGTCGATGGGCACCTGGCCGGGGTCACCGAATACCTCGACACCGCTTATGCCAAGCAGGTGCTCTTTGGCGGCTGAATACCTAAAGGGTGCTAGGCGCACGGGCCGATCGATAGTGGGGTTATATATAGGAGTATGCATGGGGTTATATCCCATGATACGGTGGCCGAAGTTCAGCCCTTCAGTGGAGGGAGCGGCCATGCCGAAGATCAATGTGTACCTGCCCGACGATCTCGCGGAGGCGGTCAAGGAGGCCGGCCTGCCGGTCTCGGCCATCTGCCAGGCGACGCTCGAGCAGGCCGTCCGGCGTCTGACCACGATCAGGCAGCTCGTGGCGTCCGACCTCGATATCGACACGCTGGGATCCAGGCTCCCGCGTTTCACCGACAAGGCACTGACCGCGTTCGGGCTGGCGGCCGAGCAGGCACGCGCGGCGGGCGTCCCCCTCGTCGGCACCGAGCATCTCCTGGGCGGCCTGCTCGCCGAGGGCAGCAACCTGGCCTTGGCTGTGCTGCATGCCATGGACATCGAGACCAGTGCCGTCAAGGCGGAACTTGACCGGGCTGCCGTCGGGTCGCACCCGGGCGGACCAGATGCCGCCCGGCGGATCAGCGGACCGCTTGGCACCGCGCTTGTCGGTGCCGTCGCCGCGGCGAACGCGCTCGGGCACAACTACATCGGCTGCGAGCACCTGCTGCTCGGGCTGATCTCCGAGTCGTCCGGCGCCGGCGGGCAGATACTGCGCGGCCTCGGCGTCGATGAGCGGCAGGCGAGGCGGACGGTCACCGCCTCGCTGGCCGGGATCGAGTACTGGCAGGCGCGGGGCCAGGGCCGGGGCCAGGGCGCCGCGGCCTCCGGCAGCGGGCTGGCCGCATCGGGGACCACCGCATCGGGGACCGCGGCCACCGCGCTGGCCGAAGCCATCAAGCGGGAACTCCAGCCGTTCGCGGACCGGCTGGCCAGCATCGAGCAGCGCCTATCCGCGCCACCCGCTGGATAGCGGGGATATTTCAGCTCAGCGCGCCGCGCGCGTTCGGGTGGGCAAGAGCGGCCCGAATGCGCGCTGGGGCGACAGGTGGGTTCGGTTCTCCAGTCCCGCAGGTGCCCGGCGAGGCGGCTCCGGGCACCTGCGGCGAAGCGTCACACGCTCGCCGGTCCCCGGCTTGTCGGTTCTGGCGCGCCGGCCAGGTCGGCGCGCCGTACCCGGATCGCGGCGGCGGTGACGATCAAGGCGAGCAGCAGGATCCCCGCCGATACCTCGAAACCGCGGGAGAACCCGATGGCGAGTGCATGCCGGTAGACGGCGGCCGGCAGCGGCCCGGTCGCGGCGTGCGGCACCGGCCGCCCGGCCCTGGCCGTGGCGGCCACGGCGGCAGCGGCCTGGCTGCGGATGTTGTTCGCCACGGTGGTCCAGGCCACCGTGCCCAGCAGGGCGAGCCTGATCGAGCCACCGACTTGCTGGCCGGTGTTGAGCAGGCTGGCGGCCGCCCCGGCCGTGGAGGCCTGGACGCTGGATAGGGCGACCACAGACAGCGGCATGAACAGCATGCCCAGTCCGGCACCGGCGACGAGCGTGGGGCCGAGCAGCCCGGTGGTGTCGTGGCTATTCTCGCTGATCCGGGACAGCCAGAACATCCCGCCGGCCGCGGACGACGGTATCAAGCCGCGCCCGGTTTCAGTTCAACGTGCTCGTCAGCGCAGGGGACGCCAGCCGGTGGCTTCGGCGAAACGGCGGTTACTGACCCGCTCGCCGTCGCGGCACACGTTATACACGCCGCTGGTGACATCGAGCGCCGCGAGCAGCGCGCGGCCGGCGTCCTCGGCGTGCAGCGTGGCTCCCAGGCCCGGGTTCGGATGATCCTTGCCGGTGCCCGGGCCGTCGAGAAGCCCGAGGCGCAGCACCACGCCACGCCGCCCGGCCATGGCGAACCGGGCGGCCTGCCGTTCGGCGGCCAGCGCGGAGCGCAAGATGACCGGGACATCCCCCACCGGTGTCTCCTCCGACACTGGCCGGTCGCCGGGGTAGACGAACGTGACCGTTGGCTGGACATATGTCTTGACCTCGGCGGCCAGCGCGGCGTCAACCAGGATGGCCGAGGCCTCGGCGCGCAACCGGTCGTTCTCGCGCCACGCCTCGGGCTGCTGCATCCTGTCCAGCGACTGGATGCGCGTGGCCAGGTGAAGCACGGCGTCCACGCCCCCCACGGCCGCGCCCACGGCAAGACGGTCGAACAGGTCAAGCCCGGCGCGCCCGGGGGCCCGCACGTCATGCCCGGCAGCCTCAGCGAGCGGCCGGAACGCGCGTCCCAGAACACCGGTTCCCCCAGTTACAAGCACCCGCACGGTATCTCCTTCCTGGGCTGGCGACAGCATCCCGCCGACCTCGCCGGGCGATGAACGCTCACCCCCGGAGTGGGAGCGGCGTACTCAGCGTGCGCTCGCAGCAGCCGCACCGACATCCGCCAGCTGGCCGATGTTGCCGCTGGGACACCCGGACGACGATGGCCCGGTGGAGATCCTCATTTGCCTCGACGCCATCGCCCCGCCCGCAGGCCGGCTCCGGGTGACTTCCGGTCCCGGATCTGCACCGGGACGCCGGGAAGACAACGAGTTTCCCTTTACCGGCTGGCTCGGCCTGCTGCGGGCCCTTTATGAGGTGACGGGGTCACCCGCTGACGGCTCACCAGCCGGCCCGTGAGGCGCCGGTGTCACCACGCCCTTCTGGGACGACGCGTCGGGCCTGCGGATGCGGCTACTGCCCGAGATATGGAGGAATCATGGATTGCACGCGCCAGCACACCCTGGTCACCGGATGCTCTTCCGGCATCGGCCGCGCCACCGCGCTGCGTCTCGCCGCGGCCGGCCAGCACGTCTACGCCGGGGTCCGCCACCAAGCCGACGGCGAACAGCTGAGCCGGTCCGCCGTGGGCGGCGAGCTCACCCCGCTCATCCTCGACGTCACCGACCTCAGCCACATCGCTGCCGCGGCCGCCACCGTCACCGGGCACACCGGCACCGCCGGGCTGCGCGGCCTGGTCAACAACGCCGGTTTCGGCCTAGCCTGCCCCACGGAACTGGTCCAGCTGGAGGCATTCCGCCGTCAGCTGGAGGTGAACGTGACCGGCCAGCTCGCCGTCACCCAGGCGTTCCTGCCGTTGCTGCGGCGCGCACGCGGCCGCATCGTGATGGTCAGCACGATCGGGGTCCGATTCACCCCGCCCTTCGCCGGGCCGCTGGATGCGACCAAGGCCGCGCTCGCCGCACTCGGGGATGCCTTGCGCCAGGAACTGGCGCCATGGGGGATCCGGGTGGTGCTCATCGAGCCGGCCAGCATCAACAGCGCTGCCGCCGGCAAGGTAGCCCGCGATGCCGCCGCGGCCATGGCCGCGGCCGGGCCGCAGGGCCGCGCCCTGTATGAGGACACGTTCACCAAGATGCTCGGCGTCATGCAGCGCCGAGAGGCGAACGGCAGCCCGCCCGACGTGGCGGCCGCCACCATCACCCGGGCGCTGACTGTCGCCCGGCCCCGCAACGTCTACCTGACGGGCAAGAACTCCCGGCGGCTGGCCATCCTCAGCCAACTGCCCACACCGGTCCTTGACGCGGCGCGCCGCCGCGTCTTCCGGCTGCCCGCCCCGGGTTCCTTGGCCTCCTCACCGCGGACACCGGCCGAGAGCTGAGTCCGCCTTCCTTTCCTTGTGCTGCCGGTCAGCCGAGAACGGCGACCGTGGAGGCGCGGCACGCTTGCCGCCACAGAGCATGGGACGGACGCAACGGTTCGCCCATGCCCAAGCCACTATCGCCCAGGCTCTCCGGATCGGCCAGCTGGCGGATGTCCGGCCGTCGCGGTCGGATCACGCTGGAACGAGTGGCGAGCCCACCGGGCCCGTGCCGGGCCAATGGCCGGGGAGGTCAACGATGAAGCGCATCCGCATCCAAAAATCAAGGGGCCGGGGCGAGCGTCCCTGGCTCGACGGACTTCCGCCCGACCCGCGAGACCAAGAAATTGTCCGCGCCAAGGCGCTCGCCCGTGCCGCCAACTCCAGGAAGGTGACCAGGAAGTGATAGCCATCATCAGCAGGCGCGCGTGGCGGGCCATCCGGCACGCGGCCAGCGCGATTCGAAAAGCCCATGACGAGCAGGTGTACACGTGGGAATGCTTCTGGCGCAGCGGCCGGGCGGTGCCGCCGACAACAACCGGCCCGCTCAGCTGGGTTCCCTCACTTGACGGCTACCGGCTCACCGGAAGCTATCTGCCCGGCCAGGATCAACATGCCGACACGCGAGAAACGAGGCCGTGACCTGCCCCGCCACCGTGCGCGAGGTCAGCTGGCTGAATTTCGTCTCAGCCCACCGTCTGGGCGCACTCATCAAGATCGCGGCGTGGAGACTCCGGCCTTCAGGCCGGGGAGGAAACGCCGCTTCACCTCGAGGAACTGCGTTCGCTGGTCCTGGCGGCGGATGCCGTTGCTGTCGACTCGGATCCAGTCGATTCCCGGCATCGCCAGGCTCGCCGTGATCCGCGGCCCGGCGAGCGTGGCTTCGGGGACTTGCCAGCACAGCCGGGGCGGAGAGCCGGTGGTGGGTCCCAGCGGTCCCTCGATCCGCTCAGCGAAGGGTCATCTCGTACGTCAGCTCGAGCACCTTTATGCACCACCTCGTCGGCCTGCTCTGGTCGGCCGTGCTTACCTGCTGGGCGAGCCCAGCACGTCAGCGAAGCGCGGCACCCCGTCCTCGCACGCGACCCGGGCGGCGTTCGCCGTGAAGCTGATGGCGTGATACCAGCCAGCGAGCATCAGCAGGTCAAGCAGTTGCTCCTCGCTGAATGTCCCGGCCAGCCGGGGCCACAGGTCATCGTCGATGTCGGCGGCGTCGTGCAGGGCATCGGCCGCCTCGATGAGCAGCCGGTCTCGCTCGTCGGTCCAGCATGGATCGGACGCGCCGCCATGGGTGAGTGAGGTGATCTGCCTGGCGGAAAGGCCGACCCGCCCGGCGAAGAAGGCCACGTGCACTCCCCACTCGTACTCGCACCTGCAGCGGGCGCAGGTCCGGTCGATGATGATCTCGCGGTCACGCATCGACAGCGAAAGCCGTTTGCTGAGCTCGTAGCCGCCCCAACCGCTCATGGCCGCGGTCATCGGAAGATTCCGCACGAAGGTACGGAACAGCAGGATCGGGGGTTCGCCCGGCGGCATCATGGCGTCGAGGCGCTCGGCGATGTCGGGCGGATACGGCGGACGGACGGGATCGATCCGGGTGGTCATGCGGCATCTCCTCTGCTGTTTCTGATTCCGAAACGCCTTGACCAGGGTATCGTTTCTGATATCGAAACGCAAAGAGGTGACATGACCGCACGGCTACCGCGTCCCGGCGGGCCGGTCCGGGGATCGACAACCGGCCGGCCGCTGATGGCGGCGATGGACCTGCTGGGGCGCCGGTGGGCGCTGCGGATCCTGTGGGAACTGCGCGACGAGCCGCTCGGCGCGCGAGCGCTGCGAAGCCGGTGCGACCGGATGTCGTCCAGCGTGCTGTACGAGCGGCTGGAAGAACTCACGGCTGCTGGCCTGCTCGCCCGCGATGAGGCCGGCGCCTACCTGCTCACCGATCTGGGAGCCGCGCTCGGGCCAGCGCTCGAATCTCTCGACTCCTGGGCCAGACAATGGTCGGACGCGCTGCTGGAGACAGACCACGTGGGGTCAGGCTAGCGGCTGGTCCATCTCTGGTTTCCGGGCGGCCCCAAGTACGGTACGGCGCGGTGGTTACCAGACCTGATGGGCTACCTCCGCGACCAGTTCGAGCTTGCGTTGCTGGGTGTCCTCGCTGATAAGGTTCGCGCCGATCGACACCGGCGAGAACCCGCACTGGGTGGACAGCCCGAGCCGCTCGCGGCCGACATAGCGGGCCGCCTCATCGATGCGAGCGATGAGCTCGTCGGCCGGCTCGATCTCGGCGACCTTGCTCGACACCAGGCCAAGCACGACCGCCTTGTCGTCGGGCACGCTGGCGAGAGGCTCGAAAGAGCCCGACCGCTCGTCGTCGTACTCGAGCAGGAAAACATCAAAATTTCCCGAACGAGGGAACATCTTGCCGGCCGTGAACTCATAGCCTCCGGACGCGATCCACTTGCTCTCGTAATTGCCCTTGCATATGTGCAAGCCGAATGTCACGCCCGGCACGTCGGCAACCGAATTGATGATGTCGACGCCCTCGGTGAGCGTGCGCTCGGTGTCGATGCCCAGGCCCTCGCGCAGCGAGCGGTTCTCCGGGTCCACGAGCGTGCCGAGGTCGGGCGAGTCGATCTGGATGTAGGTGCAGCCGAGCCGGGCTAGCTCGCGCGCCTCCGCGCGGAGGATGTCGGCGGCGTCGGCGAACAGCTCGAACGGGTCCGAGTAGGCCGGGCGGGATTGTTCCGGTGACCACGCGCCGTACATGACGAGCGGGCTCGGCATGGTGATCTTCACCGGGACGCGGGCCCGGCCGCGCGCGTAGCTGAATTCCTCGATGGTCATCATCGGCCCCTTGGGCCGGATCTTGCCGGTGACGGTGAACGGGGGGTGCCAGTCCCAGTCCTGCGCGGGATCCGGAGCGTGGAAGCGCACCGGCGCTCCCGGCATGTCGGAAACCCCCTCCATGTCCCCGAGCAGGTGGTCGAGGAACGAGAAACGGCGCAGCTCCCCGTCGTTGACGACGTCGAGCCCGCAGCCCTCCTGCATCGCGATCGCCTGGTCGACCGCGCGGTCCTCGATCCGCTTGAACTCCTCGTTGCTCATCCGGCCGCCAGCCAGCGCGGCACGCGCCTCCGAGAGGTACCGCGGACGCAGCAGCGAGCCGATCACGTCGGCGTGGTACGGCATCGTCATCCTCCTGTTGTGCTCGGAAACCCTAGCTACCTTCAGTACACGCCGCGGGGTTAGCGGGAAAGAGCACCGCAGTATCGACTCGGCAGCATTGGCGGTGGCCACAACCATCCCGGCTCGGTACCTCGTCGAGAGCACAAACCGGGAACGGCCCGCCTGCGCTCGATCCTGGCGGTGATATCAAGCACTAGCCGGGGTTCGCTTGCTGCCCTCGCCACGGCCCGGCTTCCTGATGCTGCCGGAATAAGGCATGGCCGAGCCACCTAGCCAGCGGCGGCGCGTCATCGGCCTGGGTTGTCCAGGCGATGTAGCCGTCGGGACGGATCAGCATGGCGCGGACGCCGGCCCATCCGGGGTGATCTCCGGCAAGATCCGCGGTCACGATATCCAGACGGCCCGCGAAGCCAGCGGAGGCGCCCGCCGCGGACCCCAGGTTGAGCAGGACGAACTTCGCGGGGTGCAGCAGGCCGAAGATCGTGCCGGCCGGGGCACCACGCAGGTCGAGGTCGGGAACCCGCTGGCCAGCGACCTGGGCAGCCACCTGGTCGGGCGCCGGGTAGCAGATACCCAGGCCGGACAGGCGGACGGCCAGTTCCCGGCGCAGGGACTCGTGCGCGCCGAGGATCGTGTTGAACCGGTCCCGCAGCGCGATGCCTTCCCGGGTCGGGTTGGCGAACAGCCCGCACTGGGCGAGCGAGTCGTCGATCACGTCCAGGCCGACCGGATACCGTTCGGCGTGGTAGCTGTCCAGCAGGCCGGGCGGCGCCCAGCCGCGGATCTCAGCGGCCAGCTTCCACGCCAGGTTGGTGGCGTCCTGCAGCCCGAGGTTCAGTCCCTGCCCGCCGGCCGGGTAATGGATGTGCGCCGCGTCCCCGGCCAGCAGCACGCGCCCGGCCCGGTAGCGGGCTGCCTGCCTGGCCGCGTTACCCACCCGGCTCAGCCACGCGTCGGGGGTCTCCCGCATGCCGAAGTCAGTCCCGGCCAGACGCAGCGCGCTCGCCCGCAGCTCCCCGAACGTCACCGGCTTATCGATCGGGTCGTGCAGCGTCGCGTGGTCGATGACGGCCAGCCGGTACCGGCCGCCGCCGATCGCCACCATGTACATCGATCCGCCCGGCTGGTTCAGGGTGAGCGCCGGGGCCTGCGGCGGGTCGGTCAGCTCGATATCGCCCAGGATCGTCCGCCAGGTGTCCGGGGTCCCCGCGAAATCGATCCCGGCCGCGGCGCGGACCACGCTCGTGGCGCCGTCGCAGCCGGCCGCGTAGGCGGCGCGGATGACCGCGGGCCCCTCAGGTGAGTCCACGTACAGGTCGACGCCGGTCTCGTCCTGCTGCAGGCCGGTGACGGCGTGCTGCCTCAGGTACGGCACGCCCAGCTCGGCCAGGTGCTCCTCCAGCAGTTCCTCGGTACGCCGTTGCGGCAGGAACAGCGTGTAGGGATAACGGGTGTCAAGGAACGAGAAGTCCAGCCGGTTCTTCAGGATCGCGAAATGCGAGGACGGTACGGGAGTGCCTTCGGCCAGCCAGCGGTCTACGAGCCCGCGCATCGCGAACTGCTCCACGGTGCGCGGGTAGATCGTGAGCGCCTTGGAATACCGCGGCCGCTCCGCGCGCCGTTCCAGGACGACCGGACGCACTCCCCCGCGGTGCAGTTCGGCCGCGAGCCACATGCCTACCGGGCCGCCGCCGACGACGGCCACGTCGCAGGAGTTCATCCGAGGTACGAATAGTCGACGGCGGCGGCGACCGGGTCCGGCGCTTCGGGCGGGATCAGGCCACTCGAGCGCAGTGCCTCGACCGCCGCGGCGAGGGCCCCGGACCCGGACCGCAGATCCCGCGGGATGACCCCGTCGGCGGCCAGCGCCTGGCAGGCCCGGAGCGCGTAGCGCGGCTCGATCGACGTATGCGCCGCGGCGATAGCCGCCGACTCCTCGATGTTGCCGCGGAACCATTCCGCCGCTTCGGCAAGAGCCTGCAGGAAGGCTGCTACCCAAGCCCGTTCGGTCGATAGACAGACGCAGACGGCATTCAGGGCAAATTCCTCGGTCACCGGTCCGAGGTTCGTGAAGCCGGCGTCGATGGCCATGTCGTCGTACGGGATCATCTGCAGCGCCGCGTCGATCGTGCCGGCCTGCAGCGCCTTCCAGCGCTCGATATGCGAGCCTTCGAGCGCGAAGTCGTAGTCGGCCGGGTAGGTCAGGCCATGCGCGCCGAGCATCCGCTCCGCGACGTGCCGGGTACCCTCCGTCAGGGATGATGTCCCGATCCGGCCGCCGCGCAGGTCCCCGAACGTACGGTGTCGGGGAATCGCGATCATCGACAGCGGCGGGCGGTCGATGAGG
>Ga0070765_100002527_pt1 | contig 11504 bp, 10 predicted proteins | sample HubBroMetageWFT5_FD_71516 | JGI IMG/M metagenome (GOLD analysis project Ga0070765, IMG submission 71516) | Warmed and freeze-thawed soil microbial communities from the Hubbard Brook experimental Forest, New Hampshire - Hubbard Brook CCASE Soil... | ecosystem: Environmental > Terrestrial > Soil... | reverse complement strand
ATCAACGACTGGGATTTGGGATTACAAAAGGGGCTCAGGGTGTTCGGCGAAGGCCGTGAGTTGCAGTTCCGCTTGGATTCGTTCAACGCCTTCAATCACACGCAATGGAGCGCCATGAACAACAGCTACTGCCCATTCCTGGGCTATGCCCCTTGTGTGCTTGACGACCGCCAGACCAATTCAGCAAGTCACTTTGGCTACGTAAGCGCATCCCGTCCCGGCCGCCACGTGCAGTTGAACATGAGGTTTGTATTCTAGATTTTGCGTGACGGCGCGAGGCCCTCCCCCATCGCTCGCGCCGTCCAGTTGTGGCAGGCTGCGCCGCGCAATGAAGAGGCGATTAACCGGGAGTGCCATGTATCAACCAGAAGCTCACTCAATTGCGCTGTTGTTCATGGGCATCACATTGTTCATTTTCTTTCTGCTCGGACTGGGATCGATCGCGATCGCACCCACGGTGACCGGATAGGAAAATCAGATCGTCATGCAAAAGCCTATCGTCGTCGTCGGCAGCATCAATCTCGACTTAGTCGTGGGAGCTGATCATATTCCCCAGGTGGGAGAGACGATCATCGGCAACAGCTATGACACTTTCTATGGCGGAAAAGGTGCGAATCAGGCGGTGGCAGTCGCGAAACTCGGGTACCCCCTTGCGATGGTAGGAAACGTCGGCAACGACGGTTTTGGAACTCAGTTGCGCAATGGTCTCGAAGACGCCGGTGTAGACACAACCTATGTGAATACGGTGGAAGGTGCATCCGGCGTCGCGTTGATCACTACTGGACGAGGTGGTGAGAATAACATCGTCGTCGTACCGGGCGCCAATGGCCACCTCACACCGAAACAGCTCGAGAAAGCGGCGACGATTCTGGAATACGCCGGGTTCCTTCTGACGCAGCTGGAGATTCCCCTGGAGACGGTTGAATACCTGGCACAATTCGCCGAGCGACACAACATCCCGCTTATGCTCGACCCCGCACCAGCACGCGAGCTGTCTGGAAACCTGCTTCGCAAAGTTTCCTGGATTACTCCAAACGAAACTGAAACCGAGGAGCTGCTTAGAACCAAGTTTGAGAACAGTGACCAGAGCTACCACGCAGCAGCGGAAAGCCTTTTGGATCGTGGGGTCAAGAACGTCTTATTGAAGTTGGGATCGCGCGGTTGCCTCATCGCTCAAGCGGGTCTCGCCAAAGAGCGGGTCCCGGCCTTCTCCGTGAATGCCGTGGATACGACCGGAGCTGGGGATGCATTCAGTGCAGGATTTGCAGTGGCGTTGATGCGCGGCTCCACGGTCGCGCGGAGCGCTGTTTTTGCTTCTGCTGTCGCCGCGATTTCAGTAACCCGCCACGGAGCACAGCCCTCGATGCCGACCTGGGCCGAAGTCAAAGCTTTTCTAGACGAACGCTTGGGACAAGAAGCATCCTTTCTTGAGGTCGGATCCAAGGTCTAAGCCAAGCTTGGAGCGGAAGGACTTCTTACATCACAGGGGTGCCCTTCATGTACAGAGTAGATGGGAATCCCCCGCATCTTCGAGCTCAAAGCAAAGATTTCGGTTGACACCATTTCGGGTAGTTTTATAATCATTCTTATCCGATAATCATGCACCTCACCCATGAACAGTTCCGTGAGCTGGCCGCGAAGCACGGTTTGGCAGTCACGCACCAGCGCCAGGTGCTTTATGAAGCCGTCGTCGCTTCCCACGGACACTATTCCCCGGAAGACATTTACGCCGCGGTCCGGCGCCGCATTCCGTCTATTTCTCTGGCCACGGTTTACAACAATTTGCGGCTTTTCATCGAGTGCGGGTTGCTGCGGGAGGTCAGTCCTCATGCGGCCACGTTGCTTGTGGACGGCAATCTCGAACCTCATCACCACCTGGTGTGTTCGCGCTGCAAGTCGGTCCAGGACATCGAAGGAGAGTTCATCGATTTCAAGCGGCTATCGCGGCATCTGCCGGATGGCTTTGATCTGAAGAAACCGTTGGTCGAGGTCTTTGGCCTCTGCCGCCGGTGCAGCGCCAAAAAGTAACTTTTTCACGCCGTATTTCATCACTATTCGAAGGACGGAAACATATGGAAAATACACTCGCGAATTCATCAGGAAGTGTTTCTCCCGAAACTAAGAACAAAAGTACCCTACCCGAAGCCAAATGCCCGTTTAACCACGGTGCTTCCGCGCCCACGAACCGCGACTGGTGGCCGAACCAGGTGAATGTGCAGGTCCTGCACCAGCATTCCCCGTTGTCCGATCCGATGGGCAAGAAGTTCAATTACACGGAAGAGTTCAAGACGCTTGACCTGAAAGCCGTCATCAAGGACCTGCATACCTTGATGACGGATTCGCAGGAGTGGTGGCCGGCCGACTTTGGGCACTATGGGCCGCTGTTCATTCGTATGGCGTGGCATAGCGCGGGAACGTACCGCATCGGCGACGGCCGGGGCGGGGCCGGGGCCGGACAGCAGCGTTTCGCTCCCCTCAATAGCTGGCCGGACAACGTGAACCTCGACAAGGCACGCCGGCTGTTGTGGCCGATCAAGCAGAAGTATGGGCGGAAAATTTCCTGGGCCGACCTCATGATTCTCTCCGGGAACGTTGCCCTCGAGTCGATGGGTTTCAAGACGTTCGGTTTTGGCGGCGGGCGCGCGGACGTGTGGGAACCCGAAGAAGTAAACTGGGGTCCTGAGGGCACGTGGCTGGCTGATGAGCGTTACAGCGGCGATCGTGATCTTCAGAATCCTCTGGGCGCGGTGCAGATGGGCCTGATCTATGTGAATCCGGAAGGGCCGAACGGAAAGCCCGATCCGATTGCTGCGGCACGTGACATCCGAGAGACTTTTGCCCGTATGGCGATGAATGACGAAGAAACAGTTGCGCTGATTGCCGGCGGTCACACCTTCGGCAAAACGCACGGCGCTGGTGTTCCCGCTCAATATGTAGGCAATGAACCAGAAGGCGCCAACATCGAGGATCAAGGATTTGGATGGAAGAATAAACTTGGCAAAGGTCATGGTGGCGACACTATCGGAAGCGGACTGGAAGTGATTTGGACCACGACGCCTACCAAGTGGAGCAACAACTTCTTCACCAACCTGTTCAGCTATGAGTGGGAACTGACGAAGAGTCCGGCCGGCGCACATCAGTGGACACCGAAAAATGGTGCAGGCAAGGCTACAGTGCCGGATGCGCACGATCCGTCAAAGCGTCACGCGCCCTCTATGCTGACCACGGACCTTGCATTGCGGCTCGACCCTGCTTACGAAAAGATTTCACGGCGCTTCTATGAGCATCCCGATCAGTTCGCGGACGCGTTCGGGCGGGCATGGTTCAAGCTGACGCACCGCGACATGGGACCGATCGCGCGCTATCTTGGCCCGCTCGTTCCGAAGGAAGTCCTAGTGTGGCAAGACCCGGTCCCCGCTGCGGGTCATAAATTGATCGCGGAGAAGGACATCGCTGCTCTGAAGACGAAGATCCTCAAATCCGGACTGTCGATCTCGCAACTGGTCACGACTGCCTGGGCGTCGGCCGCGTCGTTCCGCGGTTCCGACAAACGCGGTGGGGCAAACGGGGCCCGCATTCGCCTTGCGCCGCAAAAGGATTGGGCAGTGAACCAGCCATCCGAACTGGCGAAGGTTCTCAAGAAGCTGGAGGCAATCCAAAAAGAGTTCAATAGTTCTCAGTCCAACGGGAACAAAGGGAAGAAGGTGTCGCTTGCTGACCTGATCGTGCTGGGCGGCTGCGCCGCTGTCGAGGAAGCTGCGAAAAAGGCCGGGCACAAGGTGAAGATCCCCTTCTCGCCGGGACGCACGGACGCTTCGCAGGAGCAGACGGACGTGCATTCCTTCGCAGTGATGGAGCCGATCGCTGACGGGTTCCGCAACTATCTCCGCAGCGGGCAGGTTCTGTCGGCTGAGGAGTTGCTGTTGGATCGGGCGCAGTTGCTGACGCTTACTGCCCCCGAGATGACGGTTCTAGTCGGCGGCATGCGCGCTCTGAATGCGAACTTCGGGCAGACCAAACACGGCGTCTTCACGAAGCGGCCCGAAACGCTCACCAATGATTTCTTCGTCAACCTGCTCGATATGGATACGAAGTGGCAGGCCTCCTCGGCATCTGAAGGCGTGTTTGAGGGGCGCGATCGGGCGACGGACAAAACCAAGTGGACCGGCACGCGCGTCGATCTGGTCTTCGGTTCGAACTCCCAGCTCCGAGCAATCGCAGAAGTCTATGCATGTAACGACTCGAAGGAGGCATTTGTGAAGGACTTCGCGGCTGCGTGGAACAAGGTAATGAACCTTGATCGCTACGACCTTGCCTGAGCACGGGGAAACGGAAGGCTTTCAACTTCGTGCGGTTGTCGCCTGAGGGTCTGGATTTCTGACCTGCCAATTGAGCTGACCGGTTCCGACAGCGGACGAATGGGCGATAAAGAACGCACCACCTTCGTTGTCCGCGCTCGTTGAGGTTGGCGATCTTGCGTTTCGCGATGAACGTGACGATCTGGGAGTTCTACGTGGGAATCAATAGTGTGAAGCCTGCGGTGGCGATGAGAGCCACGGCCCATATCAGGTCCAAATTCACCCAGGTTTTTCGCAGAATGTCGAGACCCAGCTTCTCATAGACCACGAAGGCAATCAGCCCGGTGATAAGAACGTATCCGAGCGTATGAACCAGCAACGCGATTGACGCGGTCCATGGCCCGGTAGCCCAAGGTCCGACAGCCGAAGTTCCAGCAAGACCGAGGGCGTGGATATGGTGAGCAGAATTGCCGAGGTCGACCGGCGCGCGAAGCACCGACATTTTCAGTAAGAGGGGCAACAGCATGAAGCCAGCACCGTGAGCAGAGGCCATGAGGAAAGACCAGACGGCCAAATCGCGAAATCCGATTTGCATTCCGCCCCAACGTGGATGGCTTTTCCGTACTAACTGGAGAAGTCCAAAAGCGAAAAGAACGCAAGCGGCGGCAATCTTGACGTAACCCAAGGGCAATACTGCGCCAGCAATCGCCGCTGCGGCTACTACGAGTCCGATCGCTACAAAATGTCCTGCAGCGATCGGCACGAGCGATTGCCATACCGCCGAGGCGCTCTTCTTCTGCATTCCGAGCGCGACCGCAAAAAGCCAGCCCATTCCCGGATTGACGCCATGGTAGGCCCCGAGAAGAAACAACGCGGCCCAGGGCCAGAGCGGAAAATGGTTCATGAGTAACAGTAAGAATCTGACGACGCGTCGCCACCCTCCAGATGGACCTGATGGCCGCGCAGATCACCGAATTCAAGAAGAAATTCGGGATCGATCTGCATACCACCATCGGGCTTGGCATCAAGCTTTACCATCCAGCTCCGAATTCCGTCCGGATAGAACTGAGCATCCCACGGTGCATAAAGCGAGTTCGTAAAATAAACCCGACGTCCATCGCGGCTCAGCTCCACCATTTGCGGGCCGCCGTTCAAGGGAGTGCTGGGGTTCTTCGGATGTCCAGCGCGGCGCACGATACCACCCAGATGCACGGAACCCGTCCGCTTCGGATGAAAAGGGTCAGACACATCGTATTGCAGAAATTCTCCGGTTCCCCAACAGGAAATATAAAGAAAGCGGTCGTCGAGCGACAGATTGATGTCGGTGATAAGCGGCGGCACGGCCTTGAATCCCTTGAGCAGCGGCGGCAGATTTTCGGGGTCTGCGGCCTCGGCAGGAATCTCGATCACTTTCGTCACGCCCCACTTGCCATTGTCGCGATGCCAAATCCAGATGGAAGCCGACAAGTCTTTCAGCGATACTACTACGCCTAGAAATCCGTAGGCGCGGCTCGGATCGTGGGCTGGGCGAAGCTCCAGAGCCATTTGTTGCTCGGCGCCCAAATCCAAGGTCTGAAGGTGACGGCGCTTTCGAAGATCCCACACATGCAGCGAGTGGCCATAACCGCCCTTCAAAAGAATTTCGGGATTCACGCCGGCTTCCACCATATTTGGAGTTCCCCACTCGCTGGTGATCATGGTGTCGAAACCCAAATGCCACCAGAAATCATACGCAAGAAATTGTGGCCCTCGATCGATTTCCCATTTCCCTAAAATCTCAAAGCTGTCCGGATCCATGACGAAAATTCCGCCCGGCCCCTCTCCAGTAGCTGAGCCGAGCGCGCTGCAGAAAATTCCTTCGGGGCCGCAATGCACCGTATGCGGCCGGCTATAGCCCGCACGTTCAGCAAGGACGTTGGCTTCAATCACTTTGACGATCTTCGGATTTCGCGGGTCAGGTTTCGTATCGATGATATGAATTCGCGAAGACTTGATGCCCGGCACGATCAAGTAGCGACGCTCGGTGTGCGGATGCGGCATGTATGGGCAGAGGCACGCGCTGCAAGCGTTCCAACCGAAGTGATGCAATTCATCGCAGGGGTTGGGCATGTTCACGCGGCCCACAAGGCTGCCGTAAGTCTTCGACGCCGGGTCCACATCGACGACACCCAGAGCGTCGGGACGTCCATTATTTTCCGCGTTGAGCATGGCCACGAATGCCAGCTTCTCTGCGGGCGCCTTCATTGCCATTCTCGGCGAAGGGTAGAAAGTGGGATCAGGTCTCCAAAGTTCCACGTGTGTTCTCCTCTCCTGAAATGACTTGGTGCACTTCGGCCTCGTCGGCTGCGGCGGAATCGATAATGTATGGCATGCGAGGTCTCCAGATGCCCATTATTTTGTGCCCTCAGTGTAAGTGAATTCGCCAACCGCAGACCCGACATCTTCCTCCGGAACGCTAGACCACATGCGCACCGTCTTGGCCCCCTTCGGTACCTGCACGTTGAAATCGTCTCTTACCTGGAACGAAGCCTGCTTGGGTTGCGCCGGCGTGGAGACATCCCCACCAAACGCGCGGACGGAGATTCCTAAAGCAGCGCTCACGGCCACGAAACTCAAAAAGACGGGCTTGATTCGAATGTGCTGAGAATGCATGGCTTCCTTACTTTGTGCAGCGCGGGTGCATCGATGATGATTGGCGTTGGAAAAGAGTAGCGCAACGCTCGACCAACGTCTAGGAATTTGTTGTTAAGTGAAACGGCGATTGCAGTGGCGAAGACTGCTTATATTTCCCGTTTCGCACAGGTGCGATTTCGGGCTTACAATGCGGCCCATGCCTGAGAAGGCAGAAATGATCGCCGAGGTTCGTGGAAAGCCATTCCCGAGGCGACGCGGCAGAATTGCAATCACGTAGAGCGCGAGGAGGAGGCAAATTCGATGCGGCGGCGAGACTTTCTAAAAAGCAGTGTTGCCGTGGCAGTGGCCGCTGAACTCGGAACCGGCAAAGCACAAGGATTCGTTCCGGCACACAACTGGGGAAAATACGACTTTGGCTCTGGCCCAGCAGTGACCGACCGCCTCAATCAGGGCCCGTTCGCCCAGTACCCGCCCGATGCATCCATTCCCACGGATGACGTGGTTATGACCACAACTCCTTCGGAAGAAGTCGTGCCGAACTATGGCAAGGGACTGATCACCTACATCACGGCCGACATGGGCACGGAAGAAATCAAGTCGGACAACATCCCCCAAGCCATTGAGGAGTTGGTCCGATTTCCGCTGGGGCAGCAGCTTTACATACGTCCGACATGGCGGGAAGTCCAGCCGCGACCTGGACGCCTGGAGATGCCTGATTACCTGAAACTGGTTTTTGACTTGGCGAAGAAAAATAACAAACGAATCGGAATGCGGATTCAGATGAGCGCTCCAGATTATTCTCATCAACCGGCCCTACCGGATTTCGTTCTTGACAAAGTACCGACTGTAGATCTGGTTCTTAGCGACAAGGAAAACAGCGCGGCGGGGCAACGATTCTTGCGGAACCCGTATTCGCGTTATCAGCCCCGGTTTGACCACCCTTTTTTCCAGCAAGCATTCAGCGAGCTGGTTGGCCTGCTGGCAGCGGAGTTCAACGGGAGTCCCGCTATCGAGTTCATCGATACTTTCATGTACGGGTTCTGGGGTGAAGGCCACACCTGGCCCTTCGAGAATACTCCTTTCCCCGATTACCAGACCGCAGAGCGCACATGGATCAACATGCTGGAAGTTCAGTTAGAGCACTTTACGAAAACGCCCTTGCTGACCAATACTCAGCCTGACTTCAGCCGCGTTGGAAATTCAGAACTCCTCGACCGCACAGTTCGCAGCAATAACTGGATTCGGAGCGACACCATTTTCATCGAGAATGAGCAAATTGAAGCCCTCAGCAATCGGCCGCCGTGGATCGCTGCGCTGATCGAGCAGGGACTTCCAGGCAAAGCTCCAGATACTCTCACAGCGCAGGAAGGGATCTCGCCCGCGGACAACATGATCGCTCATGTGATGGATGTGGGAGTGAATTACTGGTCGCTTTGGAACTTCCACCAGATCAGCGCGAAGAATATGATGAGCTACTACCAGGCGTCTCCAACATGGTTCGACCGGATCAATCGACGGATTGGCTATCGCGTGAGGCCGTCAATGATCTGGAGCTATGAAGATGGTGGCTACCTTGGGCTGATCGTTGGCTTCGCAAACGACGGCATCGCGGGGGTTCCGGGCGTGCTGCGCGTGACCGTGGAGAGCGAGGACGGGAAAGCGCTCAAGAGCGGCTGTCTGGATGCCGGATATCCGCTGCCCGGAAAGCTCCGGCAGGCGCAGTTTGTGCTGCCCCAGGGGACCAAGTGGAAGGGGTTGAGGCTCAGAGCCGAGATCGAGGTAAAGGGTGTGCGCTATCCCGTGCGGTGGGCTTGTCACCAGAAACTAAACGACGATGGCTCACTCACTCTGCGTCCCAACCTCCGTCCCGAAGCCTAAGGGCAAACGCTGGTCGCGAGCGTGAGAATGCCATCTCCATCGCCGAAAAACTCACGCCTTCGGAACGGTTAAGATATCGAAATGCCGATCACATCCGCCCAGGCGCAAGAGGCGCGGCGAAACATTGCATCGGTTGCCCTGCAAACACCGCTAGTACGGTGCAACGCAGACGCGCCAGCAAACTTGTATCTAAAGTTAGAAAACCTGCAGCCGATCGGCTCGTTCAAAATACGCGGAGCTGCTAACGTCATGGCCCGGACCCCGCGCGAGCGACTCACGCGCGGAGTTTTAACCGCTTCCGCCGGCAACATGGCGCAAGGCGTGGCTTTCTGCGCCCAGCGAATCGGAGTGGGGGCGACGATTATCGCTCCTGACACCGCTCCGGCCACGAAGATTCGCGCTGTCGAGCGTATGGGCGGGCGTGTAATCAAAGTTCCTTTTGCCGAGTGGTGGCGGACGTTTGAGACTCGTTCCTATCCGGGCTTCGACGCCACCTTCATCCATGCTTTCGATGATCCCGATGTGATGGCGGGCAATGGCACGATCGCGCTCGAACTGTTGGAAGAGCTGCCTGATTTAGACGCTGTCGTAATTCCCTGGGGCGGTGGAGGATTGTCATGCGGCATCGCCGCAGTAATGCGCGAACTGGCTCCCCGAGTTCGTATCTACGCCGCCGAGATTGAAACCGCAGCCCCGCTGGCTGCATCGCTTGCTGCCGGCGAGCCGCGTGCGGTCGAATATCGACCGTCGTTCGTCGACGGTATCGGCAGCAAGATGGTGTTCCCCAGTATGTTCGAGTCCGGGCGCAAGCTGCTGGATGGATCGGTGGTGGTTACTCTGACGGAAGCAGCGAATGCCATGAAACTGGTGGCGGAGCGGAACCGGGTTGTCATCGAAGGTGCGGCAGCCTGTGCGGTTGCGGCAGGTCTGTCGGGCCGTGCCGGCTCCGGCAAGATCGTCGCCATCGTGTCTGGCGGCAACATCAACCTCGACAAGTTCGCCGAACTTGTCAGCTAGCGCCGCTCGTCCCGAGGCTTACGCAAAGAACAGCACGATTACCATCGCAGACCTTAATCTTCTATCCTTATCTTTCCTGCTTCGTCTAACCGCCAGAGTCACGCTTTTTTCTGCCCGCGGGAAGCCTGTGGTGTTCAGGAGTGACATCTGGAAACTGCGCACCATTTGGAGGTAAGCCGCAGGACGAGCGGATGATTCGTCCGGTCGGGAAAGAACAAATCGGATAATCCCCTCGAAGGTACAATGTACTTGATTATGCGGATGATACTGGACATCTTCGCGCAAATCTTCCGTACGCTATGGGCGCACAAGCTGCGGTCGTTCCTGACCATGTTCGGGGTCGCTTGGGGTGTGGGATCGTTGTTGCTGCTGGTCGGACTGGGCGAAGGTTTCCGCTCGGCAAACAAGCGTGGTCTGGCCGAATACGGGGAGAACATCATGTTTATCTTCCCCGGCCGCGCCCCCGTGATTGCCGGCAGCATGAACTCCGCCCGCAATTACCTGCTTACCTACCAGGATTATTTGGACATCCGCAGGGAAGCTCCTCACGTCCGCGATTCTTCGCCGGTTCTGTCACGAGATGACTTGCACGCGGTGAGCGAATTCGCCAGCGCCAATGGGCAGACAGTGGGCGTCGAAGCTCAGTATTCGGTCATCAGATACCTTCCGCTCCAGCAGGGACGATGGCTCAACGGCTTGGACGACGCCCAAAGAAGGAACGTCATCGTGCTGGGCGACGAGCTGACCCGGAACCTCTTTTCTGGACGACCTGCCCTGGGCGCATTCATCTTGCTCAATGACATTCGGTTTGAAGTGATCGGCACCCTGACGCGCATCGGCCGGGGGGACGAAAACATGACCAACATGCGCGCCTATATTCCCTTCCAGACGATGGCAACATCCTTCCCGCTCAAAGGTGAAAACCATCAGAATTCCATCTCCCTCATCAACTATCAGCCGCGTGTGGCCGCTGAGCACATGCTGGCGCGGGAAGAAGTCCACAAGATCATCGGCCGGAATCACGGCTTCGATTACCGCGATGAAGACGCATTCGAAAACCTGGATACAGTTGAGCAAGCCGAGATGATGGGCAAGATTTTCGATGCCATGAACATGTTCTTGGGCACCGTGGGACTCGTGACTCTGGGCCTGGGCGCCATTGGCGTTATAAACATAATGCTGGTCGCCGTCAGTGAGCGTACCCGTGAGATCGGATTGCGCAAGGCCCTGGGAGCCACCAATCGCAGCATTCTGCTCCAGTTTTTTCTGGAAGGAGTTTTGCTTACTTTGCTGAGTGGGTTGATCGGCATAGGGTTCGCCGGCGGACTGATGGCGTTGCTGGGTACGCAGCAGTCGCCCGGGAATTTTGACCCTCCCAAGCTGGTGCCCGCGTCGGCGATTCTCGCGATCGGCTGCTTGACGCTGGCGGGCGTGGTTGCGGGACTCTACCCGGCGCGCAAGGCTGCTATGCTAGCGCCGGTGGAAGCGCTCCGGCAGGATTAGAGCTAGAGTATGTTCGGTGATTTGCTCAAGGAAGCCTATGGCGCCATGCGGCACAACCGCCGCCGCACTGCCCTCACCATGCTCGGCATGGCTTGGGGAATAGCGACGGTTGTCATGCTGCTCTCTTACGGCAACGGCTTCGGCCACGCCTGTGCCAACATCTTCGCAAACTTC
>Ga0070765_100002526_pt1 | contig 11506 bp, 6 predicted proteins | sample HubBroMetageWFT5_FD_71516 | JGI IMG/M metagenome (GOLD analysis project Ga0070765, IMG submission 71516) | Warmed and freeze-thawed soil microbial communities from the Hubbard Brook experimental Forest, New Hampshire - Hubbard Brook CCASE Soil... | ecosystem: Environmental > Terrestrial > Soil... | reverse complement strand
CCCGGCATCCTGAAATTCCTGGATCGCAACTTCACGGAGTCCAATTCGGATTCTTACCGCGAGTGGATGACGCAGTACATGTCGGCCACGCTTTGCAACGTTTGCCATGGCAAGCGCCTCCGTCCCGAATCGCTCGCCGTAAAATTGGCCGGCTACTCCATCTCGGATTTCACCGCGCTCTCTCTCGCCGCCTCGCGCCCCGCCGTGGATAAAATCCTTGCGCAGCTGACTTCTCGCCAGCGCGAGATTGCCGGCCGTCCGCTTGAAGAAGTCGCCGAACGAATCGATTTCCTTCTGGCAGTTGGCCTTGGCTATTTGAGTTTGGACCGCTCCGCTGCCACGCTCTCCGGCGGCGAAGCTCAGCGTATCCGCCTTGCAACGCAAATCGGCTCGCGCCTCCGCGGCGTTCTGTACGTTTTGGATGAGCCGTCCATCGGCCTTCACGCGCGCGACAACGATCGCTTGCTCGGTTCTCTCGAACAGCTGCGCAATCTCGGCAACACCGTTCTCGTCGTCGAGCACGACGAAGACACCATTCGCCGCGCCGATTTTGTCGTCGACCTCGGACCGGGCGCAGGCAACGCCGGAGGCTACCTCGTCGCTCAGGGTAAGCCGGAGCAGATAGCGGCAACCGCCGAATCGCTCACAGGCCGCTATCTCAGCGGTGCCGCAAAAATCGCCGTTCCGGAAAAGCGCCGCAGCCCCAATGGCAAAGCCATTCAAATTCTCGGCGCCAGCGCAAACAATTTGAAAGATGTTGACGTGACGCTTCCGCTCGGCTTGCTCACCGTTGTCACCGGTGTCTCTGGCTCGGGCAAGTCCACGCTCGTCAACGACATTCTCTATCGCGCCCTCGCGCAAAAACTCTACCGTTCCATGGAGCCGCCCGGCGCACACCGCGAGATCCTCGGCGCGGATCAAATCGATAAGGTCATCGAGATCGATCAAGCTCCCATCGGACGCACGCCGCGCTCGAATCCCGCCACCTACACCGGCGTTTTCGGTCCTATCCGGGAGCTTTTCGCTATGCTCCCCGAATCGCGCGAGCGCGGTTATCGTCCGGGCCGTTTCAGCTTCAACGTCAAGGGCGGCCGCTGCGAAGCTTGCCAAGGCGATGGGCTCCGCCGCATCGAAATGAATTTTCTTCCCGATGTGTACGTCATGTGCGAGGTCTGCCGCGGCAAGCGCTACAATTCAGAAACGCTTGCCGTGCGCTACAAAGGCCACACCATCAGCGATGTGCTCAATCTCCCCTCGTCCGACGCGCTAAAGCTTCTCGAAAACATTCCTCAAATTCAGCAAAAGCTCTCGACGCTCGTCGAAGTCGGCCTTGGCTACGTCACGTTAGGCCAGTCTGCCACAACTCTTTCCGGCGGCGAAGCACAGCGCATCAAACTCGCTCGTGAACTTTCCAAGCGCCAAACGGGCCGCACTCTCTACATCCTCGATGAACCCACCACGGGCCTGCACTTCGACGACGTTCGCAAACTTCTCGACGTCCTGCAGCGCCTCGTCAGTCTCGGCAACACCGTCCTCATCATCGAGCATCACCTCGACGTCATCAAACAAGCTGACTGGCTCATCGATCTCGGTCCCGAAGGCGGCGAAGGCGGCGGCCGCATCGTGGCCCAAGGCCCACCCGAACAAATTGCCCGCACCAAAAAATCCTACACGGGCCAAGCCCTCGCTCGAATCTTACATTTGGTGGGTACAAATGGTGGTTGAAGCGGCTATACGTGCTGGAATCAGTCGGACCGAGGGGATGGCATTCCCTAATACTGCGCTGCCTTACGGTTTTCGTTCTTCGAAAGTGGTCCAGTTTTCCAGATCGTACAAATCGACCTTGCGCATCCCCAGGATACGCTTGACAAGTTGTTTCGAATGAAAGACAAAAGGGCTCGAGCTCCCGTACCGCGGGGGCGGACATGCTTCATGTTGTTGGACGATGTGTCGAACTTCTACGTGGATGTCTCGCGAAACTATTTCCGCATCTGGGAACTCGAAAAGACAACCAGACCCAACGAACATGATCTCATTGCCATATTTTGAGTCCAGGCTGCGCTTCAGATATGACAGTCGTGTCGTGAAAATGAGATCGTATTCTTTCGGATTTCTCGCCTCCCCGGAGACTGTGCTTACGGAAATCTTCTTGCCCGCTTTTGAGACACAGATGGCCCGCTCCGAATTGCGCAGGCGCAGGAGCCAATTGTAGCTTCCCGGAAATGTCCTTAGGTAATCATCACAGATAGACAGGTTGTGCTGTAACAATGGCAAAATGTCTTGTACTTCCTTCGCCTGAACTTCCCCGTAGTAATTGGCCCTTTCGATTTGCGCCTCACACTCCTTCGCCAGGGCCTCGCTCGAAACCGGCGTTCGAAGGTTTGCTTTCGTAACGTGACTGTTCTCGATCGTAAATCCCGGCGCTATATCTATTGGCGTCGTTCGACTCGGCACGCTGCCCTTGTGTAGAAGATGCATCGGTCGCTCGGCGTTGTGCACCGGTTCGTTCGCCCAGAACAACTCCTTCTCAAGCAAAACGACATCAGCGGCAAACGGGAAAGCGAAGTGCGGATTCAATTCCTGGATGATCCTGGCCCACATCGAATTGAAGTGATGCTGTCGGCGTGCTGCGGTCCGCGCATAGTCCTTGCCGGGAATCCGGTAACAGTTAGGGAAATGCGATGCCGTTCCGTACCCACAGAACACATAGTCAACGACTGGAAACTTTTGTTTTATCCATGCAATGAAGCCGTCTTGGACTGCGGTCGGGGTTGCGTGCAATGCGTCATTCAGGTTTACACAGACTTCCTTTCCGTCGGAGACGACGAGGAATGTGTCGCCTCCTATCGTGGGACGGATTGCGACTTCAACTCCGGGGCCAATCTGTATCGGCTCATGCTCCTGGACTTCAAGAACCGTGAAACCCATCTCCCTAAGGGAAGGCGCGAGATCTAAACTCTTTGCAACAAGTATCTTGGTGTTCCGACTGAACTTTGCCAAAGTTCCGGGGTGCAGATGGTCGTTGTGGCCGTGGGATAAGTAAATGTATTGCGGCTGACGCCCAGCTAGCACGTCCAAGTACGGGCCAGGATAGATCCACCATTGTGCCCCGAAGCAGGGGCCTGCCCACCACGGATCCGTCAGAAGGGTTACGTCACCAGCTTCGATGAAGATAGATGCATGGCCGATGAAAGTGATTCGCATGCTACCTTCCGCGATTCAAATAGTCGATTCGCTAAACCACTATCATACATTACGTACTGCTATGTTCGCAGCTCTGTAGTTCGCACCGAGTTTTCCACGATCAATCGCTTGCTTAAGCGTTGCTCTCTCCTTAGAGTGTTGACACCTAAATGAGTATCTACTCCATCTCGCCACTCACGTTCGGTGCGGTCCGCACTTATCCCCTCGCCTCGCGCAAAAGCAAAGTAAGCGTGCGTGATTTCGCCAAGCCCGCGACAGGAAATACTTCGCTCACAAAATTTCTAAACTCTCTCCCCAATATTCTCGCGGCCGAAGATTTGCGCCAGCTCCTAGGTGCCCTCCACCTCGCGCGCAAACAACGCGCCCCCATCCTCTGGGGTATCGGCGGCCACGTAATAAAAGTTGGCCTCGGTCCCGTCCTCATCGACCTGATGCGCCGCGGCTTCGTTTCCAGCATCGCCATGAACGGCGCCGCACTCATCCACGATTTCGAAATCGCGCTCGCCGGAAACACTTCCGAAGACGTCGAAGCCGGCCTTGGAGCAGGCGAGTTCGGCATGGCCAGCGAAACCGGCGAGTACATCAACGAATTCTCGAAACTCGCTGCTCGCCTCCACATCGGCTACGGCGAAGCCGCAGGCCAGTTCCTCAACAGCGGCATCCTCAACGCAAAGCACGTCGCCTCCAGCGTTCTGGTTGCCGCCTATAAACAACGCATCCCCGTCACGATTCATCTTGCCATTGGCACGGACATCCCACACATGCATCCCGCCGCCGACGGGCCTTGCCTGGGCGCCGCTACGTTTCTCGATTTCCGCCTCTTTTGCGCTCTTGTGAAACAAATGCATCCTGGCGGTGTCTACTTGAACTGGGGCTCGGCCGTGCTTCTCCCTGAAGTTTTCCTGAAAGCGGTGAGCGTCGCGCGCAACCTCGGCGTCCCCTTGCATCCCATCACCACCGCCAACTTCGACTTTATCCAGCATTATCGTCCGTTGCAGAATGTAGTGAAGCGTCCCACCGTATCCGAACGCGCAGGCCGCAAGTCAGAGTCGCGCGGCTATGCCATCACAGGCCATCACGAACTCCTCATGCCTCTGGTTGCCGCCGCACTGGCCGCAGGCTGGCCAAAAACTCCGCGTCAAGGCAAACGCAAACGATGAGCCTCTTCGACGAAAACCACTTTCCTCCGCCAGATCAAGCACCATCTTCGGACCCCCCCGCGGATCCCGGCCCCGGTGAGGCTCAACCGCCACTGACTCACGCCGACCTTCCGCCGCAAGGCGATTCCATCAACCTGGCGGCCACCGTTCCCGGAATCGCCCCTTCCTACGACGCGTCTCTTCCCGAGGACTTGCGCATCTCTTGGTCCTGGCTGCATTTCGTCGTATTTCTGTCCTTCGTGGTGTTTACTTTTTTCATCGTTCAGGTAGGTTTTCTGGTTTATTACGCGGCCCCTCTCAGCCACCTCTCAAGTAAAAAAGACTTCGAGCAGTTTGCCCTGTCCAAGCCGATCTTCGCAGTCGGCAGCATGGTTCTCTTGTACGGCTTGGTCATGGTGTTTCTCTACGTAAGCCTGTCGGTCTTTCCTGGCTCACCCTTCTGGCGCACTCTCGGATGGAGAAAGATCGCGCGCGCCAACGGCGGCCGCCCGAGGAGTCCGTGGTTATTCTTCTTTGCAGGCTGCGGCCTTTCCGTCCTGGTGTTCGTCGTTACCGCCAAAATGCAAGCACCAGAGGATGTGCCTATCGAAGAGCTCTTCCACTACAAAAACACGGCCATGCTGTTTATGGCTATGGCCGTTTTGATCGCGCCGCTCGTCGAGGAAACCGTCTTTCGCGGGTATCTCTATCCGCTGTTTGCAAAGACATTTGGAGTAGCTGTTGGCGTGATCGTCACCGGTGTTCTTTTTGGATTGATGCATGGCGCTCAGCTTGGATGGACTTGGGGCCTCGTCTTTGTACTCATCGCCGTCGGCGTTATCTTCACCTTTGTTCGTGCCCGAACTGGTTCAGTCTTGGCCAGCTTTTTGCTCCATCTGGGCTACAACTCCACGATCGCCCTGGTCACCATTCTCGGCACCCAAGGTTTCACAAAAATGACGCCCCCGCACTGACCGATTCGTCTTCCGCACCAACCTTCGCTAGAATGTTCGTAGGGGCACAGCACGCGGTGCCCGCTCTTGCCTGCAGATGTGATTTTAGGTTCACAGTTATATAGGACTCGCAAAAAATGTACGTAGCCCAGCCCATCGAATGGACCGACCGCGGCGTGGTCATGCTCGACCAACGCCTCCTTCCCGCCGAAGAAGTCAGCTATACCTACACCAACTATCGCGAAGTCGCCAAAGCCATCCGGGACATGGTGATTCGAGGCGCGCCAGCGATCGGCGTGGCCGCTGCCATGGGAGCCGCGCTGGGCGTTCTTCACTCCTCGGCAAATTCCGTCGAATCCTTGCGTACGGAATTCGCCGACATCTGCGACACGCTTGCGAAAACTCGCCCTACTGCCGTCGATCTCTTCTGGGCCATTGAGCGCATGAAGCGCCGCTTCGACGAACTCACTGCGCAAACCTCCGACCTCTCGAAAATCCGCCAAGCCATGGTCGAAGAAGCCCGCCTGGTTCATCTCGAAAAGAAAGCTACCGACGAAGCGATCGGCGGCTTCGGCGCGGAATTCATGCCCGCCGACGGCCAGGTCATGACGCAGTGCAACGCGGGCGCCCTTGCTACTGGCGGCATCGGTACTGCGTTAGGTGTCATACGCGTCGCGTTCGAACAAGGCAAAAAGCTGCACGTCCTCGTGCCCGAAACGCGCCCCTACTTGCAGGGCGCGCGTCTCACCGCCTGGGAGCTTCACAAAGGCGGCATCCCGCTCACTCTCATCACCGACAATATGGTTGGCCATTTTCTGAAGACCGGCAAAGTCGGCGCTATCGTCACTGGAGCCGACCGCATCGCGGCCAACGGTGACACCGCCAATAAAATCGGCACTTATCAAATTGCCGTCCTGGCGAAAGAAAATAAAGTGCCCTTTTACATCGCCGCGCCCGTCTCCACTTTCGATCTCTCCATACCCGATGGCGATCACATTCCTATCGAAGAGCGCTCTGCCGCTGAAGTCACGCATCTGCAGGGCGCGCGTATTGCGCCTGACGGCGTGCATGCCGCGCATCCCGCATTCGACGTCACGCCATCGCGCTACATCGCCGCCATCTTCACCGAACGCGGTGTTGCCCGGGCTCCCTACACGGAGTCTCTGCGCGTGCTCGCGCATTCCGCGCAACTCGCCGCCGCTCCCGCCGCGCGCTAGCTTCTCGCCCACATTCGAATGATCCCCGCAATCCAAAAAACAATCCGCGCGGCGACGCTCGTTGCGCTCCTACTCCCGACGGTCCTAACGGCCCAGGCCAAACCGCAAGCGAACACTCCTCAATCAGCCAAACCAAAACCCATCCATCTTCATCCCGCAAATCCGCACTATTTTCTTTTTCGCGGGAAGACCGTTGCCCTGATCAGCAGCGGCGAACACTACGGCGCCGTGTTGAACCTGGATTTTGACTATCACCGCTATCTCGCCACGCTGGAAGCCGACGGCCTGAACTACACACGTCTTTTCGGCGGATCCTATGTGGAAGTCCCCGCGAAATCTTTTGGCATTCTTCACAACGACCTCGCTCCCGAGCCTGGGCGCTTCCTCGCGCCGTGGGCCCGCAGCGACTCGCCCGGCTACGCTGGCGGCGGAAACAAATTCGATCTGGAAAAATGGGACTCCGAATTCTTCAAGCGCTATCGAGATTTTCTCGCCGAAGCCGCCAAGCGTGGAATCGTAGTCGAAGTCACTCTCTTCTCAGCTCATTACGCCGAACCGCAGTGGCAAATGAGCGCGCTGAATTCCGCCAACAACATCAACAGCACCGACACCATCGATTGGAAGAAACTCAACACTCTCGAAAACGGAAACATCCTCGCGCATCAGGAAAAATACGCGCGCAAGCTGGTCCGCGAAGCGAATGCCTTCGACAACGTCATCTTTGAAATCCAAAACGAGCCGTGGTCAGACAGGACCGTTCTCACCGACGTGATCAATCCGTACCTCCGCCCGCCGGCTCGCGACACTTATCCGAACTCTGTTGATTTACCGGATGAGCTTTCCATGGCTTGGCAAGCGCGCGTTGCCGAGTGGATCTCGCAGGAAGAATCCGCGCTCCCCAACCGCCATCTCATCGCCCAGAACTATTCTAATTTTCGCTTGCCGGTGCGCAAGCTCCTGCCGAACGTCAGCGTCGTCAACTTCCACTACGCCTATCCCGAAGCTGTGTCGCTCAACTACGGCCTCGGCAAAGCAATCTCGTATGACGAAACGGGTTTTCTCGGCCGCGACGACGATGCCTACCGCCGCCAAGCGTGGAATTTCATGTTGTCCGGCGGAAGCACGTTCGGCGCTCTCGACTACTCTTTTACAACCGGCCATGAAGACGGCTCCTTCTCCGAGCCAAACGGTCCCGGCGGAGGTAGTCCATCGCTCCGCCATCAACTTCAAATCCTTTCCCGGTTCCTGCAGTCGTTCTCGCTGGTTGATCTTCGGCCGGACACTCGCTCGGTGAATCACGCTGCGGGAACAACGGCTCGTACACTCTCCAATCCCGGGAAGCAGTACGCCATCTATCTCGATGGCGATGGTCCCGCCGAATTGACCCTCGAATTGCCACGCGGACAATACTCATGTGAATGGGTGAATGTAAAAACAGGGACCATCGAACAGTTGGAAGGTTTTACGCACGAAGGCGGCAAGAAAGTTCTGACATCGCCCGCGTTCCAGAACGGAATCGCGCTGCGTCTTAAGAGGACTACGTCGGAAGCCCAGCGATAGCCGGGCCTCGCGGCAAGATTTGCGTGGCTCGGCTAGTCCAAATCTTTTTTCGAACTCTTGCTTGCCACGGTCGCTGGAAAAACATTGTGTTGCGGCGGCGGCATCGGAACATCGCCCATCCGATCCTTCCAAAGAATCTTGTTCAGCAGCGCGGTATCCACCGCGTCAGCGTGGCTGAAATCCAGCTTTTTCCCTTCTTTCCACTCTGTTGTATTCATCTGGTAGATCAATCCGTTGTCGCGGTTACGAAAATCGGCAGCGAAAGCGGGCTGTTCTCCCGTTCCTCTAAACAGCGGCGCCATGACGGCCGCGCGCGAATCGTTAGCGTTCATCGGCGGCACGCCCAGCAGCGATTCAATCGTTCGAACCACATTGATGGTGGTGTAGAAGGAATGATCCACGAAGGACACCAAACCGTGCGCGACTCCTTCCGGCATCGGCGAGTACTTGCTGATCACGAGGCAGAGGCTTCGGTGCGAATCCACATGATCCGGTCCATCCTGCGCGTCGTCCTCCAAGATTAAAAATGCCGTATCGTCCCAGTAGGCGCTGTGCGACACGGCGTCAACCACGCGCCCGATGGCGAGATCATTGTCTGCAACCGACGCTGCCGGCCGCGGTTTGTTTTTCGAGAGGCCCGCCGTGTGATCGTCTGGGAGCCGCAACAGAATGAATTGGGGCATGGTGTCGTTGCCTGCCTTGCGCGCCTCCACAAATCCATGGAACTCATTCAGAAATTCGTCCGTGCGCAACTGATCCGGATACGCCACCTCAAAATCCGGAAACAGCGGATCGAAGTGCCCGAGCAATTCCGCTTCGCTCGCTACATTTGTTGCCAGCACGGGAATCGCCCATGGGTACGGGCTCGGCCCGCCTCGCGGTTCTCCGACGTTTTTCTCGAGCGGCTCCCCTTTATTGATCACCGTGCGCGGGCAGGCTTCTCCTTCCGATTTGGGCGGTCCTGCCTGCGGTTGTGCCGTTCCATTCTTCTCATTGCACCAGCGGCTCACGATGTACTCCCCGTAATGCCGGTAAGAAACGCCGTGGCTTGCAAAATTCTTCCAGAGGTAGCCGCCGGTTGGCTCTCCCGCATCTGGAACCTCATCTTCCAGCGACACACCGTTCAGCAAAGTTCCCTCGGCATCGTACGTGTGCTCGCCGCCGCGATAGCCGATCGGCCATGTCTTCTCGATATAGTCGGAGACCGAACCGGAAGTCGACCACACATGCCCGTTTCCCGAAACTTCTCCGCTGTCGTAAAAATTGTCGAGGATCCCGAATTGCCGTGCGAGCCTGTGCTGATTCGGAGTAATCTCCTCTCCGTACATCGTCAAGGAAGGATCTCCGTTGGCCTCCGCAATGTCGCCAAACACCTGGTCGTACGTGCGGTTTTCCTTAATGATGTAAATCACGTGACGGATTTTATTTTCGCCACCCGCAAATGGCACACGGTCCCCGTTTCCGCGCGAAGCGTTGGTCTCAACCACTTGATTTGTAAAGGCCATCAGATTTGCCGTTACATCCGCAAGCGGAATGCGTGCCAGCGAGCCGTGGATCATCGCCGGCCCGTAGGGATATTTGGGACGGCCGTCGCTTTTCTTTCCCATTAAATTGGGATTGGGTCCGGAGCCGCGCCCCTTTGCGCTCGCAATCAGCAAATCCTTTCCAGTCGCCGCCACCACCGTGGGATACCACTCCGTGGGAATGAAGCCCACGGCCTTGGCATCTTCACTCGTGGGTCCTGCACTGACATTCTCTAGATCGAACACCCCTACCGAGTCCGAAATTGCATCCGCTGAAAAAAGAGTCCTTTCGTCCGGAGACAGCGCCAGATATTCGGGATCGCTCCCGCCGTATTTTTGTCCAGGCAGTTTCGTCGAAAAATAAGACAAGACTCTTCCCGAGCTCGCATCCAGCACTGCAATTTCATCGCGATTCGTCAGCGCGACATAAAGCCGTGAATTATCCCGGTTCAGTAACAGCGCCGTCGGGTGTGAACCCCCGGCCAGAGGTGATTCAGGCTTGCGAAGCGGAATGATTCGAACCACGCGCCCATTCACCAAGTCCAGCTCCGCGATCGAAGATGCATTCCACAGCGAAACGAATCCCCGTTTCCCATCCTTGCTCATCACCGTCGTATACGGCAGAGAAGCCGGAATCCTCTTCATCGTAGACAGATCAAACCGGGAAATGATTTTGCCGTCAACTGCGTTGAGAAGCACAGCTTCGTCGGAGTTATTGTTGGCGACGAGCAATCTCTCCTCATCCCCGCTCATACCAACGCTCAGCCCCGCCGGATAGGTAACGTCCTTGAACTCCGCCCGCCGTTTTTTCCCTGCGGGAATTTTCGTCCGCGGCGCCAAAGGCATAAAACGCTCCGGCGCAATGTGCCCGCTTTCAAAGCTGTAAACCGCAACCCCATTGCCCGTGCTTCCCTTTTCCTTCCCAAGCGGATCGGTTAGCGAAGCCATACTCGCAAAGACATGTTTTCCGTCCAAGCTGAAAGCCAGCCCAAGAAAATAGGTCTGTTTGGCATCACTGCCAAGACGGTCATCCGGAAGATCGGTGAGTTCATTTGTCTCGAGGTTCAACACCGAGAGAGACTGCTTCTCTCCTGACGTGTAAGCGCCGTACCCGCTGTGCAAAAGCACGACGAACCGCCCATCGGGAGAAAGTACAATCGCCGTTGGCAAATTATTGATCGGCCGCGGCGAGCCCGGAACTTCACCAAGCAATTTACCGTTCGCCAGCTGCACCGTTTGCCGCGAATCCTGTCCCAAAAGAGTTGATGCCAGCACTCCAAGAAGCAGAAAAGCGAAGCCATGAACGCCGCGAAAGAGGTTTTCCATCGCGCGAGTATAACGTCCCCGCGCCCAAAAAAGGTAAATGTGAACATTGTAGGGGTGGGGCTTGCCCCGCCCTCTGCGCTACGTCTTCACTTGACGCCGCCAACCGCTTGGCCTAAGTTCTTGCCCGCAGCTAAAATGGAAATCGCAAATCTGCGAAAAGCTGGTGTTTGCAGAAAACAATTTGCGCAATGGCACTTGCCCAAAGAAAGGCCCCCAATGCCCGCCGTCGAGGCCAAAGTTTTCCCCATCGAAGCGCTGCGCGAATTCAGCACGCGCATCTTCTTGCATTTTGGTATTCCCAAGGAGGACGCGGCTCAAGCTGCTGACGTCCTAGTTTCCGCGGATCTCCGCGGCATTGATTCGCACGGCGTAGCTCGCCTCTACAGCTATGTCGGAATGCTCAGCGAAGGTCACATCAATCCCAATCCAAAAATCAAAATTGTCCGCTCCACGATGAGCACCGCGACCATCGATGGCGACAACGGCCTCGGCCTCGTCGTCGGTCCCCATTCGAATCGCATCGCCATGGATATGGCGGATAAAGCCGGCTCCGGCTGGGTCAGCGTCTGCAACACCAATCATTT
>Ga0070765_100002525_pt1 | contig 11507 bp, 9 predicted proteins | sample HubBroMetageWFT5_FD_71516 | JGI IMG/M metagenome (GOLD analysis project Ga0070765, IMG submission 71516) | Warmed and freeze-thawed soil microbial communities from the Hubbard Brook experimental Forest, New Hampshire - Hubbard Brook CCASE Soil... | ecosystem: Environmental > Terrestrial > Soil... | reverse complement strand
AAATTCGTGGCGGAGGCGGCGCGGACTTGGGCCGTTTCGCGGTACTCCGCGGGCCGTGGAGAAACGCAGGCGGCGTTGGACCAGGCGCAAACGATGGCGATGCTTTCGCCACAGCAAGTGGTTTTCCTCGAAGACGCAGAGACGATCGAAAAGCTCGGAGAGAAAAACCGGGACGCGGTTGTGGAGCAACTCGAAGCGTACCTCAAAAATCCGGCGCCATTCACTGTCCTGGTGGTGGAAGCGACGAAGCTGGATCAGCGGATGAGGTTGGGGAAGATGTTGGCTGAGAAAACGCTGGTGGTGGCGTGCGGGCTGGGGGAAAACGCCGGCGAACGGCAAGCGGCGGCGGTGAGTTTCGCGAGAGCGATTGCCGATGAAGAAGGCGTGGAGTTTGAGAAAGGCGCTGCCGAGGACCTGGCGGAATTCGTGGCGGCAGATTTGATGCGGCTGAAAACCGAGATTGAAAAGCTGTCCACGTTCGCGGGCGAGAAAAAGTTCATAAGCAGGAATGACGTCACCTCCATGGTGATTTCCGAAAAGACGACGACCGTGTGGGAACTGGCAGACTTGCTGGCCGCGCGTAAGTCCGCGAAGGCGCTCGAGTTTCTCGACCGATTGTTGCGCGACGGCGAGGAGCCATTACCGATGGTCGGCGCGATGGCCTGGATGTACCGCAAACTGATCGAGGCCAGCGAGTTGAAAGGCGTAACAAACGGCTGGCAAGCGTCGCGAGTGCTTGCCATGAACCCGCAGCAAGCCGAACTGGCTCTCCAGGCATCCCGCAAAATTCCCAAGGCGCAATTGCTGGCTGGACTGCGCGCGCTGCAAAAGGCGGACGACCGCCTCAAGGGCGGTGCAGAAGATCCGAGGGCGGTCATGGAGTTTTTGGTAACGGAGTTGACGACATCGGAACCCGCAAAGGCGGCGGCACGCTAAACACCGCACGCTCCCGCGGCAAGCCAAGACTTAGTTCTGGAGAAAAAGGGCGGCCGGAGGGCCGCCCTTTTGTATTCTGGGGAAGCGGTTAATTGTTAGCGCTAATCGTGGTCGCCCTCGTGGTGATCCAAGTCAATCAAGCCTCCTATGGCCGGATCGGACTTGCTGTCTTTTCCGGTTTCTACGTGTCCTGCCAGTTGCCGCTGGAAGCTGGCGTCGGACTCGGCGCTTACCGTGAAGTCATACCAACCGAATGATTTGTGCAGATCCCCCACGTAGGAAAGACTATCGTGCGGGTGCACGTCTTGGGTGTGCGTCTTGCCGCTGTATACGTCAACGATGCTCACTTTCTCCGTGCTCGAGCCGTGGTTGTGAATTAGCAGCGCGATGCCTTCCCATTCTTTTTCATAGATCGCGTTCACGGTGAGCTTGGCGCTGCCCGGCGCGAGGCTGCCCACAAAAGTGCGCAGGAAGCCGTTCGGCCCGTACACCGAGTAATCGTACGACGTAGCAGCGCTGGTTCCGAGAGTGTCCGAGGCTTCATCCCCGGCGCCCAACGTATACGTCCAGGGCCCACTCTTGCCGTCGCCGGAGCGCACGTGAAACACCGCTCCGGCCGTGCCGGTATTGCGGAAGGAAAATTCGATGCCTCCTTGCGAGGCCTCCACTTCCCCGTGCACGTGCAGCTCATAGGGCAGCGCGCGCGCCGGACGTGTCCCGGGTTCCTGCGCCGGCAGCGACTGGTTGGTCGGCGGCGTGGGCACGTAATCCGGATAGCGGTTTTGGTTCGTTGGTTGATAAGAGGAAGTGTCCGGCAAGGCCACGACCTTGCTGTTCGGCGAGTCGAAGTCGAACGCCGAAGTCAGGTCGCCCACAACCGTGCGCCGCCATTCCGTAATGTTCGGCTCCGTCACACCGAACCGCCGCTCCACGAAGCGGATCAGCGAGGTGTGATCGAACACTTGCGAGTTTACATATCCGCCTTTGCTCCAGGGTGAAATCACGATCATCGGGACGCGAGCGCCTAGCCCGTACGGTCCGGGCGTGAACTTTGACGCCGGGTACCCGGACGAGCCGGTAAACAATTCATTGGTCGTGCCCACAGTCGAGATGCCTTGCGCTCTCGACATGGGCGGAGTCGGCGGCACCATGTGGTCGAAGAAGCCGTCGTTCTCATCGTACATGAGGAAGAAGACCGTCTTGCTCCAAACCTCGGGATTCGCCGTCAGCGCATCCAGCATCTGCGAGACGTACCAGGCTCCAAAGTTCGGCGGCCAGTTCCCATGCTCCGTGTATGCTTCCGGCGCCACAATCCACGACACTTGCGGCAGTTGGTTTCCGAGCACGTCCTGGCGGAGGATGTCGAACAGCGTTCCGCTCCGCGAGATGTTGGTTCCGGTTCGCGCTTTTTCAGCGAGGGAGCTGTTGTTCGGTGCGTTTTGGTACCGGAAGAAATACAGCAGCGAATTGTCGCCGTAGTTGCCTATGTAAGCGTTACTCCCCCAGCCCCAAAAATGAGCAGCGTCGAGGCCCGCACCAGCGTCCTGATAGATCTTCCAGGAAACTCCGGCTTGATCCAGCCGCTCCGGATAGGTCGACCATCCATAGCCCAGTTCGGCATTGTCGATCACAGGGCCGCCCCCGCTTCCGTCGTTGCCCACCCAACCCGTCCACATGTGATACCGGTTCGGGTCCGTCGGTCCCAATAGCGAGCAGTGGTAAGCGTCGCAAACCGTGAAGGCGTCGGCCAGCGCGTAGTGGTAGGGAATATCGTTCCGCGTCAGGTGCGCCATCGTGGTCGTGCCCTTGTGTGGGACCCACTGGTCGTAGGTTCCGCCATTCCACGCCGCGTGCGTCCCGGTCCAGTCGTGCGGCGTGTCCGCCAGGAACTTCAGGCCCAGATTGCTAGCATCCGGACGGAAGGGCAGCACGAACCCGTCGGGGTTGGTCGGGTCCGGCTGATGAAACACACTCTTGCCCGTGGGCAGCTTGACCGCTCGCGGGTCTCCGAAACCGCGCACGCCCCGTAGCTTGCCGAAGTAGTGATCGAAGGAACGGTTCTCCTGCATCATGACAACGATGTGTTCGACGTCGTCGATAGTGCCGGTGCGGTGATTGGCGGGAATTGCCAGGGCCCGGGCGATGCTTGCCGGAAAGGCGGCAGCAGCTGCACCTGTAGTTAAAAGCTGTAAGAATTTGCGGCGGTCTGCACTCATGTAGAGATTCACCTTTCAGGATTACCTGTGGCGGCAATCGCGCGAGCCAACTTAGTTCCGGGTTGTTGCGTTTGTGTGATGGTAAGGTTGAGATTGTGTGATTTGGTTTAGGAAGCGGGCCGTTCGTCACAACCCTAATCTACTCAGCCATTTCGGCCAGCGCAGACCTTAATTCCTCTCCAACGCGGAATCTGAATCCAACCCAGCTGAAGACCGAGTTACTTTCAGAATCGTGCTCATGTCTTTTGTGATTCGTGGCGACTGTGTTGTGGACTGCGGTAGGCCGAAGTTCACCTGAGTGTAGCTGGGCTGTAACGGAAGACCAACAATACTCTCCTAGGATGCACGCGCTCGGGACAAGACCCCGCTGACGTTCCGATATTCTTTTGCGCAAAGGCAAAGAAGGATGGACTTTGAAATGATGAAAAGAGCCTCAATTTTGTGTCTGCTGGCTGCAACCCTAGCAGGAACCGTGTCGGCACAAGACCGGGATGTTCCTAAAGGCGTGCCGCATCTGGACCACGTTTTCCTCATCATGATGGAGAACCACGGCTATCAACAGATCATCGACAATCCGAACGAACCATATCTCAACAGCCTGATCGCCAACAAGAAAGTCAATCTCGCCACCAACTATTTCGCCATAGGGCATCCCAGTCTTACCAACTATCTCGAGGTCGTTGGCGGCTCGAATTTCGGAATTCGCAGCGACAACGCTCCAGCCTGGGGCGCAAGCTGCAGCTCGAACCTGGAAACCGGAATTGTGAACGCCGATAACGCCGGAGGCAATGCGCCGGTGCAGGTTGACACCGGCAACATCTGCCCGATCACCGGGACCGGGCATGACGCCGAGACGCCAGCCGTTGACAACTGGAACGAGGTGACGCTTCCCCAGTTTCCGTACTTGGCAGACATAGATGGCGTAAAGTCAGTGCCCGCGGCCTCCACCGTAGGCGAATCGATTGCCGACCAACTAGCTCATGCCGGCTTGAGCTGGAAGAGCTATCAGGAGAGCCTGCCACTTGGTTCGGTGTTTGGCGTCAACTACAGCAATGGCACCGCGACGAATCTGACCGATTTCTCGACTCTCGCGCCGCTTACCTCGGCGAGCGTGGTGCAAGCCTATGCCGTGAAGCACAATCCTTTTGCCTACTTCAAAAGTGTCCAGGACGGAACAGGGCGGAACAACAGTCTCAAGAACGTGGTCGGCTTTGACGGTCCGAGCGGGTTTTACGCCGACTTGGCGAGCGGCGATGTTCCGTCCCTGTCTTTCATCGCGCCGAACCAATGCAATGATCAGCATGGCCGGGGGAATGGCGACGCGTTCTGCGCCTTCGATTTCGGCGCCAACAGCAGCGGCCTTACCTACGGCACCCAAGTCGGTTTGAATCCCGGCTTGATCCAGCAAGGCGACGTGACCATCGAGCGGCTGGTCAATGCCATACATGCCTCGCGAGTTTGGCACGAAGGCCGCAACGCCATCGTGATCGTGTGGGATGAGAACGACTACAGCGGCATCGGCACCAAGCCGAACGGCTTGTTCCCGTCCCAGAACCAGAACAAAGTCGTTCTTACCGTTCAGATGAACGGAGAGAACGACGACGAGGAGGTCGGCGCGCAAAGCGGGACATACTACAACAGCTTTTCGCTGCTGAAATCCATCGAGTCGGGTTTTGGGCTGCCATGCCTGAACCACGCTTGTGACCCGAACGTCAAGGTAATGTCGGATCTGTTCGGCCGAGATCGTAGGTAGCAGGAGACTCCGCCTTTGGGAGAAAGCGCCATCCGCTCGCTTCTCTTGGATGGTTTAACGAACTGCCTAGCCCTGGGAGCTTCGCTTCCAGGGCTTTTTTCATCCAGAGGAGCGAGGCTCTGCGGTGAACAGTTTTGGTGGCTGCTACAAGAAGGAACGGCGATTGCGAGCAAGTGTTATCCAAGACGGGCAAAAAAGTGAAGGGCGGGCCGAGGCCTGCCCCTACGGAAGATTGCTCGCGAATCAGTCTGACTTGTGGAAACCCTACTTGGCAACCTTGGCTGTGAGGCCGTTGAAGGCGAGGGTGAGGCGCGACTTGTAGCGGTTGCCGGTGTTTTCGTGCAGTACGCCCTTGGTGATGGCCTGGTCGATCGCGGACATCGTCGGGTGAAGCAGATTGCCCGCGGCGGTGGCGTCAGCGGCGGTGATCGCGGTGCGCAAACGCCTCATCAAAGTGCGGACCCGGGTGCGGTTAGCGCGATTCACATCGGCGCGTTGACGAGCTTGCGCCGCTCGCTTCAAAACCGACTTTTTCTTCTTCTTGATCTTGGTAGCCTGTCCCTGGGCCATCTATTGCTCCTTTTAGGTATCGCTCAAACTTCTAACGTTAAACGAGGCGTCGGGCTTTGTCAAACGAGTTGGGATGGGATGAGGGCTGCGCCAAGTGTCAGCGGGTTGGTTCGCGGCGGGTGGACATGTGGTTCGTCTGGTTACCCATAACTGGCTCCCTCCCACGGTTTTTCATAAGTGTTGATTCTAAATGGATTAGAATCTCCGTAAGTCCTTTAGAAACAGCACTTGCGGGAGATTGCCTAAGTGTTGATTCTAAAAGACTTGTTTGCGCCAAAATTGCGGAAAGATACGGCTTCTTTCATAGCGTGGAGAATGAAGAGACTTGGGCCGCCGCACAAAGCACGAGAAAGAAAGACGCCAGCAAGGTGCTGGCGCTATAAGGACAAGGCACAATGATACCCAGCATTAACTATACGAGAGAAGTAAGTTTCTGTCAAGAGGGCACGAAAAGAATTAGTGGGTAGGGCGCTCCAACCACTACCTTACGCTCCTACTTTCTACTCACCAAAAGTTCGGTCGCCTAGCTGGAACGGGTTGCCGCCGCGGGCGGCGATTAAGTACCAGCCGGTCGCGCCGATGTGTTTGGAAGGGCCGTAGGTGAAGCCGAAGCCGGTGTCCATTTGGCTGGTGGAGGCGACGAGGCCTTGACCGAGCGGAATGCTCGTGCCGTTGACGGTTTGTCCTGCGCCTAATTGGGTTTGCGCGGCCTCGCAGGTATCCACAAACTTTACCGCGGCTTGCAAGTCCTGGACGCGGTCGCGCCGGTCATCTGCGCCGGCGACGGAGCGGGCGATGAGCGCGGCGATGGTGTGCGATGTTCCTTCGAGCCAGACGGCATTGGGATCGGAGCCGGGGATAGTTGGGGCGAGGCTGGCGGTGTCAAAGACCATGCCGGTGAAGGATTCGTTTCCGGTGAGTTTGCTGTTGAGAGACGCGGCGGTGTCGGTGGTCTGGAGATTGGCGAGCGCCCAGTCGATGGTGTGCTTGAAGCGATTGTCGAGCAGGGCGAGATAGGACCAGGTCTGACAGTCTTCGGGAATCGGAGAGGGGTTGATGGTGATCTGATCGCCGAGCGTACCTGTGTAGAAGTAGCCGGCCGCGGCGTTGTACATGGCGGTTACGAAGCTGAGGGCATGCGCGGCGAGGTCCTTCCAGGACGTCCCATTATTGGCGGCGCCGTGGTGCGTGAGCTTGTCGAGCATGGTGAAGAACGCGTAGGTGTCGATATTGTGTTCGGTGGACTTACCGTTGGTGGACGGAACGGACTGGTTGAACTGGTTGATGTTGGTGCCGAAGGAGTAGCCGCCGGGTCCGAGTGTGTTGAAGGTGTTGGTGACGATCCAGTTTGCGACGTTGAGAGCCGCAGTGAGATAGCTGGCGTTGCGCGTGCGGCGATAGAGCTGCGCCAGCGCCATGCCTGCCCACGACTGGTCGCCGACCGCGCTCGTGTAAAAAAAGAAAGGAAAGGCCGCGGGAGTAATGAAGGCGCCGCTGGGTGAGGGGCGATTGACGAAATAAGCTTGCGCAAAGCGGCCGTCGTTGAAGGGGAAATTGGTTTCTTGGGCATAGATAAGGCCCTGACCCAGAACCTCAGCGCGAGCTAGAGAGTCGCGGCTTCTATCCAGCAGGTAGGCGTGGATGGAAACGGCGTTGTCGTAGGTAAAGGATGTCGATTCGAGGCCGGATTGGTCGGCGTAGCTCTGGGTCAGGCGCACGGTGGAACCTGTGGCGTAGGCGTCCATCATGGTGTTCTGGAAGTCGAGGGCGTTGTCGAAGGATCCAAAAAAGGCGGTTGCATTTTCGCGCTGGGTGAGGGGTTCGGTTGGGGCTGCGTGCGCAGGCGGTGTTAGGCCGAGGGGAGCTACTCCCGCAGCGGCTGCTGCTCCAAGACCGAATCCGAAGAATTTCCTCCGTGATATCGCGTGCATTTTTTGTACCTCCGGAGATGGGTTTCTACTACGGAGGCAAGATACTCGTTAGATTTTGGAGAGTCAATGGATGACAAAACAGAGGTTGCAGTGAGCCGTCAGTAGGCAGGTCGAATGCAACCCTGTAACTACATTTCTGGTGTTATAATATCGATGCTATGGTCTTGTTCGAGTGGGACGAATCCAAGGCCGAGAACAATTTGCGCAAGCATAACGTCCGATTCGCCGACGCCATGTTGGTATTTTCAGACCCATTCGCCCTGATTGAGCAAGACCACGTTGTAGGTGACGAGTTGCGTTGGCAAACGCTTGGTTTGATCGGAACGGCGGCGGTCGTGTTGGTGGTCCACACCGTGCGAAGCGAGGCCCAAGACGAAATCATTCGAATCATTTCCGCGAGGAAGGCCACTCGGAAGGAGCGAGAACGTTATGACGAAAATCGTGCGAAAGAAGTTTCCCTCTAAGCCTATGACCGCAGCGCAAAGGCGCCGTTTGGCGAAGCTCGCGCAGATGCCGGATTCGGCCATCGACTTTTCCGACATACCAGAACTCACCGAGAAATTCTGGCGAAACGCGGTACGCAATCCGTTCTACCGTCCGATCAAGAAGCAGCTGACGCTTCGGCTCGATGCTGACGTGATCTCATGGCTTCGCAAGAAGGGGAAGGGCTACCAGACGAGAGCCAACGCACTGCTTCGTGAAGCCATGCTACGGGATCTCAGAGAAAAGGCGAGCTAGCCGATTATTTGTCTTCACTTATTTCTCCGGGCTGAAGCCCGCCCTCACAGGCAAGGAGCGGCGATGGCAAAAAAGGGAAACCCCGCACTCCGGGGGTGGGGAGTGCGGGGCGGGGAACCGCGTTCGCGTTCTGCCTAGTTGTGTTGAGGGAAGGAAAGCGGGAATTCGAAGATTTGATCGTCGATGAAGATCCTCAAGTTAAGTTGCTGCAGGTTTTTGCCGCGCTCAAACCACACGACGCCGGAGGCTTTCTCTTTCGGCCCGACGGTCGCCGCTTGGAGCACACTGGATTGCACCTGTTGCGTGGCATCCACCATATAGTTCGGGGTGGCGGCGACGGCTGCGGAAGTCCTATAGGCCGCGTTCGTGTAAACAGCCGAGGCGGGAGCGGTCGCGCTGGCGTTTGTCCAATAAACCTGGTGAGTTAGCGCCTTGGCGAGTTCTTTGGGATTCTGATAGGCGAGCGTGCGCAGCCGGGGCTTCAATTCGTCAAGAGTGAAACCAGCCGGGTTGAAATGAACCGGTTCCGCGCTGTCGTTGGCGATCGCAACGTTGGCACGCAGCTTCCAATCGGTATCCTGCAGGGAGACCTGGACGGTGACTCCGTTGGCGGTCAGTGATTCGACGACTGAGCCAGCGCTGAAGAACTGGTCGCTGCCTGGAGCGCCGGACTGCCAGCGGGCGATGCCGTTGTCAACTACGGCTTCGGCGGCGCGGCGATCTTTTGCGGAGTCTGCAGGGTGTTCCGAGAGGTACATCCGGGCGACATAGCCATCCTTGCCGTCAGCGGTGCGGACGTTCACCGTGTAGCCTTCGGAGTCCGAGAGAACGGCGACCTCATCGCCGCAGCTTAGACGGGTAACGAGTTGCATCGGGAGAGCTTGCTCGGCGTCCGAAGTGACGGGAACATTTTGAACCCCGCGGCAGATTACAGTGCCGCGAAGTGAGCCCGGCGCGGAAGCAGCCGCGGAGCCAGAGTTCTCTGCCGCCCAAGCGGGCACAGTGACTGCTATGCTTGCGAAAGTGCTCAGAACCAAGAGTTTGTTTCTCATGTTATTTCTACTCACCCCTCAGTGACTAGAGTTTGCAGCGAGCGTTCTGTGTCAGCGTCGATTAGCATCTTCGCGTTACGGACGGTCTAGTGCCATAGCGCGTTCGTACCAGAGTACAGGTTACGAGCGGGGTACATGGAGGTACGCCTGAATAATTGGGTACGTGGGTTAGATGCCGAAAACCCTTGCCAGAGAGGCCCGGGAGCATCAGGATTGTAACCAGCGCGTAACTTGACCATGAGGCGGGGAAGGGTTAGGGTGTAAGAAGTTTCTTCCTGAGTTGACTGCAGCGCGGTCACCGATAGCGAGGAGGAATCCCATCGGCCACTCGGCTTCCTTAGCAGGCAGACCTTCCACTTGGATGCGACGTACCGTTCACATATCCGGAAAAATTGAACCGTTCTTCGGCACGCTCGACGAGAATGTGCGTTTGCTGGAGGACTCGCTGCACGTGCGCACGCACTTGCACGACACGCGGCTGACGATCGAAGGCGAGCAGGAGAGCGTCGATCAGGCGGTGAAAATCGTCGAAGAGTACAACCATTTAACGCGGCACGGGCGGTCGCTTTCGAGCGTGGAGGTGAAGTCGCTGATGCGTGTGGCGACGGAAGAGCCGCACGAATCGCCTCGGGGGATGTTTGAGCCCGCGCGGACGCGATCGTTTGGAAAGAAGCAGGTCACGCCGAAAAACGCCAGCCAACGCCGGTACATGGAAGAGATCGAGAAGCACGACATGATGTTCGGCATCGGGCCGGGCGGGACGGGGAAGACGTACATCGCGGTGGCCATGGCCGTGAGCGCGCTGCTCACAAAGCAAGTGAACCGCATCATTTTGGCGCGGCCCGCAGTGGAAGCAGGGGAACGGCTGGGCTTTTTGCCCGGGACATTGCAGCAGAAAATCGACCCTTACATGCGACCGCTGTACGACGCTTTGTACGACATGCTGGATGCGGACAAGCTGGAAAGGTTTCTTGAGAAGGGGATTATTGAGGTTGCGCCGCTGGCATTCATGCGCGGGCGCACGCTAAATGATTCGTTTGTGATTCTAGACGAAGCGCAGAATACGACCAGCGAGCAGATGAAAATGTTCTTGACGCGGCTGGGATTCAATTCGAAGGCGGTCATCACCGGAGACACGACGCAGATCGATTTGCCCCAGGGAAAAAAATCCGGGTTGATCGAGGCGCTGGAAGTGTGCGGGAAGATCGAAGGGATTGGAGTGATACAATTCGGCGAGAAAGACGTCGTGAGGCACAACCTGGTGCAGCAAATCATTCGCGCTTATGAGGAATATGACGTGGCGCACCCGCAGCGTGGCGGCAATTCGGGAAATAACGCCGCGAACGGAAAGGCGGGAACGGGAACTGCCGCCGGGGAAACCGGGAAAGTTCAAAATAGAGAAAATCAGAGCGCATGATTTTGAACCGCCAGCGTGCGGTCCGCATCGCGCGGCGGCCTCTCGAATTGTTTTTACGCCGCGTGGAGAACGAGTTGCATCTCGGCGATTCGGACGTAACGGTTTGTCTCGTAAGCGATGCGGAGATCGCGCGGATGAACGAGGCCTTTCGCAAGAAAAAAGGGCCGACCGACGTATTGTCGTTTCCGGTGGGGAAAAAACGACGCGTTTCCGCGAGCCGAAGAAAAAAGACTTACGCAGAGCGCGCAGGGGACGCAGAGGGCACCGAGAGGTCGCGAAGGAAACAGAGAGCTGCGACGGCGGAGACGTATTTGGGGGATATTGCTATTGCGCCGGAGACGGCGCGGCGTTACGCGAAAAAGAATGGGCGAAGTTTGAGCAACGAGTTGAGAGTGCTGATTCTGCACGGCGTGCTGCATTTGCTCGGCTATGACCACGAAACAGACCGCGGCGAGATGGACCGCATTGAGCACAAGATGCGGCTAAGATTCAGGCTGTTATGAACACTTATAGATGGGTTTACGCTCTGGGCGTCGTGCTGCTCGCCTTTGGGCTGCCCATTTTTTCCTACCTGACGCTGATCTATCGCGAGCTCGGGCGCATGAACACCGGGCGCGTGCACGAGCATTTGGAAATCTTTGAAGCCGAAATCGAACCCAAGCTGCACATCAAGCGGCGCAGCGGCGGACGAGCGTTCCGCATTTTAGGACACTTCTGGCTGGCATTTTTGGTGCTGGAGACAACCCGCGGCGTCGTCTACTTTGTGTCGGGCACCTGGGAATCGCTGATTGAATTTTGCGTTTTCCTGACGCTTGAAGTCGTGATCGCAATGCACTTTATTCCGGACATGCTGCTGTACCGCACGACCGGGCGCTGGCTTCTGCCGTTGTTGCC
>Ga0070765_100002522_pt1 | contig 11508 bp, 14 predicted proteins | sample HubBroMetageWFT5_FD_71516 | JGI IMG/M metagenome (GOLD analysis project Ga0070765, IMG submission 71516) | Warmed and freeze-thawed soil microbial communities from the Hubbard Brook experimental Forest, New Hampshire - Hubbard Brook CCASE Soil... | ecosystem: Environmental > Terrestrial > Soil... | reverse complement strand
CCGGTCAGGGGGCAGGCGGCGGTGACCGTGGGCGCGGGGCGTGTTCGGGCTTCGACCGTCGCCTGCCGCGGGCGTACTCCCGATCCGGCCCCGGCCATCCAGGCCAGCACCCGATCGGGGGTCGTGGCTCGGCCGGTTTGGGGCTGTCGCACGAACATCAAGTCCCCTTCTTGAACGGCACGGGAAGACACGGACTGACCGGCGATAGGCCTACGCCGCGCCAAGCTTGCGTCGCAGCGCGATCACATGCGACTCGACAGTTCGCGCCGAGATGAACAGCCGCTCGCCGATCTCGGCGTAGGTCAAGGGCTCACCAAGCAGCGCCAATACCTCGGCCTCGCGCTTGGTCACGCCGCCGTCCACGGTGACAATTGTCCCGAAAGATCCGGGACAGGATCCGGGCCTGGCCCGGATGCGGCCCCGCCCGGCTCGGGCGACGATCCCTGGAGTTATCACCAACCGATTGGAGACGCAGAGGGGATCGGCACTAGTACAGGGCAAGCTCTGGGGACGCGATCCGCAGGCGTGGACGGACGGGAGCGAATCCGCCATGCGGGGCGTCTACGAAGCCACGCTGGACGCACTCGAGCCGCTGGCCGGACTGTCCCACCTCGACGCCGGCTGTGGTGCAGGATTGGCGTTGCAGATGTCAGCGGCTCGGGGCGCCACGGTCACCGGGCTAGACGCCTCGGACGGCCTGCTCGCGTTCGCGCGAATCCGCCTCCCAGATGCCGATCTCCTGGTCGGCGAGATCGAGGAGCTCCCGTTCGCTGACGAAAGCTTTGACGTCGTCACGGCCTTCAACTCGATCCAGTACGCCGTCGACCCCGCGCACGCCGTCGCCGAACTCGCCCGCGTCTGCCGCTCACGCGGTCGCGTGGCGATCGGTGCCTGGGGCGACCCGGCACGCTGCGAGACCGAGGCTCTGTTCGCTCGCCTGCGTTCACTGGCACCACCCCCGCCCGGAACCCCAACGCCGCTCGCCATCAGCGACGCCGGCGTGATCGAGGACCTCCTCACCGACGCCGGCCTGCGCGTGGACGGCGGCGCCGAGGTACCCCTGACACTCGAGTTCGCCGACATGGACCAGGCATGGACTCGGCACTCCGCTGCCGGCCCCTTGCAAAAGGTGATCGAGGTCGCCGGCCGAGACGCAGTTCGTTCCGTACTCGCCGAAGTCCTCGAGACCGACCGCAAGCCAGACGGCGCCCTGCGCCAAGACAACGTCATGCGGTACGTAACCGCGAATAAGTAGCGCACAAGCCGCTACGTCCGGAAGGTCGCGAGACGTCTAACCCCCGCCCTCATGCGACACACTCGGGTCGCTGGGGCGACTGACGTGATTTGTCACCAGGCGCGTGCGGTGATTCCTTGGCGCCTGGTGATGTCCTATCGGTAGGTCTGGGCGTCTTCGGTGTCTTCGGGGACCAGGCTCGGGAAGTACTTTGCGGCGATCTCGAAGATGAAGTCTGCGAGCTGCTTGGGTGTCGGTGGGTGGTCGGGGTCGGTCAGCTCGGCCGGGACCTCGAATCCGGATTGTTGGGCGTGTTCGAGGAACCCGGGGCCGATGGCTTTGCCGAGGTTGCTGAGGACCTCGCCGAACTGCACCCTGGTCAGCTGCCATTCCGGTACCGGCCGGGGCTGGAAGTCGGGCCACGTGGCGGGATCGCGCGGGGTGTCGCGTGAGAGCATGTGATCGAACGTGCGCGCGGCGGCGTCGCGGTCTGTGAACGCGTCGCCGAGGTCCCATACCTTGCGTAGCGTGGCGAGCAGGGAGGTGTGGCGGTACTCGTCGTTGATCACTATGCCTTCCTGGACCCAGGGGGAGACGATTATCGCGGGCACGCGGTAGCCGGAGCGGTCAAACCTGAAGTCGCATTGCCCCGCGGGAGCGCTCGGGTCCGGTGGGGGTACCGGTCCCGGCGGGACGTGGTCGTAGGTGCCGCCGGGCTCGTCCCAGCCGATGAAGAATGTCGTGCTGTAGGCGTTTGAGCCCTCTCTGGAATCGGCGGTCTTGATCGCCCGGTAGATGCGGTCAAGGAAGTTCTCGCCAGCGAGGATCGAGGACGGTGGGTCGAACTCGAGATTGACGTTGTGGCCGATCAGCGATCGCCCCTCGGCCGGGTGGTAGTCCCCATGCCCGGCGATCAGATGCGGCTCGATCAGGCAGAAGTCCGGCAGCGTCCCGTTCGCGGCGTCGCGCTCGAACTCCGAGAACGGCACGAAATGCGTCGCAAGGCGATCCTTCAGCCGCGGCATATGAATCCAGCCCGTGAACGAGATCCGCGCGGGTTCGAGCACGTACACCTTCCACGTGCGCCCGTGCGCCTCCAGCCTGTCGAACAGCGTCTCGGCAGTGTTCTCAGTCGTCCATTTCAGCGCCGGAAAGTTGGTCACAAACCCCGACGAGGTCCCCGCCATCCAGAACGAGCGGTTCATGAACGTCTGCGACGGAACCTCGCAGAACCAGTGGTCAAACACACCGAACGCCCTGGCGATCCCGTTGAGCACCGGCACCTGCTCGGGTGTGTAGCCGGTCATGATCTGCGCATATTCCGCATAGGTCGGCTGACGGCCGACCTCCCCGGTGAACGTGCCGATGTAGTCGGTAACGAACCCGTCCATCGTCGGCTCGGTACCTGGCGGCGGGACGTTCCACGGTGCGCTCCCCGCTTCCCCGATCTTGAAACGGTTGTGCTCATCCAGCGTGTTGAACAGCTGCGTGTTCGTGTGGAAATACTCCTCACCGGAGTCCGGGTTCGGCGCGTCCATGTCCGTCGCGACGATGTACGGGACCGTCTTGCGCTCAGCGCCATGCTCGGCCCACTCCGGGATCGGGTTGCTGAGGTCCTTGCCGATCACACCCTCGAACGTCTTGCCGTCACCAGGCCCGTACAGATGGCCGAGAACGTTGTCGAGCGAGCGGTTCTCAAACAGCACCAACACGACATGATCCATCGCGTGGGACCTATCGGGTACGGGCATCAACCACGTCCCTTCACTACCGGATCGTTCGACGGCGGCTCGGTCATTCAGTCTCCTCCCGCTTCTGGGCCTCGGTGTAGAGGGCGCCCTGCGCGGCAGCCGAGCCGGACATACCGCCGCCGGGACCACGGAGCACGAACGCGACGGCAACCGCCAGAGCAGCACCTGCGATCGGCCCGGCGATGTAGACCCAGTAGTCGGTGAACTTCCCCCCGACGAGATCCGGGCCGAACGTGCGCGCCGGGTTCATCGACGCCCCCGAGATCGGGCTGCCCCACAAACCAGCCAGGGCGATATACCCACCCACCCCCAGCGCGGCGATGATCCCGATGTTCTGCGCGCCCGAAGCGGTCCCCAGGATCACGCTCACCAGCCCGAAGGTCAAAAGCAGCTCCATCCAGAACCCCGCGCCGGCGCTGTACCCCGACGCAACGTAGTTCGAACCGTGAACGGCCGACACGTTGATGACTGCGTGCAGGACGAGCGCCGCCAGTGTCGCGCCGATCAGCTGGACGATGACGTACCCGGGCACGCGCCACCACGGAAAGTCCCGGCGCAGCGCGAACGCAATGCTTACCGCCGGGTTCAGGTGAGCGCCCGAGACCTTCCCCATGAACATGATGATCCCCAGCACCATGAGCCCCGGCGCGACGACCGCCGCGGTGCGACTGATCGTGTTCGGAAACGCGGCCCCCATCATTCCGCCGCCGGCTGCAACCATCACCAGAAGGAACGTCCCCAGCAGCTCCGAGAAGAGCCGGCGCCACTCCTGATTCGGATTCTCGAAGTCCGCTATCGGCTGGATGACGTTCTGTTGCAGCTCCGCGGAGATCCACCCCGCGACGCCCGCATCCCCACCAACGACCCTGTCTGGCACGAATCCGCCACCTCCACTCGACGATCCCGGCGGCGCTCAGAACAACCCCGGCAGAGAGGCTGAGCACCAACCAAATGTGTCGGGAACCCAAGCGGCCTCCCTAGGAGAGTCATCATCCAGATCGGATGAACAGGGCACCGACCCCATCGGTTGGCTAGCCGGCGACCCCACCCCTAACGACGAGTCGGACTCGCCCCCGCAAGCACCCCCCGCCCCGCCAGCAAATCACAACGCTGATGGTCACGAACGGAGTCAGCCGCGACGTCGGTGCCGAATCAGTCAGACGGCAGGGCGTGCCCCTGCCGTGGCGAACCTCTAGAGCGATGCCCGAGGCCTGGGTGTATCTGCTCCGCTGCCGCGACGGGTCGCTCTACACCGGCTGGACGGTCGATCTCGGGCGTAGGCTTGCACGGCACCGCTCCGGGGTCGCGAGCCAGTACACGGCCAGCCGGCTGCCTGTCGAGCTCGCGCTGGCGATCCCGATGCCAGACCGCACAGCTGCCCGCCGCGAGGAGGCGCGCATCAAGCGCCTGCCCCGGCCGGCAAAGCTCGCGCTGCTTACCCGCGCCGAGACGCCTGCGTCAGGCCGTCGACCGACGCGTCCCGCCACCCAGTTCTGACCGCCCCGGTCGTGCTTCACCACGAGTAACCGGCGTTCGCCTTCAGATTCGACGGGGAGCTGCAACATCGAAAAGGAACTAGGTGAAATGTTCGTCCGTGAACGCAACTCCGCGCGCCGAGCCCGCTGACGTCGGCTCTCGCGGGCAAGATCGTGGTGCCCGACCACGCGCGCTTCGACGAAGCGAGATGAGCCTGGAACCTGGCATGGGTGGGGGGTCAATGCGTTCGAGGTGGGTTGCTCCGGGCGCGCGCCCGTGCTGCCGCCGGGCACAGGCCGTCCGGACGTCCGCACGCTTGAAAATCGCAAAGGCGGCACAACCAGCCGCTCGTAGGTTCGTTTCCGCGAGTGCGCTCGTCGAGCTTCAAATCCACAATCTGTTCGGTCAGCGCTTCGGCCAGGTGCATCAGCGAGCGCCGCTCTTGCTCGGATAGTCCTTCCAGCGTGCCTTGTACGGCCTCGCGGCGGCCTGCCAGAATCCTGCGCGCTGTTCGCCGGCCCGCCGGAGTCAGCGTCAAGGCGACGGAGCGGCGGTCGTCGGTATGGGGGGTGCGACTCACGTGGCCGTCGGCGACGAGACCGTCGATCAGCCGGACGGTCGTTGAGTGACTGATTCCGAGGACTTGTCGGAGCTGGTCGATTGTGCTCCCGGCGGCGAACTCGTGCAGGGCCACAAGCGCGGCGGGGGCCTGCCCGCCGCGCCCCGCCGCCGTATCGGCAGCCGCGGTTACACGGTCGGCCACGGCGAGCGACCACGCCGCGACCAGGTTAGTGAGCCGGGCGATCGACGGGTCAGCGGACCGAGAGCGAGATCTCGAGCTCATAGGCAGCCGTGGAGCCGTGCGGGGCCTCGAACTTACCCGCGCCCTTCGCGTCCTTCAGTTCGCCAGTGGACGAACCCGGAACGACCGTCGCGTCCCATCGTGCTACCCGTCCGTCGAACTCGCCCGCGGTCTCGAGCACAAGCGTGCCGTGCCGCCCGGCGACCTCTCCGTCGACGACTTGGAACCCGACGAATCGGGCGCGGCCATCCGCTTGATAGGCCATCAGCCATTCCGCGGCCCCATCACCGGCGATGTCGCCCTCGAACCGCTGGCTGACCGAGGCGCGGGTCAGCCGATGCCCGTCGCGCTCGTCATATGCATGCTCGTCCCATGACGAGAGTTGAAAGCTGCCCTTGATCGATGGCATCGCAAATCACCTTTCATCCGTATATGTGCATGCTACACACATACTCCCCGTTCCGGCGGCCGACGAAACCGGGTCCTTGCATCTGCCAGAGCACATATATCTTGGCCGCACCGACAAGCGACGCCGCTCGCGCGGACGGGGGCGCCGGTTGCCCCGCTCCGTCCGGGCTCTACCTGCTGGCCAATACGGCCTCCTTCCGGGACTGCGAGGTGTGTCGCTGAACCGGGCGGGATGCCCGTCGCGATTCGCCTGCGCGGCCGGTTGATCCTCGCCACCGCCGACGGAATCCCCGGCGTCAGCGCAGGTCTGACGCTCACCGAGGAGGCTGAAGTGATGCGCTCCATCGGCGTGGTCGACGCGATGAACCTCAACGGCGGAGGCTCGACCCAGTTCGCGTCCGAAGGCCAGTTGCTCAACAAAGCGTCAAGCTCGCCACTGCGTCCGGTCCGAGACACGATCCAAGTCGTGACGTAGGAACGCGCGCCCGTTTGCCCCCGGCGGTAGCGTTTTCAGTCGACAGGCCGACTGGACTGCGACGGAGGCGGAGAAATGCGAACTGGTGTGAGGCGCAAAATCGCGGTCATGTCGATAGCGACTGCCGTGGTTCTGGGTATCGGTGCGGAGGCGTCTGCGGCGGGCCACGCACCCGTGCTCGCGGGTCCGTGGGCTCCCGGCCAGGAGGGGTACGGGCACGTAAAGCCAAGCACTATCTTCAACGGCGGCGATCCCACCGGGCTGGTCAAGGCGATCCACTGGAACTCCTGGGGCGGCCGCCGCGCGACCGGAACTGGAACCGCCCTCTGGGTTGGACCCCATCAATTCGTCGCTCAGGGCAAATTCGAAGCCGGCGCGCGCGTTGCGCTGTTCCAGCTTGGTCGTTGTCACGGCCGGTCGGCTTACAGCGCGATCGAGTGGTACTTCCCCCGGCATGGGCAGCAGTTCTCGTCCGGCAACTACATCAACGCGTGCACGGGGACCTACTACATGGATGGCCATCCCGAACCGTGACCTAGGCGGTGCACCATCGCATTCAATCGAGAAGACATCCGACAGTCGATCGAACGAGCCGGCGACGAGCACTGGGAGGCCCTCGTGCATCACCACACGGACGTTTACCCCGAGAGCAATCCCACGCCGGGTGATGTGTGTAGGGCCGAGGCCGAGCGGCTGAACGACCTCGGATTAGGTGACAATCCAAACTTGGAACTGCTTGAGAGTCGCGTCGAGCGGGTTCCCCCCGCGGTTCGGATCACGCATGTGTTCCAGGATCGCGAGAAGGGCAGCCGGTTCGAGACCGAGCCGTTCACGAACTACGAGTGAGTGCAGTGCCTAGACTCGGCGACTGTGTCGCTTCATCTCTTCGCCGGTCGTCGCGTCCGCGACTTCCAAGCCGCCCGGCCGTGGTACGAGCGGCTTCTTGGAGAACCGACGTTCTTTCCGCATGACACCGAGGCAGTATGGACGCTCGCCGAAGACCGATCGGTGTATGTCGTCGAGGACGCCGACGGTGCGGGCCACTCGGTCGTGACGTTCTTCGTCGACGACCTGGACGGATACGTCGCCGCGATCGCCGCCCGCGGCCTCGACCCAGACGAACAACAAACGCTCTCCAACGGGGTCCGCAAGACGCTTTACCGTGACCCCGACGGGAACGAACTCGGATTTGGCGGCGCGCCGCTCGCAACCGGCACATAGCCCACGCGGCCCTTTGGAATCATTGAGCGGTGCGCGTCGGCCTACTCCACCCCGGTGAGATGGGCGCGGCGATCGGCGCTCTGCTCGTTCAGCGCGGCCACGAGGTATTGTGGCTCCCGCGAGGGCGGAGTGAGGAATCTGCGCGGCGGGCCGCGGCCGCGGGCTTGACTCGCGGCGACAACCTCGAGGACGCCGAGGTCATCCTGTCGGTCGTCCCTCCCCACGCTGCGGTCGACGTGGCGCGCTCGGTGCCGGACACGCCGGCGCTCGTGATCGACGCCAACGCGGTGTCGCCGATGACCGCCGCACGCATCGGGGAGCTGCTCGACGGCCGCTGGGTCGACGGCGGCATCGTCGGTCCGCCGCCAACTCGAGCGGGAACGACACGCCTGTACCTGTCCGGCGATCGCGCACCCGAGGCGGCTCGACTGTTCGAGGACACCTGTCTCGAGCCGGTCGTACTCGACGACTCGCCGGTTGCGGCATCAGCGCTGAAGATGGCCTACGCAGCGTGGACCAAGGGCTCCGCTGCGCTGCTTCTGTCCGCGCTTGCCAGCGCCCGCGCCACGGGAGTCGAGGACGCACTCAGAGCCGAGTGGAGACGCTCGCAACCGAAGCTCGAGGATCGCTGGCAGGCCGCCTCAGACTCGGCTACCGCCAAGGGATGGCGGTGGGTCGGAGAGATGGAGGAGATCGCGGCGACGTACGGTGCGGCGGGACTGCCGTCTGGTTTTCACGAGGCCGCCGCCGAGATTTTCGACCGAGCCACGCGATCCGATCCGTAGTGGCGAAGCGTCAGCGCTTGGGAACCATCTGATAGATCGTCGAGTAGCCGATCAGGAAGACGACCTTGCCGTCGGTGATCACAGGGGTGAACTCACCGTCGGGAAATCCGAACACCTGGCGGCCGGACCGCACGTCGAGGCCCGCACTGTTGTTCGAGCCCAGGTCCGAGTAGTAGACGACATTGCCCACGACGGTCGCTGACCCGTCGATCCGTCCGCCGGCGGCGTGGCTCCAGCGCAGGCCGCCACTGTTGGCGTCGTAGGCGTAGACGTGGCCGTCGTAGGAGCCGATGTACACGGTCGGCCCGAGCCCCGGGATGTCGGCCACGGAGGGCGATGCATAGACGTACGCTCCCGTCCCCGCCGACCACGCCGTCGCCCCCGAGGTGGCCCAGAACGCGTACACCGTGCCGCTCGTCGAGCCGATGTACACCCGCCCGAACGCGACGGCCGGCGTCGAGTAGAAGCTGCCGCCACCACCCGCCGACCAGATCTCGCTCCCGTTGGCGGCGTCGACCGCGTAGACATGGTCGCCGTAGTCCCCGAAGTAGATCGTGTTGTGGGCAAACGCTGGACCGCCCTTGACGGAGCCGCTCGCGTGGAAGGCCCAGTTGAGATGCCCATCGTAGGTCCGGAACGAGTACACGGTGCCGCCCTGGTCGCCCATGAACACGCTGAGGCCATGCACCACCGGCGAGGACTCGCTGCCCGAACCGAGCGAGTGCGACCAGATGACCTTGCCGGTCTTCATCGACAGCGCCACGATCGAGCCGTTGCCCGGGACGCGGGACCCGGGGCTGTTCGACAGCAGCACGAAGAACGCGATCTTGTGCCGCAGGTCGAGCGCCGGCGACGCGGCGGCCAGGGTTCCGATCCTCCGGTGCCAAATCAAGTGACCGTTGGTGGAGCTGAGCGCGCTCGCCCAACCATTGGCGTCTTCGAAGTAGAGCGTGTTGTTGTCGATCACCGGGGGGAACTCGAGCAGCGCACCGTCGTGGAAGCTCCATCCGACGTGGAGCGGCGGATCGAGCTTCGCCCCATTCGGAAATGCGCGCGTGCGCGCCAGGTTGTAGCCGTACAGCGGCCAGGGGTCGTCGGTGGGAGCCGGGCGGGGTTTCGGCTTGGGCTTCGGCGGCGGTGGCGGTGGGGGCGCCGGCGGGGGCGGAGGCGGAGGCGCGGCAGCCTGCACCACAGGCGGGGCGTAGCGAGCACTTCCAGAGCTGAGTACGACAAGGACCACCACCGCGACCCCTATCGCAAACAGTAGGCCCGCCACGGCGACGAGTCCCCGACGGAAACCGGGACTCGGCATGGCGGCGCATGGTAGCCAGCGACCAAGACGATCATCGGCCAGGGCAGACCGTTCGCGAGGCGAGCCTCTTGCCCCGCCAGCCCAAACAGCCACGGCGAGCGATTCCTTCCCGCCGCCCGCTTGGTCTTGATCTATGAGCGCCCAACTCGGGGGCGGTCGGTAAGACAATCAGGCGAAAGGGAGACAGATGACCCAGAACAGCACCGACATCGTCAGGGACATGTATCTGGAGTGGACGGCAAACCGGATCAAGGGCACGCCTTCCGATCTGGAGGCATGGGGGGACGTGACCGCTGAGCCGCGCGGAGTCGACTACGTCGAGCTCGACGCCGCCGGCCTGTCGGCGATGTGGGCCGTGCCGAAGGGCTGCGACGACGATCGCACGCTCCTGTGCATGCACGGCGGCGGCTTCGTCGGCGGCTCGATCTACACACACCGAAAGTTGTTCGCGCACGTCGCGAAGGCCGTTGGCGTACGAGCCCTTGTGTTCGAATACCGGCTGGCGCCCGAGCACATCCACCCAGCGCAGGTCGACGATGCGACGGACGTCTATCAGTGGCTAATTGAAGAACACGAGATCGACCCAGCGCACGTCGCGTTCGCGGGCGACTCCTCCGGCAGCGGGCTCGCGATGAGCGTCCAGCTGCGCGCCCGTGAGCGCGGACTGCGGCTCCCAGCCGCGGCGCTGCTGATGTCCCCATGGGTGGACATGGAGCAGGCGGGCGAGTCGTACCGGTCCAACTGGGCAACCGAGACGTTCTTCTACAAGGAAGTAGTCGACGGGCTGGCCGACACGTTTCTGGGCACCGAAGGCGATCCCACCGATCCCCTCGCCAGCCCGATCCAAGCCGATCTCCATGGCCTCGCGCCGCTGTTCATCCAGGTCGGAGGCGATGAGACCCTTCTCGATGACAGCCGAGCGCTCGCCGAGCGCGCGATCGGAGCCGGCGTCGAGACCAAGCTAGAGGTCTTCGCCGGCCAGCAGCACACGTTCCAGATGGCCGCTGGCCGCTCAGTCGAAGCCGACGAGGCAATCGCGATGTTCGCGCGTTGGCTCCGGCCGAAGCTCGGCCTATCCGCCGCGGTCGCCGTGGCCGTGGGAGGCTGACCTTGGGGCGGCAACTGAGCCCGGTCCCGGGCGAGGACAGCTTTGAGCGCTTGACCGAACCGTTTCGCCGCGAAGTGTTCGTGCACTGCTACCGGATGCTCGGTTCGGTCGACGACGCCGAGGAGCTGGTTCAGGAGGTCTACCTGCGGGCGTGGCGCTCGTTCGACGCGCTCGAGCATCGTTCCGCCGTGCGCGCCTGGCTCTACCGGATCGCGACCAACGTCTGCCTGACCGCGCTCGGACGGCCCGTCCGGCGGATGTTGCCGTCCGGCCTTGGCGCACCGAGCGATGACCCCGACGCCGAACCGCTCCTCGCGCCCGGCGACGTGGCGTGGCTCGAGCCGATCCCAGACTCGCTGACGCGCCCCGAGTCGGGCGATCCTGCGGCGATCGCCGCCAGCCGGGCGAGCGTCAGACTCGCGTTGATCGCGAGCCTGCAACACCTGCCGCCCCGCCAGCGAGCCGTGTTGATTCTGCGCGAGGTCCTCTCCTTCCCGGCGCCCGAGGTCGCGCAGATGCTCGGCACGAGCACCCCGGCGGTCAAGAGCGCGCTCCAGCGCGCCCGCGCCCGACTCGACGACGTCGCTCCCTCTCCGGAGACCTTGACCGAGCCCGACGACCCACGCGCTCGAGAGCTGCTCGACCAGTACATGCGTGCCTTCGAGGATTCGGATCCGGTGGCGCTCGAACGGGTCCTCCGCGACGACGCGACCCTTGAGATGACCCCGGCGCGGACCTGGTTCGCCGGTAAACGGAACTGCATGCGCTACATCCGCCGAGTGATGGGTCCGGCGGGCACCTGGAGGATGCTGCCGGAAGTGGCCAACGGCCAACCCGCATCGGCTGCATATGTGCGCCGCGACACGGGTGTCTACGAGCCGTTCGCGATCGTCGTGCTCACGACCACGGAGCGTGGCATCGGGCGCATCGCGCTGT
>Ga0070765_100002519_pt1 | contig 11518 bp, 5 predicted proteins | sample HubBroMetageWFT5_FD_71516 | JGI IMG/M metagenome (GOLD analysis project Ga0070765, IMG submission 71516) | Warmed and freeze-thawed soil microbial communities from the Hubbard Brook experimental Forest, New Hampshire - Hubbard Brook CCASE Soil... | ecosystem: Environmental > Terrestrial > Soil... | reverse complement strand
GGAAGATTTTCCTGAAAGAGCGAGAAGATGGGGATGCCGTCCATGACGGTGGACTCGAAGAGAAAGCGCTTTCGCTGCGTGATAGCCAACTGTCGCAGTTGTTCGTAGGCGTAAACGATTGGCCCCTTGTTCGCCGTAATGGCGTGGGCGCCGTGCTCGAGGGCAGCGCGAAGGTGATCGACTGCGGGCTGGCCGGTATCGACGTTGAGCGAAGTGGCCTCAAACAGCACGTCGGCTGCGGCTGCTCGCAGCCAGTCGCGGACGTTCGTGGGCTGCGTTGTTTCGTCAGGGAAATTCGCTCGCGAGATGGCGGACGACCCAGTCAGCAGCGCGAGATCGAGACCGTTGGGGTCCGCGATCCAGCCCAGGCGGCGGGAGGCGATTCCGGTGATCTGCCAATCGGTTCCGCGGGTATGCAACTCTTCCCGGCGGTCGACCAGGAGCCGGGCGAGCGTCCGGTTGACGTTGCCGAAGCCGAGCAGGCAAAGGTTATAGCAGGGAATGGTGGTCTCCGGACCGGCTAACCCATGGTGGTGGTGTGCTCGGGCTTGATTTTGTAAATCACTCGCACTTCGCCCGCCTGCCCGTAAGGGTATTTGTCGACGCCCAGATACTTCTTGGCCATCTTGTCGATGTGCTCACTGGCGCCCTGCTCGGTGATTTCGGCGACATGGCCGCGGATTTCGAGATAGCGATAGGGATTTTCGGGATCGCTGATGGCGAGGGACACGCGGGGATCGCGGCGCACGTTGCGGTCTTTCTGGCGGCCCTTGGCGGAATTAAAAATGACATGCTGGCCGTCGTAGTCGACCCAGACGGGCGTGACCTGGGGACGACCGTCGGGCATGAGCGTTGCGAGATTGGCGAAGGCGCGCTTCTGGAAAAGATCGAGGTACTTCTCAGGGATCGAACCAGTCATGAATTCCTCCTGAACAAATGGGAGATACGCCCGGGCAGGATTATAGACGGGAGAATGGCGTTGTTGCAGGGGCCATGATTCAAAGTTTCGAGGTCTCGAGGTTCAGAGTTTCAACCTGGTAAGGATCTACGATTTCGCGATGTCAAGAGCGTGCACCGGCGCGCCTCTAGACAAGACAGTCGGGTTGGATATTCCTGCGCGAGACACTTTCGCGCCCGGCCGTGTACAGGTAAAATGCCAACCTTACTAAAATTGCAAAGACTTTACCGGGCCGGCGCCGCGCCGACTATTCAAAATCCGTAAACTCGACCAAATTACTGGACTTTCAGGGAGGACACGAGAGTTCGCATGTGGAACGTTCTGCAGTACAGGCGGGAAGTGTTTGCGGAGTTCGTGGCCGTGCTTTTGTTTTTCACGCTGACGGGCCTGGCGTCGGCGCAGCCGGGCGGGAAGTATCCGCAAACGATTGTCTTCATGACGGATTTCGGTACAGTGGATGACTCGGTGCCGATCTGCAAGGGCGTGATGTACTCGATCATGCCGGAAGTGCGCATTGTGGATCTGTCGCACCAGGTCACGCCATTTTCCATTCTCGATGGAGCGCGATTCCTGTATGGGGCGACACCGTACTATCCGGCAGGCACGGTGTTCACCGTGGTGATCGATCCAGGAGTGGGGAGCACGCGCAAGGCAGTGATCATCAAGTCGAAGCGCGGGCAGTACTTCGTCTTGCCGGACAACGGGTTGATCACACTGGTGGGGGCGCGCGACGGGTTGGAGGCAGCGCGGGAGATTACGAATCCGGACTGGATGATCGGCAAGGCGCTGTCGTCGACGTTTCACGGGCGCGACATTTTCTCTCCGGCCAGCGCGCATGTGGCGCGAGGTGACGACTGGACACAGGTGGGGCCGGTTCTCGACCTGAATTCGCTGGTGCGTCTGAATCTCGAAGCGGCTAAGGTCGATGAGCAGGGACTGCACGGGGAAGTGATCGCGACCGATGGGCCTTTCGGCAACCTGGTGACCAACGTGGATGCCGAAGATTTCCTGAAGCTCGGCTATCAGCGTGGCGAGATGGTTCCAATTGTTCTGGGCGACAAGAAGTTCGATCTGCGATTTGTGAAGACGTTCAGCGACGTACCTCTGAAAACGCCGCTGATCTATATCGACTCGCGCGGACGGTTTGCGCTGGCCGTAAACCAGGGGAGCTTTGCGGCAATCTACAGCATCAAGCCACCGCTGAAGTTGACGGTTCCACCAAAGATCGGTAAGAGCGAGGCTGGAGATCGCTGATCTTTGCGGTTCGGGTCCCGCATGGGTTGTCTTCATTTTTGCGTTTTTTCAGGAGTGTAGGAGGAAGGTGTTCATGCGCAGGCGGATCCCGTTTCTTGCAGGTTGGAAGCTTTCACCCTGGACCGTTGCCATATTTGCGATGGTGTTCTTCCCCGCGTTGGTATTGGGGCAGAGCTTTCGGGGTTCGATTCGCGGCAATGTCCGTGACGCAACGGGTGCGCTTTTGACCGCGGCCAAAGTCACCGCAAAGAACCACGACACCGGGCTGGTGCGCGAAGCGCAGACCGGGGTGGACGGCGGCTACGTGATGGCAGAACTGCCGATTGGCGTGTATGTGGTGGTTGCCGAGGCGCCGGGGCTGTCGCCCGTGGCACAGAACGTGGTGGTGAACGTGGGGCTCGACACCACGGCCGATTTCGATTTGACCCAGGTGCAAAAGCACGTGGAATCGCTGACGGTGACGGAGGCAGCGCCGCTGGTGGATGCAACCCGGGACGTTCTGGGCGAGGTTGTCGACCGGAGGCTGGTGAGCGAGTTGCCACTGAACGGGCGCGATTTCGGAAAGCTGGTGGCGCTGGTGCCGGGGGCGACCGTTGAACCTTCCGGCGTAGCGGCGATCCAGAGCGGGTTTGGGCAGTTTTCCATCAACGGCAGCCGCGACCGCTCCAACAACTACATGCTTGATGGCACGGACAACAACGATCCGTTCTTCAACAATTCGGCTTTTAACCAGACGGGGATCGGCGGAGCACCGGCGTCGGTGTTGCCGATTGATGCGATTCAGGAATTCAATCTGCAATCCAACTTCAATGCCGAATATGGGCGGAACACCGGTTCGGTGGTCAACATTGTTACGCGCTCGGGGACGAATCAGTTGCACGGTTCCGTCTTTGAATTCCTGCGAAATGATCTGTTCGACGCGCGCAACTATTTCAACCGGCCGATCGACGAGTCGGGCAACCATATTCCGAAGAGCGAATTCCGCAACAATCAATTTGGCGTGTCGGTGGGCGGGCCAATCATCAAGGACAAGACTTTTTTCTTTGGCGCTTATGAGGGACAGCGCGAGCGGGTGACCTCGGATTTCACGTTTCTGGTTCCGACCCAGCAACAGATCAGCAACGCGCAGGCGATTGCGGCTCAGGGAGGCGTTGCGACCAGCGGCGCCCCGGTTCCGCCAAGTCCGGCGTTGACGGCGATTTTAGGACAGTTCCCAAAGGCTACTGGGGCGAATAGTGCGAGCGGGACCGTAGTAGGGGGCGTGCACGACCTCAACAGCGTCGACAGTTTCATCGCCAAGATCGATCACCAGATGACTCCGTCGGAATATCTGACGGGGCGCTATGCGTTTGCGCGCAGCCAGCAACAATTTCCGCTGGGCGGGCTGGGATTCGGCGCGGGGTCCCGTTTGCCGCAGTTTGCGCAGACATCGCCTACGCGGGTGCAGTTGATTTCGCTCAGCCTGCTTTCGAACCTGCGCCCGAGCAAGATTAACGAGATCCGGTTCGGCTACAGCCGGTACCGAACTTCGTTCAGCGCGTTGGACGCAAATACGGATTTCTCGGCGCCCGACCTGAATTTTGGAACGGGCAAGCTGGGGTTGCCGGAGATCGACTTCAGTGGCATATTCGACAACCTTGGCGCGACGGGGTTCAGCATCCCTCGCGGCCGCACCAGTCAGACATTTCAGATTCTCGACAACTTCACGTGGGTATCGGGACGGCACACCTTCAAGTTCGGCGGCGAATATCGACGAGCCATCATCAACAGCTTCAACGACAACCTGGAGCGCGGGTTGTTCTCGTTCGGTGCCGAAGACCCCACGACGCTAGCGGCTTGCGGCGGGACTCCGTTGCCAGGATGCGGCGACCCCGGCACGCTCACGCTGGTGGCTTACTACTTTGGCGACAACTTTCCTTCCGCGGATGCCGGCAATACTCAGCGCACGACCTACAACAACGGGCTCGCGTTCTTTGTGCAGGACGATTTCCGCGTGCGTTCCAACTTCACGGTGAATCTGGGTGTGCGCTGGGAATACTTCGGTCCGATCAGCGAGGCGCACAATCTGCTCTCGAACCTGGGGCAGGATGGCAATCTTGCATTGGTCGGCACCGACGGGTTGAAGCACGCCTACAACCGCGACTTGAATAACTTCGGGCCGCGCATCGGGTTCGCGTGGAATGCACATTCGAAGACTGTGGTGCGTGGCGCCTACGGAATTTACTACGATTACGTTCCGCAGGACCTGCTGATTGCGAACTTCACGAACTCGGCGGGGCTGGTGACGAATCCGATTGGTCCTAAGGCAGTGGTGTCGCTGGCGAACAATTACGATTCCACGGCCTTCAATGGCACGAATCCCGGCGGGCCGGTCTTCACGTTGCCGAGTCCGCCATACCCACCGCAGTTTGCCGACATCTTCGTGACTCCCCGAAATCTCGTGACGCCCTACATGCAGAACTGGAATCTGAATCTCGAGCGGGAATTGGCCGACGGGGTGGCGTTCCAGTTGGGGTACGTCGGTGGCAAGGGCAGCAAGCTGGTGCGGCTGCGGGATGCCAATCAGCCGGACGTCAGAGGCTTCCGCAACAATTTTCCGCAGTACGGTTTTGTCGATCAGTTCGCGACCATCAGCGCATCGACCTACCACGCTTTGCAGGCGACACTGCGGACGCGCGCCTGGCATGGAGTTTCGGGATTTGCCGGGTATACCTGGTCGAAGTCACTGGATGATGCTTCCGACGGGATCGATTTCAACTTTGCGACGGTGGCGCTGCCGCAGGACTCGAACAACCTGAAGGCGGAGCACGGACCGTCGAACTTCGACACGCGGCATCGATTCACGGCGGCGTTTACCTATGAGCTTGGCAAACTGCGTGGGCCGGAGAGATTCAGCCGCGGGTGGCAGCTGAATACGATCATTACGGCGCAGAGCGGGCGGCCAGTCCCGATCGTAAATTCTTCCGACACCAGTGGTGCTGATGCAAGCGTGTTTCCAACGCCATCGAATTTCCACCAGCGGCCGAACCTGGTTGCGGGCGTGAATCCGATCAATTCGAACTGGGAGTCTGCGCCGGACTCGATCGGGTATTTGAATGGCGCGGCCTTCGTGCAGCCGGCATTTGGAACTTTTGGGAATCTCGGGCGCAACGCAATCTTTGGGCCGAAGTTCTGGAGCGTGGATTTCTCGTTGACGAAAAACACTCGGCTTAACGAGCACGTGAACTTGCAGTTTCGGGCAGAGTTCTTCAACATCTTTAACCATCCGAACTTTGCGCTGCCGAACTTCTTCATGAACCCGGCGTTGAAGGATATCGGCACGCCGGGAAACCCGAACATTGTGCCCACGGGGAACTCGGTGAACCAGGGACTGATCACGCAGACGCCCGACCAGGCGCAGACGAATCCTGGGCTTGGTGGTGGAGGGCCGCGGGTGGTTCAGTTGGGGTTGAAGGTTTTGTTCTAGGTAGAAAGTCAAGGGATACGCTGCATTCAAACATCCCCGCCCAAGCGAAGCTTGGACGGGGCACCCGGTGGCCGGTGCTATCGCCAGCAAAAGCAGATCCTTCGCTTCGCTCAGGATGACAATTTTTATTAGGTGACAATCTTCATCAGGTGACAATCTTCATCAGGTGACAATCTTCACGAGGTGACAATCTTCACGAGGTGACAATCTTCACGAGGTGACAATCTTCACGAAGTGACAATCTTCACGAGGTGACAATCTTTATTAGATGGTCAGTCGAAAACCCCGACTCTCAGTGGTCTCCGATCTCGGCTTCGATTCTCGGTAGCACGGCTTGCAGCAGGGCTTCGAACTGGCCACGGACTTTTTCTCCGGTTTCCATCACTTCCTGATGGGAAAGCGGTTGGTCCAGGATGCCGGCGGCCATGTTGGTCACGCATGAGATGGCCAGGACCTGGATGCCCATGTGGCGGGCGGCGATGACTTCGGCGACCGTCGACATCCCGACCAGATCGGCTCCGATGGTGCGCAGGTAACGGATTTCGGCCGGAGTTTCGTAGCTGGGGCCGAGCAGCGCGGCGTAGACCCCGACTTCGAGCGGCATGCCGAGTTTGGCGGCTTCTTCCTGGGCAGCTTTGCGATAGGACTTCGAGTAGGCCTGAGTCATGTCGGGGAAGCGCGGGCCAAAGCGATCGTCGTTGGGGCCGGCGAGAGGGTTGGTGCCCTGCAGGTTGATGTGATCCTTGATCAGCACCAGTGCGCCCTGCCCGAATTTGAGGTTGATGCCTCCGGCGGCGTTGGTAAGGATGACGGCGCGGACGCCCATGCGCCCGAAGACGCGGATGGGGAAGGTGACTTCGTGCGCGGAGTAGCCTTCGTAGAGGTGGACGCGTCCTTGCATGGCGGCGACGGCCACCTTGCCGGCTTTGCCGAGAACCATCTGGCCCGCGTGACCGATTGCCGTGGAGCGGGGGAATGATGGAATCTGCAAGTAGGGGACGCGGGTCGCGTCGGCGAGCGCATCGGCGAAAGCGCCCAGGCCGGAGCCGAGGATCAGGCCGATCCTGGGGCGGAGTGGCGTCTGCGAGAGGAGGAATTGCGCGGCCGAGTCGGCGCGGGTGAAAGTGTCGTCGGGAAGCGTGGTCAATCGGTACTCCTTGATAGCAGCTGTCGGCTGTCAGCTATCAGCCGTCAGCCACCAGCCGTCAGCCACCAGCTATCAGCCACCAGCCACCAGCTGCTTTTTAGTACTTCTTTTCAAAATCGGCGAAGGCCTGTTCCAGTTGCCATTGCACGCGGGCTTTCTCGTTCGCGTCCAGAAACTTCTGGCACGCGGACGAGGGCTTGGCTGAAATGCTTGAAGGTCCCGCGCACGCCGCGGCCATCTTAAAGTCGCCTTGCCAGAGGCTTTCTCCGGGCAGGAAACTGTGCTCGAGACTCTGCCGCGCCATCCGCTTCAAATCTCTGTAGGAAAGATCATACGTTTGAACGGCACGCAGATACTCTCGCGTCATATCGGAGCGGGAGACGCCTTCATCGTCGGTGGCCAGCGCGACCGGCACGTTGTACTTCATATAGATGGGCAGCGGGTGGTTTGCGCCGTCGACTCCGAGGATCTTGGCGTTGCTGGTAAGGCAGATCTCAACCAGGATGTTGCGGTCGGCCATTTCCTTGAGCAGGTCGAGCGAGTCGTGCTCGTCCATGACAGAGGCGCCATGGCCGATGCGCTCGGCGTGGCCGCGCTCGACCGATTCGCGGATGTGGAAACGGAGGCCCTCGGGCGGGACGAGTCCCATGGCGAGTTCGCCAGCATGCAGGCTGATGTGGACCTTGGGATAAAGGGCATGCAGTCTGTCGAGCATCTTCATATGCAGCTCGAAATCGTGCATGGGGACGTACCAGTCTTCCGGTTGGACCAGGTTAAGGCCGACAAAGCGGGGATCGGCCTGGGCGAGTTCGAAGCCCAGAACGATTTGGGCGAAGACGCTCTCGGGAGGCAGGGCGCGCAGGACCTGGTAAAGGTAGCGGATAGTGACTCGGCATCCGGGATCGGCGTCGGGACTGTCGCAGCGCAGGATCTGACGCTGTTTGGCTTCGTCACGGTCGAGCTGCGCGCGAGTGCTTGCGACGATGTCCTTCAGGCCTGCGGCTAACAGGCGATCGCGCATGCGCATGAAATCATCGTCCCAACCGAGCTTGCCGCCGAGTTGCGCCGCTTGCAGGCCGTCGGCGGTGCGCATCAGCTCGACATATTGCAGACGGTCGGAAGCGGAGCGGGAGGCGACTTCCGCCAGTTGATTGCCGACGCTGGTTATGGTCGCCAGATTGAATTTGTCGAATGACGCGAAGAAATGGTCGTGGCCAGATCCTTCGTCAGGAGTCCAGTTACGCATCGACCAGGCGTCGACCAGTTGGTTGTAGAGGACGTGGTCGCCGTAGGCGCATTGCACGGCAGGCTTGGCGGAGTACTTGTCACAGGTGGCGTCGCAGGGAGGCGGCAGCAAGGTTGAAGCGGTGCGGTCGACGCACAGGTTGTCCTGCGCGGCGAAGTCGATCCAGCTCTCGGCGTAAATGGCGCCGGAGAGATGATTGTGCAGGTCACCGCCCTTGGGCATTTGCTGGAGGAAGGCGAGCAGCAGGGAAGGATTTTTGCGAACCGCTGCCAGGTGTCGCGCAGTGCGGTCTTCTGCCGTTTCGGCGTGGGTGAACGTGCCGAGGACGAGACTCAAAATCAGAACGGCATGTCGAGCCTTCCGGCTCACAGACGGGCCTCCTTGGGGGAAGGCGCATTGTACAGGGTGGGCTGGCGGCCTGAGAGCGGAGGGGTCGTGGATTTCGAAGGAAGTGGGCGTTGGGGAGAGGAAGTTTGAGGCTGCCCGGACATCGCAAGCGGTCGCGGGGTCTTTCGACTGCGTTCGGCTGGCGCCTCACTTCGCTCAAGATGACAATTCGGGAGAGGAGGACAATTCGGTCGAGGAGGACGATTCGGGAGAGGTGGGTCGCAGGAGATTGTTGCGAGATGCCGCACGGTTGCTGAATTGTGACAAGATTTCCACAGGAGAGATTTGTGGTTTGGTGGGCAAGTGCAGTCAGGAGCATCGGGGAAAGTCCCATGAGAGGCGGCAACGGCGTGGCGATTTGTAAATTTTGAAAAGTGGTCTGCACCAAAATCGGTCATTTGCCTGTGAAAGACCTGCAGTCGATTGAAAACACAAGAGATGTTTGGATGCAGTTTTGATTGACTGTAAATTTAGAAGGAGTAAAAAGACACTCGTTCTTCGGCACGTTCTTCAGTTTTGCCGGTTGGTGCGGCGTCCGGGGCTCAAGCGAAGTCACCTTGTTGCGGAAGCGACAAGGAAGGCAAGCAAGGGTCTATAGCAAAGCGCTGGTCGAGGAGAACGAGAACGACCGCTGGAGGCAAGATAGAGTCCCGAGGCGTTGCGCTGGTTTGTCCGGTTGGCGGTAAGCCCGGAGCCCGAACCCAGATCGCGCGTCGCAACCCGCAAGGATGCGGCGAGTGCAGGTCGGCAAGGGTCTAACGCGAGCTACTGGCCGAGATGAATGAGAGCAACATCACCTCGGGACTCTTAGTGTGTTTGGCGGCGGCGCCAGTCGTCTCATGGGCCCGGGCCCGGCTCTCCCCCCAAATTGCCTAGAGGCCAAAAAAGGCCAAACACAACCTCCTGGTGGAGACGTGGTTCGCCCGCGTCTCCCTTTTTTGTTTTGCTGGAGGATTGCTTCTACTCCTCGACGAACCCGGCTTCCGCTTCGGGCAGGGTATCGTCGGGCCGCGCCCAGAAGACGTACAAGGTGGGCAGCATGATGATGCTGATGAACAGCTCGACGATCAGGCCGCCAACGATGACGATGGCGAAGGGCCGCTGCGAATCGGAGCCGATGTCGTGGGACATGGCAGCGGGCAGCAATCCGAGGGTCGCGACCAGCATGGTCATCATGATGGGGCGCAAGCGGAGAGAGGCGCCTTCCTTGGCGGCAAGCTGAACGGGACGGCCGCGCACGCGCAATTGATTGATGTACTCGACCATGATCACGCCGATTTCAACCGAGACGCCGACCAGCGCGAGGAATCCGAGTCCCGAGGAGACGCTGAAGTGAGTGCCGGTGAGGAGCAGGCTGAAGAGGCCGCCCAGCGGCGAGAGTCCTACGACGGCCAGGATCAGTCCCACCCACTTCCACGATTTGAAGGCCGAGTAAAGGATGAAGGCCATCAACAGAATCGTTACCGGAACGATCACGGCAAGGCGGCGATTGGCGCGCTGCTGGCTTTCGTATTCGCCGGTCCAGTCGAGGTGATAGCCTTCGGGCAACTTCACGTGGCGGTGAACTTCTTCGATGGCCTGGCGCACAGTGCTGCCGAGGTCGCGGCCACGCACGCTGTACTTGATCGCGATATAGCGGGAATTGCCCTCGCGGTAGATGGTGGAAGCCCCATCTTCCATTTTGATCTGACACACCTGGCCCAGGGCGACTCGCTCCCCGGAAGGGGCGAGCAGGCGAATGCTGGCGAGGTCTTCGATCGTCTTCCGGTATTGCGACTGGTACCGTACGGTCAGGTCGTAGCGCTGCTCGCCGATCAGAACCTGACTGACGGCTTTGCCACCGACAGCCGTTTCGATGGCATCCTGAATGTCGCTGACGTTGATGCCAAAGCGGTCAGCGGCGGCGCGATCGACGACAAGGTTCACATTCGGCTGCCCGCGGACCTGGAAGGTGCCGAGATCGGCGACACCGGGGATCTTGGCCATGACGGCCTGGATCTCGTCGGCCTTCTGCTCGAGTTCCTTGAGATCGGTACCAAAAAGCTTGACGGCGAGTTCACCCTTCACGCCACTGACCGCTTCTTCGACGTTGTCGGAGATCGGCTGGGAGAAATTCCAGTCCACGCCGGGAAGCTTGTTTAGAGCCTCGTCCATGGCGGCAATCAACTCGTCTTTCGTCTTGAATTGGCTGCGCCACTGGGCGTGCGGCAGCAAGTCGACGAAGAACTCCGTGTTGTAGAAGCCACTGGCGTCGCTGCCATCGTCGGGGCGCCCGACTTGGCTTACGACCTGCGTGGCCTCGGGGAAGCTGGCCAGAATCTGTCGTGCTTTGCGGGCAAGATCAATCCCCGCGGTGGGGCCGCTGCTGGGCGCGAGAGTGCCGCGCACCCAGATGGCGCCTTCGTCAAGATGCGGGAGAAATTCAGAGCCAATCACGCCGCTGAATCCCAGGAACAGCATGACCGCGACCATGGCCAGTCCCATCAATAGAGTGAACTTCAGGTGAGCGAAGCACCAGTCCAGCGTGCTGCGGTAGTACTTGTTCAGCAGGTCGAGAGCCGGGTTCTTCCATTCCTTGATCGTGCCCTTAAAGGCGAAGCTGCACAGCACCGGCGCGATGACCAGCGCGAAGAGCAGGGCGCCGAGGAGAGCGAAGGCGACCGTCCAGGCCATAGGGCGGAACAGGCGGCCTTCGACGCGCTGCAAGGTGAAGATCGGCAGATACGCGACGATGATGATGATACGCGCGAAGAATACCGGTTTCTGGACTTCGTGGGCAGCGATGCCGATGGTCTCGAGGAACGAAGTGCGGCGGCCGGCAAACTCCATGTGCCGGAGGATGTTCTCGACCATGACGACCGAGCCGTCGACAACCATGCCGAAGTCGAGGGCCCCGAGCGACAACAGGTTCGCAGGGATGTGGTTCAGGTCGAGCAGGATGGCTGCGAGCAGGAGCGAGAAAGGAATGGTGATGGTAACGATGAGTGCGCTGCGTACGTTGCCCAGAAACAAAAAGAGGATGAGGGTAACCAGCAACACGCCGTCGGTGAGGTTTCGCAG
>Ga0070765_100002518_pt1 | contig 11518 bp, 7 predicted proteins | sample HubBroMetageWFT5_FD_71516 | JGI IMG/M metagenome (GOLD analysis project Ga0070765, IMG submission 71516) | Warmed and freeze-thawed soil microbial communities from the Hubbard Brook experimental Forest, New Hampshire - Hubbard Brook CCASE Soil... | ecosystem: Environmental > Terrestrial > Soil... | reverse complement strand
ATGCTGGTGGATTCGCGCGTGCAGAAGCCGGTGGGCGGCACGGGCGAGCCGCTGCTGATCATGAAATACGTCTCCAACGAAGACAACAGTGTGAATCCCGGCGACCGCATCGTCACCAGCGGCATAGATCGTATTTTCCCGCGTGACTTGCCTGTTGGAACGATTGCGGACATCAAGCCGGGGAGTACGTTCAAGCAGATTCGCGTGCGGCCCGCTGCGAATCTTGAACGCCTGGAAGAGGTCTTCGTGCTGCTGACGATGAAACCGCTGATGAAGAAAGATTCCGTGCAACCGAATTCTGCAGCACCTCCCGCAGGGGGACCCTCTGCCGCTGCAGCCAGCCCGGCTTTGCCCGAGAAACCATGAACGACACTTACGACATTCGCAGCAGCGAATTGCACATCGAGGTGCACAAGTTCCGCGCCGGCGCGATCATTTTCGCTACGGCATTCGCGTTGGTGTTGCAAGCGTTTCTGCCGATTTACTTCCCCAAGGCCGCGATTCTGGACCTTCCGCTGCTTATCGTCATCTATTTTGGATTGAGCCGGCGAAATCCTTCCACGGGATTGCTGCTCGGCATGGCCATCGGCATTTTGCAGGACAGCCTCAGCGGCCCGACCGTTCCGCTCGGACTCTACGGCATTGCTAAAACCCTGATCGGTTATCTGGCTTCTTCGATTGGCGCACGCCTCGATACGGAACATCCCGCCGCGCGCTTCGCCTTGACGATCGCTTTTTTTGCCGTTCACCAGGGAATCATCGCGCTGACGCGGCGATTGCTCCTTTCGCAGCCCGAGCCGTGGTTCACTGTGCATCTCGGAATCGCCGCCCTCGTCAACGCGGTCGTTGCCGTTTTCCTCTTCATGCTCCTCGACCGTCTCCGTAAACCTTCCTAATCCTCAATGACCCACTGGAACTCAATAACTCACTAGGAATTGTTTGAAGTCCTCGTAGGCGCTGGACATCGGCAGGGACAATTTCTCTCGCTGCAAATAGGCGGCGAGTCGATCGGGGAGCGGCGGCGCCATGCCTATCGCGCGCGTCACCACGTCCGCAAACTTTGCCGGATGCGCTGTGGCCAGCACCAATCCTTGCGCTTGCTCGGAATGCGCGCGCTTGTAAGCTTCCCAACCGAGCACGCCGACGGCGGTGTGGGGATCAGCGATATAGCCGAACCGATGGTGGAGAGTCTTCATTTCCTGCAGCGTCTCCTCATCCGTAGCGGCGTGGCCCCAAATTTCGCGGCGCACGTACTCGAGCCGACCGCGGCACAAATCCAGCAAGCGCGGAAAATTGTTCGGATTGCCGACGTCCATGGCATTCGAAAACGTTGGCGTCGCCGGGCGCGGATGAAATTCTCCTGACCGCAGATATTCGGGCACGACATCGTTGGCGTTGGTGGAGGCTACATACATCGCCACGGGCAATCCGATGCGCTTGGCGAAAAGTCCGGCGGTCAGGTTGCCAAAATTCCCGCTGGGGACCGACACAATGAGCGGCACCGACGCCACCGGCAACTGCCGGTATGCGGCCACGTGATAAAACATCTGCGGCAGCAGCCGCCCGATGTTGATGGAATTCGCGGAGGTCAGAAACGCACGTTTGTTCAGTTCCACATCCGAAAACGCTTGCTTCACGAGCCGCTGGCAATCGTCGAAGCTGCCCGCTACTTCCAGCGCGGTGATATTTTCGCCCAGCGTCGTGAACTGTTTCTCCTGCGCCTCGCTGATGCGCTTCGACGGATAAAGAATCACCACGCGAATGCCCGGCACTCCGAGAAATCCATGCGCAACGGCGCTTCCCGTATCGCCGGAAGTCGCCACGAGAACGGTCAGCGGCCGCGTCTCTCCCCGAACGAAATATCCCATCAATCGCGCCATGAATCGCGCGCCAAAATCCTTGAACGCCAGCGTGGGGCCGTGAAATAGCTCGAGGATGTGCAGGCCCGGCGAAAGCGAAACCAGCTTCACCGGAAAATTGATGGCCTCCGCAACGATTTGCCACAGTACTTCTTCCGGTACATCCGGCGTAGCGAAAGGCCGCACCACGCGGTAACAAACTTCCGTGAATGGCAGCTTGCGAAACTCTTCGAGCTCCTGCGGCGAACGGCGCGCAATTTCCACCGGCAAATAGAGCCCGCCGTCCGGCGCGAGGCCCCGTAGGACCGCGCCGCGCAGAGAAGTCAGCGGCGCTTTGCGCCCTGTGCTTCGGTATCTCACCGGCCACGCTCGAGCTGGCAGCGAATTTTAGAAAGAAACGCCGCCGCATCAAAAGCAGGATCGCGCAGTTCGGCTACCTGCAGCGTGCAATGCGCCAAAGCTTCATAGCTCTGCCGACGGGCAGCAATCAACGTGGGATAACACCGCGCGACAGTTTCCTCCGGCGATTCGCCCTTCTTTGGCTGGAAGGCGCCGCGCCACAGCACCGGCTTGGGGTCGCTCAGGTACCGCCTGACCAAGAGCTGCTGCTCTTCCGCCGACGCCGCGAGATACACTACGGTCATCCGCCGCCGCAACCGCAGCAATAAATTGTTCCCTGTGTAAATCACGCTCCCGGTGGTATCCAAGACCAGCGGATTCTCGGGCTGCTGATCGAGAGACGTCAGCACCTCGCCCAACGTGTGAATCTCCTCCTGCAGGTATTCCGACTCGCGCTCCAAATATTTCGCGTTGTCCGGCCAGCCCATCCACGCCGCTACGCCGTGGATCCCCGAATGCCCGCCACCGGCCAGCCTCGAAGCGAGCTTCTCCTCGATGCGGTCATCGCAAGAAATAGCGGTCCAGCCTTCGGCCGCCAACTTTTTTGTCCAAAAGGTTTTTCCAGCGCCAGACATCCCGACAAGGGCCAAACGAAGTGGCAAGGAGGGTTCACTTTGCATGAGAACAGGGAGATTACGATAACGCGCGCCGCGCCCGGGGAGCAAGCGTCCATTCCGACTCCCCCGAACTGCTTAATCTGTGTGAACAACACGCTTTCCAGACGCCTGCGGCTTGCAACCCTGCGGCGCCCGCCCTTGGAGGACCGCCAGCAGAGTATGGGGCGCCTCCTTGCTCACTTCGAAAATGGCCACTTGCTGTGTTTTGCTTTCGTCATGGTACGTAATGCGGAAGAAGTGTCTGCGCTGTCGGCGTTTAACGAGTCCGACCGCGATTGCAGGCAAGACCCCCAGATGGCGCGCCACTTGTTGGGAGTACTCGTAGGAATCAATCTCCTCGAAAGGAATGACAAGTTTGCCTCCCGAAGACTCAAAGCTCAGGGCCGTTGGAGACGTGGTGTCCAGTTTTCCCAAGACGCCTTTGTCCAACGCGCCGACTGTGCCTCCGACGTACATGACTTGATCGCCCTCCACCGCGGAAGTCCGCAGAGGCGTCAGAATAAGGATGAGCAGACACGTTGCGCAGATTCGCTTCATATAGTGGCACCTTCTCAAAGAATCAATTTATTCGGCGTCAGAACAAAGTTCTTCAGGCATGTGGAATGCCGGAACTTCGCGGCTATAAGCCTCGAATTTTCTTCGCGTGGGCAGAACACACGTTCCCGAAGCGGAGGGGCTGGACGACACCTCAAGCCTTACGATGACGCATCGCTGATGCTCGGAATCTTGCCGCAGTTAGGCCCTCGGGCGAGACCCCTGCAACCCGGCCCATTCCCCTAGGGTATTCACCAAGCAACTGTCCTTCAGGACGGCTTGCGGGCCCCTCGCCCAAGTGCTACGTTTAAAAATGACTCTGCTGCATTCACACAGCACAAGTCCGGCAGTGCTTCGGGAGCCCCGAGGGAATTTTTCGAAGTCTTTCTTTCGAAAAAAGTTTCGACGGACATTTCGAAACCCACGCTGAAGATTTTTTCGTGACGCGAGCATGTCCCGGCTTCTCGCGGGACGGGCGACAAACGCCCTGAAGACAGCGCCCTAAGTTTTTACGAGCGCAAACAAGAAAGACTCGCGCGCGGGGTTTTTGTGTCGTACTGGTTTCGCAACGACAATCGTCTGCCACAGGCCAGACTGGCCATCGCCTCCTACGTCATCGTGGGCATGGTCGGGCTGTTGCTGCTCGGCTTCTGGAAACTCCAGGTCGTAGACTCCGATAAATACGGTCAGATGGCCGAGCGCAATCGCGTTCGCTCCATTCCCATCATCGCTCCGCGAGGCCGCATGCTCGATCGCGATGGCCGCGTCCTCGTCGACAACTATCCGTCTTTCAGCATCCTTCTTCTGCGCGACGATCCCGCGCTCATCGACAAAAATCTCCCCACGATCGCCGATGGCCTTGGCATCCCTCTCAGCGATCTGAAAGATCAGCTCGAAAGCACGAAAAATCTTCCGAAGTTCCAGCCCATCGTCATCAAACCGGAAGCCACCAACGCCGACGTCGCTTACATCGAATCGCACCGCTCCGACATCCCTCTACTCGAAATGCTCATGGTCCAGCGCCGCCGCTATTTGCCGGGCGGCTTCATGTCCCACGCCAGCGGGTACGTCGGCGAAGTCAGCGAGCAGCAAATCGAAGCCAGTAATGGCCGTTTCCGCCCTGGCGACCTCGCCGGAAAAACCGGTCTCGAGCGCCAGTACAACGACATCCTGACGGGAACCGACGGCATGCGCCGCGTGGTCGTCAACAGCGTCGGCAAGGAAGTCAAAGAGCTTGGGCACCTTACCGAACAGGAACCGATTCCCGGCAAGCAGATTCAGCTCACCATCGATTACGATTTGCAGCAGGTCGCAGAGCAGTCTCTCGGTACGCGGCCTGGCGCCGTGGTGGCTCTCGATCCGCGCACTGGGGAAGTCCTCGCCATGGTGAGCCGCCCTACACCTGATCCAAATGATTTCGCCATCCGCATCTCGACTGACGAATGGAAGAGTCTCAACGACGACCCTCTGCATCCTCTCTTGAACCGCGCCATTCAAGCGCAACTTGCTCCGGGCTCTGTTTTCAAAATTGTGACCGCGACGGCGATGCTCGAGGATCACGTCCCCGAAGAGGGTTTCACGACGTTTTGTCCCGGCTATGGCACCTTCTTCGGGCGCCAGTACCATTGCTACGTTTACTACGCGAAGTCGGGACCGAAATCGCATGGCGTACTGGGGCTGCATGACGCGATTCTGAAATCGTGCGACGTCTTTTTCTACAACGTAGGCATGCGCCTGGGAATCGACAGGCTTTCCTATTACGCCAACAAACTTGGAATAGGCCACAAAACCGGCATCGATCTTCCTTCCGAGGAGCCAGGTCTCATGCCTTCTCAGGAATGGGTCGAGCGAGTCTTTCATCGTAAGTGGTATGCCGGTGAAGTGATTTCTGTAGCCACTGGCCAAGGGGCTGTCACTACAACTCCGCTCCAGCTGGCCCGTATGATTGGTGGCATCGCTTCCGGCGGCGTTTTCAAACAGCCGCACATGTTGAAAGATGCCCAGAATGTGGGCGAAGAACGATTTGCCATATCCGAATCAACCATCGAGAAAGTAACTGATGCCATGTACGGAGTCGTAAACGAACCTGGCGGCACCGGCGGGCATTTGAAACTCGCTGGGATCGAGCTCAGCGGCAAATCCGGCACGGCTCAGGTCATCGGCTACGACAAGATGGCGCTGGTGCGCAAAGGCACGCAGTATGCCGACAACGCCTGGTTCGTCGGCTACGCCCCCAAGCGCAATCCGGAAATTTGCATTGCCGTTCTGGTTCAGGAAAGCGGCCAGCATGGCGGTGAAGCCGCCGGTCCAGTCGTCAGGGACATCGTCAAAGCCTATTACGATAAGAAGTCAAAGAAGTCACAAGGCCAACTAACCGCCGGCGACAAGCAGTATGATTTAGGCCGTGGCGCGGCAGCAGCGGCGGCAATGCATCCGCAGCCGCTTGTGAAGTCCGCGGCGGCAACCGGGGCAGTGCCTGGGCAGACACCTAACGCCGACCCGCAGCGCTGAGTTTGAGGTTTGGTTGCACCTGGCGCTGGATTTCTGAGTAGCACGGATTTGTGAGCAGTAAAAAAGTTTGCTGAGACGAAAATAATTCTTGGGATTCAGGCTTTGACTTTTAACTTTCAACTTTCGACTATCGATTTCTTATGAACGACGCACCCGGCACTCGCGACTACGACTGGTGGCTACTGGCCATTCTCGCGTCCATCTGCGCTCTCGGCGTGATCGAGATCTATTCGGCCACCCACGGCAGCTCCCTCGCGGGCATGCAGAACAAGCAGCTTCGCTGGCTGCTCATCGGTTTTGTCTTGATGTTCGCTCTCTCTCGCCTCGACTATCACTTGATCCTTGACCAGGCTCCCATCCTCTACCTGATCGGCGTCGCGGCCCTCATCGCCGTGCTAGCCTTCGGCCACACCCGCTTCGGCGCCAAACGATGGATTCCCATCCTCGGCGAATTTCTTCAGGTGTCGGAATTGGTCAAATTGATTATAATCATCGTCATAGCGCGCTTCTTTGCGGAAGTGCGCACCGATGAGCTCTCTCTCCAGGATTTGATCAAGGCAGGGCTCATCGTAGGGTTGCCGTTAGGCTTGATTCTGAAGCAACCCGATCTGGGCACGGCGCTTGTACTGGTGCCCTTGCTGGTCGTAGGCGCATTCCTCGCGGGCTTGCAGTGGAAACATGCCGCGGCCATTGCGCTCATCGGGCTCTTGATGCTTCCCGTTGCATGGCGCGTCTTGAAGCCTTATCAGAGAGAAAGAGTTACATCGTTCCTGCATCCAGAAGAAGACGCCAAAGGCTCCGGCTATCAGGTCTTGCAATCGAAGATCGCCGTCGGCTCCGGCGGCTTCTGGGGCAAAGGGTTTGGCAACGGCACGCAGAATCAACTGGGCTACATCCCCGTCCGATATTCCGATTTCATCATGTCGGCCTGGGCTGAAGAGCAGGGCTTCAAAGGCGTGCTTCTTGCCCTTGGGCTGTACATGGCTCTTCTGTTACGCTTAGTACAGAATGCTCAGCGCGCAAAAGACCGCGCCGGAATGTTTCTTGTAATGGGCGTCGCAGCAGCGCTTGGTTTTCATGTCTTAGTAAACGTGGCGATGGTCATCGGTGCTATGCCCGTGACCGGAATTCCGCTTCCTCTCATGAGTTACGGGGGTTCCGCTACGTTGTTTGTTTTCCTGGCGATTGGTCTGGTTATGAATGTTCGGCTTCGCCGCTTCGTTAACTGAACCTGCCGCCAGTCCCGTGCAGGGTGTTTGCTCAGGCAAATCCCGCCGGATAGGTAATGGTGGTTCCGGTTTTCTTGGGACCATAGGAACAAGGATCTTAGAGTGAGGACAGCATCGTCCGCCGTTGGCCTGGAAGCTCTCCGGCAACGGACCAGCCTCGTAAGCAAGAGGAACTTTCCCTCCGGCTTCGAACGTAAAGCCATCTCGATATCAGTGTGGCCAGCGTGTGTCCCGGTGCAAACCGGGCCGGCCCCGATTTACTGGACCCCCGACGGGCAAAAGCTCGCGGCGATGCGTCCTGTCGGCCCTTTGCGGCCGCACAGAAAAGTGACTCCCGGCATTGCCGGCGTCACCAACAGTCAGGAGTTTTCATGTCAAAAGAATTGGTTATCTCCGCGGCCTCCCACGAACGGCGGGTCGCGATTCTTGAAGAAGGTCAGTTAGTCGAAATTTACATCGAGCGCGAGAAAGAGTTCGCCCTCGTCGGCAGCATCTACAAGGGCAAAGTCACCCGCGTCCTCCCCGGCATGCAGTCCGCTTTCGTTGACATCGGCCTCGATGGCGATGCCTTCCTTTACGTCAGCGACGTTTTCGAAAATCTCGAAGACTACGACCACGGGCACTCGCACACCGATCAGCCGGTCGTAGCACCCTCGTTCTCGCCCGCGCCTTCAAACGTCGTCGAACTGCTCCCCGGCGAAACGCTAGGGCGCGCCTCTTCCTCACATGTACATGAAGAAGAGCACGCCCACGACGCTCACGGCGAAGAAGCCTCGCACGAATCTCACGAAGCATTGCATGACGAAGATTCGCATCACGAATCTCTGCGCCATGAAACGTTCTCTCACGGCGAGCAACCCGGCGGCGGCGAGGAGCACGCTACGGAAGGCGAAATCGCCGACGCTCACACCGCCGAAGTCCACGACGATGCGCACCACAACCCGGAAGAGCGCCAGCCTGATTCGAACGCCTCCGCACCGCAGAATTTCTCGCCCCACTACAATCCCACGCAGAATTACGCGCCACGCTCCAGCGGTGGCGGCGATCGCGCCGGCCAAAGTTATGGCCGTGGTTCCGATCGCGGTGGAGACCGGGGTGGTGATCGCGGCGGTGACCGTGGCCGTGGCGGACGCTGGGGCCGCCGTGGTGGACGCCATCGTGGCGGACGCCCGCAAGGCCCGAACGTAGGCGGACGCAACCTCCCGCCTTCCAAATACGCTTCGCCGCAAGGCGAATCTCGAGGAAACGAGCCCCGCGGTTACGATAATCGTGGCCGTGATCAGCGAGGCCCGGAAAATCGCGGCGGGCAGCCCCGTGGTTTTGAACCCCGTGGTCCCGCGCAGCGCGGCTTTGATCATCGCCCGCCCGAAGCAGCCAGTTCCTCCGCTTCCAGCGCGGTCGCGGAAGAACCCATTCTTCTCCCGGGCGAGTCTCTCGCCAAATATCGTGGAAAGCCCGCAGCTGCGCCTCCGCCTCCAGTTGCCGAGCCGGAATTTCACGAGCCGCAACCCGAAATCGAGGAAACGACTCAGCGCGCATCCGGTAACCTGAGCGCTCCCATTCCGGCGACGGGACCTGCTGGCGGAAATGTTCCACGCCGCTTCTCCGGCGGACTTCCCCGCTGGCTCCTGGCCGACGCCGGCTCCGAATCGGAAGCTGCCCCAGTCTCTGCCGACGAAAATATCGGCGTTGCGGCGGATCCTTCCCTTTCCGCTCACGGCGCGAATCCGCCGCGGCATGAAGCTTCTCCGCTTGAGCTGCCCGCTACCTCTGATTCAGACACCATGGCCGCGCGCGAAGTCGAATTGAGCGAAGACCAGGTCGTGGCCCTTTCTGCCGAGCTCGTCGAGGCCAAACACGAGGAGACCTCCGATCACATCAAGGCCGATGCCCTCGTCGGCGGCGTCGAATTCGAAGAAGATGACGAAGTCGAGGAAATTCACGCCGCTGGCGAAACCGAACTGGCCGAAGACGAAGAAGCCGAAGAGGAAGAACGTCAGGAAGAAGCACACCTCGACGCCGCCGAAGATCAAGCCGCCGCGGAATCCGAACTCTCAGAAGCTGAAACCGAGGAAGTCGAAGAGCACCGCGCAGCGAATCGCGCTGAATTCGAAGCCAACGCCGCGCATGAAAGCGCCGAACACGCTGCCGCTTTCGGCGATTCCGAGCACGTAGTGCGCAAACACACCGAGTACGAGCATACCGAGCATGAGCGCGCCGAACACGCACACGCCGAAGCAGAATTGATCGAAGCGCCCGCAGGAGAAACTGCCGCGGGACCGGCCATCGTCGAAGACGACGTCATCCTGCTTCCCGGCGAAACCCGCGCTCCGCGTATCGGCGGCGCCGCTGCTCCTCGCGAAGACTTCCCGCGTGATTCCGCCCGCATCGGCGGCAATCCCCGCGCTCGTTTCCAACGCCCGCAGCGCGGTGGACGTGATCGCGGCCGCGGTGGCCGCCCAGACAGCCGTGGCGGCCGTCCCGATCGCGGTGGCGATCGTGGTCCGGACCGCGGGCGCCCGAGTGGCCCGCGATTCGAACGCCGTCCCAGCGGCCCCGGTGGACCCCGGCATGATCGCGGTCACCGCAGCCATTCCGGCCCGCCGCGCCGTCCGCAACTCATCAGCGAAATGTTGAAAGCCGGTCAGGACGTCGTGGTCCAAATCGCCAAGGAGCCTCTCGGCAAAAAAGGCGCGCGCATCACCAGCCACGTCGCTCTACCGGGCCGTTTCCTGGTTTACATGCCGACAGTCCATCACACCGGCGTCTCGCGCAAAATCATCTCCGCCGAAAACCGTTCTCGCCTCCGTCGTCTCGTCAGCGAAGCCGGCAACAGCTATCCCGGCGGCTTCATCGTTCGAACCGCCGCTGGCGGCGCCACCGACGACGAAATCCGGACCGACATCGAGTTCCTCGGCAAGAGCTGGAACGAAATCAAGGAGCGCAGCGAGCAGCGCAAATCGCCAGCGCTACTCCATCGCGATCTCAACCTCGTCGAGCGCATCCTTCGCGACTACGTCAGCGACGATTTCACCGGCATCTGGATCGACAACGAAGAGGAATACGGCAAGATCGTCGAGTTCGTCAGCCGCTTCCAGCCCAAGCTCGTCAACAAGGTCAAGCTCTACACCAAGGAAACGCCGATCTTCGAAGAGTTCGGCATCCAGCACGAGCTCGACAAAGCCCTCCGCGCCAAAGTCTGGCTAAAATCCGGCGGCTACATCGTCATTAACCACACCGAAGCCCTCGTCGCCATCGACGTCAACACCGGCAAATTCGTCGGCAAAGGCTCCACGCGCCTCGAGGACACCATCGTCAAAACCAACCTCGAAGCCGTAAAAGAAATCGTCCGCCAAATCCGCCTGCGCGACCTCGGCGGCATCATCGTCGTCGACTTCATCGACATGGAAGAGCGCCGCAACCGCGAAAAAGTTCTAAGCGCCCTGCAAATGGCCCTCGAGCAGGACAAAGCCCCCTCAAAGGCTCTGTCCTTCAACGAGTTCGGCCTCGTCTGCATCACCCGCAAACGCACCAAGCAAGCTCTAGAGCGCGTTCTCTGCCAGCCCTGCCCCTATTGCACCGGCTCCGGCATGGTCAAATCCATCCCCACGCTCTGCTACGAAATCCAAGCCGAAGCCCGCAAAATGGCCACCGCCGAACACGAAGGCCCCAACCTAACCCTTCGTGTCCACCCCGAAATCGCCAAAGCCCTAAAAACCCGCGAGTCCATGCTAATGGACGAACTAGAGCAAACCTCGCACAAACACATCATCATCCAATCCGATGCCACCCTCCACTGGGAGCAATACGACATCTACTAACCCCGCACAGTTTCCCTCTTTTCCTCGTAGGGGCACGGCACGCCGGGCCCCTCTTCTGTTTACGCCGTCCCTTATTCCGAAATTCACTCCCGTGTCGTACCCAAGATTCATCGTCTCGACGTTTTTTTAATCTCCCAACCGAAAACTATTTGTAACCTGGGCTCGCGCTAACCAGTAATTAGAAATAGAGAGTGGCACATGCAACTGCTGGAACGCTTCGCGGCAGGCGACCTGGAAGCCTTCGAAGTGCTGTTCCGGCAGCACCAGAAAGAAGTTTATGCATGGACTCTCCGTATCGTTCGCGACACCGGCATCGCCGAGGATCTGACCGTGGAAACGTTCTGGCGCATTTACAAACATCGAGCGGGATTCAAACCGGACGGCAACTTCCGCGCCTGGGCGCGCCGAATCGCCACCAACGCCGCCCTCGACCATCTGAGGCACGCACGTCACGAAATTACGCTCCCCGAGAATCTCCCTTGCGCGGCAAGCCCGGATGGCGCGGTCAGCCGGGAAACTCGCGACAGCATCCACAGAGCTTTCCACGA
>Ga0070765_100002517_pt1 | contig 11518 bp, 10 predicted proteins | sample HubBroMetageWFT5_FD_71516 | JGI IMG/M metagenome (GOLD analysis project Ga0070765, IMG submission 71516) | Warmed and freeze-thawed soil microbial communities from the Hubbard Brook experimental Forest, New Hampshire - Hubbard Brook CCASE Soil... | ecosystem: Environmental > Terrestrial > Soil... | reverse complement strand
GGTCGCCGGCGCGGGTAGCAGGCCGGCACGGGCGGGTCGCCGGCCCCGGGGAGTGGCGCTCGCCTCGCGCCCGCGCCGGCGACCTGCAAAGCCTGCCAATCGAGGTGGGATCCGCCGACCGCGGCATTCCCCGCATGCCCCGCATGCGCGCCCTGCCACGGTCCCCGCGTGGCCCGCCGATTGGCAGACCATGCATGGTCGCGGGCCGGCGTTCAGGTGGCGCGAGCGGGAGCGGCGCTTCGGCTCGCCAGCGGGAGCGTCACGGCCGCGATCACGGCGACCGAGCCCAAGACGAGGGCGACGATCTCTCCCCCGTTCCAGTGCAGCTCGTTGTAGCCAAGCGCGATCGAGTTGTTGACCGAGTGCAGCGCCATGCACGGATACAGGGAGCGCGTCTTCCATCGCACGATGCAGAGCACGAACCCGAGGAACCCGAGCGGGATGAGGTATTGCGCCGCCGCCGAGCCGCTGTGGGCAATTCCGAACAGGATCCCGGTCTCGATCGCCGCCAGCCAGGTCCCGATGTTGCGCCCGCGGACCTTGACGTGCGCGCGGCGGAGCGCGCCGAAGATGAAGCCGCGGAAGAAGAACTCCTCGGCGATCGGCGCGAGCACGCAGACGAAGATCGCCGCGCCAACCAGGGCCGCGGTGCTCGTCCCGACGCCCAGGTCCTTGGGCAGCTTGTCGGTGCCGTGGAGCTTGACGAGCGCCGAGTAGACCGCCGTCACCACGTAGTAGCCCACGCCGGCGAGCGCAAACGCCGCCGCTCCGACCTTGAGCGCCACCCGGCGGTAGCCGAAATCCGACGGTTGCGGCCGGCGGCCGTTCGCGGACGCAAAGTAGAGCGCGGTGGCGACGAACGCGAGGTCGAACACGACGTCGCTGACGAGGGTGACGCCGGGCGAGGTCGTGCCCGCGCCGAGCGCGGCGCCGATTCCGGCGACGAGCACACTCCCGAGCACGCCGGCAACCAGGCCTACGAGGATCGCCGCCGGCGCCGTCCAGACGGGCCACGGCGGCTCGTCGGAGACGTCCGAAGGCCGGGTGGGCGGCGGAGGCACGACGGGCGGGGAGCCCGGGGTGCTCACCTGCGGTGGAGGGACACTCGACATGCGCAGATCAGGTTAGGGCCCGGAGGTAGGCAAGACCGTAAGGTCGGCCAACTGTTCGAGAGTAGAGATCGTGCGTACGCCGGGCGCGGCCGGACGACCGTCCCGGCGGACGAGCACCGGCTCGATGCCGGCGGCGCGGGCGCCGGCGACGTCCTCCTCGAGGCTGTCGCCGACATGAATCGCCTCCGAGGCGCCGGCACCGACGAGCGCCAGCGCCTGCTCGAAGATCGCCGGCGCAGGCTTGCGGGCGCCCACCTCCGCCGAGGTGAGGATGCCGTCGAGCAGCGGCTCGAGCTCCAGGGCGCGCAAGACGCCGTGCAGCGATATGTCCCAATTGCTCACGACCACGAGCCGCGAGCCCCGCGAGCGCGCCGCCCTCAGCGCCGGACCGACGTCGGCAAACGGGGTGAATCGCAGCGACGCCAGCAGCGCCTCGACGAGCGGATCTACCTCGAGGCGGGCGACCGGGAGTGCCGAGCGCAGCACTTCGGCGCAGCGACGCCGGAGCGCCTGCAGGCTTGCGGCGTCGCGCCCTTCGCCGAGATGAGCCCGGTAATAGGCGATCTCCGACCCGATCGCATACTCGGCCTCCCGCGCTGACACGTCGAGTCCGAACCGCCGCGCGAGCTCGGCCCTGAGCAGCGGCGCGGGCGGCTCGAGCGCGACGAGCGTGCCGAGCGCGTCGAGCAGGATCGCCCGGGGTCCCTCGTCGCCTGGCGACATCGGGGTGAGTGTGGCATTGCGGCGAGCAGGAGCCCCAATCGGCGGCACGAAACAGCCTCCTAGCTACACTGGACCTCCGTTTTCGGTGCCAACCCCCCGTTGCGCCCACCGGCAACGGAGCCGCCTGCTTGCCCTCCATGAGCCGACGCGAACGACAGCGGCGCCGCCGGCGCCACCGGCCACACCCCGTACAGCGGACGTTCCTGATCGGAACGCTCCTCATCGTGTCCGCGGTGGCGATTGCCGCGCTCCTCGGCGTCGGGTGGGTGGTCGCGACGGCGGATTCCGCTCCGAACCTCAGCGAGCTCAGGGCGAAGCACTCGAACCCGCCTACCCAGATCTTCGCGTCTGACGGGTCGCTGCTCGGCTACGTCCGCACTAACACGATCTCCAACTACGTCGCGCTGAACCGGATCCCCAGGCGCCTGCAGCAGGCAACGATCGCGATCGAGGACCGACGCTTCTATCAGCACGGAGCGCTCGACTACCAGGGCATCCTCCGCGCCGGGGTCAAGGACCTGTTCGGCCAGCACAACTCCCTCCAGGGCGCGTCGACCCTGACCATGCAGCTGGTCGACAACCTGTACCTCGACGGCACGACCTACGCCAGCACCCACAACCTGAAGTACAAGATCACCCAGGCCAAGCTGGCCGAGCAGCTCGAGGGCAAGCACGGCAAGAACTGGATCCTCCAGGGCTACCTGAACAACGTGCCGTACGGCACGACGAACGGCGAGCAGGCGGTCGGCGTCGGCGCTGCGGCGCTGATGTTCTTCAACCGGCCGGTGGAGAAGCTCAACCTGGCCCAGATGTCGTTGCTGGCCGGGCTGCCCCAGTCACCAACCACATACAACCCGACGGTCAATCCCCAGCTCGCCAAGCAGCGCCGCAACGAGGTGCTCCAGGCGATGGTCCAGTCGCGGTACATCTCGCAAGGGCTGGCGAACGCGGTGATGAAGCAGCCACTCCAGGTTCACCCGAACGCGCGCTTCCTCCAGCACAGCCAGCCGTACATCTTCGACTACATCGAGCAGCAGCTGAACAACCGCTTCGGCTCAGGCACCGTTCAGCACGGCGGACTCAAGGTCTATACGACGATCAACCTACACCTCCAGCAGGAAGCGGAGGACGCAATCCACGCGCACGTCGGCGGCGCGGTGCTCGATGCCCAGCCGGCCGCCGCGCTCGCCACGGTTGACCCGTCCAACGGCAACATCCTGGCGATCGCCTCCTCGGCGACCTACCAGCAGACCAACTTCGACTTCCCGGTCCAGGCCGAGCGGCAGACCGGATCGGCGTTCAAGGTGTTCGCGCTGATGACGCTGATCCACGATTACGACGGAAATCCGAACGACACCTACTACACCTCGAAGTTCCTACCCGTCGGGTGGAATCCGCTGGATCCGACATGGTCGGTTCACACGGCCGAGGAGACTTACCAGGGCGTCATCAATCTCACAAAGGCGACCACCGTCTCCGACAACACCGTGTTCGCCCAGCTCGCGGAGGACGAGGGGTACGCCAAGCTCGACGCGACCGCGCACGCCATGGGGATCACGTCGAAGCTCGACGGCTTCCCGTCGGAGGTGATCGGCGGACTCAAGTACTGCTGCACGATGCTCGAGATGGCCGATGCCTACGCCACGCTCGCCAACGGCGGCTCGCACATCCCACCGACGATCCTGAGCAAGGTGGTGTTCCCGAACGGCAGGGTCGTCCAACTCGGCAACCCACCGCAGACGCGGGTGTTCACCGACGGGGAAGCGTACGAGGGCACCCAGGTGCTGAAGACCGTGATCCAGAGCGGTACCGGCACCGCCGCCAATTACGGGTGCCCGGCCGCCGGCAAGACGGGAACGGCAGAGAACGAGGACAACGCCTGGTTCGTGGGGTACACGCCCAAGCTGTCGACGGCTGTCTGGGTCGGCTACCCGCAGGGCAACATCCCAATGGGGTCGTACGGGTTCGGCGGGACGGCAGCCGCTCCGATCTGGCACGACTTCATGCAGAAGGCGTCAGCCGGCTACTGTGGCGACTTCCCGCAGCCGACCACCCCGTTCACGGGCACGGCGTTCACCGGCCCGCACTCGTCGGCCAAGAGCGCGCCGCCCCCGAGCACGACCGGACAGACCGGGGCGGGCGCCTACACCAACCCGAACCTATATGCGCAGCCGCAGGGCGGCCAGACTCCGACCACCACGACGCAGACCGGCGGCGCGGGCGTCCCGGGCACCGGCGGAACCGGTGGCGGCGGTGGCGGCCATGGCAACGGCGGCGGCCACCACCACAAGCACGGTTAGCGGCTAGCCGGCCGAGCGCTGCGACTCGATCCAGCGCTCGAGCGCGGGACCGCTCTCGACGCTCGCGATCACGGCGTAGCGCACGTGATCGGAGGTGTGATGGCCGCCGTGCCACAGGTGCTCGGAGTCGACGACCGCCTGCTGGTACTTGGGCAGCGCGATCTTAACCTCGCCCTTGCGATCGAACTCGGTCGGCCGGACGACGAGCGCGCTCGAGGGGTCGTCGGTGAGCTCGAGCCAGACGCGCACGACCCAGCCCTGATTCTCGGGGTTGCCCTGGTTGTTGTTGTCCAGGTGCAGCCCCCAGCGGGTCTCGCGCATCGTGTTGGCGGACATGCGGAGAAGCTGGACACGTCCGAAGCGAGCACCGATCGACTCGACCCACTTGACGATCGACGGGCACTTCTCGGCGTTCGGAGTCCACACGCCGTCGAGGTCGGCCTTGCCGTACTCCCAGAAGCCCTTGAGCTCGATCTCACCGGTGGCGGAACTGATCGGGGCGAAGTACGTTGTCGGGTCGCTCGAGTACGTCGTGTAGGTCAGGTCCTCCCACTCCGAGGACGGAATCTCCGGGCCCTTGTACTTGTCGAGCCGCATCCAGCCGCCGGCCTGCTCGAGCATCGGCATCCGGTAATGAGGCGTCTTGCGCTGCTGCAGCGACGCCTTGCGGACACCGGTCACTCGCAGGATTTGCTTCGTGTACTCGTTCTTGAGACTGTCTGTCAGTGCGGGCAACGGTCCTCCAGGAGGGGTCGCTTTTCGTGGACGGCCCAGGATACCCACTACTCTTACGGCAACCGTTTATGCCGAAAGAAGAGAAAGTCGAACTCGAAGGCGAAGTTGTCGAGGCTCTGCCGAACGCGATGTTCCGCGTAAAGCTCGACAACATGGACCGCGTCGTCCTTGGCCACGTCGCCGGGAAGATGCGTCGTTTTCGAATCCGCATCCTCCCCGGGGACCGTGTCCGGGTCGAGCTCTCACCGTACGATCTCGATCGCGCGCGCATCGTCTACCGGCACCGCTGAAGCCGGCTCCCGCTCGTAGGCCATGCGAGAACTCGAGCTGATCGAGGCGCTCGAGCACGTCCTGGCGGGCGCCGCTCCGCGCGTCGTGCGCTCGATCGGCGACGACGCCGCGGTCGTGCGGGCGGCCGGGTACGCGGTGACATCGGTCGACGCGATGGTCGACGGCGTCCACTTCCGCACCGACCAGCTCGCGCCCGAGGAGATCGGGCACCGCGCGCTGGCGGCGGCCGCCTCCGACCTGGCGGCGATGGGGGCGCGACCGGGGGAGGCATACCTCGTCCTCGGGATACCGGCCGGCTTCGACGGGGAGCGAGCACTCGCACTCGTCGGGGGCGCTCGGTCGCTGGCCGATGAGATTGGGATCACGATCGCCGGCGGCGACATCACGAGTGCGTCCTCGCTGACCGTGTCGTTCACGGTCGTGGGGTGGGCCGACGACCCCGGCGAGCTTGTCGGACGCGACGGCGCACGGCCGGGCGACCGGGTGGCGGTCACCGGCACGCTCGGGGCGGCCGGCGCGGGGCTCGCGGTGCTCGACGGCCGCGCCGGCGCCGCCCTCGAGGAGGCGGGTGCGTTGCGGGAGCGTTACGCCAGGCCGATGCCACTCCTCGAAGCCGGACGCGCGCTGGCGCAGGCCGGCGCGCGCGCGATGATCGACACCTCAGACGGGCTGGCAACCGATGCCGGGCATGTCGCGCGGCGCAGCGGGGTGCGGATCGAGCTGTCGCTGACGGCACTGCCGCTGGCCCCGGGCGTGGCCGCGGTCGGGAATGAGCTCGGCGTCGATCCGCGGGAGTTCGCGGCGACCGCCGGCGAGGACTACGAGTTGTTGGTCTGCCTGCCGGCGCGGACCACGAGCGCTCTGAGCAACCTCACCTGGATCGGCTCGGTCGTCGAGGGGCCGCCGGGCGTGGTGTTCACGGACGCCGAGGCCGAGCTCGTGGGATACGAGCACTCGTTCTGAAGCCGGCGCAGGAGGGCGTCGGCGACCGCGGTCGGATCGACCCGATACTCGCCCTTCGCGATCTGGTCCTTCAGCGTTGCCGGTTCCATAACGATCACCTTACTTCAGGGATCGGCCCGGCCGGGAAGGGTCTAGATCGGGTCGAGACCCCAACTGCGATTCGGGCTGCGCGTCCAGAGGCCGCCGGGCACGGACGCCCGGCGGAACGGCGGTCGCGGCGACGGCCCCGCTCGGCATCCATGCCTTGCAGACGGGGCCTGCCGCGCCACATCCGACGGACGCCGAGCGCAGCGAGGCCCCTAGAACATCAAGCCCGGCGCGCCGGTCCCAGTGGGGTGACCGACTTCAACCGCGCGAAGATGATGATCCGCTGGGCGGCGCTGTAGAGCGGGTTGCAGGCGGACAGCACCAGGCGCTCGTAGCCCACGCCGTGCGTGACCCACAGCGCGGTCGGGAGCACGATCCGGTGGTACTGGACCACGTACGTAAACAGGCCGTAGGGCATCTTGAGCAGGATGCGGTCGCCGGGCTTGAGCGCGTCGACGTGGCGGAAGGGCGCGAGGTATGTGGTCCGGTGGCCGGCGATCGCGACCGTCTGACCGAGGCCCGGGAACGCAGTATCGGGATAGTGACCCGGACCCTTCTCGAGACTCGACTCGTCGGTCCCCTGGACCACCGTGTAGCTCGCCCCGATCTTCGGAATCGTGATCTTGCCGATCGCGTCGCCTGTGCCGACCTGACGCTGCTCGCGCCGCGCGAGGTAGGCGATCCGCTGCTGCTGGCTCGGCAGCGTCACCAGCAAGTGCTGCTGGACCGTCGTCAACGGCGCGGTGTTGAAGCTGAGGTACTGCTTGTCGATGTTGGCCTGCTGGACCGCGCCGATCACCGCGGTCACCGGCTCTTGCCAGAGGAGCGTCACCCCGGCATCGATCATCAGCAGCAGACCGGAGATGATGAGCACCGAGGAGACGTCGCGCACCAGCCGCCTCAGCGGTATGGCGCCGACCCGCCGGGGCGCCATCGCCGGAGCGCCGAGCACCTTGGTCCTCATCTGCGGATCGTTGGACGGGTGCTGCCGAGCGAGCCCGGGCCGGCATAGGTGACCGGGCCGCGGATCGTCACCGGCGCGTCGGCCGGACGGGGCTGGCGGGCAATTCGCACCATCATCAGCACGAGGCTGATGACACAACCGAGCACGATGCTCCACAGCAGCGCCGCCATCACGCTGTAATCGCCACCCGCCAGCATCAGCACAGCATTCCAGGCGGCAGGCGCAAGGCCAAGTCCCAAGACCATCATGTAGTAGAGCGCCGCGAGCACGCCGGGCGCGAGCCCGGCCACCAGCAGCAAGATGGCCCAGGGGGCGCGGAGCCGGTTCTCGGGCCCGACGATCCACAGCCAGCAGTGCAGGGCCACGACCATCAGGGCCGCGGCAAACGGGTTCTCGAGCCACAGCGCCAGCGTGACGACGCACAGGACGAGCATCAGCCCCGCCGCGGCGCCGGGCGAGGCCGCGTCGTCGGGCGCACGCTGCCGCCGACGGGCGTGGCCGTTCGTCGCTTCGGGGGCGGCCCTCCCGGACCATATCCGGCGCCCGCCCCACCACACGCCGACCAACCCGAGCACGATCAGAAGCGCGAGCCCGATGAGGATCGCCGTCGCGCGCCCGCCCAGCGTGAGCACGCTTCCGTCGATCGGTCCCGGTGGGGCGATGTTGATCGCGCCGGTGAGCAGCAAGCCGAGCACGACGAGCACCGCCAGCACGAACGGCAGGCACCACGCCAGGACCCACAGCGCCCAGCGCCCAACCCGCGCCCCGCGTCGCCGCGCCCGGGCGACCCCATCGATGGTGGCGATCAGGACCGGAGCGATCAGCGCGAGCACGAGCAGGCGGACCGCCCATGCCGGGATCAGCTTGCCCGACCAACGCACGTACGAGGACGACCCCGGCACCGACGACGCGCTCGCCTCAAATGCGCTGACCGACTGAAGGACGGCGCGGCCGAACCCGGCGATCTGGTACTGGCTGGTCTTCTCATCCGGAGGCGGCACGCGCGATCCCGAGGTCGAGACGAGCACCGCGGGCTCGCCGTTCGCGGCGAATGGGCGCTGCTCTGAAGACGCGAGCGGGAACGCGAGGTGCAGGAACTGGCCGGCGACGCTCTCTTCGCCGGCCGCCAGCGTGGTCTGCTGCTGGATCGCCGACGCGACGGTGTTACGCAGGAGCGGTGGCGCGACGAGCGTCGAGTCAGACCAGGGCACGACGAGCGGCGTGCGGACGACCGTGCCCGCCATGTCGCCGAGGACGATCACGGCATCGACCGGCTGGGGCAGGGTGCGCGCGAGCTCTGCCGCTCCCGCGGCGCCGATCGACGCGCTCGTCGACGCGAGCACGACCGACCGCTGCTGCGACTGCGAGGACAGCACCTGGGCGAGCTCGAGCAGCACCGCGGTCCCGGACAGGTCCGAGGCCGCACCGACGTGTGCCGAGTCGCGGTGCGCGACGATGACGATCGTTCCCGGGGTGAGGCCCGCGAGCGTCCCGGTCACGGTCTGGATCGTGCGCGACCCATCGATCGTCTGCGCGCCCGACACCGAGCGCTGCACCTCGAGTCCATCCCTGCTGAACGCGTTCGCTACGTCGTCGGCGATGCCGTTGTCGCCGTCGGAGCCCGGGCGGCGGTTGGGGAACTGCGTCGCGAGGCTGCCCATCGTGGCGTAGGCGGTGCCTCCGTTGAACGCGTCGGGCACGAGGGTGGCGGTCAGCGGACCCGGCTGGTTGCCGAGCGAGAATGCCACCACGATCACCGCCAGAGCGACCACGATCAGGCCGGTCCTGTAGATCCGCGGATCGAGCATCCGCCCTGAGGGTAACCATCCGCCCTCGGAAGGATCGAGCATGGGCATTAGTCTTTTGCTGCAAACAGGAAGGACTCAGTGGCAGATCGCTCAGCGCGCATCCTGCTCGTGGACGATGAGCAGTCGATTCAGACGCTGCTCTCATATCCACTTCGCAAGGAGGGTTACGACGTCGTGCAGGCCACGGACGGGCGCCAGGCGCTCGACCGTTTCGACGAGCAGATGTTCGACCTGGTCGTGCTGGACCTGATGCTGCCGAAGGTCGATGGTCTCGAGGTGTGCCGCCGGCTGCGGAGCCGCAGCTCGGTCCCGATCATCATCCTGACCGCGAAATCCGAGGAGATCGACAAGGTGGTCGGGCTGGAGCTCGGGGCCGACGACTACATCACCAAGCCGTTCTCGCTGCGGGAATTCTCGAGCCGGATCAAGGCGGCGCTTCGCCGCGCCGAGATGGTCCGGCCAGCGGAGACCGCTCCCGACGAGTGCCCGTTCGAGACGCGCGAGATCCGGATCGACTTCTCCAAACGGTCGGTTCGCGTACGCGGGATCGAGTCGCAGCTCACCTTCGTGGAATTCGAGATCCTGTCGGCGCTGGCGAGGGCCCCGGGACGGGTATTTACACGGGACATGCTGCTCGCTCGCATCTGGGGAGACTCGGCCTACCGCGATCCGCGAACGATCGACGTTCATATCCGCCATCTGCGAGAGAAGCTCGAACGCGACCCGAAGGAGCCCGAGTACCTGTTCACGGTGCGCGGCGTCGGCTACCGGTTCCGCGACACGGAGGAGTAATGCGGTCGTGACCACCGAGACCCGGGAGACGCGCGCCGTCGGGGAGCGGTCGGCCTCGGTCGTCTCCGACCGGGCAGGGGCGCGGCGGCCGAGGCGGGCGCCGCGCGGGCGGATGACGCTGTCGCTGCGCAATCGCCTGACACTCGTGTTCTCAGGGATCATGTTGGTGGCGCTCGCCGCGCTGTACCTGTATGTCGCGCCGGGTCTCCAGAGTCGGCTCCTGCACGATCAGCTCGCCGGACTCGCGACGGACGCGCAGCACCACTCGGGCGACATCGCCAGGACGATTGGCAGCAACGACCCACTGCCGGTCGTGCAGACGCGCGTCAACGCGGCCGCGCTCGCCACCGGCGATCGGGTGACGCTGCTGCTGGTCAACCACGTTCCCTCGGGCGCCGTGCTGTCCGAGATGGCCGACTCGAGCCGCCGGTCCGCTACGGCGGCGCTGTCGTTCGCGGTCGCTGGCCGGGCGGTGAGATCGGCGCGGCCGGTTACCGGTACCGAGGAGACCCGGGCCGGAACCGTGGCCGAGGCCGCCTATCCGGTGGTGTTCCACGGCCGGGTGGCCGCGGTGATCGTGTATTCGTCGCCGGCCTCGGGCGTGGTGCGAACGGTGTCCACGGTCCGACACGAGATCCTCGTCGCCGGTGCCATCGCGCTGTTGTTCGCGGTCCTGGGCAGCTGGTTGATGGCGCGCGCGCTGGCGCACCGGGTGAAGCGTCTCGAGCTCGCGGCCGAGCAGGTCGCGGCCGGTGACTTCGGGCAGCCGATCCCGGTCGACTCCAGTGACGAGCTTGGCCAGCTCGCGGTGGCGTTCAACCAGATGCAGCACCAGCTTTCGCAGCTCGAGTCGGCGCGCAAGAAGTTCATCGCGACGGCGTCGCACGAGCTGCGCACCCCGATCTTCTCTCTCGGGGGATTCGTCGAGCTGCTCGAGGATCCGGATCTCGATCCGGAGACTCGGGCGCGGTTTTTGGAGCAGGTTCGAGGCCAGGTGGAACGACTGCGGAAACTCTCGGTCGATTTGCTAGACCTGTCTCGTTTGGAGTCGGGATCTCTGGAGCTTCGGGTTGAGCAGGTCGAGATCGGCGAGCTGACGCGGTCGGTGGCGGGCGAGTTCGAGCCAGTGCTGGCCCAGCACGACTCGCACCTCGAGCTGCGCGTCGGTCCCGGCCGGCTCGAGGCCATGTGCGACCCGGTGCGCGTCGCCCAGATCGTCCGCATCCTGATCGACAACGCCTTGGTGCACACGGCACCGGGATCTCAGATCGCGGTGACCGCGCGCCGGTCCGAGGACTTCGTCCGGCTGGCCGTGCACGACGACGGGGAGGGAATCGACTCCCAGGCCCTGTCGCGCATCTTCGAGCCGTTCTACACGGCCGATGACGCCCAGGGTTCGGGGCTCGGTCTGGCGATCGCGAGCGAGCTCGCCGAGCGGATGTCGGGGCGACTGTCGGTCGATTCGCGGCCGGGCGACACGACGTTCACGCTCGACATCCCGGCATAGGCCCTGGAGGTGTGGCGGGGGGGCCGGTCGGTGGCGCCGGTCGGTGGCGCCGGTCGGTGGGGCCGGTCGGTGGGGCCGGTCGGTGGGGTCGCTCGGTGGCGACCGGTCGGTGGGGCCGGTCGGTGGCGACCGGTCGGGCCGGGGGCGCGGGTCGGGGACTCCCAGGCCGCCGCGCGACCTGCATAACCTGCCATTCGAGCTATTTCGGGGTAACCGTGTCAGGGGACGCATGTCTG